>ERZ890953.152-NODE-152-length-41451-cov-5.368538_pt1 | contig 41451 bp, 28 predicted proteins | sample MGYA00521264_ERZ890953 | MGnify/ENA primary metagenome ERZ890953 (study PRJEB32303, sample SAMEA104408629) | aquatic metagenome | biome: Brackish water; feature: Chemocline; material: water | place: Baltic Sea | collected 2014-10-26T21:54:00 | depth 200 m ...
CTTATCCGGCTACGCCGGATTCCCTCTCGATAGGCAACCATTTCCAGGTTACCCGGCAATTGCTCCTGCATTGCTCTACCTACAGCCATCCATGGCTTAGACCATGCACATCAATCCCTTACGTATCTTTTTCGCGCTCAAACGATTTTTCTAGGATAATGGTTTCAATATCATCTACTGAGTCTTTTTGCTCATCAACTGACATTAATCCAACAGCTGTTCATAGCGCTGATCGGTGAGCGTTTTTAAGAAAGCAATCAGTGCATCAATTTTCTGATTTGTTAGTTTTTTAGTTAAGTGCAATGGCTTATTCTTAATCTAAGGACTACAGGAATTTAACACGCCGCCTGAGATCATCAATACCTGTCACAACATCAGATAAGGTAACCTCATCATCCTTAACACCAACTACGACACCCTTGCCGGATACAGGAATAATTTTATCAATTTGAAAACGTCCGCTGGTACCGCGTAAAAAACACTCCTCATCGAAAAATAATCTATCACCATTTTTATCGATTTCATCCGACTCAAGAGTATCGAAGCCTATAATGGATTTTATGTCATTCAGACTGCTGACTTCTACCAGTTCAATTGACTGATTTTCAGGGGTAATTAAATATGCTTTCATTTCATATGACCTTTATTACGTTTGATAAAATAATACCCGGATTCAGCAGGAAAAAAATTTCAATTCCGCTGAATCCTGGTATCTGGATATTTGAACTTAAATCGTCAAATTACCCTGCAACATCATTCGGATTAATACCCAGTGCATTGGCAACCCCTGCCCCGTATGCTGGATCTGCTTTCATGCAATTACCGATATGACGTTTTTGCACTTCGAGAGCAGCACCACCGACAGAACGGGCAGTATTTTCAAATAGTAATTGTTGCTGTTTAGCAGTCATCAGGCGGAACAGATCACCTGGCTGGGTGTAATAATCTGCATCATCCTCACGATAATTCCAGTGATCGGCAGCACCTTCTATTGCCTGTGGTGGTTCCATACTTTCAGGTTGCTCCTGCCATTCGCCATGAGAGTTAGGTTCATAGCCTTTGGTGCTGCCATAGTTACCATCGACACGCATAGCACCATCACGATGAAAACTGTGCATCGGACACCTGGGTGCATTCACCGGAATATGCGCATGATTAACCCCCAGCCGATAACGCTGTGCATCTCCATAAGAGAACAGGCGACCCTGCAGCATCTTGTCCGGTGAGAAGCCAATTCCCGGTACAATATTGCCTGGATTAAATGCCGCCTGTTCAACTTCAGCAAAATAATTTTCAGGATTACGGTTGAGCTCAAGAACTCCAACGTCAATTAACGGGTAATCTTTATGTGACCAGATTTTAGTCAGGTCGAAGGGATGAAAGCGGTAACTGTCCGCATCCTTTTCAGGCATGATTTGAATTTTAAAATCCCAGCGCGGAAAATCACCCTTTTCGATACTTTCATACAGATCTTTCTGATGGCTCTCACGATCCTGACCCACCAGTGCTTCTGCTTCCTGGTCCGTCAAATTCTGTATACCCTGCTGACTCTTGAAGTGAAATTTAACCCAGAAGCGCTCATTGTCTGCATTAATGAAACTGTAGGTATGGCTGCCAAAACCATGCATATGACGATAAGTACGCGGATTGCCACGGTCACTCATTAACACCGTAATTTGATGTAATGCCTCGGGTAACAGGGTCCAGAAATCCCAGTTATTCTGTGCACTACGCATATTGGTGCGTGGATCACGTTTAACAGCATGATTTAGGTCCGGAAATTTTAATGGATCACGTAAAAAGAAAACGGGAGTATTGTTACCCACCATATCCCAGTTACCTTCTTCGGAATAAAACTTAATAGCAAAACCGCGGATATCGCGCTCGGCATCTGCGGCCCCACGTTCACCGGCTACCGTCGAAAAACGCACGAAGGTTTCGGTTTTTTTTCCTGCTTCTGCAAACATTTTAGCTTTACTGTAGCGGGAAATATCATTCGTCACGGTGAACGTACCATAGGCACCTGAACCTTTAGCATGCATGCGGCGCTCAGGAATAACTTCGCGATCGAAGTGTGCCAGTTTCTCCAGAAACCACACATCCTGCAACAACATCGGGCCACGCGATCCAGCCGTTAAGACATTTTGATTATCGGCAACTGGACAACCATTTGTCATGGTCAATTTTTTCTTATCAGTCATTTTCCTGCTCCTGTTTAATTTTTCATGTTAAAAAGCCGAATCCTGTTCGGTAGAGCAAAGTATGGACTGAAATTATTATTTGTATAATCGTTTAACTCTTTTAGATATATAGGTATTAACTATTAGTAAATTTATTCTTTATTACCCATTAGATTCGGTAATTAATATCATTTTGAATTTAAAGAAAAGCTTTACTCCCGCCAGAACGCGAGAATGCCAGCAAAGGCTGCTTCAAGTTAATTGTGGCTTGGCCCGGTTTCCCTTTGCGTTCTTTGCGTCTTTGCGAGAACCTGTTTTTCTTTTTTTTTGGCGAGTGCAGAGTTTCCTGGCCAATCAGGAAAAATATGATTGCGCTGGGAAAATATTATCCTAAACGATCATCTGCTACATGGTAATTCGGATCTTCCATGACATTAACTTCAACCAGGTTACCCGCAGTCTCCAGTAAGTCTTTACATTCCTGGCTAAGGTGTTTCAGGTGCAAAGTTTTTCCATGTCGTTTGTATCGTTCAGCAAGGTTATCAATGGCTTCAATACCTGAGTGATCCGCAACTTTTGAATCGTAAAAGTCGATCACCACATCATCCGGATCATTTTTGGGATCGAATATTTCACTAAAGGCGCGAATTGATCCAAAAAATAATGGCCCATTTAACTCATATACCTTGGTTCCCTCTTCATTGATGAATGACTTTGCTCCCATCTGTTTGGCATGCTCCCAGGCAAATACCAGTGCAGAGACAATTACACCGACAATAACAGCGATGGCAAGATCGGATATTACGGTAACCGCTGCCACCAGTACTGAGATGAAAATATCAGCAACCGGTACCTTGCCAAACATTTTAAAAGTGGCCCATTCAAAGGTCCCAAGCACCACGATGAACATGACACCAACCAGTGCAGCAACCGGGATAATTTCTATCAGGCTGGAAGCAAACAGGATAAACCCAAGTAAAAACAAAGCAGCACTGATACCGGAAAGACGACCTTTACCACCCGAATTAATATTGATCATAGATTGTCCAATCATTGCACAGCCTCCCATGCCTCCGAACAGTCCATTCACTGTATTACCGAGTCCCTGCCCCAGGCATTCACGATTATTCTGACCACGTGTTTCGGTGAGCTCATCGATTAATTGCAAGGTCAGTAAAGATTCGATGAGACCTACACCGGCCAGAATAAAACTGAATGGCAGTATAATCATCAATGTTTCCCAGTTCATAGGAACCATAGGTATATGCCAGTTTGGCAAACCACCTGCTATTGTCGCTTCGGCATTACCCGACATATCACGTAATACATCCACTACCGATCTGCTGTCAAGATCCAGCCCGATTACTAATAAAGTTACAATGATTATGGCGGCTAATGAGGCGGGGACAGCTACCGTCAATTTAGGCAGAAAGTGAATTATCGCCATGGTCAGTGCGATTAAACCGAACATCACGTAAAGTGGTTGTCCTGACATCCATTCCAGTTCACCGTTAGCACCCGTCGTTTGAAACTGCTGGAGCTGGGCTAAAAATATTACTATTGCCAGTCCATTCACAAAACCCAGCATGACAGGAAAAGGTACCAGCCGGATAAACTTACCCAGTTTCAGTACACCGGCACTCATCTGGATCAACCCGGTCAGAATGATGGCAGCAAAAAGATATTCAACACCATGTAACGACACCAGTGAAACCATCACCACGGCCATAGCACCGGTAGCCCCTGAAATCATACCTGGGCGTCCGCCAAAAATGGCGGTGATGATTCCCATCATGAAGGCACCATAAAGTCCTACCAGTGGGTCTACACCGGCGACAAAAGCAAATGCAACGGCTTCAGGCACCAGTGCCAATGCTACAGTCAGCCCGGAAAGTACATCATTTTTTACACAAGTTTTTCCGGGACAGGTTAGCTGAAACATAGAGTTGCCTTAATAGAGCTTAAAAAAAACGGGGGAGTTTAACGAATTATATTAACAATTGCTAATATTATAAACCTTAAATCCAGGTTTCAGACGACGATTCTAAACCACTGAAAGGCATTAAAAATATATTAAGTAACAGGCACGAATCAGAAATTTCTTCACAAAACACTGCTCATTGATACGATACAGAAATCCATTGCATAAGATTTATAGCTATCGCATAAATATAGAATAAACTTTAACTAATTAGTAGAACTAATTGTTTTATATAAGTATTATTAAATAATTATTCGTTTTTTATAATCATCGAGGATTTTAGCACCTCTAAATGTTTGTCGGGCAAAAAAATAGAGATCTTATCCGTAATTTTCTGTGAAGATATTTCAATAATATTAGATCATGCCTGAAAGTAGACAGGCATGAATGTAACGGCCATCGCAGATAATTTTTACCTTCGTGCTCTCGGCTTGAACTCCTGTGTCGCCTTACCTTCTGCACCCCTGCAGGCGTTCGTGAGCTTGGTGGTAAATTTTTACAGAATACTATTTGATCTCTTCACCCGGTTTGAACCAGTGTAATTTTTTGTGTAATTCAACTACTTCACCAACCACAATCAAAGTTGGCGCCTTAACATTATTCTGCAGCACCAGATCCGCTAAAGTATCCAGATCACCAATAAAAACACGCTGATCAGGTGTTGTTCCTTTTTCAATTAAGGCGGCCGGAGTACTTGCTTTCCGTCCGTGCTTCTTGAGCTCATCACATATCATCTGAACATTTTTCAGTCCCATATAAAAAACCACTGTCTGATTCTTATGTGACAACATTTCCCAGTTCAAATCACTGCTACCATCTTTCAGATGCCCTGTGACAAAAATACAGGCCTGGGCATAATCACGATGGGTTAAAGGTATACCAGCATAGGTCGTACAGCCGGAAGCAGCAGTAATGCCAGGTACAACCTGGAACGGGATATCTTCATCGATCAGTTCAGAAATTTCTTCGCCACCACGTCCAAAGATAAAGTTATCGCCGCCTTTCAGACGTAATACCCGTTTGCCTTCTTTGGCCAGGCGAACCAGTAACTGATTAATATTTTCCTGGGGTATCGCATGATTAGAACGTTCTTTACCCGCATAAATTCTTTCTGCATCGCGTCGTACCAGATCCATGATAGGTTCTGAGACCAGTCGGTCATACACAATCACATCAGCTTTTTGCATCAGGCGTAATGCACGAAAAGTTAACAGGTCCGGGTCACCAGGCCCTGCGCCCACCAGAAACACTTCGCCCTTATAATTTGGATCAGCATTCGCTTCTTCGATCATTTTTTCAAGTAAAGCTTTGGCATCATTATTACGTCCGGCAAATACATGCTCGGCCACAGGGCCTTCCAGAATCGATTCCCAGAATTTACGTCGTTCTTCAACCTTAGTAAATGTCTGTTTGACCTGTGTCCGATAATTTTCGACCAGTTTAGCCAGTTGTCCATAGGCAGAAGGCGTACAGCTTTCCAGGTTGGTACGAATCAGTCGAGCCAGTACCGGTGACGTTCCACCGGTGGAAACGGCTATTTGCACCGGATCGCGATTTATAATTGATGGCATAATAAAACTGCCCTGTTCTGGACTTTCGACCCGGTTGCAGGGAATTTTTAACGATTCTGCTTCTTCAGCTACCTGCTCATTAACGGCTTTATCACTGGTTGCGGCAATAACCAGATAGGCATCGACCAGATCACCGGACTGAAAAGTTCTATCGATCCAGATTATTTTCCCATCATCCATAAAGCGCGCCATTTCATTGCCGAGTATGGGTGAAATAACCGTAACTTTAGCACCAGCCTTGTTTAACAGGTCAACTTTACGTGATGCGATACCACCTGCACCAACTACTATGCAGGATTTATTTTTTATATCATAAAATATTGGTAAGTAATTCATAGTGCCCCGTTCAAAAAAACATTAACTACAACCTGAAGTTACGTATTCAAGTTCAATATAAGCATTCCATTGTATAGATTTTTTTTAATCACTGATAGAAAAACTGAGACGCATAACCCACAACGCTTGATGAAATTAATTATAATTTTATCGTTTTCAGCCAATTCCTTGACATTGTATGGCATAGATTTCGTTTAACCTGGAGCCATTCTGGTCTGTTTCTAATTTTTTGGTTAATCTTTACCTTACGTCAACACCACTTTCCTGTTATCGCTAAATATGCATAATAAGGAGGAGCTTCGATCTTAATGGACAGAACCTGTTTCAATTGATTGAGAAATCTGACAGCGGCAACTGCTATGGATAAATCCGTAAATAAGAAAAACAATCCAGCCATAAATCAGGGTTTGTATGAAGATCTAAGTGATGAAAAGTCCCCATCTCCAACCGATTCCATTAAAGCGATTTCGAGCATGGAAAAACGGGTATTTTCCCAGGCAATAGATTTTATATACCACAACCAGTTCAACGTTATAGCTACTTTGATATTGATGCAACTTACAGTTCTTGTTGCAATGTGGCAACAGGCAAATCATATGCTACTGTTCAGTTGGTTTGCTGCCGGTGCCATTGTACTTTTCGGGCGCTATGTTCTGGTTTCTCGCTATCTAAAAAAGCGTGAAGAAATCGATACAGCTCATCGTTGGGCTCAATATTATGCGACCAGTTCATTGTTTAACGGCACAATATGGGGCAGTGCTACGCTGTTGTTTTTTGTATCTGAGTCGGTAATCAATCAGGTATTTCTGCTCGCTATAACCATCGGTATGACTGTCGGCTCTCTGGTTGTAAATTCCTATTATTTACCCAGCTTTTTATTAGTAGCTACTCCTGTGTTTTTAGGCACTATAATTCGACTGTTAATGGAAGGTAACCTTGAATATCAGGGACTCACGTTGATCACGATTGCATTTTTTATTTCTGGTGTGAAAATAGCCAAAAACACCAATAAAGCTATGCTTGAAGGCATTCGCCTGCGCTTTGAAAACCTTGATTTAATTCAACAGCTTAAAATTCAGAAAGAAGCAGCCGAAGAGGCTAATCATGCAAAATCGAAATTCCTTGCTGCAGCCAGTCATGATCTTCGCCAGCCCTTACACACTTTGAGCTTGTTTACTGCTCTGCTGGATTCTGAAAATAACAAACAAAGGCAGCAAGATTTGATTACTAAAATAAACCGTTCGCAGACTGCACTGTCCAGCCTGTTAAATACTTTACTGGACGTTTCCAAGCTGGATGCGGGCATAGTCGAAGCCAAGCTGCGTGATTTTGAACTGGATACCTTACTCAAACATCTTTTACCCGAATTTGAATCGGAAGGCAGGGAAAAGGGTTTGTATCTAAAATACAAACCCACACATTCTGTCGTCCGCAGTGATCCCGCATTACTGGAAATCATTCTGCGCAATATACTCAGTAACGCAATTAATTACACCAATGAAGGTGGCATCAGCCTGCTGGTGAAAAAATTAGAAAAAACTTCGCAGAACCCTCAAATAAGAATCGAAATTGCCGACACAGGCATCGGCATCCCGAAATCTAAACAACAGGAAATTTTTCTGGAGTTCCATCAACTCGCTAATCCTGCAAGAAATCGCGCAAAAGGCCTTGGGCTTGGACTGGCTATAGTACGCAGGGTAAGTGAACTCCTGAAACATGACATAGAACTGAAATCCATCACGGGAAAAGGTTCGAAATTTTTCATTACTCTGGCTGAAGGAAACCCCGAGCGTGTGGTTACAACAAAATTAGAAGATGTTTCCGTCAGTCAATATGCTTTTCCACAGACGGTTGTTTTGTTCATTGATGATGAAGATGAAATACGAACCGGTATGCTGAAAACACTCAATACCTGGGGATGCACAGCTATTATCGCCACATCGGGTAAAGATGCCGTTGAGCAAATTCAAACTCTGGGACTGCAACCTGAAGTTATACTATCCGATTACCGATTACAGGATGGGGAAAATGGTGTCGATGCCATACATCAGGTATACCATGAAATAAGCAGGAAAGTACCCGCATTAATTATTACAGGTGATACTGCCCCTGAACGATTACGTGAAGCCAAACACAGTGGTTACACATTGCTTCATAAACCCCTTCAGCCTGCACAAATTCGAGCTTTTATTCGAAATGCCATTCATCCACCCACTACACGCCAAGACTCTATTGAAAATGTAAAAAACAAAGTTTCTGTTGACTAAAAATAGAGTTCTGTCATTAATTCACTAAATTTTCATAGTTGCAAAATTAAAGCGGATCAGCTGATTCTACAAACCTGCTTTTTTCGCTGCTAATGCAGCCTGGGTTCGATTAGCTACATTCAACACTTTAAATATGGCAGCGATATGCGATTTTACGGTGGACTCAGAAAGATTTAAGTTGCGCGCAGCCTGTTTATTGGATTGTCCGTCCAGAAGTAATCGCAGGACATCTGTCTGGCGTGGGGTGAGATAGTGCTGTGACCGATCTATATCGGCATTCTGGTTAACTCGTACCATTGCCGAAGGGATGTAGATTCCGCCGGAAAGTACCAGCTTTATTGCGCTAATCATTATCGATGCTGTGACACTTTTGGCGATGTAACCCATAGCTCCGGAGTCCAGTGCCTGTTTCATATCTAACAAGCTTTCTGATGCCGTCAGCATGACAATCGGAATAGTAGGTACTTTGGACTGGATAACTCGCATGGTATCAATGCCATCCATGTCAGGCATACTCAAATCCATAAGGATCAAAGAAAGGTTCGGATCATCCTGCGCTATTTGAATGGCCTGCTTTGAAGTTGAAGCTTCCAGAGTAATTACGTCTGGATTCATTTCATTGAGAATGTATGTCATACCCTGTCTGAAAAGAGCATGATCATCGACAATTAATATGTTCATATTCACTCATCCATGCAGCATAAACCAACAGAATTAGCAGTATAGACTGCCTGATCTATGGCGACAACTACGCCATAAGTATTAGTCCTAAAGTATGCAACCTCCTCCGTAAGAAGAATATCTTTTTAAATAAACTTTACATAATATTTTTGTTTATGTTGCCAGGGAAAGCTAAGCAAAATTAGTTGCTTCCGTTAAAACTCATTCTAAAGGAGATCAGCATGAAGGAATCTACTGCTGTAGGAAAAACAGTCACTGCTTTTTCATTAGTAGTGTCGATAAGTTTAAGCCCTCCAATCTATGCACTTTCAGGTTGCCCTGACGCTAATGTCAGTGACGAATTCACCCTTGGTAACTTCAGCCTTGTATCTACCACAATATTATCCGATAACCAGTTGGAAGTGGTGTTACAGGCAGATGCCGTAAACACACAGGCCGGGAGTTTTTCCAGCCTTAGCGTGACACCTCGTTTTCACGAACGGAGTGACTTAAATGCCGTGATTATACAGCCGATGACATTTCCTCCGGTTTCTCCCTTCTCAACTATACAGGGTGATTTAGCGAATCAACACCTGACTGTTAAGGTTGATGCCGATAAGCTGGATGAACTGATGCTGCGCCTGTCGACAGGCATTATACCTGTTGACGTAACGGCTAATGAAAATGTCGTGCTGGAGCCTGGTGTAGTGGTACAGGGCTGGGAGCCATGGATGGATGCTTTTGCTCTGCTGCCGGGCGGTCAGGAGCCAGCTTACAGTCCGGGAACGTCAGTCAGGTTCGGTATGATAAACCCCGCTTCCACGCCCGTTTCACTACCAGCGGGTTTCGTCTCTGCCTCTAATACTAACTGTTCAATTTCACCCGCAGCCGGTGAACAGTGGATTTTGAATGACGACAATAGCTTCGAATGGGAAAACATTCCATTCGCCTGGCGTAACCTTAAAATCAACAGTTTAGAGCGGATTCCTCTGGTCGACGGTACCGATGATTGTAGCAGCTCAATCGGCGCAACTATCGATGCAGAAATTCCGGCGAATCCGCTCACCGAACTGGTCGAATCCGGCAGTTTTTGCAGCGGTGAAGAACATTATATCGACCCGCCTGTCTTTACTACTCGCACCTCTTCTTTCGAAGGAGATGACATCCCGGCAGAAGTTTCCGACAGCAACACTCAACCCGTTCATTTCAATGATGTATTGATCGGCAACTTAAAAATTAGTGGCCAGCTACAGGGTTATGTACTCAAACCCGGTATCGAATTGCGTATACGTCCTTTCGCTGGCAGTGATGAATCGAGTGTAAAAATAAGAACTTCAATCGATAACAAGGTCAACATGGCTGTCACCCTCACTGCTCAGGGTCAGGCTTCCATACTGGACCAGGAAATCGAGATTGGCGCGCTCTGCTTTCCACTGCCACCGCTCAATTTTGGACCACTCCAGATTCCCTGGACATTGCGCCTGGCGCATCACATCGGTGTTAACGCCGAACTGTCAGCTGGTGTTACTACCGGCATCGAAAAACAGTTTTCCGCTGGTTATGCGCTGGAATGGGACGACGGCGTATTTGACAGTGAGCACTGGGGAGAGAGTCCACCCGTCGAATTCACCCCTCCCCGTCTGCCACATGGGCTTGCTGCAACTGCCAGTGTCTGGTCACGCTTTACAACCGATCTCGAACTAGGGTCGATATACCCGGCATGTGAAACTGGAGCCGGCCCCTATCTGGATATGAAACTGGCGGTGGGCCTGAGCATGGACCCGGCAAATAATCCCCGATGGGCATTGGGGCATGAAGCTGAGATAACAGCCGGACTCGAATTCAATATTATGGGAATCGATATTGGATCCACGGTGGATGCAGAACTAGTAAGTTTTCCGGGCAGTGAAGAGCTGACGCCTGAATTGGATAATTCGACACCGTCTGAACGGATATCATTAAATCGCAGTGCCGCGAAACAGGTCGACACAGCAGAAGATGGAGAAAAACAACGCTGGCTCATCGCAGTTGAAAATAAGGATGCCGACTATCCAGGGGGCGGATTTGAGCGAACCGCCGTGAGCGCGACCCACGATGGCGGTGCTGCTGTAGTTAGTTACGCCGCCATCACAGGCGACAACCCGCTGTTACGTTTCGATGCGCTCGGGCAACTAGTATGGCAACAGGAATATAGCAACGGTCGTCAGCCGATTGCCGTGACAGCATTGGATGATGATAGCTTGGCGGTAGCCGGCCAACCCTCATGGCTAGCAAAACATTCTGCTGATGGCACATTGAGCTGGTCACAGGATTATGATTTTACAGATGCCAGTGGTGGATCCGCTGTCTGTTACATAGAAGATATGACCCGATTTGATTACGGCACTAATGGCAGTGGCTATCTGCTCATCGGCTGGATGCATTTTGGTGTTAACAAACCCTGTGCTGCACGTGTCGATGATAACGGTATTGTGCTGTGGGCGAAAACCTATCAACGTGAAATTCCACTGGATAGTGTGGAGGGCTATTTACGCGGAAAACTGTATGCAGTAAATGCTACCAGTGATGATGGTTTCGTGTTTGCAGGTTATGAAGCGCTACTGACACCAGCCGCGATTTCGCGCCCACTTGTGATGAAAATTGATGCAGACGGTGAGCCACTGTGGAGCAGCAGTATCGACCTGCCAAACGTTTATCGAAGTGGAGAATTCACCGATATAAGTGAAGCCGAGGATGGGTCCTTATACCTGACAGGCTACAGTGGAGCTATAGTCACCCAGGACGGTGCGATGTTGGTCAGTCACCTGGCTGCTGATGGGCAGAGCGCCGACAGTGCATTGTTTTTCCCCGGTGAAGTAGAGGCCGAAAACTATTTGACCAGCCTGGCAGGTTATTCACCGCTCGATAAAGGACTGGCGATAGAGTCAGTAGCCAGAGGTGTCGTGATCACTGGCGTGTTAAATGCGCACGAATATGGCATCGGTGAGGAAGCCTGGGTGCTGCGGCTGAATGACCGACTGGGCGTCGAATGGCTATTTTCCATAGATGGTCCCGGAGACGAAACCATCAACGCCATAACTTATGCGGGTGATGGCCTGTTTGCCAGTGGTGTCAGTAAGTCCCTGATTCCCATCGAAGATGGTAGCGATAACAAAAACAGCCTGATACTGGCTAAATTACCCTTCGAGGGTCGCCCCGGCAATATTCGCTCTGATTCCAGCCTGAAAATTCAATATCGGCAACCCGCTATTGTTAGCGGCATCCCGGGTGCGGACTATGGCTTGAATACGGCTATTGTTTATAGCACGGTCAATCTGGCAATCAATGAACTCGATAATATCGCTGACTTGATGGATGTACCCGACAATGTCTGCGTGACCCGCTTGACCCCGCACTCGGGCGCAGATACTGCCGAATCCGTAGATTGTGCAGTAGCTATACCTGAAGCCGACCTGATTCCCGATCCGCTTGAAACTGACACGGATAGCTTTCCTGATCCCGACCCTGATACAGATACCGGTCCATCCGATCCCGATCCAGCTCCTGACCCTGATCCCGTTTTAGATTCAGATGCAGGTCAGGATCCGGCACCGGAAACCGAAAACGGGACTGGTGGTGCCGGCCTGCAACTACTGTTGTGGTCAGCATTACTACTGGTTCTGAAAATCTGTATGAAAACTTTACCACGAAGCTTGCGAATGGCGGTCACAAAAATTCCCTCAAAAAAGGAGTTGCTGAGATGAATAAATCGAGCGGGATTTTATTTCTGAGTTTACTGGTATCGGCCTGTGGTGGTGGCTCTACAGAAGACGAACCACCTGTACTGCCAGCATTAACCATCGATAGCCCTGCCCAAAGCGAGGGTGATAGCGGCACAACACAACTGAGCTTCACAGTAAGCCTGGATAAGATAGATGATGCTAACGTTAGCATAGACTATGTCACGGCCGATGATAGCGCCAGCGCAGTCAGTGACTATGTCGCACTAAGTGGAAGCCTGACAATTCCGGCAGGAGATACTTCGGGCACTATCACTGTCACCATAAACGGCGATACCGAAGTCGAAAGTGATGAATCCTTCATGCTCAATCTTAGCAATATCACTTCTAATGCTACGCTCGCCACATCAAACGCCACGGCTACTATTTTGAATGATGATGTGGTTGTCATACCACCCACTCCGTCATCTTCGGCACTTAATGATACGGGAGTAACCACTTGCAGTGATGATTTTGTTAACGGCCTTGATTGCAATAGTGCTAGCGATGGAACGGATCAGTTTTCCGGGCAGGATGCCGAGCACGGACGTGACCTCACCAATAACGCCAGTAGCGATGGCCACGCCGGATTTGTGTTCAGCAAACTCGATAACAACGGCACCCCGCTCGCTGACCAGAGTGTCGATTATGCCACCACGCCCTGGCGCTGCGTGCTAGATTTAATTAGCGGTCTGACCTGGGAAGTGAAAGCCGACGACGATGGCTTGCAGGACAAAGACTGGACCTACAGCTGGCACAATACCAGCGGGATCAACGATGGTGGCAATACCGGACTCAGTAACGGGGGGCTATGTGTCGATACCAGTAACTGTGATACCCAAAAACTAATGCTTGCGGTGAATAACGCTCAGCTCTGCGGATTTGACGACTGGCGCCTGCCAACGCGCCGCGAACTGTTATCGATCATGCATTTTGGCGCGAGCGTTGCGCCTTATATCGACAGCAACTATTTTGTAAATCATGCAGCATTGCCCTACTGGAGTAGCTCACCGGCCACTGACAACAACGTTGCCTATGTAAATTATTCGGATATTGGCGCGCATACCTCGAGTCGCTCACAGGCCTTTGCCGTGCGCCTGGTACGAGGTGGGGACTGATCATGAAAACAGCCACGGTGAATTTCATCAAAAATGGGGATTTGGTCGAGCCTTATTGGGGACAGCTCCCCCAGATACTACTCATATGCCTTTTGATGTTTACCGGCACCTATCCGGCCGACGCAGCTCAACCGGCACTGGAAGTCTCGGGGTTTTTCGAAATGGACGGCACTACCAGTCTGGATCCTGATCCTGAACACGGGGAATTTTATTTTGGTCCGAATGGAAATCCTGATGCCGATTATGAGTTGCCACTTGATGTAACTGCCTCGCCCTGGGAACTTCCTGTTAAGCCTGATTCAGGCATGTGGGTGTACGCCAATAATGAGGGTCGTGTGCGAACCTATGCTACTACCGGTGCCTATGGAATTGATGATTCTGGTACTGGTTTCGCGTATTCCCAGTTCGGATATGCAAAGATCTTCTGGAATGGATATTACATTCGAAGCGATAGCAGCGATCCCAAGTCTACTGTCAATCTAAGCCTGCTGGAGCTCTTTGCAGATAAGCCAGGGCCTGATTTTTTATTTAACAGGGCCGGTATTCTGACTCCGCCATTTGCAAAGATGAATATCGCGATTACTCTTTGTGGCTACCTTCACAAGGGCGTAGGCGGCGGTGATTTTGACTGCGTAAAACTGTATCAACATGAATCACACATAGCAGGAACGTTCGATCACGTGGATTTCCCAATTCAGGTAGTTACTGCTAAGACGTCAAATTTACTAGGAGATGTCCCCTTAATCAAAACGACAGGAAGCCCAGTGTCCCTGTCGCTCGAACACCCTGTTACAGAAGTGAAAACCGGGTTGGCGGATACCTGGGATATTGCTATCGGGGAACATTATAAGATTATATTTGAGCTCGAAGTTGAAGTTGGCCAGGACGCTGACGAAAACATTGCCAAGGCATTATTGGGTGATCCTTTGGATGCGGATTTAGGTGGCATAACCCTCAATACGACCCACACACGGGTACCCAGCAATATCCACATTTGTAAGCGTGCACTGGACCCCTACCGTTTTGAAGTGCACAACGATGGCACCGTCACCGATGCGAACACTGGCCTGATGTGGCAACGCTGTCCACTGAACTACACCCTTAACGAGAATGGTACGCCTGCAGATCTCGGTGATGATCTGTGTACAGTAAATACAATCGTTAGCTTTGATTGGCAATCGGCGCTGCAAAAAGCGTCAAGTGACAGTTTGGCGACCTACACGGATTGGCAGTTACCCAACGTCAAGCAATTGGAATCTCTGGTCGATTTGAATTGTTATGCGCCAACGATTGATACGCAGTCATTTCCCGCCACGCCAGCCGTCCCTTTCTGGACATCCACACCGGCAGCGCGCGGTGACCAGGCCTGGCAAGTCAGTTTCGCCAGCGGCGATGTCAGTCCTGACCGCAAGACCGAAACAAACCGTGTTCGACTGGTGCGTAATAGCGGCACAATCCCCGTGCTACCCACGCCGGCTTTAGTCGCCGGTAATGCGAGTCTCGTTGAAGGCGACGCTGGCAGCAGCCTGATGAACTTCAGGATTGAACTATCAAGCCCCTCTAGTTCTGATGTGAGTGTCGAATACGAAACTCAGGAATTTAGCGCGAGCGGGATCGACGATTTTGTCAATGCAACAGGCACCTTAACCATCCCCGCTGGAGAACAGGCCGGCACTATAAGCGTAACGGTGAATGGCGATACTTTTGCAGAAGGTAACGAAACTTTCTGGCTATTTTTGAGTGAGCCTTCGGCGGGTGTTTATCTTGCCAGGGCCGCCTCAATCGGTACTATTTTTGATGATGAACCGACTGTCAGTGTCGCAGCTGCCATGCCGCAACTGGTCGAAGGTAATAATACTGGTACGCAGACTTTTGAGTTTGTTGTCAGCCTCGACAAACCGGCCGTAGGCGCGGTCAATGTTGACTACACCACGGTTGATAACACAGCTACTGGTGGCGTTGATTATGATGCGGTCAGTGGCACATTGAACTTCAACCCGGGTGAAGACTCGGTATCGATCATGATCGTTATCCATGGTGACACTCAGCCTGAAAACGACGAAATTTTTGACCTCGTCATCAGCAATGTGATCGGTGGCGCCAGCCTCGACATCAACCCCGCCAGCAGCAAGGCAATGGCTATCATCATCAATGACGACGCCGCCTCGACTTATCAGGCACTCAATGATAGCGGTGTCACCTATTGTGCCAATGCCGCCGCGACAGGATTATCCTGCCCGCAATCTGGGTTTCCACAACAGGATGGCGAGTCTGGTCGCGACGCAACCGCCAACGACGACAGTGACGGAATAGCAGGCTTTTCTTTTACCAAACTGGACAGTAATGGCGTGCCGCTGGTCAATCAGGCCGCGATTTATCAATATACTTATTTTCCTGCCGGTCCGGCATACGACATCTGGGACTGTGTGCAGGACCAGGTGACCGGGTTAGCCTGGGAGATAAAAACCGATGTGATTGCAGATCTGCGTAATTATGACTGGACCTACACCTGGTATAACAGCACAGGCCTGAATGATGGTGGTAATGCGGGAACAGAAAATGGCGGCGCCTGCGTCGATAGCACGAATTGTGACACGGAGAAATATATTGCAGCCATCAATGCGGCCAGCCTGTGCGGTTTCAACGACTGGCGCCTGCCGACAGTGGATGAGTTATATACGCTCGCGGTAAGCGCTGCACCCAGTGTCTCAACCAGTCGCGGTCTCGATAGCAATTACTTCCCGCATAACTACGCAGTCAATGGCAGCCTGTCACAGGGATATACCTACTGGAGCGCGAACACCGCCGCCAACGTCGCGTTATCGAGCTGGGCCCTGGAGTTCCAGGCGCCAGATCCGCAAAACATCCAGATTGATAAAGCATCACCGACACCTGTCCGTTTAGTGCGTGGCGGTTCGTGAATTCAGTTTTAGCTCGGGAGAAAAACAATGATTAAATCGAAGGGAATGATTTTGATGCTAACTCTGGCACCCTCAAGCCTGATGGCGCAAGAGTGCAACAATGCGGTTAATGCAACAACGCCCGACTATCGCTTTGCCGACAATGGCGATGGTACGGTTAGTGATACCCGCACCGGTCTGCGCTGGCAACGATGTCCGGTGGGTTACACACTGAATGACAACAGCACCTCGTTTAACAGTGATGATAGCTGCGAATTACAAACGGACACCACCTTCAACTGGCAGGGCGCATTGTTATCTGCAGCCGACTTAAACAGCGCGGGAGGTTTTGCTGGATTTAGCGACTGGCGTGTACCCAATATCAAGGAACTGGCATCCATTGTTGAATTTAAATGCCATAGTCCAGCAATCAATCCTAACCTGTTTCCCGATACGGCTTCTGATCACTTCTGGTCGTCTACCACTTATGGTACTACCACTACGGCTGCGACAATGCATTTTGAATATGGCGAAAATAGATGGTCATATAAAGATTTAGCAGGCTTTGAACATTATGTGCGTTTACTGCGAGATGGAAGTTAGAGTGAAATTATTGCTATCACTAATAAACGTTTATGAAGAATATAAAAATTCTATGATGAACTTTGAAACACGCTTGAGTAATTAAAAAGTGTGTCTCATGAAATCAGGATTCCTACTTTAGGGGGTAGTCGGAAACCTGATGATAACTATCCACCCCCCTGTAGTATTTTGATTAGCCAGCAATCAACCTGAGCATCACCGTTAAAAATACGTAAAACTAAAGTTTTAAAGGCTGATTTAATTGGTTGGTCAGATCAATTAATCACACGACAAAGGAATGAAAGATGAAACATCATAGTATAAGGAACAAAGCTTTAACCGCTCTACTCATCAGAATGATGGGTGTCATAACCCTTGCTCTGGCGGATGCGGAACTTACAGATAAAAACTGGCAAATCAACACGTTAAATACTCCATCGAAATCCCAGTTACAACGTGAAAAAAATGGCAGTGTAACTATTTATCATGGACTGACCGATAAAATTGTCGAAAATGCTATGGATAAACAGTTTGATCGCCTTTCATCAATGATGTTCACGAGCGTAATTGTCACAGACAATAGTGGTGACGCCGTTATTAACCCCGAAACAGGCGAGATTGTAGTTGAGGAGGATAGCTGTGATTAGTGAGAAGTTTATTCCAGCAGTAACCCTATGTATTTTTGTAACGGATCGGTCAGTGGTTTAAGTTTTTTGCGCATCACCGAACCTAGTGCATCTGTTAAGCCAAATATTGGAAATAACGTTACTTCACCCATTTGCGCCATCACCAGAATAGCTCTGAACCGTTCACGACACTCGGGACAGACATTAAGACAGGCCTGCAGATGTTCATCATCCTTACTGGTTAACCAGACCTGTGCAAGTTGTTCAGCATCTTTAATATCTCTTTGCTTAACTTCAGCAAGCGGAATGCTGTCATTATAAGCAGCAAGCGCCTGAAACATGGAGACAATGGTATCCTGACTGGCAGCTTTATCAAAAACACGAAGTATAGTTTTCAAAAACACCTGACCGGATTCAGACAGGTAACGAAGCAATAGAGGCGCATATATATTACCATCCTGCTCTAATTCAGATAGCTTTTGCCCGACTTTTTGATAGGACATATGGGGATTCAGTGCTTAAGGCAACGCATCCGGCAAGGAATGCAGAAAACCGACATACAGGCTCTGTTTGCGTTTCGCCCGTTTCCATAAATCGGCAATTTCATCCTCAGTTAACAGGTCGGTTTGCAGGCATAACCTGACCGAATCGATCATATCCAGATGTTCCACTTCAAATGGTAAAAATTCGAGTAAAAATTCGGCCAGTTCTCGCGCCAGATCGGATTCAGCAATTTCCTTTTTATCCAGTAATCGACGGGCATTTTCTGAAGATGGATAAGCCCACCAGGCATGGCGGGCAATATCGGGAGTTAAAGTCGGAGCATGCACAACAGCCACAACTGCTTCCGGCTCGCCTAATAATAACAATTGAGCCAGACTCTCTTCCTGTCTATCCTGACCCATACGGGTCCAGCGTTTGATATAAACCGGATAACCACCCGGAGACCCGGTGATTTTGTTGGACAATAATTCCTTCACCAGACGAATATATTTCTCATCTTTACAGGTGGGATTTAGTTGAATCTTTGCATCACCTTTGGAGGATAAGGCATACACGATCATTTTAGACTCATCGATACGCACAGCCTTTAAATCCTGCGCCAGTAACACGTTTAAACGTAAGTTGTCTTCGTTAGAGAGTTGCATAATTATGTTTATAAAAAAGATTTCACCACAGAGGACACGGAGATCACAGAGATTTTTAATGTTTTCTCACACTTAAAGTTAAATATTTCTAACTGTTTAGTACTCATCAACAACCATATTTTTACTATAAATTATAAAAATAATATACCGTAGAAAAACTCTGTGTCCTTTGCGGTGAAATATTTTAATTCAATTGAATCCTGTCACCCCATGGCACAGGCTTTTTTCCTTTAACCAGCCAGGTAACCGGGTAACTGGCTTCTGATGCGGGAAACACACCTTCCGCATCGGTAAAATAAACCAGCAGATCCGGACGCACATCATTCAATTCTATCCACTCAAATACCGGATTAAAATCGGTACTGCCTCCACCGATAATACGCTCCGGTAACTGACAATATTCCCAGGCTTCAAATACCCACGGACTATCACCGGTAATTTTTGAATCACAGGTTAAAAAGGTGACTCGAGCGCGAACCTGAGACTTGAGGGAATCTACTTCTGCGATAAATTCATTCAGTTCATCACGATGAATTGATCCACTCACATCAATGGCTACCACTATATTCATTTGCGGGCTGCGCAAGCTTGGGTAAATGGCCGGATCGCCACGTCGACTGGAGGGCCTTGTATAACTGTAATCATCACGCGAGACACTATTCATGTAACGAGCCAGTAAAGCACGCCAGGGTAAAGTAGGCTGCAGGAAGAAGTCGATCATGCGTGCCATGCCTTCACCCAGTTTACCAGCCTGCTGCGCCTGCTGAGCAGAACCTGCCAGGCGCTGCTGCCACTGCACATGCAGATCGTCTTTCTCAGACTCGGTGAGTGGTTCAGGTTGTGCCATTTGCGCAGGATCATCAACCGGGTCAGTTGGTTGGGATTGCGGCGGTTGATCACTTTTCTGTTGAGGAAGACCCGATTCCTGTTTCTGAGGATCCTGATTATTATCCTGACCTTCACCCTGTTGCTGTGAAGGTTTATCCCCTTTCGACTGTTGCTGCTCGTCCAGTTTTACATCGCCAGTACCGCCAGACTCGGTTTTCTGATCTTTCTGATCCAGCGGGTTTTGCTGCTTATCCTGCCCGCCTTCGGCCTGTTCCTGTTTATCGTAAAGATGCTGATCCAGGGTCTCGGACATATCGTTGTCCTTGATCATCGGGTAAATTTCTTCCGCCGTCATGCCACGGTATTCTCTCAGCATCAATGAGCCTGGGGGAGGCTTTAGACCTTCATCGACGAGGATCGGATTTATTGCATAGTCACAGGCTATATCCCAACGGTGCTTGACCCGGTGTTCACGTCGCGCAAAATGCGATAGAGCACAATGCAGCGCTTCATGTGCCAGCACAAACTGCGCTTCGTCAGCACGCAACTCCTGGATGTATTCAGGGTTGTAATAAAATTTTTTAGCATCCGTGCCAGTCGTTGGACACCATTTAGGGTCAGCTGCCTGTAGTGGCAAACGCAATACCAGCGCACCCAGAAAAGGTTTATCCAGAATAAGGCGAGTGCGTGCAGCACTCAGTTTATTTTCGATCTCTTCCAACGAAGTATCTGTCACAACATTTAATTGTATAGAATCAAATCAGCAATAGAATCGGCCCAGTTAGCAAACTCTTCCACTTCAAACAGGTCATTGCCAATTGCCCTGTGCATATCCGACACCAGCATAACGCCCATTTCACGTTGTGCAAAACAACTCGCATACTTCAGGATATTACCAAACACTGTACTGGCATTTTCACTGCTCTGGGCACGAATCGCCCGACCCACAAGCGCCGATGCAACGGCATATTGCAAATCGATTTCATCTGGAGCCTTAACATCTTCACCGCTTAAAATTTTATCCAGATCAGGCATTTGATCCAGACTCTCGATAAACGCATGACACTCTATGCCAGCTGCCTGACCGATACAGGCTTGCAGGGAACCTAATAATAAATGCGGGTGGTCGATGAATTTGTGTAATGCCCGGTGTGCAAATTCCCAGGAACGCGGCGACGGAAAAGCCACCGGATTATGCGCAGGATCGAAATCAAATAACAGTTCCGGACGAAAGCGTAAAAAGCCGATAATGCGTTCATCGATGCCATTTTTATAGGCCCAGGCTACCCAGTCATCCAGGTTCAAATCTATTTCGTAGTGCGAAAATCTATTAGCCAGTGGTGCGGGCATCGCATACGTCACACCACGATCACCCTGGCGGTTACCTGCTGCAAATATAGCCCAGCCTTCTGGAACCTGATAGTTACCCAGTCGACGGTCCAGTATTAACTGGTAGGCAGCGGCTGATACGGACGGTGCAGCTGAATTTATTTCATCCAGAAACAATATGCCCGAACTGCCGTGAATATCTTTATCCGGCAGCATTGAAGGCACTGCCCACTCTACTTTGTTGCCCTGTTTAAACGGAATACCGCGCAAATCACTCGGTTCCATCTGCGACAGACGAATGTCGATGACCGGCAAGTCATTACTTTCACCAATTTGCATTACAATCTGTGATTTTCCTATGCCAGGAGGTCCCCACAGCATAACCGGGGTGTGGTGTCCTTTGAGAGTTCCGAGAACTTCTTCTTCAAGTACTTTAGAGAGATAGGCAGGACGCATTAAAATCCTGCCTTTTTATACAACTCTTTGGCTTTTTCGGGATTTTTTTCAACACCATCACCACTGTCATACATCATGGCCAGTGTGGTCATAGAACCAACCAGTCCCTGATCAGCGGCTTTGGTAAACCACTCAACGGCCTTTGCACCATCTTTTTCGACACAGTCCCCATCCATGTACATGAAACCCAGACCATGTTGAGCGACTGCATGACCCTGCTCTGCTGCGGCTTTCATCCATGCAAAGGCTTCCTTTTCTTTTTTCACCATACCCAGACCATTTTGATACATGATCGCTACACGGTGCTGAGCATCCGGATCACCCTTTTCGGCAAAAGGCACCAGAAATTGGACTGCCCGGGCAAATTCTTTAGATTCGAAAGCGGACATACCACTTGTAAAGTTCATATCATTATCGGTTATCATGATTGTTACCTGTTTAAAGCTTGATGCAAGATGCGGTATACAGATGTACAGTTCTCGGATCAAAGGGTGGAATGATAAGCATTTTTAGAAGAAATTCGAATACCTCTAATGGAACGTAATATAAGGACTCTTTCTATTCTCCCAATAGAGATATAATATTTTTTTAATAACCTTGTATAATACGCACCATTTTTAAGGCATGTAATAATTTAATTTACAAAGTATTACATGACATACTGGTCTAATTTATTTATCTGATTTGAGGAAATTGTTATGGATCAAGCTTATCGCGACGCTACTACTAAAATGGAAGAAATGGGTGTACAGGAACAATACATTATCGGCTGGCAAGGTGGTTACCTGGGTCACCCGGAAAGAGAAGAGCAGCAAGTTAATGATGCCTACTCTGCAGGTTATGAAGACGGCGCAGAAAAGAGTGAAGATAACTTCGCAAACTGGAAGTAACCTCTGCTAGTTTGTAAAGCGGGTTCCATCGGACCCGCTTTATTACTCTCCCTACCGTTCACTTTCTGTTGACATGATCGATTGTCATGGTTTTATCTCCTGAACAAATTTTTAAACAAACAACCTATATCAGGCGTATCACCCGGTTAACTGAAAACGATTTATCAAACATCGATAGTTACCTGCAATTATTACTCAGAGAAGATTCGTCTCAGCTCACTAAAACGCATTTTTTTCATGATAGATATGAAAATATATATCTTGAAAACTGTGACCATAAAGATCTAAACCGGTTGATGGATGAAAGCCTGGATTTTTGTGCCGAGCTTTTAGACGTTAACAAAGATGAGCTGGATATCGGCTACTGGTTTAACTTAATGGCTCCGGGTCATGTGACTACTTTACATACACATGATAATTTGAATGAATTAATTTCCGGTGTGGTTTATTTAACGGTTCCTGAAGATTCAGGGGAACTGGTTTTGAAAACTGGAAACAGCGAAATCAATTTAAAGCCTGTTAATGGAAATTACATATTCTTCGATCCAGAAACCCCACACCTGGTGTCAAAAAATAACTCTTTAAAGTATCGACTTTCCATCGGCATGAACATCGGTTTGAAGTCCGAGAAAATTGACTGGAAAAAAGCTTAAGTCGTTTTATAAATTCATTAAGGTATTTTAATTGCTCATAGGATTCTTATTACCGGAGTTGATCTATACTAAGGCTGAGCTAATTTAGAGTTTGTTATAATTAATATCAGGCAGGCAGTAATTACACTAATTGACCTCTATTTTCTTCCCGTAAGCTTAAAGAAAATAATACCAGAAATTAAAAGACCGTCTTACATCTGTAAACTCATTATTCTATGAATTTGGGAAACTATTTGAAAACGCTAACCGATTGATATAATCCGTAAAACGACAGACAGCGAAAATTTGATTTACTGTAATAATGTAATAATGCTTTAACACCGGTGAATTACGATATATATCCAGATACTTTTTCACTGTTAATATTAAGACTGCTATTGTCCGTGACATAACGACGGTACCTAAGAGATAAAAATAATATGAAGGGTAAAAAACAAGAGACTGCGTCTCCTCAAAAACATGATCACACGCGTACCAGTTTAACCATGCAAGGCTTGAAACGGGCTTTCGTTGATAACCTGCTATATGCCCAGGGCCGCTTTCCTGAAGTAGCTTCTCCTCACGATTTATACATGTCTGCAGCTTATACTGTTAGAGATCGAATGCTAAATCGCTGGATTAAAAGTGCCCGTACTTTTAAGGGAGAGCAGTCCCGTACGGTCTGTTATTTTTCTGCTGAATACCTGCTGGGGCCGCACCTTGCCAATAATCTGATTAATTTAGGCATCATGGATGAAGCGCGCGAAGCCGGTAAACACCTGGGACTTGACTTTGATGACATAGTGCTTGAACAGGAAGAAGAGCCCGGGCTGGGTAATGGTGGTCTCGGTCGTCTTGCCGCCTGCTATATGGATTCTCTCGCAACCTTACAAATCCCCGCAATTGGCTATGGCATTCGTTATGAATTTGGTATTTTTGACCAGATTATTGAAGATGGCTGGCAGGTGGAAATTAGTGACCTCTGGTTACGCAATGGCAATCCATGGGAACTGTTTCGTTCTGAACTCCGTTACACGGTCTGTTTTGGTGGAAGCACCGAACATTATCAGGATAACGGCAGATTGAAAGTAAGATGGAACCCTGACCTGGTAGTGCAAGGAGTAGCTTACGATACGCCTATTTTAGGTTACGGTGTCGGTAATGCTAACCTGTTACGTTTATGGAAAGCAGAAGCACCAAAGTCATTTGATATACAGGCATTTCATACTGGAAATTACTACGGTGCAGTGAATGCAAAAGTTAACGCTGAAAATATCACCAAGGTTCTATACCCAAATGACGAACCTGAAGTTGGCAAGGAATTACGGCTCAAACAACAATTCTTTTTTGTCTCATGTTCATTACAGGACATGATACGTCTACAGCTTGAAAGTGAATTACCGCTTGAACAATTCCATAAAAAATTTGCGGCCCAATTGAATGATACTCATCCTGCTATCGCAGTTCCTGAATTAATGAGACTCCTAATGGATGTCCATTTAATAGATTGGGATAAAGCCTGGAATATAACCTGTAATACTTTTTCATTTACCAATCATACTTTACTACCTGAAGCATTGGAAACCTGGTCAGTACCGCTATTCAAACGTTTACTACCTCGTCATCTGGAGATTATTTATGAAATAAACAGGCAGTTTCTGGATGAAATGAGAATTAAATATCTGAATAATGACTCACTTATCTCTCGCCTGTCAATCATCGATGATCGGGGTACAAAGCGGGTACGCATGGCACACCTGGCGACAATTGGTAGCTGTGCTGTAAACGGTGTTGCAGCACTGCATACCGAGTTACTTAAATCGACTGTCATGAAAGATTTCAATGAATTATGGCCGGATAAATTTCATAATATAACTAATGGCGTTACTCCAAGACGTTTTATGGTGGTCAGTAATCCCAGACTGGCGAAATTAATTACTGACTCCTGTCAAAGTGAAGAATGGATCAATAACCTGGCCTGCCTGCAAAAAATCGAACCTTTTGCCGATGACAGTGTTTTTCAGAGTGACTGGCAAACAGTTAAGACAGCCGCCAAGAGCGACCTGTCCAACTGGATGTTAAAAAATACCGGGATTAAGCTCGATCCACAAACCTTGTTTGATGTACAGGCCAAACGAATTCATGAATATAAACGACAGCATCTTAACCTGTTGTACATAATAACACTCTACTTACGACTCAAGGCTGATCCGAATCTGGGCATTACACCACGCACCTTTATTTTTGGTGGCAAAGCGGCTCCCGGCTACACAATGGCTAAATTGATCATTAAACTGATTAACTCGGTTGCAGAAGTAATCAATCGTGATCCACAAATAAACGGGTACTTACGCGTCGCCTTCTTACCTAATTTTAATGTTAAAAATGGTCAACGTTTGTATCCGGCTGCGGATTTATCTGAACAGATATCCCTGGCGGGCAAAGAAGCATCAGGCACCGGTAACATGAAATTTTCAATGAACGGAGCTTTGACTATTGGTACGCTGGATGGCGCTAATGTAGAAATCAGGCAGGAAGTTGGAGAAGAAAATTTTTTCCTGTTTGGACTCACTGCTGACGAAGTCCAGCAAAAGCAACTGGCAGGTTATTTACCACATGATTACTACACGAACAACCTGGAATTAAGCAATGCAATAAATCTGATCAATAGTGGAGTATTTTCTCACGGCGATAGCGAATTATTTCGGCCGCTTACCGAAAACCTGCTATGGCATGACCCTTTTATGGTATTGGCTGATTTCCAGGCGTATGTAGAATGCCAGGATGAAGTCAGTCTGGCTTATAAGGATCGTTCCCACTGGAATAAAATGTCAATTCTTAACGTAGCCAGGATGGGTAAGTTTAGTTCAGATCGTTCTATTCAGGACTATTGTGATAAAATCTGGAAAGTAAAAGCAACTCCCGTGAAAAATTAGTTACAAGGGAGAGAAACATTCAAAAAACATGCTTTACATCAGTCAATTTTTAGTTTCACATTCACTTGCTGAGTCTTATTCTGACAGCCTCGATGCCTAACACTCGTATAGCTGAATTAGATGAATAAGAAAATAGTGCTCTAACCCTGTATCACAGGAAACTGAATTGAAGTTGGAAAGGCCAGGATACAATAGATATAACCCCGGCCAAATTTATTTGATTTAGCTAATGATATTAAAAATTAGCCCTACAAATGACTAGTCGCAACCATCATTTTCAGTTTCATACTCTCCGTTTTCCTGTTCATACTGGGTACGAACGAACATCATGTTTTCGACTCGTTTGAATTGTAAATTCATAGCCGCATCAACAGTATCACTTTTCATGCCATCGTAAATCATCACGCGGCCCTTTGCTTCAGCCTGTTGAACGCTGCGACCGGGATTAAACAGTTGCTTTAACAGGTATGGATCATCGGCGTGGACGGGTGATGACATTACCAGAAACAGGAATATAATGAACTTGCCGGCGAATCTACCCAGGCATTCATTACTATTTATTGACAGTTGACTATCCATTTCGCTTTCTCCTGATTATATTTGTATTCAGGTAGATTTATAAGCTCCAGCTAAAATAAACACCTGACCGAATACAAATTAATAACTATCGTTTTACTAACCAAACCCTACCTTCTTCAAAATAAGAACGTTAGCCTGAATGTTCATAGGCCGCAAAAAAAGGTCTCCACCCAAAAAAATAAACATTCAGGTATAAATTTATACCTTCATGAAAGACCAGAATCAGTCCTTAGACGATGATCTAAAGAGGCCATAAATTGATCCGGAGAAACCCTCTGAATATTGATCATGACTTTTCTAACCATGCAGTCTCCAAAATGGCAAAGCGTGGACTGCCTGCCCAGCACATTGTCTAAATCAACTGCCGTTTGTGGCCCCGGAGCCTAACGAAGTTGCTTTTGATCATTGAGTTTTTCATAACCCGGACAAATACTGTAAACCAGCTGACGAAGAAGTCTTAATTTAAAGTGATCACTCGACTCCTGCAGAACTTTATCGCTAACAGCCAATAACCCTAGCCGTTTATCCACCTGACGAAGTAAGAGGACATCACCTTCACTGGCGATATAATCACCTGAAAATTCGGCTTCAAATTTGCGCCGTTTTAAAGCTGGAAATGAGAATGATTGTTGTGTACAGTTTGGCATAGGCGATTCATTGTCCAGTGGTAGTATAAACAACTGAATAATATCGAAATATCAGGGCATTACTTTTTTATGCCTGAAATATTCAGGTTAGGGATAGACTTTAGGCATGAACAAGCATTCTCTAGATTTTTCAAATATAGAGTCCGATGCAATTCAAATTGGGCCATGGACATTTTTAGCCCACGAATTTCAACTTCAGAAAGAGGATGAAATCGTCAAACTTGAGCCACGAGTTGCCCAACTGCTGTCATGCCTCGCGGCGAATGCGGGTCAAACGGTCAGGCGAGAAACCCTGATGGAGGAAGTCTGGCCGGGGATGATCGTTGGTGATGAAGCCCTGTCGAACGCCGTCAAAAAATTACGTAATGCCTTCAACGATGACTTCCAGAACCCGCGAATTATAGATACCATCCCGAAAGCCGGTTATCGCCTGATCGCCGAGGTAAAACAGCTCAATCCTGTACAAGGGCCAGATAATAACGAACTTAACTCTCACCTCGGCCAGAATGATCGTCGCAACTGGCTAGCTTTCGGCGCAATAACCATCACCTTATTAATATTGTCGCTGTGGTTTTTGGTCGGTACTGAAAAACAGGAGTTATTCCCTTCGTCCAGGCCGGTCGACCCGGCAGTAAAACCTTCGATTGTCGTATTACCGTTTGATAACCTTGGTCAGGATCCGGATCAGGAATACTTTACCGACGGTGTTACCGACGACATAATCACGCTACTGGCTAAAAATCCTGAACTGGTCGTTATCGCTAGGGAATCGTCCTTTTTTTATAAAAAAACAACCCGGGATATTCACAGCATTGCTAAAAAACTGAATGTAGCAAATATCCTGAATGGCAGTATTCGGCGAATCGACAATCAACTGGTTATAAACGCGCAACTGGTCAATGCTGCTTCAGGAACCCACATATGGGCCGAGCAATATCTACTTCCTGCGAATAATATCTTACAGATCGAAGATAATATCGCACATAGGATTACCGCTTCGTTGTTAAACAGGAATCCGGATGATCACTCGCACTCTCCCATTTCGGTACCTGACAAGCGTGTTCTGGCTCATGATTACCTGCAGCTGGGCCGCTATCGTTTCTATCAGTTTGCCAGTAAAGCAGAAATCGACAATGCACAAAAACTGTTTCGAGGTGCCATTGAACTGGATCCTGAATATGCACTGGCCTATGCGCTACTCGGTTGGTCCTACGACTTTGAAGCGATCAACGGCTGGGTTGATGATCGACTTTCGTCACTGCTGAAAGGGGAGCAAATGGCGACCAGGGCTATCAAACTACAACCCGATCTGGCACTTTCTTATTTCGTGCGGGGCCTTTCCTACCGCGAACAGGGCAAGTACACCGAGGCACTCGAAGAAGCTCAACGCTTGCTCGAATACAATCCGAACGATGCAAACGGCCTCGTTTTATATGCCACCTTGCTGTTTCATGCCGGCCGGCCCAGACTTGGCCTGGAGTGGCTCAGGGAAGCCATTAAGATAAACCCCCATCACCCATTCAATTATCAGTTCCACCTTGGACAGGCATATTTTTTGCTGCATCAGTACCAGCAAGCTTTGGAAGCATTCCAGTCAGGTCTTGATTCCAATCCCGGTTCAGAACAATTACATATCTGGATGGCTGCCACCTACGCACTGATGGGAGACATCGAGAACGCCAGCTGGCAGGCAGAGCAGGTTATTCTATCCAACCCGGAATTTACAGTCTCACGCATGGAAAAATCGTTTCCTCTCAACAAGCCGGCTGAATTGAAAAAATTTACTGACGGCTTACATCTTGCAGGCCTGCACTGAGCTATAGTTGTTCAGTTTTTTTAAGCTTATTCCTTATTTCATAGTTCAGAAAAAACAATCCAGGTTCTCTCTGCCGTAAACCCAGGACAGTGTATAAAGTAAGTTGGTAGAATAGATTTAGCCACGCCAGTATTTCAGGTTCAAAAATTCCTTTCGAGAACTCTCAATCTGATATTGAGAATTCTGGGAGCAGAAACATTTAATAACTTGTGAGAGTAGAATTCTAAACTTGACAGGAGCAGTGTTTACCTTACTGTTTTTAACGGAAATAGTTTTCATACAGGCTGTGGACTTACCGGTCATTAATGAATTTTGATATATAAAATTGTTACCCAGAATCCCATACTCAAATGACTACATATGACTTATATTCGCATTTTCTGGAACAAAATCTATAGGTGCTGAATAAGTTACTTTGATGATTGATTTGTTGCCTGTTAAAGCGTCAAATACTGTATGTCTTTTAATCAATAAATTCGTAACCTTTTTTCGGTAATTCATAATGATGATCTCAGAATATTTTCTTAGATAGCCACCACATTATCCTTTACCTGGCTCTACCTTAATTATCCATAGAAATCGGGCAGTTTTTTTATCGGATAATCTATCAATTTTTATATACATGGCCATGTTTTTTCATTCATTAAAGAGAAGAAGCAAGCCACATATTATTTAAATAATGAGGCCTCAAGGAAAGATGGGCAAATTATTATTGACCGGTGTAAATCATACCAGGGCAGTCATTACCTTATTGGTATTATTGACGGTGATTGCCCTCTACTTTCTACCTGGACTGCGCCTTGAAATTACCGCCGAAGGCATGATGGTTAAGGATGACCCTGCAAGACTATTCTACGAGCGCACTCTGAATTCTTTCGGCTCTGACAATGTCACCATCGTCTATCTTGAGGACGATAATCTGTTTGATGCGCACAAGCTAGGCCTTATTAAAGAGGCGGTTAACAAGCTCAACAAGATGGTTCTGGTGGAAAAAACCGATAGCCTGTTCAGTATTCGTTATTTGCGCACGATCGATGACTTTACCTATACATCACCATATCTTGATTCCATACCGCAGGATAGTGAACAGGCGGCAGTCTTGAAACAGGCCGCCTTAATCAACCCGTTGATCAAAAAGAACCTGTTGTCTGAAGATGGACACGTTATGGCGATCAATGTCCACTTTGCTACAAAGCGTTATTTTAGAGGTTTCGATGAGGAAGTTTCAAGCCAGTTAGAGCAAATTCTCCAACCACTTAAAGCGGAACTTGGCCGGGTATTCTTCATGGGCGATCCTTATGTAAGAAACGGTATCTCGCAGCGTATTCATGACGATCAGAAGATGATTTTACCTGGAGCTATCTTACTCCTTATCATAGCGTTGGCGATCAGTCTGCGACGCATGCAAGCAGCGCTTATTCCCTTACTCACGGCTGGACTCAGCGTGATCTGGATTCTGGGTCTGATGGCAGCACTCGATATCCCGGTGAATATCATGAGTTCAGTTATCCCTGCGCTTCTGATCATCATTGGCTCAACCGAAGATATCCACCTGCTGTCAGAGTATCTGAATAGTTATCGTCAGGGTGTTAGTCGAGACCAGGCAATAAAATTAATGTCGGATAATATGGGCATGGCGGTCATACTCACCTTCGTCACCACTTATGTTGGCTTCCTGTCAATCGCTCTTAACGACCTAGAATTGATAAAACAATTCGGCATTTTGACCTCTACCGGACTGCTGATAAATTTCTTGATAACAGTACTGCTGGTACCTGCTAGTTTAAAACTTTGTGGACGTTTCAGTTCAACTCAAAAAACCATGGACGGAGATCATCGGTATGCCAGGCTTGCCAGCCTGCTATTAATCATGACCGACAGGTATCGCTATCAGGTCATGGCGGTGTTGCTACTTTCAGTTCTGCTCTGGCTTTATAATGCTCTCGACCTGCGTTTAAATAATAATGTGATGGATTATTTTGACGACAATTCTACAATTATCCAACAATCCAGTCTGTTGCATCAGAACCTGTCCGGTATTCAAACCTTATCACTGGTTTTAACGGGTACATCGGGTACTTTTTTACAGGTGCCATACATTAAAGAATTGTCGTCGATACAGGAACATATCGATGATATGGGTTATTTTGACAAGTCATTCTCTTTTGCCGATTTCATTGGCGTGGTGCACAGCGGACTGGATGGTGAAAGGCCGGGTGATATTTACTTACCAGACGAGAATGAAATAGTGGAAGGTTATATGGCTTTTCTGGGTCACACGGTGGCCCAGAATTTTGTGTCTTCTGACTATAGTCAGACCAAAATCATCATACGTCATAACATCAGCGATTCTGATAAACTTAATCGTGCGGTTGAGGCGATTTATCTATATGTCAATAACACAGTAGAACCAGGGATCGATGTCCAGGTGACCGGCGAAAGTTATCTTAACAGTCGGGCGATCGATTACATGGTGCGTGGACAGGCGCAATCACTGGTATTGATGTTAGTGGTTATTTTTGTGCTGATGTCGGTTCTTTTCGTAAATAGTCGGGCAGGAATCATTGCCGTCATCGCCAACCTGTTCCCTATCATCATTCTATTTGGTGTGATGGGTTTTTTCGGTATCCCGCTGAATACCGGTACCGCTATGGTAGCCACTATATCACTGGGCATCTGCGTAGATCATTCGATGCATTTCATGGTGCGCTATCAACGCATGACAAAAATTACCGTATCACGCTTTGATGCACTCGATCATACAGTCCGTTTGGAATCGATGCCGATCATGGCAACCGCCCTGTCACTAGCGGTCGGTTTCGCCGCGTTAACGGTGTCAAATTTTCCACCTTTAGCCAAGTTTGGGCAGTTAAGCGCGCTTGTCATGCTGCTCGCCCTGATCAGTACTTTTATCATCATTCCACTTTTCCTGCGTTATGTTAGTCTGACTTCCGTGTGGGACATGCTGAGCCTGGACCTCAAACGTGATGTGGTAAAGACCAGTCCTTTGTTTGCAGACATGTCTAACTGGCAGGCTCGTAAGATAGTTACACTGAGTGAAATTCTGGTCTACCGGCAGGATGAAGCCATCCTGATGCAGGACGATTCGGTTGAGCACCTGTTTATGCTGCTAAGCGGTAGTGTTGAAATCTGGCGTAGAGAGATTGACGGCTCCACCTATATGCTCGAAGGTATAGAGCCGGGTTGCGTTTTTGGTGCTCTGTCAGGGTTGAAACAAAAACAATGTCATGCCGATATAGTGGCCATCATACCTTCAACCATCATGCGATTACGTGCCGAGTCTATTCATAATATCGGCCGGGGCTCCCCCCGTCTGGCCGTAAAATTGCTGCAGAATCTGAACAATATTGCCAACAACCTGATCAATTTGTCAGCCTCTACACCCACACCGTTTCGTGACCAGCGCACAGGTGCTTATAACGCTACGTTGTTCCTGGAAATGTTGAGTCACAATATTGATAGGGCTAATCGGTATGATAACCCCTTGAGCATAATTGTGATCGACATTGATGGGCTTCAGCGTGAAACCAGGCCAAATGACAATATTCAGTTTCAGAAAGTACAGGACCTTATCGCAGACATTATCCTACAGCACATTCGGAAACCGGACATTTTTGGCCTGTGGCCGGATAGCAGTTACTGGATAGCCCTGACCAATACAGATAAGACAGGTGCTGAAACAATTTGCAGTCGACTGAGTCTTGACTTGTCTCAAAATCCACTATTAAAGCAGGAAAATTCAAGGGTTAACCTGATAAAAACAGAACTTAAAGATGGAGAGTTTATCGATGGCTTCCTCATACGAATAAACGACCTGAGGGGGACAGCGCAGGAAAATCCTACGGTCAAACTGGAGTCTTTAAAAACGCTGCCAGAACAAGATTAAAACAAAACTCTTTGAGTCGACAATTGTAGAGTTTCAAGATCTGAGTGTACAAGCGCTCAGACTCAATAAAAGATTCTTAGGTATCCATTATGGCGACAATGAATACTGGTAGTTAAATATCACAACTTCTTTACGAATCTCGAATACAACAGTTGTTTCATGCCTAATGAGTAAAACTTTTACTGAAAAACATACGCAGCTCCCGAATCTGTCGCACCTGTACCGAACTGATCACCATTGATACCGGTGGCAGCACTATCTTCGCCATAAGCTCCACTGACCAGAGTGTCACCCGACAGGCCTAACGAAGTTCCAAAACGATCATTGGCTTCCGCATTCGATGCCTTGATATAGGATAAAAGGTTCCAGTTAGAACCACTGCGAGCAAAGTAATACACTGCACCGGCAGATAAGGCATTGTTATTGTAGCTGCCAACACTGCTGGTAGTATCACCATCTTCCAGCGTGGCTGCCACCGCCAGTGAATCCAATTCCAGATTGACATTCTGCCCAAACTGGTCACCGGCTTCCGCATTTGGCGCCTTGATATAAGCCTGCTGTGTCCACAGGCCGGAAGTTCGGGTAAACACATACACGGCACCCGACCCGGGGGCACTATTATTGTAAGACCCCTGGCTACTAAGTACATCACCATCCTCACCATAAGCGCCGATGGCCAGTGTATCACCGGACAAGGCAACCGATTCTCCAAAGTAATCCAGAAGATCTGCATTTTCTGCTTTTAGATACGCCTGTTGTGTCCACACATCGACGCTACGGGTAAATACATAAACCGCACCGGCAAGTGGTGCATTTTCATTGTAAGCACCCTCTATACTAGTCGCATCTCCAGCTTCAAAAATAGCACCAACAGCTAGCGTATCACCATCGATATCCAGCGATCGTCCAAACTGATCGGATGCCTGAACATTGGATGCCTTCAGCCTCGCCTGCTGATTCCAGCTGCTGCCACTGCGAGTGAATACATACACCGCCCCGGAAGAACTTCCTCCATCGTCCTCTCCAACCGCTCCTACCGCCAGGGTATTTCCATCCAGCGCCAGGTGTTCACCAAACATATCCTCTGTCTGTACCGTATCGGCCTTGATATAAGCCTGCTGAGTCCAGATTCCGGAACTACGAGTAAAGATATAGGCAGCACCTGCATTCACCGCAAGATCGTTATAGGCAGACACGCTACTATTCAAATCACCGTCTTCACCCGGTGCCCCGACAGCCAGCGTATCGCCGTCGAGTGCCACAAATTTGCCAAATTCATCACCCGACTGGGCATTCGATGCCTTCAGATAAGCCTGCTGCGTCCACACTCCACTGGTTCGGGTGAATACATAAACTGCTCCTGCATACAGCGCATCATCGTTATATGATCCGTCAGCACTGTTCACATCACCACTTTCCTGGTAGGCACCGACAACCAGGGTGTCTCCGGAAATGGCAATTGCTTTACCAAACTGATCATCCGCTCCGGTATTCGAAGCCTTGATATAAGCCTGCTGCGCGTAGGAAGCTGCATTTTGCCTGCTAATCGTTATCGAATAGGTCTGTGTCGAGCTATCTTCAGCGGTCACTTCAATTTCAATCAGATTAGGCCCTTCGCTGAGCGCAATTGAGTCACTGGGTAATCCCGAATCCAGCGGATTTCCATTTAGCTTCAAGGTCGCTGCCGGATCTGAAGCTGTAGCGGTTAGCGTCGTACTGGTCACGGTATAGTTGACCGAGGCGGTATAATTTAGTTGACTGATTTGAAACAATTGATCCAGCGTTCCGGCTGAAATCGTCAGCGCAGTCAAATCAGCATTAGAAGCTAAACTAAGCGCCGGGGAGATAGTGACTGTAGACAAGCTGACTGGCACGACTGCATTCACCACATTAGACAGCTCTACATGAAAACTTTCGCTGCCTTCTGAGAAATCACTGTCTGCAAGCACAGGCACAGCAATACTTACAACCTGCTGCCCGGCCTGAATAACCAGCGAATCACTCATTTCCGTAAAATCGATATCAGGAGTAGCCGTATCAATGCCCGTAGCCGTTACCACATAACTAAAGCTCACATCCTGATCTTGAGCCTTGTCCAGTTGAAAGCTGATTAACAGGTTTTGTGTTTGCCCTGGATAAGGTTCACTGATGATAGCACTAGTGCTTATCTGTAGTAATGCGGGTTGAAAACAATCACTTCCTTCTGCAACCGGGCAGTCATCCACGCCATCATAGAGCCCATCCTCATCCGTATCAGAAGCCCAGGGGTAGGTTGCTGTGACAAATGGTTGATCGACTTCAATTCGGTTATCAATGCTATCACCATCCGTATCAATGCCATAACCATTAGTATCGACCGTCTGCTCAAGCCCAGGTTCAGTCTGCAAACGACTCAAACCGTCCGTAAACAGCGCAAAACGACCCAGGTAACGCAGTTTTTCCATGTCAGCATTGCCGGATGCCAAAGCCTGTTGTTGCAGCCACTGGCTGATATCCAGTACGTCAATAGTACTACTAGCCTGCAGAGTCTGTAACCAGTTGTAAGTCGGGGTTAATGCACCGGTTTCCAGCATGTTTTTCAGGTCTTCATAAACCAGCCAGAGATTTCTTCCATTTTCGCGATTTGACAGGTTTTGTTGAAGCTGATGCATAATATCCTGATGTGCCAACTGCATTTGATCCCAGGAGAACAGTCCAGTACCACCCTGTAAACCTATTTCATAAGCCAACAGCAGTTGTAGTGCTTCTACATAGAGATTTTGATCAAGACTCAGTGCAGGTGTTTGATCAACCACCAGATTAAGTCCAAGAAAGGTTATATACTGCTGTTTCCAGTCTTCGGCCGTTAACCAGCTATCATCAGCAATAAACCGGGCAGGAGTCAGATCGGCAGAAGATGGTAATAATGTTCGATAATGCCAGCGCCTGACAGTTGAGATTTCATTTGCTGTACCGGGATTCAACTGAACAGTTTCATCGGCAATAACATCCATTACCTGTGTAAGAGATGCAGCAACTCGAAACTCAGCTATCTGATCTTGCGCCAACCTGCTCGTAAAAGTCGATTGTTTAAGGCTGTCCTCAACAGATCCAGCATCGCAGTCGACTACAGGCTCGACATCGCTGTCGACAACAACAGCCCATGCCAACTGAGCATCTAACAGTAGAGAATCACTGTCAAAGCGTGTATTGCCTGTCAGCGTATAACTTCTGGCAGAAGCATTCCAGATCAGAGTATCTAATGCCGGTTGCTTACTTGCTGAAACTTGATATTCAACCTCGTAAAGCCGTTGAACTGCAGGGTGTTCCTTAAAGGATAATAATGTATCACGGTATGACTGGGTACCCTGCTCTGGAGCAGGATAATCAATATCCATGGTTATCAGATTATTTACCTTATCCGCAGCACAAGTTCCGCGCCACCTTTCATCAACATCACTCCAGCCATCGTCATCAGTATCCACTGGTAGTTCATTTTTATTGGAGTTGGCAGAACGCAGCCATTGATCAAAATCAGCCCAGCCATCTCCATTGCTATCGGTTTGCCAGTCATCCTGCAAAGGATTCAGTCCAACAGCCATCTCCACCAGGTCGGGCAATCCATCCAGATCAGTATCGCGTCGTTCACCATCCGGATGGTTAAGCGTACTAATGCTGTAACTGCGATTCATGACACTGATTTCAGTATTCGTATTATCCAGTAATTCGACATGCACAAGATGGGTGCCATCTTTCACCAGAAAAAAATGATTCTCGAAATAACCCTCTATCGATTCAGTTTCGGCATTTAAAACATTTGAACTGAATGCCCCTTCACCCACTTTCCAGAGTAGTGTCACCGAGCCATAGGTGTCGATTACACTGGCATCGACATACATCACTACTTCTATAGTTTCATTGTATACACCAGCAACTGGCTCCACCTGTAACGGTTCACCACCAGCAGTAGCCAACGGACTCGCATCACCCAACCCTTGCAGACTGAGTGGTGACAACTGACTATTCATTGCAGTCGAACTGGCTGGTATTTCATTAATGAGCACAGTATCTTCGGATCCCGGTGGCAGGGTATACACCGTGTAATTAAACTCAGTCAGCCAGTTCCCATAGCTATAACTGCTGATATCACCATTGGCTTCAAACAACCAGAAATTCGCATTTGTCTGGTTAAACAGGGCACTGCCAACAGCCTGTTGAGTGATAAATACTATGAGTAACAGCCAGTTTTTCATGTCAATACTCCTTATTCATTGACTGGAGTCGTCGAAACCCAGTCGGACAGATGCCAGGATTTAATGGCGTGTTGCGGCTCACTAAAAGTCACCGTCTGGTAGCGGTAGTCGTATCCCTGGATATAAGGATAGCGATCGACAAAAGCGAGATGCCAGGGAATGGCCTCTTTGTCTAACGAATATTCATGGCGGTACATCGCAAAATAGGGGTCAGATAAAATACTAGCTGAAATTTTAATTCCGCTTCTTTCCCAAAAAATGGACTTAATCAGTGAACTCACCTGAACCCAGGATCCGGTGCTACCCTCAGGTGATCGAGCCTGACGATAAACCAGAAATGGTTTAATAACCGAACTGTCAATCATGTGCCGACCAGAGTCCCTGCATTCAAAATCCACGGCGAGTAGATGGTGCCGGTCCGGGTTCAGCTCAGACACTTCCTCATAATTAAAACAATGCCCTGCCCCCCCCCGTCATCAGCCGCTTTAAATAGATTATTAAAGGTTGAAAAACGAATCAACAAGGGTAAATTTTCGGGAGCTTCCCCCTGCAACGAAGAAACATAGTCAACAGCTCGCTCAACGTTCAGAGGTACTCCTTCATCTAGTGACCTAATGGTAGGCCAGGGCAGGTACTCAGTGTCATTGATACCATTCTCGCGCCGGAAACGGCACAGCTTACCACTCCAGTCTGATTGTTTAGCAGCCTGATTATTACCCGCCAACCCCACCGCCATCGCACGTATGCACCACTTGTCACGCGCGCCCAGCAGGGTATGTACCGAAGCCATTTCTTCGAATTCGAAACCCGGTTGCTGGTTATTCGCTGGGAATGATAAAACCTGAGTATCTTCATCACCCACATCCGAGGTAATTTCAATCAACGTGGCAGCTGTGGGTTGCAATGGAGAGCGCCACTTAAACTCAAGATGATCACTGAATGCATCCAGCGAAATAATTTGCGGAGGGCTCGGAGCCGTCAAATCTGTCTGAATCACGCTACAGGGTATGTGTACCGCTTCAGAGCTGTTATTACTGCTATCCCTTGTCAATGCATAACCACAAACCTCACCACCTAGAAACTCTACTTGCAGCTCAAACGGTGTGTCAGTTCCACAGGAAGTCGCTTCTTTTTTCTGCTGACCGGCGATGTTTTTGTAATACTCGATACAACCATCGGTTGAAGTCAGGGTTAAGGTTTCGTTACCGGCTCCAAAACTACCATCCGTCACGACTTGTTCATCAGCGCATTGGGTTTCATACAACTCCCAGTTACCCGATTTGCACAAATTCATTGTTTCAGGAACCTCTACTTCACAATAAACCGGTAAATTACCTTTTGCAAAGCCGCTATCCTCGGTATATTGCCCCGGATATATCAATTGACGTGGTTTTCCTGTTCCCCAGAAGTCACTGATCCCACCTGACTCTTCAGTACACAGTTCAGAGCTTGACAGGCCAAACTGACTCATAAAAAGTGGATTGGTCTGAGACTCACTGTCCGCCAGAGAAAGTGTGTCATATTTTCCTATTGCATCACTAAATTCCCATTCTAATTGCCCCACATTTAGCTCATGTAGCTTGCAGCAGGCCGTGGAGCTATGGCGCACATGTTCATAAGTTGGCGGCGCTGGAGGAGTGGTATCAGGATAACGCACCCGAAAAGGACCCACAGGGTAACTGAACTTGCCATCATCGGTACCACTAGCCAGCATATAGTGATAAAACTCATCTTCAACCAGGTGATTACCACTATCCCGCACACTGATGCGAATGCGTTCTCCGTTTCCAAGCGCTAAATCCGTCATGTCCACAACAGCATAACTGGTAGAACCGTCTGGTTGGCTGGTTGAGTCACATTGCAAGCCTTCCTCAGTTTCATCACGATCCGACACACCATCACCGTCACTATCCTTAAACCCGAGAGCCTGCGTCGCATCGTCAAAACGATACAGGCGGTATTTAGTGACATCGATTCGAGTGACCGAGGGAGAGCCGCAGGTTTTACTACTATCCGCATATTCCAGTAAACCTGTGCTGGCAACCTGTAGTGGATTACACACTACCCGATCACTGTATTTTAACAGGTAATTATCCAGGCTAACCTGATCCCAGCTTAATACCAGGCCGGGCTGCTCTCCCCCGCGAAAAGAAATTTCAAAGTCCCACGGAGCCTGTGGAGAAAGCCGGTTTGGAATTTGCACCACCAGTGCTGCGGTTTCACCATAATGACCACTGAAATCCCGTCCCACCACATAGTAAGCCCGTCGGTCACCCGGTAGCAGCCCGGCTTTTTGTAATTCATTGGCAGTTTCGATAAATTCAAAGCTGGTCGGATCACCATCACCATCCAGCGTTAACAATTGCCGATTTACTCGCTGTAGGCCATTAAAGACTACTTCGCCTCGTCCGTCATGGTTCAAGTTAGATGCGTCATAAGCTAGATATCTTACCGGAGCCTCTAATATATTGTCCTCCAGATTTTGAGTACTGCGATACAGTTCATAACCCGCCAACTGAGCGTTGTTAGCCACTCGATCGGTGGTCGAGCCACCGGGTGGCAACCAGTCCAATGTTACGGTGTAATGATCCTGGGATGAGTCACAACTGCTGACCAGTTGTTTTAAATCCTGCACAGGCATCAATTGGTGATGATTGCCCGTATTCACTGTCGCCTGGCCCAGCTTGACCTGCTCTTGCGTATCCAGTTGAATCGCATACAGAGTATAAACATACTCTGTATCTGGGCTAACCGCTGTGTCCAGATAGGCACGTTTTCGCGCCCGCGCAATATTAAAGTTCTGCCTTGAAGCGAGAAAACTCCAATAATCGTTATCCGGGTTGGCTAATCGATTATGTAATACAGTAGCAAACTGATCTGGAGTAAAATCATGACCTTCGGCCAGTTCAATCTCTTTTAGTAGAGTCAGGGTATGCATCAGGCGCTGTTGTTGAGCAGGCTCATGATAAATACGGTTAATTTCGTCAATCGACGGTAAATAATTTATGTCCCATTGTTCCAGTATCACTCCATTGCGTTCCAGGCGAAGCTCTTCAATATCGACCGGTAACTCACCTTCCAGAACATCCCAACGCAGATAAACCGCCAGACTCGATTGAACAGATTTCGCTGCAGCTGCAGTGTTAGCAGGCTTCGCGAGAAAGTAAAACTGTCCTTCGGACTGAACCAGGCTGGAAAACAGTCCACTGACCAGCAATAACAAAAACATTAGACTATATTTCATTTTTCAGGCTCCCATTCCTAATGCAGTACGCTCGGTAGTCCCGGAACATAGGACCAGTCTCCATTTTCATAGCTCACGCCGGTCTTAAAATCACCGGTTCCACACCAGCGGTCTTTACGCGAACGTCCCACATCGGTCCAGGTCCATCGGTCGCAGTCGGCACCTGCGCCGGCAATGACAAACGCTTCACCGGCAAAATAAGGTTTACCATTGATATCGATTGCGCCCACCGTATTCACCTGACCCCGTACCGAACCGACACAGGCTACAGAACCCAGTGCTGCGCCACCCAGAATGCCACCGACCTGTGCCAACGGTTCCAGCGTGATCCAGCTACCTGCACTACCGCGAAAACCGATCTGCAAAGCACAACCAAAATCCAGTACCGGTATCGGAGCACTCACTTCACCGCGTAAATAAAGTCCGGTAAATGGCGAAGGCACATCTGTACCGAAGGGCAGTAAGTGTGCTGACTGAGGATCAATTTCAGAGACTCTTGTGTCATCGCAGGTGCGTCCAAAAAACGCACTCATATCCATCGCCATATCGCTGAAAGATCCACCTCCACCAGCGCCTATGTAAACTTCTTCCAGCCCTAGCGCTGCCGTAAAATTGAAGCGTTCCATGCTAAAACCGGCATATTCCACTGGCTCTGAAATGCCCAGTCCGCCATATACCGAAACCGGCTGATAAGCCAGAATATCGCCTTTGGCCAGAATAAATCCCAGTTCTATATAATCAAGAGTGGTGCTGTCACCAAACAGACCGGCCGATACATTTTTTGCCCTGATATTGACATCGAAACTGTCTTCTCCCTGTGCGTTACAG
>ERZ890953.153-NODE-153-length-41226-cov-9.417333_pt1 | contig 41226 bp, 31 predicted proteins | sample MGYA00521264_ERZ890953 | MGnify/ENA primary metagenome ERZ890953 (study PRJEB32303, sample SAMEA104408629) | aquatic metagenome | biome: Brackish water; feature: Chemocline; material: water | place: Baltic Sea | collected 2014-10-26T21:54:00 | depth 200 m ...
GCATCAATGGGAGTATTATAATCAATCGATTTTAATTCTTCACCATCTACTCCATCTAAAAAATAACAATAATTATCCGAAAATAAAGTGCCTATTAGAACATCATTAATATCATCACCCGAAATATCATCAATAACAGCAACATTCCATGATTTATCGGCTAACGGGTGTAGCCATATATTCGATCCATCAAATCCATTTAATACAATCCCATTATACTTGCTATGGGCAACTAAGATATCAGAATATCCATCATTATTTACATCGTTAAGTTTTTCAAACCTAAGTATTAATGACCCTGATATTGCTCCATTGAATATTTCAGTATTATTAACCGGATTTATGTAATAATAATTTCCGCCAAAATCGCCAGCGGCAACATCTTTAACACCATCTCCTGTTATATCGTCAATCTGTAACAATGCCCATACCGACGATCCACCTGTTGTTTTAGTCCAACTAATACTACCATTCGAGCCATTAATTCCAACTACCTTTCCTTCAGTTTCATCAGCACTTGAAGCTCCAGCAATGGCATCAGGAATTCCATCTGCATTAAAATCCTCAACTCCAATTGCCGAAAATACAGGACCACCAATATATGTTTCCCAAATTGCTATTCCATCAATGGCATTTAAACAGTAAACTCTCTTGGGACCAATATCTTCAAAATCATCTCCTGTTGAAGCTATTATATCTACTATGCCATCATTATTATAATCGAAACTAGCATCAACCGAATAAACCCATCCTCCTTGTCCGTACTCATTAGTATGATGCTTCCAAATTTGGTCGCCGTTTTTACCGGATATAGCAATAATCGATCTGTCACCCCCTGTTGTACCAACAATTACATCTTCATATCCATCACCATTAATATCCTCAATTGTTGTTAAACCCGGTTGGTCATAAATGTTTCCGCTATATATTTCAAACTCCCACATTACGTCGGCAATGCCTGATGAGTTCCCATTAAAACATCTGATGAAATTGTCTTCCGAACAAATTATAACATCCGCCACGGTATCGCCTGATATATCCTGTATTTGGTGTATAGCTTTAGGACTTTGATCATAACCTGTGGTTATTGTATAATGCCATAGTGCATCGCCAATGGGCCAGTTTTTCAATAATCCATCACCGATAATATTTACATAGTATGGATTATTTGAAGGATCATTATTTTCGATTGAAAGTTTTCCACCATAATTAGCATCCGTTTTTGGATTAAACCAAACTCCTACTAAAACTGAATCGAGAGTAGGAATATTTAACGGAAAATCAACGGATTCATCAATAGTAAATACTTCATCATTTGATTCAATATCACTCACAATGAGCATTTCGTCACCAATGTTTTCAATTTCCAGATACCATCTGGTAGTTGCATTTACTCTTACATCTGAATAATCATAAGTATTATAAGGTACATTCAATGATGGCCCCGAATTAACGGCATCTCCTGTTAGATACACATAAACAATGGGAGTTATCGGGTCGCTTGATTCAACAGATATAGTAACTTCCATATGCCCAACAATAGTTGGAGAATAAGTTAGAGGTATTAAAACAGAACCTCCCGGAGATATAGTTTGAGGAGTTGAAAAGGTGGTTGAAACTGGTGCTGAACCAGGAATAACTATTCCGGTTATTTCAAGATTTGCATTACCAACATTTTCAACTTCCATTTGCCATGTTTCAGAAGTATTTATTGTAACGGCTCCGTAATTATGGTTAGTTATTGGAATGTTTATGGCAGGCGTACCTGGTCCGGTTAAACTAACTTTATAGAGTTTACTTGGTGATGACAATTGGCCATCCACATACCATATATATGTACCATCATAAACAATCCCTGAAGGTTTAATATTTTCACATGGATGACTTTCTAATACGTTCCCCGACTGATCGGTTTTATATATCATATTGTCATTATATTCAACCATCCAAAGGTCATTATCATGCATACATATATCCCAAATTTGCTCGCCTGGGGGAGTAAACTGACTAATGGTTCCGCCTGTATTATTAACATTATACACAGTTCCAGGATCAGGATAATATGTTCCAACCCAAAAGTCCCCTCCGTCATATGCAATGCCACTCATGTAATGATCGGGGAGGGCAAAAGTTGATAATATATTACCGCTTAAATCAAGTTCTGTGGCTTCAGCAGGTGCCGATGGTGGAGATACCTGATTAACAACCCAAAGTGACGAACCATCCCACGACATTCCAAAGCAATCTCCAATTGATGGGGCTATAAACTGTTGTTGGTACGATCCATCTGAAGGATCAAACCTATAAAAATGATCGCCGTTGGATCCATATATTCCGAAATAAAGATATGTTCCATCCCAAGCTAAACCCGATGCTTTTCCCGGGATATCCCATGATTGCAGGATTGACCAGCTTCGAGGATCTTTTTGATTATCAGGGTTTTTATTGGCAATGGATGTGGAAAACAGAATAAAGGCTATAAAAATTAAGATTGAAATCTTTTTCATTTCTTCACAATTAAATTGAACTAAATTTGATTGACTGCCCACAAATTTAGTAATTATAGTTCACAAAAAAAATCCTGACTGTGAATCAGGGTTTTTTAAATTGTAGATTGTTTTAATGCTATTGACAAAAAAAGCCCGCTATAAGCGAGCTCTTTTTTATTTTTATACTTTTCAAAGATCAATCAACACGAATTAGCTTTCCTGTTTTAGCTTTCCTTATGGATGTTATTTTGTAAAAATATGACCCTGGTAATAGCTCATCTTGACCTTCAAGGTTTATGGTAACAGTATTACCATCAATTAACTCTAACCTATCAAATACTTTCTTGCCACTGATATCAAATATTTGAATTGATACCTTATTGGATTCCAAATTATTAATTGTGAAATTCAACTGGTTAGTAAATGGGTTTGGATATACAACTATATCTTGTAATATTTCTGAGTCCTCAATATCTGATACCAGATAACTATCCGCTGCAATAATCTCAGTATAAGATTCCAGAATAGTTTCAACAACCATTGTGTCAATCACTAAATTAACCTTGTTTACAACGATATCACAAATTATATTAAGAGTTAATGTATCGTTTACTGAAAGTGTATATGGTAAATTGGGCATTTCCTCAACCCACCATGAGAACTGATTTCCAGCCTCAGTTAGTGAAGTTAGAGTAACACTATTTGATGTTTGGTTTATAATATGCAATGGTATACCATCAAGAGCATCGTCGGGTGTTAAAAATTTAACTGTATCCGGATTAAATGTAATTTCAGTTACGGGTAAGTAAAAGTTTCTAAATACGAATGGATCAGGTTCACCAATATAAGGTTGAGTGGCATTTCTTCCTGATTCGTCGGCTGCATATATGTAATATGAAATAGTATCATTTGGTATAACACCTCCAATGATTCCAGTATATGTATTCCCTGTTTCAAGCTCCATGATTACCGAAGTATAATCTCCACTATTAATTTTATAATAAACCAGTACCGAGTCAGAATAAATGCTTGAACCACTGCAAGCAGTAATATCTGCTGTAATTTCGTATTCAGGGTGGTATAAAACTGTGCCAATTGTAGGCATGTGATCAATGTATAACATACCTATGTCAGCAATACCTTTTGTCCGGCAATGTAATGCGTCAGTATTTTCCCAACCATTATACATAACGCCAACAACTTCGTAGCCGGGCATAATTTCTTCGTATACTGCAATGGCTTCATCATCCCACTGGCTTCCTGTTATAGGAACAAAAACTTTTTTATTAAGAATTAATGAGTTTGTGTAAGGAGTGTTTGGTGCCTGACCGGGAGTAAATACTCTGTAAACCTTAAAAGGTGTACCATATGAACTTGTTTGTGAAGCAAAATAATTCGCCAAATCTTCATAATCCTGATAACGATTATCTGTTGTTGGAACCTGACCGATCAATATTTTATTTGGTGCAAGATATTTGCTCCAACAGTCGATATGCTTAATATATTCCCCCAAAGGATCGTCTAATACATCATAAAATGAGTTACCAAGATAGTCGTTCACATAGCCTCCTACCTCTTCGTGTGAGAGTGTTGGATTTTCTTCCCAAATAAGATCGGTTGAAGCGGCAATCCCTTTTCCTGTACACATATAATTTCCACCTGTACTAATTAAATTCATTCCATAGAGGTCAATGTCAAGGTATTCGGCTATTTTTATAGGTATATCATCATCGTTAGGACGTGGGCGGTTATATGGAAAATTTACAATACCGGGCTGGTTATCTCCATCAAATACAAACCAAGGGCCGTAATCCCTGGTCCAATAACTATCTGTTTGTGCTATTAAAAAGTCACAATTATCAAGGTTTACATTGTTGTTTTGATATGTGGTTGTAACCGATTGTTGTTGAGAAGAATTAGCAACTAAGGTAAGCACCCTTGTGTCTTCGGCCATCTCTCGGATTAGTTCGATTGGGATACCAAATGGATACCTCACAAGCACTGCCTGCATTTGATCAAATTCAGCTACATTTCTAATTTCTCCTTCTGGGGGATCCGTTGCATAGAAACTTCTCGATGTGGTTAAAGGAGTAAGCATTTCCTCTTCGGAGAGGTAGTGAAGTTTACGCCAATCAGGTTGTGCTTGTCCAAAAATGTTGCCAGCAAGAAAAATTATTATGGCTAACAAAAGTACCTTTGTCTTCATATGTGAAATTTTTGATTTAATTGTTCTTTTTCCTAAATAGGGGACAAATGTAAGAAGATGTTGGTTGTTTCACAACTAAAATTTGATTTACGAAATATGATTGTTTTTTGTTAAAAATGGAATGATATAAGCTAAAATGGTCTGGTAAAGTGTTGCAGATAACGACAATCTTATAATATCAATTCAACTGTATTTAATAACTTAGTTTTATTGATTACTTTTGCCGTGTTAACAAAAAAAACGGAAATGGGACTACTTGGAAATATCGCACTTGTTCATTATGCAGGATGGATAGGCACACCTGAGATTATTATTATTGTGGTTATTATACTTCTGCTTTTTGGAGGAAAAAAAATACCTGAGTTAATGCGAGGGTTAGGCAAAGGTGTTAAAGAATTTAAGGACGGCATTGGCGAAGATGGAGATAAAAAAGATGGTTACAACAAAGACGGTGAATCTGACAAGGCGAAGAAAGAGTAATAGATTTGACTTTTATTAGTTATTAATGAGATCTTTGTAAATCTTGTATCGACTCATAATATCTTCAACAAAACTGTAAGTCTCAGCACCTCTAACATATCCATTATATACTACAGAATCGCGATAATATTCTTTATTTGAAAGATTTAGTATACAACTATCCACATTGTTTGACCAAATATTTGGATTTTTATTATATTTCTGAGCCAGTCGACGAGCATCTAACACATGCCCTAGCCCACAATTATATGATGCAAACAAGAATTTTATTTGCTCTATTGAATCATTAATTTCGGAAGGCATTTGCTTCTTTATATATATAAGATGCCTAACCCCTGCAACTAATTGTTCTGAAATGCCAGCCGTACTATCTAGACCGTATTTTTCCATTACATGAGGCATAAGCTGCATTAACCCATAAGCACCAACCCATGATTGAACATTAGGTTTGAACTCCGACTCCTGATATACCAGAGATGCAAGAAGTCTCCAATCCCATCCAATAATTTTGGCTGCTTCCTTAATTTCTTCATCATAAGGCGATAGTTGTCCACCGGTGTAAGAGTTATACTGACTATTAACTATTTTTTTTGATCTAATATTCTTAAAATATTTATTGTATAGAAGCCTGGCTCGTAATGTATGGTTAAATTCGGCAAGCCAGGAATTTATTGTATCAACCAATCCGGTTTGACCCTTTTTTGCAGCCCACGCAATTTTTTGAGGGAAACTTAATGGAGTATTAACATCAATGTTTCTAAAATATCGAGCATTAACAATTGCCACATGTTCGTCGGCAACGGTAAAATCTATTTCTCCCGATGAAACGGCTGAAATTAATTCTTCAATATCTCGATCATCAACAATAATATTGATGGTATCTGCAATCTCATTACTTAGGGTCTTTAGCCTTTTTGAAAATATTGTTCCTTCCTGCACGTTAATACTAGTATTAGCAAGCTCCAGCGGGTTTCTTAATAAATTAGATTCTATTTCATCGGCAGTTTCCATTTGTGTATAACCTACAGGCTTTCGCTGAACCAATACTTGTCGTGTTGTCATAATTGGTGATGTGAATGAAAATCGATTATTCCGATCTGAGGTAACCGTAAGACCCATGGCCAATAAGTCAATTTCATTATTGTTTAACATGTCAATACTATTTTGCATGTTCGATTCAATAACCAGTTCCAGTTCAACCTCAAGATGTAATGTTAATTCCAATAGCATTTCGTACTGATAACCAATTGGTTCTCCACGATAAATTAAAAAGCTTACCGAACCATAATCAGTTGCTGCCCTGAGTTTTTTTCTTGACAATATACTATCAAGAACAGCATCCTTAGAAATAGCAAGGATGGTACTTGTTTTTACTTTTTGCTTACTCTCATTATCTGAGACATCACATGAAAAAAGGAAAATTGTTATACAAAAAATGCTAATAGCCGCCCGTAGAATCATAAATTTCGACATGAAATTTTAGTCTAAAATAGTAAAAATAAGATATATTAAATATACCCGGCATTATTCATACAACTTGTTTGATGAGGTTATGAGGCTAATAAACCTGCCTACATATTAAACCATTACATGAGTTTTTCGTTTTTTGTGAATAGTGCAGGGTATATTTCTATCTTTGTAATATAAGCTTTAATAAACAAAGTACAAATGAGGCAAATAAATGGTTTAAATATAACAGTTGCTTTTTCCCTTTTATGCTTGTTGTTTTACATGAGTTTCACCTCGTGTAAAAAAATAACTAATCCTTCTATCGGGATGAAGGATACAATCACTTACGACTTACAAAAAACCAGTATTTATTTTCAATTTGTTGATGCCAACACAAATGAAAATATTATATCAGGAGACATTGGTGAATTAATAGTTAAAGTAGTTGGTTATTCAAAATTTGCAATCGCTGACATTACCGGGATTCAAAAAGATGAATACATTGTAAGAAATGGTTTCTTAACACTTGCAGTACTACCAGATTATATTCCAAGCAGTAATTCACCCATTATTTTTACAATTGTATATCAAGCACAAAAATATATTTCTTCCTCAAAAGAAATCATATTAACAAATGAGGGCGACTACATAGTTAAAGTACAATTGGTGCGTATTGATGATCCACCAACTGGGGTTGATATTAAACAATTATATAGTGTTGGAAACCTTTATAATGGTGTGCTTTTCGACGACATCACTATTTCTTCGGCAAACGAAGAGGCAAGTATAACAATACCTGCAGGCACAAAACTATTGGATAGCGATACTAACTATCTTAGTGGAAAGTTAAATCTAACCATGGTATATTATAACACAAATGAAGACAAAGCATTAGCAGCAATATCTGGTGGTATATGCAGCTCAATAATTAAAAATCAGAGCAGTAACAATGTTGTATTTTTCCCTGCCGGAATAGTTCGCTTAGAGATAAGAGATAGTGATTACAAGAGGGCTGCAATTATTGAAGACAAGATGTTAGAAATAAACATTAGTATACCAGCCGGCACTTATAATCCTAAAACTAAATCAAATGTTAAATTAGGAGATGATCTTCAGTTATTCTCATATTTATCCGACACAGGTCTATGGTTATATAACAGGGTGGATACAGTAAAAAATAGTTTATCGAGCGGATTAAGTATTGCGACCTCAACATATTCCCCTGATAGTTACATTATTGGTAACTATAAAGTTAGCAGCTGTTACGAAGGCTTAAGCTTTAATTTGTCGGGTGATTGTGAACAATCTGGTTCATTATCTGTGGAAGGAATAATTCGTAAACAAGTTGATGATTCATATATTTCAGATATATCATTGGCAGCTATGTGGAACAAGGAAATCAATATGCCATATACTACAGGTGGCACCGAGGTATATATTGAATGGAACCAGTCTTCGGAATGTAATACTTGTGTAGTTAATCCTTCTGTAAATCCTCTATTAATTGATAATATGTGTAGCCAACAAACCAATGATTTACCCCTGATTGACAATGGCTCTGTATCGATATCAATAATTGCGGATTTTGGCGGGGTTTGCGCTTCCGATACAAACTTTGTGATATTACCTTCATTTGGGTTATGGGTAAGGCAAACCGATTCAAAATGTTGGAGGTGGACATCCATGAAAAACGGTATTGCCCAAGTTTCAAATCTTGTTTATGGTGATACTTATGTATTTGGCACCTACTATAATGGCATCTGGAAAGAATGGATGGTTATTATTAATGAAGAAACGGATTATTCGTTCACAATTGAGTTCTCCGACTGGGCGTGCAACAATATATTTGGTATCCTCTAACGACGAATTAGAGAACCAAAATCAAAATAATTTATAATTATGTAAACCAGCACTCCGGTCAACGCAACGGCAATAATTAAAGCAGTTAATTTCTTTAGATTATCTATCTTTTCTTCTCTGATATTTCCTGTCTTACTTCAATTAATTGGTCTTCAGTTAGATGCTTATAGGTTAAAGGCTTAATTATATCGTTTGAAGATCAACATAGTTACAATTATTCCCAGAAAGATTTGAAGTATTGAAACTAAAAATATGATAGGTCGAAATATTCAAATTTTACTTTATTGAGATATTTACTAAGTAAAGTGATCTTTTTATCTAAGAATGACATGGCTTTATATATCATTGTTTTACCATTCTTTTGCAGGTAATCTACTACATATAATAGACCTAATATAATTAATAGCAATCCAATAATAACAAGAAAAAAATTAAGCCCGTCATTTGTATTTCCTGTCCCTGCATACGATTTAAATGATACCCCTAAAAAAAGGGCTATTATTATTAACATTTCTTTTTTCATAGAAGAAGAGTTTAATATTATGAGCTAAAGATACTAATATTTTTGTTGTTTCTTAAACTGGCAATCATTGTAGAAGTTGAACCTTCACCTCCCATTTTATAGATATTTGGGTATTACATTATGTATCTGAGTGGAATATTAATAATTCACCAGCAGATAAACATTACCAACTACCATTGTGGTTTCCGTTTTTCAAGAAATGCTGTCATGCCTACCTTTCCTTCATTTCCCTCTCCAAATAAAGTCCCAAATTCTGCGGCTTCCAATTTTTCACCATCAGCAAAACACATTTCCATACCAAGTCTAACAACTTTCTTTACTTTCTTAATGGCATTAGGACCTTTTGATGCAATCAGTTTGGCAACCTTTAGGGTTTCTTCCATTAGCATTTCCGGCTCGAATACTTTTTGCACAAGACCAATCCTTAATGCTTCATCGGCATTAATCATGTCGGCTGTCATTAACAGATAAAGAGCATCACCCATCCCTGTTAGTCGTGGTAATCGTTGTGTTCCGGCATAGCCTGGTATTAGGCCAAGACTCACTTCCGGCTGACCAAATTTAGCTTTGGTATTCGCAAACCTAAAATCGCAGCCCATGGCAAGTTCAAGACCACCGCCAAGAGCAAAGCCATTAATTGCAGCAATTACGGGTATGTCCATTCGTCCAAAGCTGCTAAAGGTGTTTTGTCCGAGTTCTGAAAATGCAGTTCCTTCTTCCCCATTTTTGTTTACCATCTCAGCAATATCTGCACCAGCCACAAATGCCTTTCCATCACCTGTAATAATCATAACTTTAACATCCTTATTAGCTGATATTTCCGCTACCAACTGATCCATTTCATTAAAAAATCTGGTGTTAAGCGCATTCATTGCCTTTGGGCGACTAATGGTTATAACAGCAATGCCATCAGTAATTTCGGTACTAAGTATTTCGTAATTCATTTTTTTGATTTTTTTTGTAAAGACCAAAGTTAAGGAAAATTTGAATGATACAATGATTCAATGAGTGAATGATTCAATGTGTGAATGGGGCAATGTATAAATGTAACAACCTAACAAATATTCTTGTCATATTAAGCGAAACGAAATATCTCTTAATGATATAAGATCCTTCGCTCTGCTCAGTGACATAAGCATAGAAATAACTCAAAAATCTGAATCTTAGAACAAAAAAATGAATACCTTTATAAATCCAAAATTATCTGTAAAATGGAATTATACCTACTGATAACCAGCGTTGTATTAATTGCAACATTAATAATAGTAACTCTTTTTCGGAAAAACAACAATTTGGACACATCCAACATCAAAGATGAATTAACAAAGGTTTTCAAGGAAGAACTAACTGAAACCCGGCGCGAAAACCGAGAGTTGAATAAGGAAAACAGGGAAGAAATAAATAGACTTTTTAAAGATTTGCAGGATTCATTACTAAAACGAATATCTGAAAATATTAGCATACAAAAGGAACAACTCGATTCGTTTTCCAGATCGCTGACAGAATTATCGGATAAATTACTGAAGAATTACAATGATTTTAAAGAAAGTAATAAAGCTGATTCGAAAGAAAACAGAGAAGAACTTAACAAAGGACTGAAATCGTTTGAAGAGAAATTTGGAGCGAATACAAAAGATCTTAATGAACAACTAAGGCAGCGTTTTGACGAACTTAGTAAGCAACAAAACGAATTTAATAAACAATCGAAAGACAGCATTAAGGACATAAAGGAAACAATCGAAAAACATTTGACCGCCATTAAAGAAGATAACAACAAACAGCTTGATGAAATGAGGAAGACTGTTGACGAAAAGCTTCAAACAACATTGGAAAAACGCCTTGGTGAATCATTTAAACAAGTTAGCGAACGCCTTGAGCTGGTCCATAAAGGACTTGGTGAAATGCAGAAACTTGCAACTGGAGTTGGTGATCTTCAAAAGGTTCTATCAAATGTAAAAACACGCGGAATACTTGGTGAATATCAACTTGGGAATATACTTGAACAACTATTATCACCAGAGCAGTATGCTGAAAATGTAGCTACAAAAAAAGGAAGTCAGGCAAATGTTGAGTATGCAATTAAGCTCCCCGGCAAAATTGATGAAAATGTAGTTTGGCTACCAATCGACTCTAAATTTCCAATTGAGAATTATCAGCTCCTTATGGATTCGTACGATGAAGGAGATAAAATCAAAATAGATGCAGCACAAAAAATACTACTTAAATCTATCGAGATATTTGCTAAAACCATAAGCGATAAATACATTGATCCACCACACACAACAGATTTTGCAATAATGTTTTTACCAGTTGAAAGCTTATATGCCGAAGTGCTCCGACACCCGGGAACATTTGAAAAACTCCAACGCGATTATCATATAACCGTAACAGGGCCAACAACTTTGTCGGCATTGTTAAACAGTCTTCAAATGGGTTTCCGTACCCTTGCAGTTCAAAAACGGAGTAGTGAAGTTTGGAAAGTACTATCGGGAGTAAAAACCGAATTTAGCAAATTCTCTGAGCACCTTTCAAAAGTCCACAAGCAAATTAGTACTGCTTCAGGCACTCTTGATACATTAATTAGTACTCGTGCAAATGCTATGGAAAGGAGGCTTAGAAGCGTTGAAACACTTGATGGAATTGAATCCGCTGATCAAATTGAATTGCCGCTAACCGGTGAATTTGTTGATGAGCACTAAAAAAGCCCGCCCTGCAAATGCAAAACGGACTTAACCAAAGATCCTACCTTTTGGATTTATTTTTCACTTACCAGTTTTAATAACTGTTCTATTTTTTTGTTTTGTTGTTCAATAGTTTTCTTCAACTCATTAATTTGCAATTGTTGCTCATAATTAGCTTTGTAATTGTAGGTTACTACTTCATCTGTTAGAATAGATGTTTCATCATGAAGTCCCTTGGGTAATGAAAGAGGATCAAGTTCAACATCCCCCCTTTTGGTTCTATAATCAAAACTACCTGCTGCTTTTTCTGTTGGAGGATGGTTAACAATTTCTTCCGATACACTACGATTAGCAAACGCAGCTGCACCCTGATTATGAAGATCATCATAATAAATATCATCCCATGCCTGACCATCTGCACCGAGATCACCACTTTTATGACTACCAGGTAGTACGGCACCATTATCAAAAAAGATATTATTACTTCCATGCCATAGGAAAATCCTATCATTGTCGTTACTATAACCAAAAGAGGCTCCATAGACAGCATTATCAAAAAAAGTAATTTGCCCCAGATTACTACCTGAAGATTTAATAAATAATGTTGCTGCCGCTGTGGAGGATTCAATATTTGCTGTTACTGCTGCAGATGATTGTTTTACCTGGAAGTTTCCTCTTACGTCTAATGCTTCGTCAGGTGATGCAATACCAATACCAATTTTGTAGGTACTTTGATAAAGGCCTGTTCCATAAATTGTGTTTCCAATGTTTAACTGGTTTGATCCTGTTGTAATCGAAGCATCGGCATCGTATCCAATAAAAATATTACTTGAACCGCTTGTCAGGTTTGAACCCGCTGACGCCCCTAGGGCAAGATTGTAACTCCCTGAAGATAGTGCAGCAAAACAATTAGATCCCAACGCAGCATTTTGTGTTCCTGATGTTAATGCATCCAGTGAATACGCTCCAACAGACGTTAAAAAGGAATCAGTGGACGTGTTTTTTAAGGCATTGTCACCTATGGCTGTTATACCGTATCCTGTTGTATTTGATTCTAATGCGTTACCTCCAACCGCAGTATTTTGACGCCCGGAAGTATTGGAAGTTAAGGCAAAATAGCCCAAAGCGGCATTGGCATAACCTGTCGTATTTGCATTTAGCGAAGACGCTCCTAAAGCAGCATTATTATAACCCGAAGTATTGTTTTGCATAGATGCATCACCTATGGTTGTATTATATCTGCCGGTATTTGCCGAAGCGGTACTACTACCTCGAAGAGCCTCATATCCAATAGCAGTATTGTATGTTTCTCGTCCCGATGAGCGGTTATCAGCATATTGCATAGCTTGATATCCAATTGCTGTTGAGCGGCTGTTAGCAACATTATTATAAATGGACATATACCCAATACCCACATTATTTCCACCTGAGGTGTTATTATACCCGGCATAAGTACCTATAATGGCATTAACACTGCCGGATGTGATACTTTGCATTGAGTAGGCACCAATAGCAGTATTATAACTTCCAGTTGTGTTGTTTAACAATGATGATGACCCAACAGCAGTGTTATAAGCACCTGTGGTGTTTTGATTGAGAGCTTTAAAGCCTAAAACTGAATTACTATTTCCTGTTGAATTTGCTGTTAGAGATTGATATCCAATGGCAGTATTATAAATACCTGTATTATCAGCAGCAGTAGTACTTCCTTTCAGTGCTTCGTGACCCACAGCAGTACTATAAGTGGAAGACCCTCCAACGGTAGTATTATCTGTATAATACATGGCATGATAGCCAATGGCTGTTGAACCGTCATTTGCCACGTTTGAAAAAAGCGCACCAGACCCTATTGCAGTATTCTCATCCCCCCAAGTATTTGAAGCCATTGTCGAATTTCCAATAGCCACATTGCTTGATCCATATTTATTACCAGCCATAGTTGAATCCCCAATAGCTGTATTTTTTGTTCCTGAATTCAAAGAAGTTGTGGAACTACCTTTTAAGGCAAAGTAACCTATAGCTGTATTGTAGGTATTTCGCCCTGTAGTTCTACTGTCGGCATTATACATGGCCATGAAACCAATTGCTGTGGAACGACTATTTGCTTTATTATTAACAAGGGCACTATAGCCAACAGCCACATTTGTGTCACCTGTAGTGTTATAATACAATGCGCTCAATCCAATGGCTACATTTCTTGTTCCTGTAGTGTTATTCATTAGAGCTTGTGCTCCTATTGCCGAGTTGAGACCACCAGAAATATTGTCATATAGTGTATTTTGCCCTATGGCTACATTCCAGTCACCGGATGTGTTATTAATCATGGAACTAAATCCGATGGCAATATTTGAATTGGAAGAAATACTAGATGAAAGTGCGTTTGCACCAATGGCAACATTGGTGTTAAAGGAATAATCATCATTTTTACCAGCATCTTCACCTATAAAGACAGAGCTTCCTGAATTGAGGACTTCAATTCTTGCACTATCGAAAACAAAAAACTCAGTACCGTTCATGGTCAGGCTAACGGTATTTTCATCCGGTGTTTGTTCTACCTCAACCTTCGTGTTACCATCGGCATCGGCCAGGGTGGTATTGTTGTTTGATCCATAAATTTCTTTCCAACTAGTGGTTGTTAATTCATAGAACCATACACTTTTAGTATCTGTATCAAATACTAACAAACCATTTGCAGGTGTTGTAATACCAGTTCTGTCAGCAGAACTCATTCTGGGGATTAGTAATCCTTGAGATGTTGATTTTACATCAAGAATTGCGGTGCCATCGGCTGATGAGCCGTCTGTATTTATTGCTACCTGAGCCGAAAGTGTGATCGGGGAGAATATGATCACTGTCAAAAAAATTACCCAAAAATTTCTCATATTGAAAATATATATTAATGCGTGAAATAGTCCCTAGTAACCAAAAGCTGATTGGCGGGAAACTTTTTATGATATCTGTTCATTCAATTATTTCCTTTTTTAGTAGATCAACAATCATTGGATTAGATTCTTCAACCAAAACCCTTAAAAGTGATTCATGAAAACTAACTAATTCAGTTTCTCTCATTGTTGCATCATTACTACTCGAAAACTCTTCATAATAAACCAATTTGCATCGGCCTTTTTGTTCATTTTCCTGATGTTGATTTAATAATTTAAACCTTCTAAATAAATTGTTCGTTACACCAATACTATGTAGTTTGTTTACTGTACTAAAAGCAATATAGGTGTAATACAATGCCATAATTCTGAAAACAAATTGGTGTAACAATTAATTATTCAGGGCAAATATGTGATGTTTGCTTCCTTTGAAGTAAGTGATTTATAAAAATGGGATAGAAAAAACGTATCTAACTGAACAGCAGAACCATATTCTTTATTTACAGATTGACGAAATTATAATATAAGGAGTTTTTTGAATCAGGAAAACTGTTTTCTGTAAGCTGATGGTGTTTTACCTGTTTCTTTTTTAAAGTAAGCATTAAAAGTAGATAGTGAATTAAATCCCGAATCAAAAGCAACACCTTCTATTTTTAAAGAAGTTGTTTTTAATAATTTTTTAGCTTCTACCAGTCGATAAGTATTTATAAACTCATTGAAGTTTTTATGATGAACCTGGTTGATAACCTGAGATAGGTTGTTCGGATTTACTTTTATTGAAGATGCCAGTTTCTGCAAACTCAAATCGGCATCGAGGTATAGGTCATCAGTATTCAGTTTTTCCAATAAAAGTTTATTTATTTCTGATATTTTTTTACTTGATAAATTGGAATTAGTATACCTCATCAGTTCTTTTTGACGACTCAGTTTTCTTAATAAATAGAATTTATGCAATGAAAAAAACAAAACCATAAGAATAACTAAGCCTATAGCCAATAAATAAAAATATTTTGTTTGATAAAATTGTGGTTTTATTGTTATGATCAGAGGGTTTTTGTTTAATGTCCAAACGCCATCATTATTAGCTCCTTTAAAATGAAGTTTGTAGGTTCCTTTTGGTAAATTAAAATATTGAAGACTGTTTTTATTGCCTGTATACTGCCATATGCTATCATAGTTTTCCATATAAAAAGCATAGTTGTTTTTCTCAGGCTGAATATAATTTAGCAGAATTATGGATACTTCTAAATTGTTTTGGTTAGAATTTAATATGATGGATTTCGATATTTTTTGAGACGAGCCATTCACTATAAAATCTTTAAGTATAATTGGTGCTTGGTAATTGTTAAGTGGCAGGCTGTCGGGATGGAAGAGACACATGCCTGTTAATCCTCCAAAATAAAGACTACCACTTTTATCTCTTAAAGCAAAATTATTTATAAACTCGAATTCTCTTTGCCCAAGGTCTTCAATATATGCGTTGTTATTTATACCATCAGATTTATCATAGGTAACAAACTGAAAATTTGTAGTATTGAATTTTACAATATGGTAAGGTGTGGTAAACCATAGTTCGTTGGTTCCTTTATTACCAGAAATGGCTTTAATATTATTTGATGGCAATCCATCTGTTTCATCAAAATATTCAAATTCTTTGGTTTCAAAATCATAAGAGTTTAGGCCGTTATTAGTGGCTATCCAAAGATGGTTGTCTTTTTCGTAAATACTAGTAATTATATTTGCACTTATGCTATTTTCATTATCATAACTCTGTTTAAAGCGGGTAAAATTTCCGGCGGTAGCATTCAGTTTATTTAAACCATCTATTGTTCCAACCCAAATATTTTTTCTTCTATCAACAAATAAACAACTCACTAAATTACTGCTAAGGCTTTTGGGGTCGTCTTTGTCATGTGTAAAATGATAAAACGATTTTCCATCCTTATTTAGTTTTGACAAACCTATTGATGTTCCTACCCATATTGTTCCATTGCTTTCTTCAGCAATACTTGTTATAGCATTGCTTAAAATGCTACTAGCATCTTGCTGATTATGATGATATTGAACTACTTCTTTAGTGTCAGGGTGGTATTTTATAAGGCCGCTGTCGGTTCCTATCCAAAGAAAACCTTTTGAATCAAAGTGCATTGAATAAATCCAATCCCACTTACTAGTGGTAGGGGGAAGGTTTACAGAAATTAACTCTTGAGGTTTATTCTTATTAAAATAGTACAATTGGCCTCCAGGTGAACCAACCCAAACTCTATCGTGATTATCAACTGCAGCTGTTTTATACAACAATGTTGACAGGCTGTTTGAATTATCAGAATTATGTGAAATAATTAAGAATTTATTTTTCTCTTTTAAGATATTTATTCCGGCAAACTCAGTCCCAAACCATAAGTTGCCACTTTTGTCCTGAAAGCCTGAATGAACAATTGTGTTTGACAGTGAGTTAGGCAGGTCTGGTTGCGAGGTGAACTGCATAACACTTTTCCTGTTAGCAGAAATCTTATACAATCCGTTAAACCAAGTCCCCATCCATAGTTTATGGTAGCTATCTTCAAAAAGAAACATGACTGTAAGCAAACCGTTATCAAGTTTATTATTGCTACTTGACAGATCCTCAAAAATATATTTTGATAATTGTTCATTTTTGGGGTCGTACTTTAACAGATAACCATAAGGGGTTGAAATCCATGTATCTCCTTTGTAATCCTCCTCTAAATAATAAGCACTATAAACCTGTGTGGATTTATGAGTAAGGTGTTCCTTTTCAGGGATAATTTGCAGTTTCCTAAATGATTTGGAACTAAACTCGAAAATATAGTTTTCGTTTGTGGTAATCCAAATACTATTGTCGGAAGTAATTAATAATCTGTCGAGCCCAATGGTAGGATCGTCTGGTTTATAGGTATGTAATTGTTGAGTTGATATATCATAGTTGTAAAGTGCAGTGTTACTACTAATCCATAAAGTACCGTTTTTGTCTTGTTTAATATCTTTTATTCTATCGCCGGTAATACCTTTAATAGGATCGAACTGGTTGGTAAGCGAGTTATATTTACTAACAACACCGGGCTCAGTGCCAATCCAAATATTACCTTTTCTGTCAGTAAATACTTCTTCTACAAAACTACCTCCAATTGAGTGTTTGTTTTCAGGGTCTTTCCGATAAGAATAAAAAGTTTTTGTATCGTAACGTATCAAGCCATCTTTTGTGGCAAACCACATTTGCCCGGTGCTATCTTGTGTAATACATGTTATGCTGTTTTTTTGAATATTTCCATCAATGTGCAAATGAAAAAAATATGGTTCTTCTTGTTCTGAAGATTTTTCCAGAACTATAGTCTCTATATCTTGCGCATAACTGAATTTATAAATAAAAAGAAATAACAATATTATATTAAAGATGAGTTTACTTTTCACAAGTGTTTATTAATTTGGCATTATTATACAATCACGATAAAAGATAGTCATGATTGAAGTTTGGATTTTGGTGGCACAAATATAGTACTGTAGATGTGTTTATGTTCCATTTAAGTGCTTTATTGCTTATATATAATCTGTCTAAACAAGCAGCGTTATCATAATGATGTGAACATCAGAGTTACAATGGCTTTTATGCTAAGGTTCGAATAATAAATTAATTATAAATGTCCATATTTTTAATGAGTATAAACCACTTTGTTAAGAAAATTACTTTGTGTTCTTACTAGTATTTATCAACTTTTAACCACCTTTGCCAAAACTTCATAATAATGCCAACTCTCAACCTCATAAAAAACGACCCTTACCTAAAACCTTACGAAAAAACAATTACTTATCGTTATAGCAATACAATACTTAAACTAAATGAGTTCGTTCAGAAAAATGGAAGTTTAAAAGATAGTATCAATGGGCATCTTTACTTCGGATTGCACAAACAAGAAAATTCTTGGGTTATTCGTGAATGGGCACCCAATGCAAAATCAATTCATTTAATAGGTGATTTTTCAGATTGGAAACCAAAAGAGGAATTCAAGTTTGCAGGAATTGAAAATGGCAGCTGGGAACTTAACCTACCTTTGGAAACGCTATCACACGGGATGCTATACAAATTGCTTATAAGCTGGGGCAATGGAAGTCATGAACGGATTCCTGCTTATTGCACTAGAGTGATTCAGGATGATCAAACAAAGATTTATTCAGCGCAGGTATGGAATCCCAAAGAAACATATAGATGGAAAAATCCAATCCCAAAAAAAATTGAAAATCCTTTAATTTATGAGGCTCACATAGGCATGGCCACAAGTGAACATAAAGTTGGGTCTTATGTAGAGTTCAGGAAAAATGTGTTACCACGAATAGTATCTCTTGGGTACAATACTATCCAGTTAATGGCTATTCAAGAGCATCCATATTATGGATCGTTTGGTTATCAGGTGAGTAACTTTTTTGCTCCTTCATCAAGATTTGGTGCGCCAGAGGAATTAAAGGAGCTTATCGATGAGGCACATAAACTTGGTATAGCTGTAATCCTAGACATTGTTCATTCACACGCTGTTAAAAATGAAATAGAAGGCCTTGCCAAATTTGATGGAACCGATTATCAATATTTCCATGAAGGTGCAAAAGGTGACCATCCGGTTTGGGATTCTCGATGCTTTAATTATGGTAAAGATGAGGTAATTAACTTCCTGCTTTCAAATTGCAAGTATTGGCTTGAAGAATTTCGTTTTGATGGATTCAGGTTCGATGGGGTAACAAGTATGATTTACAATCATCATGGACTTGGAATGGACTTTGTAAATTACGACATGTATTTTAATGGTGAGCAAGATGAAGATGCCCTAACTTATCTTGCATTGGCAAATATCCTTACACATGAAGTTAACCCTGATGCCAACAATATTGCAGAGGATGTTAGCGGAATGCCGGGTATTGCTTCTCCATTTAAAGATGGTGGAATAGGTTTTGATTTCCGCATGTCTATGGGGGTGGCTGATTATTGGATAAAAGTAATCAAAGAGAAAAAAGATGAAGATTGGCAGGTAGGAGATATATACTATCAACTTACAAACAAAAGAGCCGACGAACGAACCATAAGTTATGCCGAAAGTCATGATCAGGCTATGGTTGGCGATAAAACCATTATTTTTAGATTGATTGATAAACATATGTACACATCAATGCAGGTGGTTGATGAAAACTTGGTTGTTGACAGGGGAATGGCACTTCATAAAATGATTAGATTGGTCTCACTAGCTACTGCAGGAGATGGATACCTTAATTTTATGGGTAACGAATTTGGTCATCCTGAATGGATTGATTTTCCACGTGAAGGCAATGATTGGAGTTACAAATATGCTCGCCGTCAATGGAATTTATCCGACAATAAAGAACTCCGATATTATCTGCTTAATGAATTCGACAAAGCAATGATTAAACTCGTAAGTGACGAAAAAATACTTGCAAGTAAACCAACGGCAATCCTTCAAAACATGTCTGATCAGGTATTGATTTTTGAAAGAGGCTCACTCATCTTCATCTTCAATTTCAATCCTGTTACATCCTTTACAGATTATGGGTTTGTAGCGTTATCAGGGGAGTACAAAATAGTTCTAAACTCTGATAATAATAAGTTCGGAGGATTTAATCGTAATAATGACGATGTTAACCCCCAAACTCAAAATGAAAATAATGTGAATATGCTTAAGCTCTATTTGCCAAGTCGCTCAGCTACAGTAATTAAAAAACAATAAACACTCAACTCAAAACCCAAAACTATTTCTTCTTAGTCCAGGCTCCAAAAATAAATCCATTGATTGTAAATCCAACCATTGAAAATCCGCCAATTATCCATGCTAGCCCATAAGGTGCATGAGCAAACATATTGTTTACCATAACCGTAAGGAAGATAAAAACAAAGGCAATTTCCAGCCCCAGAATAGCACCTTTTATGCCAGAGTCAATTCCTAGTTTTGCCACAAACCAGGCAAGTAAGTACATCGAAAGCACACTGGATACAACATTACTGATCCATATTCCTGTCATTCCTTCCATGTTTTCGGCATCGGCCATAGTAAGACCAACAAATGACATCCATTTTTCTCCAAGTAAAGGGCCGTACCATACAAAACCCAAAGCAAACATAATTACAACGCCCACCCAAACGGCAGCATGATTAATTTTTAAATTTTCCATTTTGTGATTTTTAATGATTAGTTCGTCCAAAAATAACTCATACATATGTAATCACCAAATTATTTTTAAAGATTCTAAATAAAGGAATTACAAATAATCTTTAATTCTACACTCTTTGCGATTCGTCTGCGCTCTCTGCGTGAAAATTTTCTCGCAAAGCACGCAAAGAATTTACGCAAAGAGCGCGAAAAAATAAATTTATTAGTTTTACAACTGATACACCTAAAAAATTATCTATTATGCATGAAAATGATATTTCCTACCAAATAATTGGTGCAGCAATAGAACTTCATAAAACAATTGGCCCGGGATTACTCTAGTCTGCTTATGAAAATGCGCTTGCATACGACTTAAGAGAACTTGGATTAACTGTAAAACAACAAGTTCCTATGCCATTTATTAACAAGGGAGTTAATCAGGATGTAGGATATAGAATTGACTTACTTGTTGAGAATAAAGTGATAATTGAAGTTAAGTCAATTGAAAATTTAGCCCCTGTTCATTATGCTCAAACACTTACCTATCTTAGGTTATCAGGTTTAAAGCTGGCGTTACTTATTAATTTCAACAGAAAGATATAAAAGAATGACATTCACAGGATTGTAAATAAACTTTAATTCTATTCTCTTTGCGATTCGTCTGCGCTCTCTGCATGAAAATTTCCTTGCAACACAGTTACAATCAACATTGCTCGATATAGTGCCAAACATTGCGCAACGCTGTCGTTAAAATACATTCATTAAATCTTTAACTTTGCCCAATGGCAAAAGCAAAAACAATATTTTTCTGTACTAACTGCGGACATCAATCAGGCAAATGGATCGGGAAATGTCCCTCTTGTAGTGAATGGAATACCTTTGAAGAGGAAGTAGTATCAAAACCAACGTCAAAAGACACGGGTAATATCGCTAATATCAAATCGGTACCAACTGCTGTTCAGGATATAAGTTCTGATAATGAAAAAAGAATCGACACGAAAAGCATCGAACTCAATCGGGTTTTAGGCGGCGGACTTGTTGCCGGCTCAGTAGTTTTATTTGGAGGAGAACCCGGTATAGGTAAATCAACCTTGCTACTTCAAGTTGCACTTAATCTGGAAGGTAAAAAGATACTTTATATTTCGGGGGAAGAAAGTCAGCAGCAAATAAAAATGCGTGCCAACAGAATTGGTATTCAAAATCCGGAATGTTACTTACTAAACGAAACGTTTACCGATTCCATTTTTAAACACTGTAAAGATGTTAATCCTGATTTAATTGTAATAGATTCAATACAAACACTTCATACCGATATAATTGATTCCTCACCAGGGAGCATAAGTCAAATTCGTGAAACAGCATCACAGTTGCAACGATATGCTAAATCGACAAATATTCCGGTTCTGCTAATTGGTCATATTACAAAAGATGGAAATCTGGCCGGCCCAAAAGTACTTGAGCACATGGTCGACACAGTACTTCAGTTTGAAGGCGACAGACATTATGGCTTTCGAATTCTACGATCAGTAAAAAACAGGTTTGGCTCAACATCCGAACTTGGTATTTACGAAATGCAATCTACCGGTCTTAGAGAAGTAACAAACCCAAGTGAGATACTCCTATCCCAACGCGACGAATTAACCAGTGGAGTTGCCATTGCAGCCATGGTTGAAGGTCAGCGCCCTTTATTGATTGAAACACAGGCATTAATCGGAACAGCCGCCTATGGAACACCACAACGGTCATCCACAGGGTTCGACTTACGACGACTAAACATGCTGCTTGCGGTACTTGAAAAACGAAGCGGATTTAAGTTAAGCACAAAAGATGTTTTCTTAAACATTGCAGGAGGATTAAAGGTTGATGATCCGGCAATCGACATTGCTGTTGTGGCTGCCATTATTTCATCGTTTGAAGATGTGGCAATTCCACCAAACGTTTGCTTTGCAGGCGAGATAGGTTTATCAGGAGAAATACGAGCAGTTTCACATGTTGAAAACCGTATTAGTGAAGCCGAAAAACTTGGGTTTGAAAAGATAGTACTTTCAAAATACAGTTTAAAAAATGTTAATCTGAAAAGGTACAAAATCGAAGTAATTCCTGTAAGTAAGGTTGGGGAATTGGTTGATGTGTTGTTGTAGATAGAAACTTTATTAATCAGTGGTAGGGGTAAAACGGACTTTAACTGTCATATAAGTATACAGTTACCTAATCTGCTATGAAAAATCTGATCTTTTTTTTATTATTGACCCTACTGTTTCCTGTTTTTTCTTTATCCCAATCATGTTTGCCGGATGGTATTATTTTTAGGTATCAAAGCCAAATTGATAGTTTTCAATATAATTATCCCGGATGTAATGAAATTGAAGGAAGTGTAATAATTAGAGGTTTATCATACAATGGCAATCTTAGCGGCTTGTCTCAGATTACTAGTATAGGAGGAAGTTTAAAAATTTATCATAATCACGACCTTTCCAGCCTTTCTGGTTTGGATAACTTAATACACGTTGGGGGAGATTTAATCATCGGAATAGATTGGGTAATGGAAGGAAATGAAAATCTAATAAATCTTCAAGGATTAAATAATTTATTAAATATTGGAGGAATACTATCAATTGCAAATAATTCAAGACTTGATAGTATAACAGAATTATCAAGTCTGTCATCAATAGGTGGAGATTTATCAATAGTAAGGAATGATGTACTTAAAAGCTTATCTGGACTTGAAAATATTACTTATTCTTCAATAGACAATTTAAATATACATGAAAATAATAGTTTGCAGGCATGTAATGTTCAAAGTATCTGTAACTATTTATCAAACCCAAATGGCATTGTCAATATCTATGATAATATGGTTGGATGCAGCAGTCCACCCGAAGTTGCAGAAAGTTGTGGCATTCAGCTTACCTGCTTGCCCTTTGGAGATTATCATTTTCATAACCAAATAGAAATAGACAGTTTTCATTACAACTATAGTGGGTGTTTTGACATCGTTGGTAATGTTTATATTTCTGGTGATGTTATAACTAATATTGATGGATTAAATCCCCTGTCATCTATTGAAGGCAATCTAACCATTGAAAACAATCCCATTTTATATGATTTGATGGGTCTCGATAGCCTTACTTTCATTAGTAAAAATTTAAGAATTATTAATAATAGTATACTAAATAATCTAGATCATGTGTTAAAAGTTGATTCAGTTGGAGGAAGTTTAATGATTGGTAGTAACGATGAGTTAACGGATTTAGACAGCCTTATTAACATTCAGAAAGTTGACAGTATTTTATCGATTTCGTATAATAAATCACTCCAAAACCTCAATGGTTTGAATAACATAAATAGATTAACTGGTGATTTAATAATAAAAGGAAATGATAACCTGCAATCCTTAAGTGGTTTAGATAACCTTAATTGTGTTGGGAATAATATTATAATTAATTACAATAATAACTTAATAAATCTGGAACACCTATCATCACTTGATACAATCGGCAAAGATCTGGAAATACATGAAAACTCTATTATGACAAGTTTTTCCGGACTAAGTCATTTAACCTTCATTGGGGGAGGAATAACAATTCGTGGAAACACTCTATTGAGCAATATTGATTCTCTAAACTTCAATGTAAATAAACTGAACTTTCTCGAAATAGTAGAAAATCCAATATTGAGTAATATATCAACATTTGAAAACTTAGATTCAATTTTCTGTGACTTAAGATTATGGAACAATAATGAATTGAAAAACTTAAATGGATTGCAAAATATTAATTTTATTGGTGGTGATTTAGATATTTTCAACAATGATAAATTAAAAAGCTTAGTAGGTCTAAATTCATTAATTAGGGTATTAAATGATTGCAGAGTATCAAGCTGCGACTCTCTTAATTACTTATTTGGACTGAATAATCTAGAGTATATTGGAAACAATTTTAGTATTAATAACTGTGATGAATTATTGACAATACAGGATGTTTCAATCCTTGAAACAATAGGCAATCATCTAATGCTAACCGATAATGGTCGGATTAAAAATCTGAATGGTCTTGCAACCGTTGGTCCAGCAATTGGGGATCTGTATATAAGAGATTGTGATTCTTTAATAAGTTTGGATGGGCTTGAAGGATTATCATCTGTAAATAATTTTGTAATAAGAAATAATCCTCAATTATTCGAATTAGGTGGTCTAAATAATTTAGATTCTATAGTAGGGTTTGCGACCATATCAGAAAATAATTCTCTTGAAAGTTTTTATGGGTTAAATAACATATCATTTATTTCTGGAAGATTGGAAATATCAACAAATTCTAGTTTAAAAAATGTTAACGGTTTGGATAAACTGGAATTAATTGAAGGAGATTTAGTTGTGGAATTAAATGAATCCCTTACGAATTTATCAGGTGTAAACAATCTTAAAGGCGTAAACGGTAATTTAGTTATTAAATCGAATGATAAACTTGAAAATCTTTCAGGATTCAATAATATTAGCTTTGTCAATGGTTATATTAGCATTAACTACAATGATTCTTTATTTTCTATTATAGATCTTGAAAACATTAATCCTCAGACGATTTCAAATTTATACATAAGTATGAATTCAAATCTTGGTTCATGTGAAGCAAAAACTGTATGTGATTATTTGGCTAATCCTGTTGGATTCATTACCATCACTCAAAACGCCACCGGTTGCAATACCAAACAGGAAGTTATTGATGCATGTCTCGTGACAATTCCAAAAACTACTGAAAATCCAGATTTTACAATCTACCCCAATCCAACATCAAATCAAATTAATATAGATTCTCAATTTGAAGTTCAAAACATTACCATTTTCAACCAGCTGGGGCAAAAAGTTCTTTCAGAAAATAATCCTGATAAGCAACATGATATTTCAATACTTAAAAAAGGTATTTACGTTGTGAAGTTGAGAAGTAATGGTTTAATCATTACGCAAAAACTAATTATCAAATAAGATTCAAAAACTAACAAAACTTTTTCTAACTTTGGAATATCCTAATTCCTACAATTATGAAAACCCTAAAAACCATTTTCCTTCTATTACTTATTATAAATCTGAATAATATTTCTGCACAAAGCTTTGGCAAAAAACATACAATAACATCCGGCGACATTATTGCTCCCATAATTGTTCATTCCTGTGATATCGACAATGATTCAGACCCGGATGTTCTTGTTACGGAACATAGCCTCGGGCAAATAATGCTATATATTAATAACAATGGTGAATTCGATTATCCACTGATTATAGCAAGTACAGAAGATCCTTTTGATCTGAAAACAAGTGATTTTGATGGGGATGGAGATCAGGATATACTGTTTACAGCATATGGTAATGTATCACAGATTTTGTATATTGAAAACCTTGGGAATCTTAACTTTTCTGCTCCTAACATTATTACCACACAAATCAAAAACCCATTTTGGCTCGAAATAGGTGATATAAATAATGACAACTTTGATGATATACTTGTTTCAGGATCAGAAGAAATAAAATTTGCAAGGTTATTAAATAATCGCAATGGTACATTTTCATCTCCGGAGATAATCCATAATAACAATCCTGTTTCAGATATTATTTGTTCCGATATGGATAATGATGGTGATATTGATATTGTTTGTGGACAATCAAATCCAGCCATGTGTTACTGGCTAGAAAATACTAATGGTAATTTTAACTCTGAACATCTGATATTTGTTGACTCATCTGCTTCTCCGTATACAAGACCTAGTATTGGTATAATTGATTGTAATATGGATAATAACCCTGACATATTATTCAACATTCGTTTCGACAGTTTGTTGCTTATAAAAAACACAGGAATGGGGCAATTTAAGGACCCAATTGGTATAGCAGCCGATCAATACGAATACTATGCCTTTAGCTCCATGGATTACGATCTTGACAATGACCCTGATATAATTTGCCTGACATCATCAGCTTATCCCAGAATATTGATCCTTGAAAATATTAACGGCATAGATTTCAATCTTGATATATCACTTATTTACAGACCACAACAGGATTTTTTCACAATAGATGATATAAATGGTGACGGTTTAAATGATATTATTTCTTTTTCAAATATGCAAAGATTCGTTGGTTGGTATGAGAATTCAATAACTGCGCCGTTTGAAAATCTTCATTACATATCATCAAAAGCACCAATGATATCAAAATTACAATCAGGTGATTTCAATAATGATGACTATCAAGATATTATTATTAAACAGGATGCCTCTTTCTACGAAGAAGATTTTCCGCCTGTATTATTTATGAATAATGGTTTGGGAGTGGATACAGAACCATTATATCCCGACTTCGACAACGGTTCACTGATTGATATCATTGCCTGTGATCTAAACAACGACAACTACTGTGATATACTGTCACTAAATAAGAGACCCGAGAACGAAAACAATCTGTTAAATATCTTTATTAATGACCACAATCTTAATTTCAGTAAAATCGAATGCCCCGATTTAGGTATTAATCCTGGCTCCATCCAATGGATTCAGAATACAACAGGAAAAGATGATTTCCTACTAAGTATTAACGATAATACTCTCTATAAACTTGAGTACAATCCTGAACTTTTATTTACTCTTACTGATTCAATGGTTTACAATTTTAGTTACAATAATTTTCTGTTTGTTGACATTGATCTGGATGGCAGCCTGGATTTCATTGCTCATGACAGATATGAAAACCAATTGGAAATATACTATGGAGATGACTCATTCCCCAGTGGAGAACCAGATACTATTCATTGTGATTTCAACTATTTGTATTCTATCAATATTGCCAATATTAATAATGATATTTATCCTGATATCATTTTTTCAGATTTCGATAAGATAGGCTGGATTGAAAATATTGACGGCCATGATTTTAATATTCATGAATTTGAGGATGAAAGGGATTTCGAAAAAGTAGTTGCCATAGATATAAACAATGACAATTATGATGAGATTGTTGGTTTTAAACTTCCAGATGTAATACTATTCAAGGATATACAAAATAATCAGTATAATTCGGAACTAGTTGACAGTACATATGCTACAAAAGGATTTACTATGGATATTGATAATGACGGCGATTCTGACCTTGTATCTTATAATACAACATGGGGAAGCAAAAGTCAATGGTATGAAAACTATTTTATTAGTTCCGCAATCGACGAAGAAAATGAAACCATATTATATGTATTCCCAAACCCAACATCCAATTATCTGAATATTACTACAGAACAAAAAATCAAATCTCTCACAATATTTAATCAACTTGGGCAAAAAGTACTACATTTGAATAATCCAGAAAAAACCATTGAACTATCTAATCTGGAGAATGGAGTATACATTATCAGTTTTTATACCGGAACAGAAACAATCAATCAGAAACTGATAATAAAATAGAGTACCACAATAGATAAACCAAAGAACTTTCTTTAATCATTTTCCATCTTTCAACTATAATTGTATTTTTGTTATTTAGGATATCAGATTCTTCATTGCATTCAGAATGACAATCCTTCCAAAAAGCATTTTATAGTTACCGTAATGGATAAACTAAAGGTTAAACAAGAAGTACAAAGAATAGTAGATCAACTGATTTCAATAAGAAGATATCTGCACGCTAATCCTGAATTAAGTTTTAAGGAAGAGAAAACTGCTAAGTATATTTCAGAGCTACTAAAGGGTTGGGGGATCGCACACCAAACTAACATTGGGGGATATGGAATTGTTGGTTTAATTGAAGGAAATAACCCTGCCTCAAAAGTAATTGCTTTACGTGCTGATATGGATGCTCTTCCAATAAATGAGAATAATGATATAGATTACTGTTCAATAAATGAAGGAATTATGCATGCATGTGGCCATGATGTTCATATGACATGTTTGCTTGGAATCATAAAGATTCTATCGGAAAATATTGATTGGTTTAAAGGGACAATAAAATTTATTTTCCAGCCAGCAGAAGAATCTCTTCCCGGAGGAGCAATTAAAATGATTGAAGAAGGAGTACTTGAAAATCCTGCACCTGAGTTAATCATTGGCCAACATGTTTTTCCTGAACTTGAAGTAGGACAGGTGGGTGTTAGATCAGGGGTTTACATGGCCTCATCTGATGAAGTTATTCTTACAATTAATGGGAGAGGAGGCCATGCTGCTATTCCCTCAAGCTTCGACGATACTATTTTGTCGGCTTCAGAAATCATTGTAAAAGTCAAAAAAGCAGTTTCAGAACAATCACCTGATGGTTTTCCTACAGTGCTTTCATTTGGAAAGATTATAGCTGATGGAGCGTTTAATGTAATTCCGTCGGAAGTAAAAATAATTGGCACTTTCAGAACTTTTGACAAAGATTGGAGAAAAAAAGTGCATAGCTTAATTAAAGATATTTCCAGTAAAACTGCTGCCAAGCACAATACAACTTGTAATGTATTCATTAACAGTGGTTACCCGGTACTGGAAAATGATAATAAACTGACTGAAAAATTTAAGATTTCTGCTGCTGAGTTTCTGGGAGAGGAAAATGTATTTGATCTCGACGTCAGGACTACAGTTGAAGATTTTGCACGTTATACTCAATTAATACCAGGCTGTTTTTACCGTCTGGGAATTGCAAATAAAGATAAGGGGCTTACTTCAAACCTCCATTCACCAACCTTTAATGTAGATGAAAGGAGTATCGAAATAGGAACAGGGTTGATGATTTGGAATGCTTTGGAAATTTTGAACGATAAATCTTGAAATTAATTACTAATCAACCAGTTATCCCTGCCTTTGCCGGCAGGCAGGCAATGACTAATTGTCCTCTAATAAACCATTCACTATTCACAACTCACTAACATGATAGTAAACGATAAACTATATCAAACCGTTTGGATTGAAGGAACTTCGGTTTTTATGATCCAACAAAATTTACTTCCATTCAAGTTCGAAATTCACGAATGCAAAACTTATTGGGATACATGCATGGCAATTACCGATATGACAATTCGAGGTGCTGGAGCTATTGGGGCAGCAGCAGGTTATGCAATGGCACAGGCATTTCTTCAATTTAGAGATGACCCAGAAAATGCCGTAAGAGTTCGTGAAGCACGTCAGGATATTGAAAATACCCGACCAACTGCCCGCAACTTATTTTATGCTGTTGAAAAAGTGTATCACGCCGGATTAATCTCGCCCGAAAGCGCAATGGTTGAAGCTCAAAAAGTAGCTCTTAAGGATTCTACGGATTCCAAAAGGATAGGAGAACTTGGAAGCGATCTTTTCAAAAAGAAAGCCAATATATTAACCCACTGTAACGCAGGTTGGTTAGCATTTGTTGATTATGGAACAGCACTAGCCCCCATTTATCTGGCTGCCAAACAAGGTAAAGAGGTATTTGTTTATGTTGATGAAACCCGTCCCCGTAATCAGGGGGGAAAACTAACTGCATGGGAACTATTCAACAATGGTATTCCACATGTTATTATTCCTGATAATGCGGCGGCTACGCTTATGTCGCAGGGAAAAATTGATTTGGTTATAGTTGGTGCCGATAGGATAGCAGCAAATGGCGATGTGGCTAACAAAATTGGAACATTAGGGCGAGCTATACTTGCAAAAGAATTTAATATTCCATTTTATGTAGCTGCACCAACATCAACAATTGATATTGATTGTGCAACAGGTAAAGAAATTCCCATCGAAGAGCGAAGTCAGGAAGAAGTATTATACCAATCAGGGATAGATAAAAATGGAAATCCTGTACAAGTATTGGTTTGTTCACCGGGATCTAAGGCATTAAATCTGGCATTTGATGTTACTCCGGCAAAATATATAAACGGTATTATTACTGAAAAAGGGATTGTAAAAGCTCATCACCAATCCATTAAGAAGCTAATGGAAGAATTATAGCTTGAACACTTCTGCTAAGTCTAATCAATTAAATATCAAATGACAAGCACCAAATCACAAATAAGAACCAATACTTAAAACTACAATGAAAAAATATTCTTACGATTACCCACGACCCTCAGTAACTGTTGATATAATAATACTAAGAGATGTTTGTGCTAATCCTGAAATATTATTGATTCAAAGGCTTAATCCACCTTTTATGGATGATTGGGCTCTACCCGGAGGTTTTGTTGATATGGATGAAACACTTGAACAAGCAGCAGATAGGGAATTAGCTGAAGAGACCGGACTTGTTGATATAATACTTTCCCAATTTAAGACCTATAGCGAGGTTGACCGTGATCCTCGTGGACGAACGATATCTGTAGTATTTATTGGAATTGCAAAAGCTAAAACTAAAACCAAGGCTGGTGACGACGCAAAAAATGTACAATGGTTCAGTATTAAAAACCTTCCTCCGCTTGCATTCGATCATAAGCAAATCATTGATGAGGCTATTATTCAATCAAACCTGTTAATCATTCGTAATAGTATTCAAGCTCTTTGAGTGATTATTATATTCTCAATAAATTATTATATTTATAGTCTCTTAATCAATGTGCAATGGATTATAAAGATTACTATACAATTCTTGGGGTTAATAAAAAAGCAACAAAAGACGAGATAAAAAAAGCATATCGCAGCCTTGCTAAAAAATACCATCCCGATAAAACCAATGGAGACAAAGCCCTTGAAGAGAAATTTAAAGAAATTTCGGAAGCGTATGAGGTATTGAGTCATGATGAAAATAGGAAAAAATATGACGACTTGGGTGCTAATTGGAAAAACCAGCAACAACAGGGAGGTGGGACAGGAGGTTTTGACTATTCGCAATATTATGCCAATACAGGCGGCCAAGGCAGACATCAAACATATGAGGGTGATCCTGAAATGTTCTCTGATTTCTTTAATAATATTTTTGGTGGCGGATATTCAGGGACTTCCGGAAGACCAAAACCTTCCAGAAAAGGACAAAACTATTCTGCTGAAATGGAAATGACTCTGGAAGAGGCATATCATGGAGGAATTAGGATCATAAATATAAATGGTAAAAAGCTAAGACTCACTACTAAACCAGGAACCAGAGATAAGCAAAAAATAAAACTTGCAGGCAAAGGAAGTCCCGGAATTAATGGGGGGAGTTTCGGCGATTTAATTATTACAATTCATATTATTCCAAATCCTAATTTTAAGCGAAAAGGAAATAATTTGTATTCAGACCTTCCGGTAGATATGTATACTGCTGTACTAGGTGGTAAAATTGAGGTTCCCACATTAAACGGAAACGTAAACATGACCATCCCAAAAGGCACTCAGGGAGGAAAATCACTCCGATTAAAAGGAAAAGGAATGCCAGTTTATGGTAGTAAAACAGATTATGGAGATTTATATGTGAAAACTAACATTATAATCCCGACTAACCTAACCGAAAAACAAGAAGAATTATTTAGTGAACTGAAAAAAATGGAATCATGAACGCTTTAATTAGAATAGAACATTCACAAAAAAATGAACCTCTGGTTGATTTTTTAAATGCAATTGTTGATGCCCAATTAATACACTATGCCTCCGACTTATATCCTGAGTTGGAAATGCCTGATGAAGAATCATTTAACCAATCTCTCAATAGAGCACAACAAGTTTGTTCAACATTAAATCTGCCTGTTCATGAACACTTTAAAAGGATATATCGCACATCAAAAAACCATGTTTATTGTGATTATAAACTTTCACATACAGCCTATATTCTTGTAAGCATTAATGGTGATGTGTCAAGAAAGAAGGTGGCTCAAATTCAAATGGAGCTTGTGCAATCATTAATTGTAAAACACTAAACTTTTAAAACAACGGTTCCATGAAAAAGATTGCCGTCGAAGTAAAATGGGCATTCATATTTATAATTATGATTATATTATGGATGCTGATTGAAAGACTAGTTGGTCTGCATAGTACACATATCGACCAACATTATATTTATACCAATTTTATAGCTATCCCTGCAATTATAATCTATGTATTGGCATTGTTAGATAAGCGTAAAAACTACTATTCTGGCACTATGACCTATAAGCAAGGTTTCGTAAGTGGTTTGATCATAACAGTTGTTGTTACCATCATAAGTCCTGTTTCACAAGTGATAACACTTGAGTTAATTACACCTGATTACTTTACCAATGTAATTGAATACTCAGTTGAATCGGGAAGCTTAACAAGGGAATCAGCTGAAGAATACTTCAACCTTAACAGCTATATGATTCAGGGATTAATTGGAGCAATGGTGATGGGGATTGTAACCTCAGCAATAGTTGCAATATTTACAAGAAAAGTGAAAGTATCTTAACTTTGTTTTATCTTCTCTTCGATTGAGGTTGTTGAATATCCGGGCAAAAAAGCTATTGTTTTTATCGAGCCTCCTTTGGCTGTAACTATATCGTAACCAACAATATCTTCAGGTTTATAATCTGCACCTTTAACCAGTACATCAGGTTGAACTATTTTAATTAATTCGTATGGAGTATCTTCATCAAATAGTATAACAGCATCCACAAATTGTAGGGCTGCAATAATTGTTGATCTTGATTTTTCATCTGTAATAGGGCGAGAATTACCCTTCCCCAAATTTCGGGCAGAGCTATCCGAATTAACTCCTACAATAAGTATGTCTCCTTCGTCCTTGGCCTTGCTTAAATAATCAATATGGCCCAGGTGAAGTAAATCAAAAACGCCGTTTGTAAAAACAATTGTATTATTAGATGAACCCCAAAAATTCAATTTTGAAATTAGGTTTTCCCCAACCAGAATTTTATCAGATATGGATAATAAACTATTCATTTAAAGGTTTCTCTCTTTTTGCCAGAACTCCAATGTAAAAATACGACAAACTTCCCACAACAACATTTAATATTGTTTGCCCGCCATGTGTAATTGCTGCAAACGAACCAGCTGCATTGCCTCCTATTTTGAATATTTCAACAAGTACCGCCTTAACAATGAAGTGATAGGCTCCAATACCACCAGGAACAGGGGCAACAACTCCAAGGCTTCCAATAGCTAATATTGTTAATGCATCAGCAAATGTAAGCTGACTTGTTTCGGGCAGCATAAATACAGGAAAGTATACCATGCATGCATAAAACAGCCATATAAAAAATGTGTATAATAGGAAAAGCCACTTTTGTTTAAGTTTCAATATTGTTTTAATGCCATCAAGTAATCCATCGAAAAAAGTTCTAAGTTTTTGATAGAAAGGAAGTCTTTTGATTTTTTCTTTTAGCAGTCTGAGAATAAAATATACTGCAATAACAAAAACTATTGTGATTCCAACAAAAAATAATAAACTATGAATATTTGATGCCAGATTATCGAAAAATGGCCCAAAGTTTTTTGATATAAAACCACTAAGTGATTTAAATTGAAAAATTATTACAAGAATAATTATTACAAAAAGAGTTACCAAATCAAACAATCTTTCTGAAATTACAGTACCAAATAAAGCATTAAATGGAATCTTCTCCTTTTTGGAAAGCACTCCACACCGAGCAAGCTCACCCATACGTGGAACAGCTGTATTAGCCATATAGCCAATCATTACAGCATAAAATGTAGTTGATAATTTGGTTTTGTAATTGAGTGAATTAATAAGCAAATTCCATCTAAGAGCCCTGAAAATATGAGATGCAATGGCTAGTACCAATGCAAATATTAGCCAATAATAATTTGCTTCCTTAATATCACGCCAAACTTCGGTCATGTCAAGTTTCCTAAAACTCAACCATAACAAAAGTAATCCAATACCCAGAAAAAATAAGTACTGAAGTATTGTGAAAATTCTTCTTTTTTGAAAGGGCGCCAAAATCCTATGTTATATGATTGTTTTCATCGGGGAAGAGGATTGTTGGTTTAAACGATTTTGCCTCTTCAAAATCCATGCTTGCATATGATACAATTATAACATGGTCATGAACTGCAACTTTTCGGGCAGCAGCACCATTCAATGAAATAATCCCAGAGCCTCTTTCTCCCTTAATCACATATGTAGATAACCGCTCACCGTTAGTGATGTTATATATGCTGACTTTTTCGTTCTCGATCAAATTCGCAGCCTCCATAATGTTCTCATCAATAGCTATACTCCCAATATAGTTGAGATCGGCCATTGTTACTGTCGCCCTATGGATTTTAGATTTTAATACCTCTATATTCATTATACTATTTATAGATCCTGATAATTGCAGCTGCAAAATTATTAAATAATTCGAATATTGTCGATTAATCTGACTTTGCCAAGATTAACCGCAATAAAGCCAATTGTTCCTTTCTCAGGATCATGTGTTTTAATGGGTTGTAAGTCAACATCATCGGCCAGTTCAAAATATTCAACTTCAAACTCTTTACGATCACTAAACTGATTTAATACATATTGCTTAAGTCTATTAGTACATAAAAATTCGCTTGTGGTTTTAGCATCCTGTAGAACTTCGTAGATATACGGTGCTGAAGCTCTTTCATTAGGAGTAAGCCGTTCATTTCTAGAACTCATAGCAAGCCCATCAACTTCCCTAACAATGGGGCAAGGTACAATTTCAACGGGAATGGATTCTATCTCAACAAGCTTTTTAATAATGGCAAGTTGTTGATAATCCTTTTCGCCAAAGTAGGCCTTATGAGGGATGCAAATATCAAATAACTTGCTAACCACAACACCTACTCCATTAAAATGGCCAGGTCGGGAAGCTCCTTCCATTATATTTTCGAGCAATCCGAAATCGTATTTCTTCGTAACTTTTTCAGGATACATTTCATTAACCGTAGGAGCAAATAGAATATCGCATCCAACAGTCGCTAGTAATTCCGAATCTTTTTTTAAATCTCTTGGATATTTTTTCAGATCATCCTGATTATTAAACTGAATAGGGTTTACAAAAATGCTTACTACCAGCAGGTCATTTTCTTTTTTAGCCTTTCGCATCAGTTCAAGATGTCCTTCATGCAATGCTCCCATAGTAGGAACAAAGCCAATAGTACTCCCTTCATCCCTCTTTTGTTTGAGATGCGTGGTTGTATCCGAGATTCTAGAGTATATAATCATTAAAACATAATTGTTAAATTAATGATTAGAAGCTATTTAATAATTTTCCAAAGATCCCTTTCAAGGGATTTTTTTGGAGTTTCAACTATTCTTCCAACTTCTTTTTCGTCCTTATAGATAATGAAAGTTGGAACACGTTCAATATTCATATCACTTATGTCAACAACAATGGCCTGTTTTTTCTTATCAACAGCAATTACCTTAACTCTTTTGTCGTTATAGCCGGTCTCGTTTAGTACCTTAAAAAATCTCGGAACCTCTCTCTGACTATCTGAGCACCAGGTACCCAATACAATAGTGATTTCGTAATCATTAATCTTGCCTTCAAGTTTTGATGTATATGATTCTGCTGGCTTATAAATATCATACTGACTTCTAAAATATGTACCATAAACGTCCTTATTCAAACCCTTCTTATCACAATAACCCATAAGCATTTTAGTATTCGTTTTAGGGTCGACTACCATACTATTCATCTGAGCAACTGCATTGTATCCAAAAAATATGATAAGTGTAAGTACTATTATTCTTTTATTCATGATATAGATTTTAGTTTGCAAAATTAGATCAAAATCTAATAACGAACGGAAATTACCAATATTATAGTAGTGAAAACTTAATTGGAAGTGACATCATTACTCTCACAGGCCTACCATTTTGCTTTCCACAAATCCATTTAGGCATTAACTTCATAAGCCTTATGGCCTCTTCATCACACCCGCTCCCTATTTCTCTTAGTAGCTTAATGTCAGTTATTGATCCATCTTTTTCTACAATAAACTGAAGATATACAGTACCAGTTGTGTTTATTTGCTTTGCCAACTCGGGGTAAACAACCTTATCCTTTAAAAACTTTAACATTGCTGGATAGCCACCAGGAAAAGATGGTTGTTCTTCAGCAATATATACTGGAGGAGCAACCTCTATTACTTCTTGTTTAAATACAAACGGCTTTTCGATTGGTTCAACCTTGGTATTCTGATTTGCTGTGACATCAATTCCACTTTCTTTTTTTCAATTTTTTCATAGCAGTTTTTTTAAGAATTAATTTTTTGTCCGCGGTTAATCCATAAAATTCCAACAACTATGCCACAATTTTTTATCAAGCAATTAATTTCTGTACTTTTGATTAATAAACTTCCCCTTAAATTGAACGAAGAAATTTATAGATATAACGAACCCCTTAAAAGTGATTATGACTCATTGAGCAGAAATGATCTGGAAATCAGGCTTCACATATTTGTTTCCAATTTACTTGTAAACGATTTTGAGAAATTATGTAATTTGATTTACAGGCATGATGTAGATGAATCAAAATTTAATAATGCATTGAGGTTGCCCGATGTTGATGAACAAGCCTGGCGAATTACTCATCTGGTATTAGACAGAGAAATGGAAAAGGTTAAAATGAGACGGGCATATAAAGAGCATAAAGAGAAACAAAATCGAAAATCAATCGAAGAATAATCAAAAACTAAATTAGCTATGGATTGGAGTGGGATGGATTGGAACGCAATTGCGTTTGCATTTGGACTAACACTTTTTGCTGGATTATCAACAGGAGTAGGAAGTGCACTAGCTTTTTTTGCAAAGAAAACCAATACAGGGTTTTTATCAGTAGCATTGGGGTTTTCAGCCGGGGTTATGATATATGTTTCGTTTGTTGAGATATTTGTAAAAGCAAGAACTGAACTTTCATCTGAGTTGGGAGAAACACAGGGTTATTGGTACACGGTAGCAGCATTTTTTGGTGGAATACTATTTATCGCTATTATCGATAAGTTAATTCCTTCTGCTGAGAACCCTCACGAAATGCACAAAGTTGAAGAAATGTCGACTGACAAACCCAAAGACACATCTAAATTAATGAGGATGGGGATGTTTACAGCTTTGGCCATTGCTATCCATAACTTCCCGGAAGGATTGGCCACATTTACAGCAGCTCTAACGGATCCAACTCTGGGTATTGCCATCGCAGTTGCTATAGCGATACACAATATTCCTGAAGGGATAGCAGTTTCCATTCCAATTTATTATGCCACAGGAAGTCGCAAAAAAGCATTTTGGCTTTCCTTAGCTTCAGGACTAGCAGAACCAGTTGGTGCGTTAATTGGGTTTTTACTACTAATGCCGTTCTTATCACCAATTGTATTTGGTGTGCTTTTTGCAAGTGTGGCAGGTATTATGGTGTTTATTTCCCTCGATGAATTATTGCCAGCAGCCGAAGAATATGGCGAGCATCATCTTTCAATTTATGGCTTAATTGCCGGAATGGGTGTAATGGCTATTAGTTTGTTGATGTTTGCATAGATTTCTTTGTAAACCACTTAGCAAAAAAAACTCCCAAATAAATTACTAATTTGGGAGTTTATTATCAAAATTTTAGGATACAAACTTAATCCTAACTAAGTGGTGCAGTTACTCAGCTAAAGGAAGCATAACAACTTCAACATTCTTACTACTACCAAACACCATACTTGCAAATTTTTGAAGTTTCTTAACTGTCATATTCTTAACAATCTCTTCATAATTTGCTTTATCAATTGTGTTTAGATCGTACTTATCCATCGATACAAGTGCATCTAGCCAGAACCTGTTTTCCTTTAAATCTTCCTCGCGTGTTTTAATGAAGTACTCAATTGTTTTATTAACATCTTTTTCTTTAGGACCATCAACTTTTAGTTTATCCACCTCAGCATATACAATTGATTTTAAGGCTTCAGCCCTTTCAGGATCACAATCAAACTTCATATTTATTTTAAATCCTTCATAGGGATATTTACTTGTTGATGTCCAAACTCCAACTCCATATGATCCCCCTTCTTCTTCCCTAATGGTTTCTGTGTATCTTAAACTGAGAATATATTTGATCGCACTTAAGTAAACAATATTCTCGGCATTATACTTCATATTGCCATTATAATTAACAAATACCGTTGCTTTTGGAGTTTCCATTGGAATATTAAATACGTTTACGGCATCCTCCTTTGGTGGGCGAACATTATTGTCTTTCCATGTTTCTTTTTCTGATTTATCAGACAATCCCCCAATGTAAGTTTCAACCAATGGCTTTAATATTGCCTCATCGATATTTCCTACAAAATAGTATCTAAAATTAGCACCATCTGCAAATCTATCATTGTATATGGCTTTAATTTCTTCAAAATCAACCTTGTTAAGTTTATCAGTATTCATTGGAGAATTCCTGGGATTACGGTCAACCATTAAGAATGAAATAGAGTCGTTTGCAACAGTTCTTGGGTCGGTACTGGTATTTTGAACCCAGGCTTTAATACGGCCAAGGAATGCTCCGTAAGCTTCCCTATCAAACCGTGGTTGCTCAAATTTTAAATAAAGGAGTTGCATAAAAGTTTCGATATCATCTGGTGAAGTTGATCCACTGAACCCCTCAGTTATATCGGTGATATAAGGGTTAAGTCTTAGAACCTTTCCTGCCATCATCTTCTCTAAAGTAATATTGTCGAATTCACCAACTCCACATTGAGAAACAATGGTTGTTGTCATGTCTGTAGATGGAATTTTTTCCAATTCAATCAATGAGCTTCCACCAAAACTATATGCATCAAATAATATCTCGTCTTCTTTAAAATCAGTTTTCTTTAGTATTATTTCAGCTCCATTTTCCAATGTCCATATTGTAACTCCAAGTTCGTTTAGTACTTCAGTTGAAGCCACTGGTGATGGCTCGGGTAGCACGGCAACAAGGGGTTTGTCAAGAACAGCATCAACATAAGCATCAAGTTTTACATTTTTACTCTTTTCAATAACAGCCAGAACATCTTCTTTTGTTGGAAGTGTAACACCTTCTTTTTCTAAACCTGTAATGGAAACAACGATATTATCATCTGTGATCCAACTGGCGGGCAGACTATTTATTTCTTCCAGACTTATTTCTGGCAATACTTTATTAGCAAAAGCAAATTCGTATTCTATTCCTGGGGTTGGTTCGTTTGTTAGATAATTAGAAAAATACTCCCAAACGTAATTGTTATTCTTTTGCTTATCCTTCTCCTTATATGCTTTTTCATATCCACGAAGGATATCCATTTTTGTTCTGTCTAGTTCACTTTGGGTAAATCCATGTTGACGAACTCTTTGGTTTTCTTCAAGGACAGTATTTAGTGCTGTAAGAATTTCATTATCCCTGGCAAATGCAACTGCCATAAATGCATCCTTCGACCTGGTCATGCCTGTATATGCCGAATAACCAACAATATATGGTGGATTTTCTTTTTGTACCAACTCATTAAGTCGATTATTAATCATATCGTTATACATACGCTGAACAAGAAGAACACGCATATAATCAACATCCTTATCTTCGGGTTGAACTATATCATGTTTAAAATATACTGTAACGGTATTTCTTTGGGCTTCAGGATCAGTGGCAATTCCAACCAATGGTTCTTTATTATTTGGAACTTCAAATACAGGACGTGGGATTGGGTTAACAGCTTTTGGGACTTCCGAGAATAAAGCGATAACTTTTTTCTCCATTTCTTCTGCATCAAAATCACCAACAATTATTACCGTTTCCAAATCAGGGCGATACCAATCTCTGTAAAAAGAACGGAGGGTTTCGTATGTACAATTATCAATAACATCAAGACTACCTATTACATCGCGCTTAGCGTATTTTGATCCGTTGTAAATAGTTGGCATAAGTTCTTTCATCATTCTAAAATCTGCGCTTCTGCGAGTACGCCATTCTTCGTGAACAACTTTACGTTCAGCATCAATTTCTTCGTCTTCGAAAGAAACATAATTCGACCAATCATGAATTACCAGGAGAGCAGAATCAACAACAGACTCCTTTGTTAATGGTACATCATTAAGGTTATAAGCCGTAACATCTAAACTGGTAAAGGCATTAACATTATGTCCAAATGCTACACCATTTCTTTCCAGAAAATCAAGAACTCCTTTTTTAGGAAAGTTTTTTGTACCATTAAAAGCCATGTGCTCGGTTAAGTGCGCAAGACCATCCTGATCATCATTTTCGAGGATTGCTCCCACATCAAAAACGATATAAAAATCAGCTCGATTTTCGGGAAGATCATTCGACCTTATATAATAGGTCATGCCGTTATCTAGTTTTCCATAACGTACTTTGGGATCCAATGGTACTTTATTAGAATCATCATCAGTAGCCATCAAAGTAACACTACTGAACAAAATCAGTGTGCAAAATGCAATAAGAAACTTTTTCATAATAATTAATTTAGGTTATAAACGAAGGTACAAATGTATTTTAAAAATATAAATAAGTTACCGGTATTCGTTGTAAATTGATTATAAATAGACGTATATGCTAAAAGAGTCTACAAACATGATATTTTGAATTGATTTGTTCAGGATAGAAACAAAAAAACCCAGTCTTTCAACCGGGTTTTGCAATTAGTGCTGGCAG
>ERZ890953.154-NODE-154-length-41137-cov-24.819726_pt1:0-40000 | contig 41137 bp, 30 predicted proteins | sample MGYA00521264_ERZ890953 | MGnify/ENA primary metagenome ERZ890953 (study PRJEB32303, sample SAMEA104408629) | aquatic metagenome | biome: Brackish water; feature: Chemocline; material: water | place: Baltic Sea | collected 2014-10-26T21:54:00 | depth 200 m ...
ATGAACATGAACATGCCGGCACGCGGATCGATCTCTTTGTCGGGGGATTGCAGGACGGTCCGGCCGTCGACCGTTTCGACTCTGACATCGCCGTCCACGATCAGGATAATGCGGTCGGCGACGAATGTCAGCGCCGCGCGGCCTTCGGCGTCACGTGGGCCCAGGGTTCGCAGGCCCTGGGTCGTGTCGATGCCGAAACTCTCATCATCGAGGGCCAACAACGCAGGAGCACCCGCCGGCCTGATCACGACGCCCCAATCCCAAGTCGCGATGATGCCGCCCTGGTCGTCCAGGTCCTCGGTCAGGACCTCGTGATCGGGAACCGAGACTTCGATGGTCGAAGACGCGTCTGCCCGGGTACATGGCAGGACAGCGAGGAAGAAAAGGATCAAGAGTGATGCGCGCATGGACGCATCCTACTGCGGAGGTTGCGGGCGGGCCAGTGAAAACAGGCCCGCCCACGATCGTCTAATGGGTCGCGAGGTAGCGGTCCAGCTCCCACTGGTGAACCTGGGAGATGTATTCGGACCACACGCCTTCCTTGTGCGCGATGAAGTGCTCGATGATGTGACTGCCGATGGCGTCGCACAGCTCCTTGTCCCGGCGCAGGAATATCAATGCTTCGCCGAGATTTGCCGGCAGTTGGGTGATTTTCAGACGGCTCTTCTCCCGCTGGCTCATGGTGAAGATGTTCTTGTTCACCGGAGGTCCCAATTCGAGCTTGTTGTCCACGCCGTCCATACCCGCCACCAGCATGGCGGCGAACGCGAGATACGGGTTGCAGCTCGGATCCGGGACACGGACCTCGACCCTGGTACCCACGCCTCTACGGGCCGGCACACGCGCCAGAGGGGAACGGTTGTGCTCCGACCAGGCAACGTTGATGGGCGCCTCGTAGCCGGGTACCAGACGCTTGTAGCTGTTCACAAGGGGATTGGTCAGCGCCACGAACGCCCGAGCATGCTTGAGGATGCCGGCGATATAGGAACGGGCGATGTCGCTCATCTCGTATTCACCGTTCGGATCGTAGAAGGCGTTCTCAAGCTTGTCGCCTTTGATACGGAACAGGGACTGGTGCACGTGCATACCCGAACCGTTTTCACCGTAGATGGGCTTGGGCATGAAGGTGGCGTGCAGGCCGTACTCCAGGGCGATCATCTTGACGATCATCTTGAAGGTCATGACGTAGTCGGCTGAAACCAGGGCGTCGGCGTACTTGAAGTCGATCTCATGCTGACCGGGGGCGACTTCGTGATGGGCAGCTTCGATTTCGAAGCCCATGGCCTCCAGGGCGTTCACGATATCCCGGCGACACTCCTCTCCCCTGTCAACGGGCAGCAGGTCGAAATAGCCTCCTGCGTCGTGAGTCCGGGTCGTCGGCTTACCTTGATCATCACGCTCGAAGAGAAAGAACTCAACTTCGGGTCCCGTGACGGGATGATAGCCCTTGTCCTTCAGACGCTTGATGACGCGCTTGAGGGTCAGCCGTGGGCAACCGTCAAAGGGTGTCCGGTCGGCGTTGTAGACATCACAAATCAGCCTGGCTTCACGCCCCTGAGGACCGTCGAAAGGAAACGGCACGTAGCTATCGAGATCGGGCACCAGGAGCATGTCCGATTCCTCGATCCGAGAGAAGCCCTCGATGGAGGACCCATCGAACATGATTTCGCCTTGCAACGCTTTGGCGAACTGCCGTTGGGGGACTTCCACATTCTTGCTATGGCCCTGAATGTCGGAGAACATCAAACGCAGGAATCGCACTTGATCCTCTTCCATCCTGGCAAGCAGGGCTTTCCGGACCTCGTCCGATGCAATGATGCCCTCGCTGAAGGGCCTTTCATAATTTCCATTGGAGATGCTCATGGGGCCACCTTTCCTTAGTGACGACTCTATTGTGCCATCCGTGCAGTATTCTCAAATCACGAATGTCAATTATACCCCATTTTCCAAATACTCGCCAACGATTATCTGCACTACGGGCGTTTTCTTCATTTCATCCCTGATCTTGATCTTTACGGATGCACAGTCCGGGCGCGCACGCTACAATCTCGAGGTCCAAACATGATCAGCCGGCACCGGAGGAGGGATCCATGTCCGAGTCGAAGATCAACGGAGTGAAACTGGCCGCCATGCAGGGACGCTGCTTCCTGCTCGACACCAACGTCCTTCTCCACGACGCCACCGTTCTGGAAGCCTTCGACGAACACCACATCATTTTGACAGTGGACGTTCTCGAAGAACTCGATCGCTTCAAACGCGAGAACGACGAGCGCGGACGCAACGCCAGGCACGTGATCCGCGCCATCGACGACCTGCGCGCCGCCGGTCATCTGCGCGAAGGTGTCCCTCTGCCCGCCGGGGGCATGCTCTTCGTTCTGGTCGACACCTACGTTGAACACTTGCCGAGAGGCATGGACGGTTCGATTCCTGACAACAGGATACTGGCCGCCGCCCTCTTCCTCATCGAGAACGGCATCGACGTCACCTTCATCACCAAGGACATCAACGCCCGTGTGAAGGGCGACGCCCTGGGCATCCGCTCCGAAGACCTCCTGCGCAGCACCGTCAACATCGACGAGCTGTACAACGGCTGGTCGGAGGTGGACTGCCAGGCAGCGGTCATCGACAGCTTTTATGAGATGGGGCATGTGGAGTATGAGGGCGACTGGCGGCCCAACGAGGGTATCCTCCTGCGCAACGAGACCAATCCCAAGCAGACAGCTCTCGGCATTTTCCGCCAGGATACCGGGCGCATCGAAAAACTGGTCCACGAGGATGCCCACCCCTGGGGCTTGCACGCCCTGAACCTGCAACAGCACTTCGCTCTTGAGCTGCTGCTCCGCGACGACATCCGCCTGGTGACCATGCTCGGCCAAGCCGGCACAGGCAAAACGCTGCTGGCCCTGGCCGCCGGGCTGCATAAGGTGGCCGACGAAAAGGTGTATCGGCGCATCATGGTGTCGCGTCCCATCATGCCCTTGGGTCGGGACATCGGGTATCTGCCCGGCACGAAGGAAGAAAAACTGGAGAGCTGGATGGAGCCCATCTTCGACAATCTCCAGTACCTGGTCGACCCTCAGCTCGAGCAGTCGTCGGAGAAAGTCGACTATCTGTTCGATTCCGGCATGATCGAGGTGGAGGCCGTGACCTACATCCGCGGCCGGAGTCTGCCGCTGCTGTTCATCATCATCGACGAGGCCCAGAATCTCACGCCCCACGAAGTCAAGACGGTGGTCAGCCGGGCCGGGCACGACACGAAGGTCGTGCTGACCGGCGACGCCTACCAGATCGACAACCCCTACCTCGATGCGGCGAGCAACGGCTTGACCTATGTGGTGGAGCGGTTCCAGCACGAGCCCATCTACGGCCATGTCACCCTGGCCAAGAGCGAACGGAGCGAACTGGCGAGCCTGGCCGCCAAGCTGCTCTGATCCGCTCCCGAGACAGCGAAGCCCCGGACCGTCGACGGTCCGGGGCTTCGTTGTCTCCACGCTGGTCACTCCGACGACAGAAACTGCCTGAGCTGTCCGAGGAGACAGGCGTTGGCCCGTTTCACAGCCTGAGGCAGGTAACGCTCCGCATAGACTTTGTCTCGTCGCGAAGCGATCGGCTCGCCCACACGGTCTGCTACCTCGCCGACACATGTCTTCTCCCAGACAACCTCTCCGGTCAGGTCCCGCATGGTGAGTGTGACGATCACTTCGGCATGCTGGTCCGCCGGCATGGGCATTGCGCCGTAGGCGACCACTCCGAATACGGCGGTCCGCTTGAGCCGACTGGAGGTATCGTCGCCGAGAGCGAATCCACCGATGGCGCCGATGAGGACCGGCAGGACGAAGGACATGCCGGGTCGATCGACGCGGCAGTGGAATGATTCGATTTCTGCCTCGAGGACGTAGGCGGCCTGGGACGGCAGCGGCGTCAGTTCGACAAGTCGGGTCTGGGTCAGATCACGAGCGAGGGCTGCACGGTAGAATTCCGCAACGGGCTGGGCCCAGGCGTCGTCGCCGGGATAGGTGATGCTCTTGAAGTGTCCCTGCCCGGTCCTCTGCTCTTGCGGACGATCATCGACGACGGCGCCGAGATGGACACGCACCATGTCCGTCCCCCCTTCGGGGTAGACATAGCGTTCGTCAGCATAGGGAAAGTCGACGGCCTCGCTGCCACAGCCGGACAATACCACGACCGCCGTTGCAACGAGGAGCAGTGCTGCCGTCATCAGGGTCCGGGGCAAGGCGCCGGATTCGATCATCATGACTCATCGTCCTTCCGTATTCGCATATCGGGCCACCGATAGAATCTACGGCGCGAGATGCCCGTTGGCCATGCCGAGGTGTCGAGCAGGCGTAGAGTCTCCTCGCCGGCTGTGATCAACCGACAGGCTCGGGTCTGCGGGCCAGGAAACGTACGATAGCGACGAGCGCCAAAACCCCCATGCTCAGGGAGAGCCAGGGATTCCACCCCCAGCCCGCCGGCAGATAGCCGCACCCGATGGCTACCAGGGACACTGCTGCTGCGTAGGGCAACTGAGTCCGCACATGATCGACATGATCAGCTCCCGAGGCCATGGACGAGAGGATCGTCGTATCGGAAATCGGCGAACAGTGATCACCGAAGACCGCCCCCGCCAGCACGGCGCTTGTCGACGCCAGCAAGATACTCTCGCAGACGGTGGCAGCCAGTCCCTCGTCGACTGGCAACACACTGGCCAACGGATACACGATGGGAATGAGGATGGCCATGGTGCCCCAAGATGTTCCGGTGGCGAAACTGACCGCCGAAGCCAGGAGGAACGACAAGACAGGCAGCAGGTGGCCCGAAACAACACCCTGAGCCCGTTCGACGAGCCATGGGCCCGTGCCGAGGTCCTCACAGACGGCGCCGAGAGCCCAGGCCAGCATCAGGATGACCATGGCGATGAGCATGGCCCGCGCCCCTTCGATCCAGGCATCGACGATACCGTTGATGTCCAGCCGGCGGGCGAAAAAGGTACCCACGCCGGCAATCAGGGAGCCTGCGATGGACGACCACATCAGCACTGCCAGACTGTCGGCTGCGTTCAGGACGGCGCGCAGATCGAAGTTCGTAACTCCCTGGGCGCTCAAGGCAGCCCGCCCGTTCCAGAACAGCCCTGCGATGGTCAACACGATCACTGCGGCAATGGGAATGACCGCCAGCCAGGCAGAGGCTGGTCCAGTGGCCGTCGACGGAGCCGTCATGGCTTCGGTAGCGCTCGCGGGGTTCGAACCGGGCCTCAGGACCTGCCCCGTGCGCAGGGCCCTCTCCTCGGCCTTGTACATCGCACCGAAATCCCGGCCTGTGGCCGCCACCAGGTAGACGAAGATCAGGGTCAGGGCCGGATAGAAATTGTAGGGCAGGGTGCGCAGGAAGAAAACATAGCCTGAACCTTCGGCCCCCATGCCGTCGATGGCGTCCTGGATCAGGCCTGCCTCGAACCCCACCCAAGTGGAGATCACGGCCATGGTCGCCACCGGAGCCGCCGTGCTGTCGACCAGCCAGGCTAGTTTTTCACGTGAGATACGCAGGCGGTCGGTCAGGGGCCGCATGGTGTTTCCGACCAGCAGAGTATTGGCGTAATCGTCGAAGAAGATGGCCGTGCCCATGGCCGCCGTCGCGACCTGTCCTCCGCGTCGGCCTCCCACTCGCGTCGAGAGGGCGGCCACGACACCGTCCGCCGCGCCGCTGCGTGAGAGGATACCCACCATCCCTCCCAGGGTCAGGGAGAACAGGATGATCGCGGCGTGGGAGCGGTCGGCCAGAGCATCGACGAGCAGCCCGTCGGCCAGATGCGTGAACGCTGTCAGCGGATGACCGTCGGCGAGGATCAAGGCCCCCACATAGACGCCCAGAAGCAGCGACAGCACGACCTGTCGTGCAGCGAGGGCCAGACTGATGGCAAGCAGCGGAGGAAGCAGGGAAAGCCAACCGTAGTCCATCGCATTCCTTTCGTGTCCCAGCGGCACGAGTCGATCAGAGAAGACCCTCGAACACCTGACCGAGCCTTGTCTTCAACACACCGTGAAGCGACTGCTCAGCTGCAAGGATATGACGACCGTCGAGCCAGGCGTCTGCGCCGCTCATATCGGTGACCAAGGCGCCTGCCTCGGCAGCCACCAGGGCACCTCCGGCCACGTCCCAGGGCTGAAGCGAATGTTCCCAGTAGCCGTCCAGGCGGCCGCCGCCGACGTGGCAAAGATCCAGCGCAGCGCTGCCGCCGCGGCGCACGCCGTGGCAGTTGTCCAGGAGCATGAGCTTGACGGCGTCACAGTTGCGGGCACAGACCTCGCCGCGCTCGTAGGGATATCCCGTGCCGAGCAAGGCGCTGGTCAGCGGGACCGGAGCGAGCTGCGGCAGCTCACGGGATTCACCGCGGAGCGGTCGTTCCAGGCGGGCTCCGCTCCCCCGCACTGCGGTCCAGAGTTCATCGAGGGCCGGCGCCGCCACGGCGGACATGACCGGGCCCGACGCATCGAGCCGGGCCACCGAAACGGCGTAGAACGGATGACCGTGCACATAATTCGTCGTGCCGTCGAGAGGATCGATGAGCCACTGGAAGCCGGAAACGCCAGGCCTGTCTGTTCCTTCCTCGGCAACCACCCGATCGTCGGGATAGGACCGGGCGATCTGGTCGACGAGGTAGGCTTCGACGCGACGGTCGAGGTCGGTGACCATGTCCGTGGACGACTTGTAGTCGATGGTACGGATCTCGGACCGCGCCTCTGTCAACATCCCGGCGGCAACCAGGACGATGCCGCGCAGCGCCATGAGGCCCATGTTGTCGCTCTGATCGTCCATCTTCGTCCAACCTCCTACTTCGGCGCATCATACGGGGCGGGCCGTGCAGCCACAACACCGGACCTGTGGAGGTTGACAATCCCCCGAATTGAGATAGCTTCACGGAGGAACAAGACGGCACCCGACCAAGGAGCGGACGATGGAAGAACGCATCAAGGAAGTTCTGGAGAAGGTCCGCCCGGCCCTGCAGGCCGACGGCGGCGACGTGGAGTTCATCGATTACAACGACGGCGTGGTCACCGTGCGCCTCAAGGGTGCCTGCGGCACCTGCCCCATGTCCATGATGACGCTCAAACACGGTATCGAAGCCCGGCTGAAGGACGAAATCCCCGAGATCAAGTCCGTAGAACCCCTGTAGCCGTCTTCTTCGCTGATACCCCGACGCGTCCACTTCAGTGGGCGCGTTCGCATATCCCCCTCAATAACCCAGGCTCTCCAAGCGACGGACCGTCGCCTCGCTCAACGGAGCATTGCGAGGTCGATCGGCGCCGAGCTGCCGTGCACGTTCATCCCAGGCGTTGAGCAGGCCACGGACATCACTCGCCAACGAGTCGCTGCCGGCCGGCGCTTCTGGCAAAGGGATCAGCGCCCCTGGATCAGCGGCGAGGTCGAACCAGACAGCTCCCCCGTCGGCTTGATCCTCGATCCGATAGTGCGGCCAAGACAGCCATGACTGCTGGTCGGAGCCGTAGAGCATGTTCTCGAGAACGCCGATCCGTGCCCCGGTTGCTGAATCAGAGCCGCCCCGGATCGACCAGAGGTCGTTGCGACCAGGCAGATCTTCCGGGGATCGCCATCCCATTTCCCTGCACAGGGTGGGTACGATGTCCACGATCGACACATCTCTGTCGATCCGACGGCCGGCCCCGCGGCCGTCGGGGAGCCGCACGATCAGCGGTACGGCGGCGACTTCAGGCAACAGACTGTGTCCGTGCTCGTAACCGCCGTGTTCGAAGAATTCCTCGCCGTGGTCCGCCACCACGATCACGACGGTGTTATCCAGACGTCCGCTTCTTCTCAGATAGTCCAGAAGCTCTCCGATCCAGGCGTCGGCATAGCGGACCTCGCGATCGTAGAGGGCCGTGACGCCGGCGAGGATTTCAGCAGAGGGCTCTGGGGTCATGGCACGCAACGCGTGCAGCCCCATGAAGCGGTTGCCGTCGAAAAGGTCCGAGTCCGGCAGCACTGGCTCGGTGTCATCGCCGGGCAGAGGACGCCAGCGATATGGCAGGTGCGGATCCATGAGGTGAAGCCAGAAGAAGACCGGCCGCTCGTCCCGATCGGCTGCGAACCAACGGAGGGACTTCCCCACCAGATGCTGCGCGTCGTCGGGCATCGCACTCGCGTTGACATAGCGCGTCGTTTCGCGGACCAGAACCGACCGCGCCGCCGGGGACAGTGGCTCCAGCACGATGGCGTGGTCGAACGTACCAAAACCCTTTTGGAAGCCATAATCGTAGCCAAGATAGGGGTTGGAGGCGACGGCCACCGTGCGCCAACCTGCCCGCCAGGCGGTTTCGGCCACCGTCGGCGCAGATTCCGGCAGGCCTACGGTGCGGCTCAGGCCCAGCATTCGGGGCGTAAGGCCGGTGTGAATCGCGGCCATGTTCGGGAGGGTCCAGCTCGAGGTAGTCCAGGCGTTGGCGTAGAGAATGCCTTCGGCAGCGAGCGCGTCAAGATGGGGCGTGGGCGGTGCGGTCCCGGACAAGCAGGAGAGCCGGTCGCGCCTCAGTGTATCGACGGTGACCAGCAGCACGTCGTAACCTGAGGGAACCGACTCGTCACTGTCCAAGAGTTCCAGGTGCCCGACCTGCCTTTGACGGGCTTCATCGCGCCAATCAGGCCACAGCGCCGTGGCCACCACCACCACCACGATGGGCAGGAAGATGTTCCGCCGTGGATTGGCGACCAGACGGCCGGCAAACCGCGCCAGAGGAGCGGCCATCAGGAGAGTCGAGAGAAGCCAGACCAGGAGCTTGAGGGGCCACCCCGGTCCCACTGCCCCGGTCCACCAAGACCAGGCCTGGGTCTCCGCAATGAGATACCCGAAGTAGACGGCACAGATCAAGCCCAAGGCCGCGGCCACCGACCATCCGAAGAGCGAGCGCATGTGCCCCCCACGGACACGAATGATCGCAGCGACCGGAATCGCCACGGCCATGGCCACCCCAAGACCAAGCCAGCCGTAGAGGGTGAAGGCAGGCGCCAGTATTCTCAGAGTTCCGCTATCCAAACAGTCGCTCGGCGGGCCGAACCTGATCCACTGCACTCCTGCCTCGACGAGTCCGATCAGACCGGTCAGGACGAATGCCCAGAGGGCGGTGGCGACAACAGCCTGGAACCAGCGTTTCATGGGTGGGAAGCTCCTCTACTGTTGCGACAAAGGGACTCCGATGTTCTAGACGTTTTCCGGACAGCGGTCAAGTCACGTCACGCACGGTGGGACAACGGCGGCGGTCCCCTTTTGGGGAACCGCCGCCGCTCTCGCAGACAGAAAACGCTCTAGTAGGCCATGAATTTGAAGGTATTGCGGGCCAATTGGGACAGGGTGCCCGGCATGACGCCGAGCATCAGGACCATCAGGGCGAGCACGCCGGCCGCGAACACGGTCTCCCAGCTGCCGCCGCTGTAGGAATCGTCCTCGGCGGGCTTCATGTACATGGTCATGATCACCCGCAGGTAGTAGTAGACCGACAGCAACGAGTTCACGACGCCCCAGATGGCCAAAGGCAACAGGTCGGCCTTAACCACGGCGTCGAAGATGTAGAACTTGCCGACGAAGCCCACGGTGGGCGGGATGCCCGCCAGGGAGAACAGGAAGACGGCCAGGGAGGCGGCGGCCACAGGCCGTTTCTGGGCGAGGCCGGCGTATCCGTCGATGGTGTCGGCCTCGTGTTTGCGGTCCTTGGACAGATAGGTGACGATGCCGAAGGCGCCCAGGTTCATCAGCGCGTAGCCCACAAGGTAGAAGAGCACGGCGCCGCCGGCGGCCACGCCCACTTCCTCGGCCCGGGTGGCGACACCGATGTCGCGGCCCGTCTGCAGATAGGCGAGGACGCCCATCAACAGATAACCCGCATGGGCGATGCTCGAATAGGCAAGCATGCGCTTGATGGAGTTCTGCGACAAGGCGACGAGGTTGCCGTAGGTCATGGTCACGACGGCCAGAACCATCAGCACAGGGAACCAGACATCGGCCAGGACCGGCAGTGTGAGCCAGGCGAAGCGCAGCAGGGCGGCCACGGCGGCGGCCTTCACGCCCGTGGCCATGAAGCCGGTCACGTAGCACGGCGCGCCTTCGTACACATCCGGCGTCCACATGTGGAAGGGCACCATCGCGATTTTGAAACCGAAGCCGATGAGGATCAGTCCGGTGGCCAGTTTGAGCAGAAGGCTCGCCGAGTTCATACCGGCGATGGTGTCGCCGATCATCGCATACGACGTGCCACCAGTCTCGCCGTAGAGCAGAGCCATGCCCATGAGCAAGAAGGCCGAGGCGAAAGCGCCCATGATCAGGTATTTGAAGCCGGCCTCGCTGCTGCGCAGAGATCCGCGGTTGCCGGCCACGAGCACGTAGACCGAAAGGCTCATGGTCTCGAGGGCCAGGAAAAGGGTCATCAGATCGGTGGCGGCCACCAGCAGCATCATCCCCAGCGTCGCGAACAGGACCAGAGGATAGAATTCGGCTCGATAGTGGCCGTCGCGGTCGTAAAGCCCCGAAGCGAAGGTGACCGTCAGCAGCGCCACCGCGACGAACAGCATGTTGAAGAACCAGGAATACTGATCGTTCACGACCATGCCGCCGAGCAGGGTGCGGTCGGACAAGGACATCGAACCGGTGAAATTGGCCACGGCAACGCCCAGCAGGACCAGCAGGCTGAGCATCGAGAGATGCTCTTTGCGCAGGCTCTTGACGAAGGCGTCGACCAGCATGACCAAAAGACCGCCGGCCGCCAAGACGAGATAGGGCAGCAAGGCAGACAGCTGGGTCGCAAGATCCATTCCGGCAACGTTGGTCATCGCTCCTCCTCCGTCAGACGGGCCAGGTCCGTCACCAACGGCATCGGCTGGGGATCGTCCGCCTGCAGGCGCGCCATCTCGGCGTGCAGCGGCTGAAGCAGCCGCTCGACCGACGGGGTCATGCGGTCCACGAGGGGTGCCGGCTTCACGCCGAGCACCACGATCAAGATCATGATGGGCAGCAGAACCGCCCACTCGCGCAGGTTCAGGTCGGGCAGGCCGCGGTTGGCTTCGTTGCTGAGGCGCCCCAGGAAGACGCGCTGGTACATCCAGAGCATGTAGATGGCGCCCAGGACCACGCCGGTCGATGCCAGCACGACCAGCAGCTTGGCGTGGGGCAGCAACGTGCTGCCGAAGCTGCCGAAGAGGATCATGAATTCGCCGGTGAATCCGCACAAGCCGGGCAGTCCGATGCTGCCGAGCGTCACGAACATGAACACGGTGGCGAAGGCGGGCATCTGATGGGCGAGGCCGCCGAAGTCGGCGATCTCGCGGGTGTGACGACGCTCGTAGATCACGCCGACGAGCAGGAAGAGCGCGCCGGTCGTCAGGCCGTGGGCCAGCATCTGATAGACGCCGCCGACGGCGCCGGTGGTCGTCAGGCTGAACAGCCCGAGCACCACGAAGCCGAGATGGCTGACCGAGGAGTAGGCCACGAGCTTCTTGACGTCCTTCTGCACCATGGCCACCAGCGCGCCGTAGATGATGCCGATGACCGCCAGCCAGGCCAGCCACGGCCCCAGCGCGAGGGTCGCGGTCGGGAACAGCGGAATGGCGAAGCGGAGCAGGCCGTAGGTGCCCATCTTCAGCAGGATGCCGGCGAGGATCACCGAGCCGGCGGTGGGCGCCTCGACATGGGCGTCGGGCAGCCAGGTGTGGAACGGGAACAGCGGCACCTTGATGGCGAAGGCCAGGGCGAAGGCGATGAACAGCCAGGTCTGCTGTTCGGCGCCGAGGTCCAGGAGCATGAAGTCCGCGAGGGCCATACTGCCCGCCTGCACCGACATGTAGAGAATGGCCACGAGCATGAACACCGAACCGACCATCGTGTAGATGAAGAACTTCACCGAGGCATAGATGCGGCGCTTGCCGCCCCAGATGCCGATCAGGAAGTACATGGGAATCAGCATGGCTTCCCAGAAGATGTAGAATAGGAGCATGTCGCGGGCCAGGAAGGTGCCGATCATCGCGGCCTGCAGAAACAGCAGGAAACCCATGGCCTCGCGCACGCGGTGGGTGATCGCGGTCCAGGTGCTCAGGATCACCAGAGGTCCGAGAACGGTGGTCAAGATCACCAGCCAGAGCGACACGCCGTCCAGGCCGAGGCTGTAGCTGATCCTCCCCCCGGCGAGCCAGGCGACGTGCTCCACGAACTGATCGGTCGCCTGCGTCACGTTGAAATGCCTGACGAGGTGGAGTGAGAGAATCAGATCGACGACGGCCACGCCCAGGGCCATGAACCTGGCCGAGGCGTCGCTACGCGCCGCCAGCCAGATCAGCAAAGCGCCGGCGAGTGGAACGAAGGTCACCCAGGTCAGGATGTGATCGGTCACGAAGGTCACGGTCGTCCTCCTACCCCGAGACAGTCAGGTACAGAATGAAGCCGGCGGCACCGGAAGCGAAGACCCAGGCGTAGAACCTGAGCCTGCCGTTCTGGAAGAGCCGCAGCAAGGCACTGACGATGGCCACGAGGATGGCCGAGCCGTTGACGAGCAGACCGTCGATCAGGCCCGCGTCCACGGTGCGGAACAGCACCCGCTCGGACACGGCATAGCCCGGCCGCAGAATGGCCGCCTCGTACATCTCGTCGACATAATACTTGTTCAGCAGGACCCGATGCAGGGCGCCGCCGGCGAATCGCTGGCCCGCCGCGGCGAGGCCCTGGCGCTTCGTGTAGATCCAGGTTCCGAGGGACAGGCCGAGCAGGGCCCAGGCGAGCGAGGCGCTGGCCAGAGTCCACTCCATGGCCTCCTCGCCGGCATGGTCGAGCCCCTCGATAACGTCGTGGGTGACGTGAGCGGACGTCGCCAGAACCGCCACCGTCTCCCCGAGGGCGCCGTGTTCGAGTTCCTGGACCAGATCCGCCTCATGGTGCCCGGCGGCTTCCTGGTGGAACACGGGCTCGAGCCAGGTTTCGAAGTGGTTCTGACCGCCCATGAAGTGCGGGATGCCGAGCCAACCGCCGGTGAGCGACAATACCGCGAGGATCACCAGGGGCATGGTCATGGTGGCGGGCGATTCGTGGATGTGGTGTTTCACTTCGTCGCTCGCGCGGTTCTCGCCGAAGAAGGTCAGCGACACCAGACGCATCATGTAGAAGGCCGTCAGCCCGGCGCCGAGGAAGCCCAGCAGCCACAGGCCGATGCCGCCCTGGGACCATGCCTTCCAAAGGATCTCGTCCTTCGAGAAGAAACCGGCGAAGGGGAACACGCCGGCCAGGGCCACCGTGCCGATCAGGAAGGTCCACCACGTCACCGGCAGCTTCTTGCGCAGCCCGCCCATCAGACGCATGTCCTGTTCGTTGCTCATGGCGTGGATCACCGATCCCGAGCCGAGGAAGAGCAGGGCCTTGAAGAAGGCGTGGGTCATGACGTGGAAGATGCCGGCGGCGAAGGCGCCGACGCCGCAGGCGAGCATCATGTACCCGAGCTGCGAGACGGTCGAATAGGCCAGCACCTTCTTGATGTCGTTCTGGGTCAGGGCGATGGTCGCGGCGAAGAGGGCCGTTACCGCACCCACGGCTGCGATCACGGCCATGGCCGTTTCCGAAAGCACGTAGAGGAAGTTCATCCGGGCGATCATGTAGACGCCAGCAGTGACCATGGTCGCAGCATGGATCAAGGCCGAGACAGGCGTTGGACCGGCCATGGCGTCGGGCAGCCAGATGTACAGGGGGATCTGGGCAGACTTGCCCGTCGCGCCGACGAAGAGCAACAGGCCGGCCAGCGTGGCGACGGGTCCGAGCAGATGGGCGTACTCGCGCATCACCTGGAAGGAGAACACGCCCTCGCCGTGATGCAGCTCCGGCAACAGGGTGGTGCCGATAACGAACATGCCGAGCAGGAAGCCGAAGTCGCCGATCCTGTTGACGATGAAGGCCTTCTTGCCGGCGGCGGCGTTGGCTTCGTCATTGAACCAGAAGCTGATCAGCAGGTACGAGCAGAGCCCCACCCCTTCCCAGCCGACGAAGAGCATCAGCAGATTTTCGCCGAGCACGAGGGTGAGCATGGCGAAGATGAACAGGTTCAGGTAGGTGAAGAACCTGTTGTAGCCTGCGTCGTGGGCCATGTAGCCCAGGCTGTACACGTGGATCAGGAAGCCCACGCCGGAGACCACCAGAGCCATCACGGCGCTGAGCTGGTCCATGGCGAAGCCGATGTTCACATGCAGGGGTCCGAGGCCGAGCCAGGGCGCCAGCGTATCGGTCACCAGACGTTGCTCGGCGTCCATGCCCACCAGCCTCAGGACGACCTTGACGGACAGGGCGAACGAGACGCCTACAGCGGCACAGGCCAGCAGACCGGCGATCCTGCGGGGCATTCTCCTGACGAGCAGACCGTTGACGGCGGCCCCGATCAGGGGCACCAGCACGATCCACCTCAGAGCGGTTTCTACGGCGTGGGTTTCCACGGCATCACTCCATCAGGCTGTTGAGATCATCGACGTTCACCGAGCGGCGCAGGCGGAAGATCTCCACCAGGATCGCGAGCCCGATGGCCGCCTCGGCGGCCGCGACGGCGAAGTTCATGAGCACGAACACGTGCCCGGAGAGGTCGCCCGACGCCCGGCTGTAGGCGGCGAACACGATATTCACGGAGCTGAGCATGATCTCGACACTCATGAACATGATCAGGCTGTTGCGTCGGGTCAGGACCCCGGCGGTGCCGGTCAGGAACAACGCGCCGGCCAGGATCAGATAGTGGGTCAATCCTACTTCCAAGGTAGCTCCTCCTTCCGACGGCCCAGGGCCATGGCGCCGACGATGGCCACCAGCAGGACCACAGAGATCAGCTCGAAGGCCAACAAGTAGCGGTTGAGCAACAGTTCGGCCACGGCTTCGGCGGTGCCGCGCACAGCAGGCTGCGCCCCCGAGAAGGCCGTGACACCGCCCCGAGCGAGCCAGGCGATGAGGATCACGGCAGCCGAGGCCGGCGGCAGCACCAGCACGGCGATCCGCGACCAGGGGCGCCGCTCCCGCTCGTCGGGCAGCACCGGTCCCTGCAGCATCATGATCACGAACAGGAACAGCACCATGATGGCGCCCGCGTAGATCAGGATCTGCAGGATGGCCAGGAACGGAGCCGAGAGCAGGGCGAACACGCCGGCCGCATTGACGAAGCAGAACACGAGCCACACGGCCGCGGCTACGGCGCTGCGGCTGGTGACGGTCATGACCGCGGAGCCCAGCATGAGCACGGCGAACAGGTAGAAGAGGATCGACTCCACGTCAGACCTCCGTCCCGTCGGACTTGTTGTTGAGCAGGAATTCCTTGCTCACGAAGAACTCCTCGCGGGTCGTGCCCGCGATCTCGTAGATGCCCGTGTCCATGCGGATGGCGTCGCAGGGGCAGGCCTCTTCACAGAGGCCGCAATAGACGCAGCGCAGGAGATCGATGTCGAATGTTTCGGGAAACTTCTCGATGGCAGGATCGGGATGCTCCCCCGCGACGATGTGGATGCAGTCCGCGGGGCAGGCGGTGCTGCACATCATGCAGGCCACGCACCGGGGCGAACCGTCGTCCCTCTGCATCAGGCGGTGACGTCCGCGGAAACGCGGGCTGTATGACCTGTGCTCCTCCGGGTACTGAACCGTCGGCATCTCTGAGGTATGCAGAAGGTTGTGGATCACGTGCTTGATCGTGATCCCCATCCCTCGGAACACCTCGGGGAGATACGTCCGCTCCCAGAAGGTCATCTTCCCGCCGTACGGGTGTGCTTTTTTCGTCGCAGTCATCGCATCCCACCCCCCGTGCACCGGGGCCGTCGTTGTTCTAGACGATGGCCAACCAGATGGCCGTGAGCACAACATTGGCCAGCGCCAGAGGCAGCATGACCTTCCAGCCGAGCCCCATGAGCTGGTCGTAACGGAAGCGCGGCAGAGTCCAGCGCACCCAGATGAAGACCCAGCAGAAGAAAACGACCTTTCCCACGAACGCGCCGACCTGGAGCAGCGTCGCATAGATCGATGCTGCGTCGACGCCGATCGCCCAGGGCTTCAAGGCGAAGGATCCGGCGGCACCGAGGGCCATCAACGCGGTCACGACGCCCATGAATCCCGGCTCACGGTCGCGGGCGTCGCCGAACTTGTCCCTCTCGCGGGCGGCGCGGCGGAAAAAGAGCAGCGAGATCAGGCCCATCACGACGGCCTGGATCACAAGATGCACCGGCAGGATGGTCCCTGCGTGCCCCTCGATCACCGACCGCGTCAGCCACGGAATATTCCAGCCCCCGAAGAACAGCGTGGTGATCAGCGCAGCGCCGATGACCATGTTCGTATACTCCGCCATGAAGAACAGTGCGAACTTCATGGAGCTATACTCGAGATGGTAGCCCGAGACGAGCTCCGACTCGCCTTCCGGCAGGTCGAAGGGGTTGCGGTTGGTCTCGGCGAAGACCGCGACGATGAAGAGGATCGCGCCGAGAGGCTGCATGGCGAAGCCCCAGTTCCAGATGGCGCCCCCCTGCCCCGCCACGATGTCGGTCAGCCGCAGACTCGAGAAGATGAGCATCAGCCCGATGATCGACAGGCCCATGCTGATCTCGTAGCTGATCATCTGGGAGGTCGAGCGCACCGCACCGAGGAAGGCGTACTTGTTGTTGGACGCCCAACCGCCCATGACCACGCCGTAGGTGCCGAGGCTGGCGATGGCCAACACGTAGAGGATGCCCACGTTCAGGTCGGCCACCACGAGCTGGTACTCCACGCCGCCGATGCGGATGAAGTCGCCGAAGGGGATGACCGCATAGGTCAGCAAGGCGATGAAAAAGACAAGGAACGGCGCCAGGGCGTAAAGGAAACGGTGTGCGTTCTCGGGACGGAAGTCCTCCTTGAACAGCAGCTTCATCACATCGGCGATGGGATGCACAAGACCACCGAGGCGGATACCCAGGACCGAGGCCCTGTTCGGTCCGGTGCGGTCCTGGATAAAGGCCGATCCCTTGCGTTCGGCCCAGATCAGCACGGGCACCAGCCCGAGGATCACCGTCAGCAGGAACGCGATCTTCAGCAGCGAGGAAACCACTAGTTCCATCACTCGTCACCTCCGGCGCCGGCCGGCGCCGTCGCAGGCGCGAGGCCTCCGGCGGGCAGGGCGTTCAGATCCAAGTCGTTGAGGGCAGGCACCCGCTCGGCGAGCCAACGGCGCAGGGCTGGCAATCCCGCCGGGGCGTCGGCACATCCCGCCGCGCTCCATAGATCCACCAGGAACCGCCAATCCTCGACGGCCTGTTCCGGGCGGGCCACGGCGCGGCGCACAGCCTGCACCCTGCCGTCCTTGTTCACGAAGAGCCCGTCCTTTTCCGCCCAAACGCTCATCGGCACCACGACGGTCGCGGCTTTGGACGTCGCGTTGGCGTGGGTTCCGAGAAAAATCAAAGCTCGGCCGCCCACGGCGGCCAGAAAACCGGGGGCTGTCTCGGCAGGATCTCCCCCGTGGACGACCACCGCGCCGGATGTTTCGCGGACGAGAGCCACCAGGGATGCCGGATCGTGCTGCTGGAGATCCGTCCATTCGAGGCCTGTGCGGTTCGGCGTGCGATCGCCGTGGAGCAGCAGATCGTCGCCGTCGCCACGGCCGGCCGTGCTCACGCCGCCGCTGGTGCGGGCTTGTTCACCGAGGGCTGCCAGCAGGGCCTGCTCCTCGAGGGTTTGGGCGGGAGAGCTGATCCACAGCCCGACCTGGCGTTCCGCCAGGAAGGTATGCAGGTCGCTCCAGGACACTGGGGCGAGATCGCCGTCGCCGCGGAGCATCGGACCATCGAGGCGTTTCTCGCTGTGGACTCCCCGGTAGGTCATCCGGCCGATATCGCACATCCAGCGGCCGTTGACTTCCTTGTTGTAGCGGGGCTTGAGACGGAAAATGCGGCCTGCTTCGTGATCCACCCGCACGTTGCAACCCGTGGCGCAGCCGGGGCAGATCGATGCCGTGCTTTTGAGCAGCCACACACGCTTCTTGAAGCGGAAATCGCGGCTTGTCAGGGCCCCCACGGGGCATATGTCCACCGTATTGAGGCTGTAGTTGTTGGCCAGCTCCTTGCCAGGAGCGATGCCGATCTCGGCCCGGTCGCCGCGGTTGAAGATGCCCATCTCGCCGGTTCCGGTCACCTCGTCGCAAAAACGTACGCAGCGGCTGCAAAGCACGCAGCGTTCCTTGTCCAGAATGACGTGAGGTCCGATGACTTCGGCCTTGGCTTTGTGAACCTTGTCGTCCTTGTCCACCTCGGACTCGTAAAGACCATGGTTCATGTACTGATCCTGAAGACCGCATTCCCCTGCCTGGTCGCAGATGGGACAGTCGACCGGATGATTGATCAGATGCATTTCGAGGATCTGCCTCGCCGCCGTCTTGACCCGCTCGTTGCGCGTGTGCACAACCATGCCTTCGCGGACACCGGTATTGCAGGCGATCGTGAGCTTGGGCATGCCTTCGACCTCGACCTGACAGAGCCGGCAGACGCCGGCCACCGACAGATCGGGGTGGTAGCAGAAGTGCGGCAGCGCCTCGCCGCGGGCTTCGCGGCAGGCGTCGAAGAGGGAGGTCCCCTCAGGGAACTCCAGTTCGCGGCCGTCGATCGTCACCTTGACCATGGCGTCTAGCTCCTGATCTCGCGCGCCCAGCGCGACGGGGACCCGGTGTCGTCCTGAACCTGCACGAGCGCTTCGAATTCGGGGCGGAACTTCTGGAGGAAGGACCGCATCGGCATGACGGCAGCATCGGAGAGCGGGCAGATCGTCAGGCCTGCCATGCCGCTGCAGACCTTCTCGATCAGGTCCAGATCGGCGAGCGTGCCCTCCCCCCGTCTCAGCTTGCGGACGAGGCGGTGCAACCAGCCGGTACCTTCGCGGCAGGGTGTGCACTGGCCGCAGCTCTCGTCCCAGTAGAAGTGCATGAGCACCTGGATGAGTTCAACCATATCGCAGCGACCCGGTACGATGATCATCCCGCCTGATCCGAGCATGGTGCCCGCCTCGGCGCAGGATTCGTAGTCGAGGTTGATGTTCATCGCTTCGTCCGCCGTGAGGATCGGCACAGACGAGCCGCCGACGATGACGGCCTTGAGTTCCTCGCCGTCGGCCATGCCGCCCAGCCACTCGTGGAAGAACTCCCGGAAGGGCAGGCCGAGGGGGATTTCGTGGACGCCGGGGTTGCGCACCGGCCCGCTTACGCTGAACAGCTTCGTGCCCGCCGATTTCTCGGTGCCGTGCTCGCGGTAGACCGCCGCGCCGTTGGTCACGATGTGGGGCACCGCGGCGACCGACTCCACGTTGTTGACGATGGTCGGCTTGTCGAGAAAACCCTGCACCGCCGGAAAAGGCGGCTTGATGCTGGGCTGACCCTTGCGTCCGGTCACCGAGTTGATCAACCCTGTTTCTTCGCCGCAGATGTAGGCACCAGCGCCCTTGTGCACGATGACCTCGAGAGCGTAGCCGCTGCCCAGGATGTCCTTGCCCAGGTAGCCCTTGGCATACGCCTCGTCCACCGCCGCCTGCATGCGGTCGATCAGCCAGCCGAATTCGCCGCGGATGTAGATCACGCAGAGTTCGGCCCGTACGGCATACGAAGAGATGATGCTGCCCTCGAGCACCAGGTGGGGGTCGTAGTCGATCAGGTAGCGGTCCTTGAACGTGCCCGGCTCCGATTCATCGGCATTGACCATGAAATACACGGTCTCGGCGTCCTTGGGCACGAAGCCCCATTTCACGCCGGTCGGGAAGCCCGCGCCGCCGCGGCCGCGCAGACCCGCGTTCTTGACCTCTTCGGTCACCGCCTCGCGTCCCATTTCGAAGGACTTGCGCAGCGCCGCATACCCGCCGTCCGCCTCGTAGGCCGCCAGATTATGCGCGTCGGCGCGGCCGAAGCGGCGGGACAGGATCTTGTACTGCTCGTGACTCATCCTAGGCCTCCAGCTCGCGGTCGGTGTCCGCCCGCAGGGGCTCGCCCCGACGCATGCTCTCGAGGATCGCGTCGATCTTGTCGTTGGTCAGGTGCTCGTAGAGGTGCTTGCCCACCTGCAGGCACGGACCCATGCCGCAGGCGCCCAGGCACTCGACGCCCTCGATGGCGAACTTGCCGTCGGGAGTGGTCTCCCCCAGCCGAACGCCGAGTCGTTTTTCGAGGTGGGTGATCACGGGCCGGGCCCCCATCACGTGACAGCTGATGTTGTGGCAGACCTGGAGCACGTACTCGGCCTGGGGCGTGTCGCGGTACATGAAGTAGAACGACATGACCTCGCGCACCTTGGCCTCGCTGATCTCCAGCTGAGCCGCCAGCCAGTTGACCGCCGCATCGCAGACGTAGCCGTCGCGGTCCTGGATGATCCAGAGCGAGGGCATCAGCGCACTGCGCTTGGTCGGGTACTGGGCGACGACGGCCTCGAAGCGGGCCAGATCCTCCCCCGTCAGTTCCCAGTTCTTGTCGATCGGAGCGCTCATGGCACCGGATCCCTTTCGTCACGTCCCGTTAGCGGTCCAATTCGCCGGCGATGATGTTGATGCTGCCCAGAATGGCCACGGCGTCGGGGATCATCAATCCCTTCACCATCTCGGGGTAGGCCGAGAAGATGGGGAAGCATGGCGGACGCACCTTCATGCGGTACGGCTGCCCGCTGCCGTCGGACACGCAGAAGAACCCGAGTTCGCCGTTGGCGCCTTCACCGAAACCGTAGGCCTCTCCCGCGGGCACCTTGGTGCCCTCCATGATCAGCTTGAACTGGTTCATCACGCCCTCGATGCTCCCGTAGACCTGCTCCTTGGGCGGCAGGGAAATAGCAGGATCATCCACGACGATGGGACCGGTCGGCAGACCGCGCTGAAGAGCCTGGCGGATGATCCGCGCGCTCTGGGTCATCTCCTCGACCCGGCACATGATGCGGTCGCGGGTGTCGCCGGCGGTGCCGACCACGATGTCGAAGTCGTAGGTCTCGTAGCCCAGGTAGGGGGCGTCCTTGCGGATGTCGTAGTCGCAGCCGGTCGCCCGCAGGCAGGGCCCGGTGAAGCCCCAGTCGAGGGCCTGGGCCGTGGTCATGGGACCGACACCCACGGTGCGGTCCAGGAAGATGCGGTTGCGGGCGATCAGACCCGTGACTTCGGTGATCGCCGTCGCGAGCTTTTCGAGATTCCGTTCGACGGCCTGTTCGAAGCCCTCGAACACGTCGTGGGCGAGACCGCCGATGCGCGAGTAGTTCGTCGTCAGGCGCGACCCGCACAGGGGCTCGATGACGTCGTAGTAGATGCTTTCTCGCACGTTGTAGAAGTACCAGTAGTTGGTCAGGGCGCCGATGTCCACGAGGTTGGCGCACACGCACACCAGGTGATCGATGATCCGCGAAAGCTCGCTGACGATCACCCGCACGACCCGCGCCCGCGGCGGCACCTCCACGCCCAGCATCTTTTCCACGGCGTGGGAGTAGATCACGTTGTTGAGCATGGCCGACACATAGTTCAGCCGATCGGTGTAGGGCATGACCTGGGCCCAGGTATGATCCTCGGCTTCCTTCTCGAAGCAGCGGTGCAGATAGCCGATTTCGGCCTTGGCGTCGACGATGATCTCGCCGTCGAGCAGGCACTCCAGGCGCAGGGCGCCGTGGGTGGCCGGATGGCTCGGCCCGATGTTCACCGTGAGCAGATCGGACGGGTGGAGTTCTTCCGCGGCCGAGTCGGCCCGTCCGGCGGCACGTTCGATGTCATGATCCTGAATCAGCTTTTCGGGCACGGTGCAGAACTGACCCTGCTCGATGGGGTAGTCCTTGCGCAGGGCATGGCCCTCGAACTCATGATGGCAGAGGATCCGGCGCAGGTCCGGATGGTCACGGAAGGGAACGCCGTAGAGGTCCCAGGTTTCGCGTTCGGCCCAGTTGGCAGAATTGTAGAGACCGCTCAGACTGGGTACGTCCTGCCCCTCCTCAACCCGCACCTTCACGCGCACCCGTGAGCGGTTGGCCAGCGAACGGAAGAGGTAGTTCACCTCGAAACGGTCAGCGGAACCGCCGAGGGAGGGGTGCTCGCTGAGATCCACGCCTGCGACATCCAGGAGCATCTCGCAGGACTCCCGATCCCTGAGATGGCGGGCCACCTCGAGCAGGTCCTCGCGACCGACGACGACGACTTCGTCGCCGTGGGCGGACGAGGCGCCGAGAAGACGCTCACCGAAGGCGGACTTGAGGTTGGCGACGAGTTTCTGGCTCATGTTCCCATCCTGTCGGCTGACGGCCGAGTCGTAGTCCGGTTCATGCGGTCTGACGTCCGTGACGCTCGGTCGACGGCACGAGTCCCTCCTGCTCCACCCGCTGCTGAAGAGCGACCAGACCGCTCAACAGGTTTTCGGGGGTGGGAGGGCAACCGGCGATGTAATGGTCCACCGGAATGATATGGTCGATGCCCTGCAGAGTGGAGTAGTTGTTGTAGAATCCGCCGCTGCAGGCGCAGACACCCATGGAGATGACCCACTTGGGTTCGCACATCTGGGCGTAGATCGTCTTGAGGATGGGCGCCTGCTTGTACGAAATCGTCCCGGCCACGATCAGCAGATCGGACTGCCGGGGCGAGAACCTCACGGCTTCGGCGCCAAAACGGCTGATGTCGTTGTACGACGACACCGTGCTCATGAATTCGATGGCGCAGCAGGCCGTACCGAAGGGCAGTGGCCAGAGGGAGTACTTGCGCCCCCAGTTGACCGCCTGACGCAGACGCGTCGTGATGTGATTGCTGGGGCTGTCGAGGGCTACTGCCATTCGAGCCCCCCTTTCTTCCAGACGTAGACGAAACCGACGACCAGGATCGAGACAAAGGCCCCCATCTCCCCCAGGGCGAAACCGGCGCGGCCGGCCTCGACGAACCCCCTGTAGAGGATCGCCCAGGGGTAGAGAAAGACAGCCTCGAGATCGAACAACAGGAAAAGCAGCGCCACCAGGAAGAACCTGACGAAGAAGCGGATTTGAACCGAGCTGCGGGCTGGGATACCGCATTCGTAGCTCGTGGATTTGAGGGCCGAGGCGTTCTTGGGGCCGAGCACATAGCTCAGGACCAGGAAGAGCAGGGCCATCACGATCGCCAGGGATACCACCAGCAGCAGAGGCACGCTTTGTTCTGCCATGAGCCCGGTTCCTCCATCGACGCTCATACCAAGAGCGGTGACGACACCGCTGAAGATGACTCAACAAAATCGATCTTGTTAAGCATCTGACAGTTACGGTTTGCAAAGCTAACATACAGGCCATACCTGTCAACTGAACCTTGTCCATTGCCGATTCTGCCTCCACTATGAAGGCTCTTGAGCCTGGAGGGCCCCATGATCGTCTATCTGAACGGCCGCTTCTGTCCCGCAGATGAAGCCCGAATCTCCCTGCTCGACGGCGGCTATCTCTTCGGCGACGGCGTGTTCGAAACACTGCGCCTCTACGCCGGCCGTCCCTTCGACCTCGAAGGCCATCTGGCACGTATGGCGAGCCAACTCGAAGCCCTCGAGTACTCCTGGCGTCCGGATATCCGGGAGCTGGGCGACATCCTCGACACTCTGGTGACCCGCAACGAGTGGAATGGGATGGACGTCCGCTGCCGCATCACCGTCAGCAGAGGGTACGACGGGGGCGAACTCCTTCCCCTTCTCGATCACGGCAACATCACGCCGACCATCTCGATGGTGGCCCAACCCCTCGGCGATCGTCTCGTCCGCTGGCAAAAGGACGGCATCGCGGTGGAGCCCCTGCCCTTCGCCTATGTCCGGGGCAACTTCCCCCATCTTAAAACCCTCAACTACCTGCCGACCGCCATGGCCCTGCGCTATGCCGCACGTCATGGATGCGATGAAGCCCTGTTCATCGACGGTCAAGGCCGCATCCTGGAAGCAGCCACGAGCAACGTCTTCATGGTGCGCGAAGGCAGCCTCTGGACCCCACCCCTCGATCTGGGGCTGCTCCCCGGACGCACACGTTCTATGGTCCTCGCCGGCGCCGAGCGTTCAGGCCTGCAGATCCATGAACTGCCGTTCACCCTCGACGAGCTGTGTCGGGCCGACGAAGTCTTCCTGAGTGGTTCGGTGAAGGAGATCGTCCCGGTCAGGACGATCGGCGGCGTGGATGTCGCTAAGGGCGAGCCGGGACCGGTCACCCGTATCCTGCAAAAAGAATACCGCCGAGGGGTGCGGGACGCCCTCGGCGGTTGATCGTCGTTCGCGACAGGTGTCGAGCCTCTCTAGTACTCGATCTGATCGTAGTTCAACGGACGGTTCGGATCGTTGCGCACGTGGGGCGGCGGCACGGAGTCGTCGCGGGGCGCTGTCTCGACCGGAACGTCCAGAACGCAGCAGTCCTTGATGGACATCAAGTCGATGTACTCGTCGGAGACAGCGATCAGGTCGGTGCTGGTCATCTCACGCAAGGCGCAGACTTCGACGTGTTTGCCGCGACGTGACACCGCTTCGACCAGCGGTGCGTAATCGCCGTCGCCGGTGCAGATGATCACCGTATCAAGGCTGTCGAGCAGCTCGAAGACGTCGAGGGCCATGAGCATGTCGAGGTTGCCCTTGGAGATGGACCGCGGAGGGCTGGAATCGCCATCCATGGGCATACGGACTTCCTTGGTGATGACCCGGAAACCATTCAGTTTCAGGAAATTCACGAAATCGATCTTGCCTGCGGACTCGTGGGAGATAGCCGTGTAGAAATGCGATCTCACGAGGCGACGGCCGTCGGCGAGCCGACCGCACATCTTCAGGTAGTCGAGACGCATGTTCAGGTGCTTGGCGCTGTAGTGAATGTTCTCACCGTCGATGAATATACCGACTCGCTCGGAAGCGTCGTGACGATACATAGCAACTGCCTTTCGAACTCGAACAGGTGGACATGTCGGATGGTGACATCGTCCTGGAGGATCGATTCAGGTAGATATCCCGAATCTGGGCGATCGCGCTAATATAGCACTGATGGGGCTCTGAGCAACCGACGAGGTGCAATTAATGCGATACAGCTTCATCAAACTCTGCCCCCCAACGACTTCGCTCCTTCTGGATTTCGTGGGGTTGGGTCGTTATCTTCCGCCCGAAGGGGCCGTTCGCCTCTCTACGACTCAGCGACCACCGTGGTTACATCCATTCTGGGACCGGATATCCGGAAGGGGATCGGTATGAAGAAGCTCGTCGAATGCGTGCCCAACATCAGCGAAGGGCGCGATCAGTCCATCATCGACGCCGTCGTCGCCGAAGTCGAACTGGTCGAGGGCGTGGCCCTGCTGGACGTCGACCCTGGCGCCGAGACCAACCGCACGGTCATCACCTTCATCGGTCCGCCCGACAGTGTGGCCGAAGCCGCCTTCCGGGTCGTGAAGAAAGCCTCCGAGCTCATCGACATGAGCCGTCATACCGGAGCCCATCCCCGTCACGGCGCCACCGACGTGTGTCCGTTCGTGCCGGTCCGTGGCGTCACGATGGAGGAATGCATCGCCATTGCCCGCAAAGTCGGCGAGCGCATCGGCGACGAACTCTCCATTCCCGTCTTTCTCTACGAGGAGGCAGCCTCGCGCGCGGAGCGCCGCAACCTCGCCGACGTCCGCAGGGGCGAGTACGAAGCCCTGGCGGAGAAACTCGGCACTTCGGCCTGGACACCCGACTTCGGACCCAATGTCTGGAACGAGCGCAGCGCCCGCACCGGAGCCACCAACGTGAGCGCCCGTGGTTTCCTGGTCGCCTACAACGTCAACATCAACTCCCGCTCCAAGTCCATCGCCCAGCAGATCGCCCTGGACGTCAAAGAGGCGGGCAGAGCCTCCCGCGACGCCAACGGCGTGCTGATCCGCGACGCCAAGGGCGAACCCGTCCTGGAACCCGGTCCGTACCGCCTCGAGGCCTGCAAGGCCGTGGGCTGGGTCATCCCCGAGTACGACCGCGCCCAGGTTTCGATGAACCTTGTCAACACCTCCATCAGCAAGCCCCACGAAGCATTCGAAGCCTGTCGGGCCAGCGCCCGCGACCGCGGCGCCCGTGTCACCGGCTCCGAGCTGGTGGGACTGATCCCCGAAGGCGATCTCGTAGCCGCCGGCAAGTACTTCCTGAAACAGGCCGGCCAGTCTGCGGGCATTCCCAAGAAACAGATCATAGAAACGGCCATCCAGAGTCTCGGCCTGAGGGAGATCACACCCTTCGACGCAGCCGAGAAGATTATCGAGTACCGGGCCGGCATGACCGACGGTCCCCTTGCGAGCATGAGCAACCGGGACTTCGTCGATGAACTGAGCACCGACTCCCCGGCCCCCGGGGGCGGCTCGGTCGCCGCGGTCTGCGCCGCTCAGGCGGCCGGGCTGGTGGCCATGGTCGGTAACCTGAGCGTCGGCAAGAAGAACTACGAAGCCGTCCAGGACCGCGTGATGGACATCGCCGAACGAGGCCAGGATCTCAAAGAATTCTTCCTGTGGGCCATGGACGCCGACACCGAAGCCTTCAACCGCGTCATGGACACATTCCGCCTGCCCAAGGCCACCCCCGCCCAGCAACGCGTCCGCGCCCTGGCCACAGCGGCGGCCACCCGGGAGGCCACCGTCGTGCCCCTGTCGGTCCTCGAAAGGGTGCCTGAACTGCTCGACCTCGCCGCTGAGATCGGACGCATCGGCAACGCGGCCTCGCTCAGCGATGCCGGTGTGGCCGTCCTGACCGCATTGACAGGGGCCGAAGGCGCCTACTACAACGTGCTGATCAATCTCGAAGGGCTGAGCGATCTCCCCTCAGACGACGCCCCGGAATTCTTCAGCGAGACGCTCGCAAAGGCGAGGGCCGTCATGGGCGTCTGCGAAGAGAAGGCGATGAAGGCGCGAGCGGTCATACGCGGCAAGCTGGAGGACGCCCTGGCCTGAGCCAGGCATCTCGACGACGAAGGGGCCGACCCGTCGGGTCGGCCCCTTTTCATGTCCGGCAACGAACTTCAACGCCAGCGGGACTTCACCGAACTCCATGTTGCTGTCTCGGTCGGCGTGACACCATCGGCCAGGACGAACGTACCGTCGGCGATGCTGATCACCAACAGCGATTCATCTGCGAACATGCCAGAAAAGGTGCCGCTCAATTGGGTATCTCCGACAACGTCGATGGTCACCTCGCTGCTGACGCCGAAAAACTTGTGATCGGCATCGATCGTACCGAGCAGATCCTCGAGACCGGCGGGATCCAGGTCCGTCGGAAGAACGAGATCACGAACGCCGAGCATCAGGACGGCGAAGACCGTGTCGTCGGCCAAACTCCCGGTCCAGGTTCCCGGCTCGGGTATGCCGGTGTCGCTGTTCACGACCAACACGATCAGATCCACCTCTCCCTGAACCTCGCCCTGGGTGATCCCGAATAAACCGAGGCTCCACCCGCCCGCCACGCCAGCGGCCGCAGCGGCGCTGCCGGAGGGGAGGAACTGGCCCTCCTCGGTGATCATCGTCCCGGTCGAGATGAAGGCCCCGGCAAAGGAACCGATTGGAAATTGGGCATAGGAACAGGCGATATCGCCTCCACGCCAGATTGTGGCTGCGGATCCGGTACCGGCGGTGACGCTCATCAACACGGCAACAGATATCAGGGTGATCATCGTACGTTTCATCAATCTCTCCCGGCTGAATGGACTTCAAGTTTACCGTATGATTCCCGGGTTGACCAGCCCCCCCGCCGTCCTTAGAGTTGTCGAGTCGCCCAATGGGGCCTGACGCCACCCCCCAAGCCCGAGGAGAACAGATGGCCGCGCCTACGCCTTCCAGCGAGCAGCAGACACCTCTGCAGCAGATTACTCAGCCATTCATCGACTTGGTCCACGCCCCCCGGGCGCTATGGGGCATCAACCTCGCCTACTTCCTCGAGGGATGGGTCTACTTCGGAATGCTCGGCTACCTGGCCATGCATTTCTCGGACTTCGTTTTCGCCGGCACCGACAGCCCAGACGTCCACTCCCACCACATGGTGATGGTGCTGACCGCAGGCATCACAATCTCCATGTTCTTCCTGGGTTCCATGGCCGATAAGTTCGGCGTCCGCCGCACCCTGCTGACGGCCTTCGTTTTCCTGCTCGCCGGCCGCATCATCTGGTCCGCCGCTCCGGTCGTCTATCCCGACGGCGGGCTCTGGAGCGGCACCCACTGGATGACCATGGCAGGCATTCTGCTCGTAGTCATCGGCTATGGCATGTACCAGCCGGCTGCCTATGCGGGCGTCCGACTGTTCACAAGCTCCAAGACGGCGGCCATGGGGTACGCCATGCTCTACGCCCTGATGAACCTGGGCGGCTGGCTGCCGAGCTTCTTCTCGGGCATCCGCAACGCCATCGGCATCACCGGGGCGTTCTGGGTCTATACGGGCATCACCGTGGTGGCGGTCATCGCCACGTTCCTGATCCTCACCCCCAAGGTGACGCGCGACGCCATCACCCGCGCCGAAAAAGAGCGGGCCGAAGAAAAGGACGCCGCCGACGCGGAGAAGACCACTCAGGAAATCGCAGACGAGAAGACGGCCGCCGTCACCGCCGCCGATCTCGCGAGCAAGGCGCCCATCCCCACCCACCTCTACGGCGTGCTGCTGGCCATCGCGGCGGCCTGCTGGTTCCTGCTGCCGGACTACATGTCCCTGAATCGCATCTTCGCCGGTGTCTTCGTGGCACTGCCGGCGCTGCTGCTCACGGCCCCCCAGCTGTTGGGCCCCGCCTACCGCTGGCTGGCCGAGCATCCTTTGTCGAACACCAAGTTCTTCTTCTTCATTTTCGCGCTGATCCCCGTCCAGACGCTGTTCACATACAACTGGCTGATCCTGCCCCAATACCTCGAACGCGCATTTGAGGGCGGCTTCGTGAGCGAGAACTTCGAGTTCTTCGCCAACATGAACCCGATCATGATCTTCATCGCCGTGCCCATCATCACGGCCCTGACCATGAAGAAGAAGGTCTACTCCATGATGATCATCGGCACCTTCGTCATGGCGGTACCGGCATTCCTGCTGGCATTGGACACCAGCATCTACACCCTGATGGGCTTTCTGGTGATCATGACCATCGGCGAAGCCATGTGGCAGCCCCGCTTCCTCCAGTACGCCGCCGAGATCGCTCCCGAGGGCCGTACCGGCGCATATATGGGCGTGGCTCAGTTCCCCTGGTTTTTGACCAAGATGCTCGTGCCGCTCTACTCTGGGCACATGCTGCAGAAGTACGTCCCGAGCGAAGGCCCCCGCGACCCCGAGACCATGTGGCTCTACTTCGCGCTGCTGGCGATGTGCTCGACCATTATGCTCATCGTGGCCAAGGGCTGGGTCGGCAAGGACTTCAAGACCAAGTCCTAGGACAGAACGAACAGATACCAAGAAAGAAGAGGCCGCTCGCTATCGAGCGGCCTCTTTCGTCGTCTGGATCCAAGCGTCTAGGTCTTCGTCTCCCGCTGGGGCTTCCCACCGTACCCGTAATACTTGTGGTCGTAGTAGTAGGGCAGGACCTCGCCCAGGTTGTTGGCGACAACACCCACGATGTTGGTGCCCACGCTCTTGAGGATGCCGATGCCCCGCTTGGCGATGTCGCGGTTCGTCTGGCCGGCCATCACCAGATAAAGGGCGCCGTCGGCGATGTCTACGAACTGCAGGGGATCGCTGACCGGAACCACGGGCGGGCAGTCCAGGACAATCAGATCATAGTCGTGCTTGAGGTTCGTAAAGACCTCGCGCACACGCTCTTCCCCCAGCAGACGGCTCGGATGTTCGCCGGCGTGGCCGGCAGGCAGGAAGAAAAGATTGTCCAGGTGGGTCGGCCGCGGCGCAACGTCCTGCTGCCCTGCCAGCAATTCGGCAAGGCCCGGGCCCTTGCCGATGCCGAAGACCGTGTGCTGGACCGGGCGCCTCATGTCGCCGTCGATCAGCAGCACGCGCTTGCGCATGTGATTGGCGAGAACCAGTGAAAAATGCAGGGAGAAGAGGCTTTTGCCTTCACCCCGCTCCGAACTGGTGATCATGATGATCCGCTTGCGATCGAGATCCAGCTCTCGGTTGAGCCGGATCATCACGCGCCGCAGTTCGATGGCCAGAGGCGACTCGATGTCGAAAAACGGTCGCTTCGGGTCCTTGTCCGGCTTGTTCATCGTGGCTCCGTTCTCGTCATCTAGCGGCTCATCATCGGGTAGACCCACAGCAGGCCCACGGCGGCGACAGCGGCGATCGTCAGGATGATGGCGATCCAGAGCAGCACGCGGCGGCGGCGGCGCTCCTGGAACGGTCCGTTCTTCACCATGGGCAGCGTCCCAATCACCTTCACGCCCAGGTACGATTCGATGTGCTGGACCGACTTCAAGGAGCGGTCGGCCATCTCTGCCAGCAACACCAGGCCGACGCCGATGGCCAGAGCCAGGGCGAAGCCCATCATGGCCAGCTTCTTCTTGTCGGGTTCGACGGGAACCAGAGCCGGTGCCGGCGAGCGGTGGATCTCGATGCGGTAGCCGATGTCGGACATGCTGGCCGCCAGGCTCAGGTTCTGCCGGCGGATATCGTCTTCGATCGATCGGAGCATCTCCTGGGCCGAGTCCAACTCGCGCTGCAGTCGGCTGAGCGTCGACGATTGTTCGGGTTGTCGCGTCATGAAGTTACGATAGGCGGTGACGTTCTCTTCGAGTTGCCCGGCAACGTCGTTGGTGATGTCCTGGTAGATCCTCGCGAAGAGATAGCGGGTCACCCGGCTCTGGGCGACGACGTCGAGTTGGGAATACTCCCGCGACACATGGCGCTCGACCATGTTGTCCAGATTCAGGCGGGACGATCCCAGCTGGGACTGCGAATCACCGCGCTGGGTCCTGCCCTGGAGCTCTTCGGTCACACTCTGGGTCTCGAGGGCCGTCAGCTCCTGGACCAGGGACACGATCTCCGACGTGTTCTTGATTTCGTTGTAGAACTGTTCCACGGCCGGAAGGACGGTCAGGGCTTCCTGGCGCAAGGCCAGCAAGTTGCCCTCCTCCCCGGTCCGGGCCTGGCTGCGTAGCTGGATCGCGAGCAGGCCGGCCAGCGCCAGGTTGCCTTCGTTGATCGGATTGCCTGTCAGGTTCGTCGCCATCAGGGAACGTTGGAACGTGGTCAACTCCTGCTGCTTGGTCGTGAGGTTGCGTTCGTAGAGGTCTCGCTGTTCGGCCATGAAGTCGCGCTCCGATTGAACGCTCTGCTGGCGCGAGGCCTGTTCCGTGGCCAGAAAACGGTCGAGGATCTCCGAAGCGAGCAGATCTACAAGCTGGGCGTTGGTGTGCCGCACGCCGATGCTGAAGATATGAGAATCGGCGTTGCGCACTCGAATCCATTTTTCGAGCTGCTTGACCAGACTCAATACGGCCAGGTCTTCCTGTTCGGGAGCCTGAACAGGTGGGGCCGGTGCACCCGGGTCGTTCAACAGCGGCGAATGGTGCAGGTTCATTTCGCGCACGACGCGCTCGAGGAACTTCGGGCTGGTCACGATGGTGCGGATGAGCACCTCGGTTTCGCGGTCCGGGTTTCGCGACTGTGTGTATCGGGGTGCACCCTCGTTCAAGGCCCGCGATACGGTCTGCTGCTGAATCACACGCAGCTCCCCCGCCGATTCGTAGACGGGGTCCATGGTCTTGATGGCGACATAGGCCATGCTGAGACAGAGCACGAAAGGCACCATGAACAGCCACTTCCGGCGCATGAACATGCGCAGGACCTGACCGGGATCGAACCCGCCGCCGTCTTCGAAATCGTCGTCCCTGAAATCGTCCATGCCTCGGTCCTTGCTCAGTGATCCGGTCATGATGGTCAGCCGAGAGGCTAGTCGATGATCCCCCGGTTGACAACCGTCGTCGCGGTTGTACTCCCTCGGCGTCATCAAGGTAGCGAAAAGCCCCCGAGATACGTATTCCCTGACGGCACGGTTCCCGCTCCGCCCACCGCCATGATCATCATTCCACAACTACTCCGCCACCTGGGATATGGACAAGCCTCCATATCCATCCTTGCTGCAGGCATGATCCTCGTCGGTTGTGGTGAGGTCACGCCTCCAGATCCGCACGAGAATCAGGATCTCATCGTCGTACGTGGCGCCGCCGCCACTGCAGCCCTGATCGATCTGGGCGGGCAGCCGGGAACATCCTTCTGGCACTGGCACCTCACCGCACCTGCAAATGATCGGTCAGGACGGGCTGTGCTTGAGGTCGGGAACACCATGTTGAGCTGGCGGCTGGCCGGAGCTACACACGCCGACACGCTCACCGGACTCACCCTCTGCCCGGACGACCCGATTGTCTGGCACGACCAATTCATTCCTGCCGACAAATCCGATATCTGGACTTGGCTTCCGATACCCAGAATTCAAGTCCGTTCGCCGTATTACGCCGATCTTTTGGACTTGGTGACCTCGCTGACCTTCCCGCTCCACGGCGATCGAGTGGTGCACTGGGCGCGGGAACCGATTCCGGTTGTACCCTCTCTCGCCCGTGGCAGTCATGTCGATTTCGGCGCCTGTCTGGCCGAAGCCGTCACAACGTGGAACAGCAGCTTCGGCAAGACTCTCTTCGAGTGGGATCAAGTCTTCGCCGAAGGGGTTCGCCTCGTGTACCGCCCCGGCGAAATCCTCAGACCGCCGATGTGGGCGCGGCTGTTGAGAACCGACGAAGCAGGGCGGCCTCTGCTGATTCACATCGTGGCCGGAGACAACTATGACCGGCCAACCGCTCTGATCTCGGCGAAACGAGCCCTGGTCCACGAACTCGCCCATGCCCTGCAACTATGGGGTCACAGTCTGGACCCGGAGCACGTTCTCTGGCGCTGGGGGCCCGTGGTCGACGCCCCGGCGGCGGAAGAAGTCCTGGCAGTCAGGTGGTGGCGTCGGCTGCCCGAGGGAATCGATCTCGGTCGCTACGGACGCTCAGTGGAGCTCGACCCGGACGGGCTGAAGGGCCAAGGGGCGGCCGTCGAACAGAGAGACGAAGGGTACCAAGCCCCCCAAGCCGGCGCTGGCCTCGATCAAAGCCGGTGCAACGATCGCCTGGTCGTTCCGGAGACTCTTCATGATCACGCGCTCAAGAAATGAAGGGGACCGGACATCACCGCCCAAATTCAGCACGGCTCGAGGAGGCAGGCCCAGAACGGTTCTGATGGACGCTTCACTCCGCTGAAATCCCCCGAGACCATCGACCAGCCCCAGGTCCAGCCCCTGCCGCCCGCTCCAAACCCGTCCCTCCGCAGATGAGGCGGCTATGGACGGCGAGAGCCCGCGGGCGTCTGCCACCTTGGCAACGAAACGATCGTAGAATGCCTCCAACTGTCCGGAAATGATCACCCGCTGTTCGTCCGTGAACGTAGCCTCGTCGGCGTAGAGGAGAGCATTGCGTCCTCTCGTAACGAATGTTCGGGTCACACCGATTTTAGCGTAGAAACCACTGCGGTCCATTTTTCCGGAAAACACGCCAATGGATCCGGTGATCGTTCCGGCGGAAGCAAAGATCGAATCCGCTCCACAGGCGACGTAGTAGCCCCCCGATGCAGCCATACCCCCCATGCTGACCACCACGGGTTTGATCTCCTGCAGAGCCTGGATTTCGTTCCAGATCAAATCACTCGCGAGGGCCGAGCCTCCAGGACTGTCCACACGCAGCAACACGGCCTTGACGTCGTGGTCGTCGTACGCAGCCTGGAGCCGGTCGATGATCGTCCAACAACCCGCGCTGGCGCCCTGCCAACCTCCGGGTGACGACTCCCCATTGACGATGGCTCCGGTGATGTGGATCAAAGCCACTTCAGGGCCCTGGAACTGTCCGGACCGCCCCATTGCGTAGTCCTCGAGATCGACGGTCTCCCCTGTCGGGAACACGTCATCGAGAGTATCGGGCAGATAGGCGATATCGTCGACGAGTCCAGCTTCCAGGGCTTCCCCTGCATCGTAGAGTCCGTGATCGATCAAAGCAGCAACGCTCTCGGATGGTAGCGCACGGTCGGAAGCGACGGTCGCCACAAGCCACGCGAACTGATCGTCGAGAAGGGCGTCGATCATCTCCTGGTGTGGAGCGGACGGCCCACGCAGCTCGTAGGATTCCGGAGCCGACTTGTAGCGCCCGACATGAACGTAGTCCGCCTTCATTCCCAGTTTTTCCAGTGTCCCCGCCAAGAAGGTCAGTTCAGCGCTCAAGCCCGGAATGAGCAGCTGTCCCTCGGGGGCGAGAACGATCTCGTCGGCGCTCATGGCCAGCAGGTATTCGCGGTTTCCGCCCGAGGACAGCCATGCCTGGACAGTCTTGCCCTCACGGCCGAATATCTTGAGGGCAGCAATGTACTCCTGGACCTGGGCGAGATTGGCAGGCAGGGCATGGATTTCGAGAAAGAGACCGTCGATGTCGGGATCATATGCCGCCGCCTGGATTGCCTGCAGCATTTCGATATGGGTGGGGCCTGTTCCCGAAACGATCCATGAAAACGGTGATTCGTCCCGTTGTTCCGGGTAGGCCCCGTCGACGATCCAATAGAGCACGTCGCCCTTGATCGCGACGCGGGGATCGAGCTGTCGTAGACTCAGCCAGAGTGCTCCCAGGCCGGCGATCGATAAGCTGAACAAGGCGATCAACACGACCCAGAATCTCTTCATCATGATTCTCCTACATCTCGCCTATCTCATTGACATCATGAGTGTTGCCGATTTCGGCATTGATTTTCACAGATACGAAACGAGCCAGGGAACGGCTGGCTCGATCGATCTTTCTAAACACGGGAATGCCCTGGGACTCGATTGCCTCAGCAAGAGGATCATACATCGCCCCAGAATCCACGACAACGACGGCAGGCTTCCGGCTGGCTCCGAGGTGCCGAACGAATGATGAAGCCTGGGAGTCGGGACCCGCGAGGTCTTCCCTATGCACTCCGGGCGCCACAGGTAGGTTGTTCAAAGCGGGAGTGACCGGAACAGCTGAGATAATCATCGCATCCACTTCAGCGCCGGCGGCAATGGCCATGACGGCGGCATCGTAGGCGGCGGTCGATGCCATGGGCGTAGCGTCGACCGGGTTCGCTCTGTGGGCGAACGGCGGCAAGGAAGCATCGAGAGCTGCCAGGATTTCAGGTCCGAACGTCGCGAGCTCCAGTCCCGCCAAGGCATCCGTAACCGTCGAGCATTCGAATCCGGCGTTGCTCAGGATTCCCGTGGATCGGCCAGAGACTACCTTGTCGTGGAGCAGGGTGAAGGTCTTGATCAGATCCTCGAACTCGTCCAGGGTTTCGGCCACGACAACCCCGGCCCCCTCGAGACACGACAGAGCGATGTCATAGTCCCCGGCAAGTGATGCCGTATGACTCGCCGCCGCCTTGGCTCCCAAGGGAGTTTTCCCGGCCTTGAAGACCAGGACGGTCTGTCCACGCTTCGCTGCCGCCCTTGCAGCCGACAGGAAGCGGAGCCCGTCCCCTTCCCTAAAACCTTCGATGTAGCAAGCGATCACATCGACGCCGGCGACGGTTCGGAAGTGTTCGAGAAAGTCGGTGACAGTCAGGTCCATCTGGTTGCCGTAGCTGATGCTCGCCCGCGGATAGATACGACCATTGTAGTTGCTCGAGAAGGTGACCAGGTAAGCGCCGGATTGGCTGACCAGAGCCAAGTTGGCGCCGGCGTCCGCAGGACGGAACGGCAGTTTGTAGTCGGGGAGAAAAAACGTGTTGTACTGGTCACGGCTGACGATGCCCAAACAGTTGCCACCGACCATCACCGGACCCTGACCCGTACGCAAGTGTCCTTCGGCGAGGGTCGATTCGATCTCGAATGCCAGATCCGCATGCCCTGCTTCAGCAAATCCGCCGGGGATCAGGATAATCGACTCGGCGAGATTCCCGGTCACGATCTCACGGATTGCGTCGCGCGCCCCCTCGGCGGGAATACAGATCACTGCGAGATCGACTTTTTCCGGGAGCCCGGACAACGAAGACACACAGGGGACGCCGTCGATGTCCGTCTTCTCGGGATGGATGACATACAAACGGCCGAGACCGATGCCCGGTGAACGCAGCAGATTGTTCAGGATGATCCGCCCTGGATTTACCGAGCGCGCACTCACCCCGAGAACGACGGCGCTACGGGGCTCAAGCAGGTTTGAAATACGATGAAGAGGTCGCCGCCCAGGCAGGGATGTGCGACGGGAAAGGAGGCCCACGCCATCCAAAGCCACCAATACACCTCCGCAAGCCACCGCGGGATTGATCTCGAGCTCCTCGAGAGTATCGCCGGCACAGTCCGCTGCGGTCGCAACAGCCAAGGTGGCAAGTCGAAGCAAAACATCGACAAGATGATCACAGGAAACGGGAGGTTCGGCATGCAATCGTGATGAACAACAGAGGATCGAGAGCAGGGGGTGGTTTTCGATGGCAGTTCGAATCGTTTGTTCATCAAGCCCCACGGCCGGGAGAATGATCCGACTCCGTCCCTCCGTTCCGTGGCCATACCACTCGGTAAGCACGCCGCCGATTCCCACGATGATCACCGGACCGAATGCCGGATCTTGCTTGATGCTCAGCAACACTTCGCTGCCAGGCTGATTCGCTGCATGAGGTACGAAGGCGGCGGCCAGGACACCCTCGATATCGTCCCCGCAACCGTTGCGGACGGCTTCGGCACACATCGCATCAGCATCAACTAGCCAAAGGGCCGGATCATCGTTGTTCCCGTGGGTGACGACACGGACGCCGCCGACATCACTCTTATGCAGAATGGAACGGCCAAGCACTTTCAAGACGATGCGCGATTCCGGCCCTGCCAGCTGCGATACTTGATCGGCCCAGACGCGACGCGTCGCAGGATCGGCTACTGATGACAAGATGGCGTGAGAGCAGGCAGAGATGCCGCACGTTTCGAGAAGGTCGTAGACTTCGGCCTCATTCATCCTGATGACGGCTTGATCGGTGGCGCTAGTACGAGCAGTTTGAAACACACCATCGACAGCTGTCTGACACACATTCATCTCCTGCATCATCCTCCATGCCTTCCGTCAAGGAACTGATCCTGGCGCAACAATACTTGCAGCAGGATCAGGCTCTCGAACTGGATGCCTCATCACCAAGATGGTGCGGGAGCGGCATGAATTCCAGCCTGATCAACACTTCAGCGACGCCTAAAAACAAAAAAGGACGCCGGTCATGTTGACCGGCGTCCTCAAGGTATTTCGGCGGCGTCCTACTCTCCCACACAGTCACCCGTGCAGTACCATCGGCGCAACAGCATTTCACTTCTGTGTTCGGAATGGGAACAGGTGGAACCACTGTGCCAAAGCCACCGAAAAATGGTGGTGTTCTTTAATCACCGAATAGAGAGGGCAGAGCTAGTGCTTCTTACGTTGATTCCTGCGCACATCTTTCCCGGAGGAAAGAAGATGATTAAGCCTCACGACCTATTAGTACTGCTCGGCTGAACACATCGCTGTGCTTACACCTGCAGCCTATCAACCTCGTGGTCTACAAGGGGTCTTTAGGGGCTTACGCCCGGGAGATCTTATCTTGGGAGGGGCTTCACGCTTATATGCTTTCAGCGTTTATCCCTGCCGTGCGTAGCTACCCAGCCATGCCGCTGGCGCGACAACTGGTGCACTAGAGGCACGTCCATTCCGGTCCTCTCGTACTAGGAACAGCTTCCCTCAAATCTCCTTCGCCCACAGCAGATAGGGACCGAACTGTCTCACGACGTTCTAAACCCAGCTCGCGTACCACTTTAATTGGCGAACAGCCAAACCCTTGGGACCTTCTTCAGCCCCAGGATGTGATGAGCCGACATCGAGGTGCCAAACCTCCCCGTCGATGTGGACTCTTGGGGGAGATAAGCCTGTTATCCCCGGAGTACCTTTTATCCGTTGAGCAACGGCCCTTCCATGCGGAACCGCCGGATCACTAAGACCTACTTTCGTACCTGCTCGACCTGTATGTCTCGCAGTCAAGCTCCCTTATGCCTTTGCACTCTACGCGTGATTGCCAAACACGCTGAGGGAACCTTTGCGCGCCTCCGTTACTTTTTCGGAGGCGACCGCCCCAGTCAAACTACCCACCACGCACTGTCCCACGCCCGGATCACGGAACGCGGTTAGACACCAAACAACATCAGGGTGGTATTTCAAGGTTGGCTCCACGAACACTGGCGTGCCCGCTTCACAGCCTCCCACCTATCCTACACAAATATTGCCTAATGCCAATGCGAAGCTGCAGTAAAGGTTCACGGGGTCTTTCCTTCTAGCTGCGGGTAGGCGGCATTTTCACCGCCAATTCAATTTCGCCGAGTCCCTTGCAGAGACAGCGCCCGAGTCGTTACACCATTCGTGCAGGTCGGAACTTACCCGACAAGGAATTTCGCTACCTTAGGACCGTTATAGTTACGGCCGCCGTTTACCGAGGCTTCGATTCAAAGCTTCGACCGAAGTCTAACCTCTCCTCTTAACAGATCGGCACCGGGCAGGTGTCAGTCCCTATACGTCGTCTTACGACTTAGCAGAGACCTGTGTTTTTAGTAAACAGTCGCTCAGGCCTTTTCACTGCGGCCACTTTGGGCTCCACCGGAGAACGGCTTCACCTACTCATGGCGCCCCTTCTCCCGAAGTTACGGGGCCATTTTGCCTAGTTCCTTTGCAAGGGTTCTCTCGAGCACCTTAGGATACTCTCCTCACCTACCTGCGTCGGTTTACGGTACGGTCAGACAGGTTTCTCCTTAGAGGTTTTTCTTGGCAGTTTGATTAGGGACAATTGGCTCGCCCGAAGGCTTGTTCCTCCATAACGTCTCGGGGTATAAGAAGCCCGGATTTTCCTGGGCCTCACCCCTACTCGCTTGGACCCACTATTCCATCAGTGGGCTGTCCTTTCACTCCTGCGTCACCCCATCGTACAAACGAAACCTACCTGGTTCCGGAATATTAACCGGATTCCCATCGTCTACGCCTTTCGGCCTCGACTTAGGGACCGACTGACCCTGAGCGGATTAGCCTTCCTCAGGAAACCTTAGGTTTTCGGTGGCTGGGTTTCTCACCCAGCTTATCGCTACTCATGCCTGCATATGCTCTTCCGATGAGTCCACCATGCCTCACGACACAGCTTCAACCTCCTACGGAATGCTCCCCTACCACTCGAGCAAGCTCGAGTCCGTGGCTTCGGTACACGACTTAGTCCCGATCATTTTCGGCGCTGGACCACTTAACTAGTGAGCTATTACGCTTTCTTTAAAGGATGGCTGCTTCTAAGCCAACCTCCTAGCTGTCTGAGCAATCCAACTTCCTTCTACCACTTAGTCGTAATTTAGGGACCTTAGCTGACGGTCTGGGATGTTTCCCTTTCGCCGACGAAACTTATCTCACGCCGACTGACTCCCATGCTCAATTTGACCGGCATTCGGAGTTTGCCTGGGGTCGGTAAACCTTGTGGGGCCCCTAACCCAAACAGTGCTCTACCTCCGGCAAACATACATGAGGCTAGCCCTAAAGCTATTTCGGGGAGAACCAGCTATCTCTAGGTTTGATTGGCCTTTCACCCCTAACCACAACTCATCCAAGCAGTTTTCAACCTACCCTGGTTCGGACTTCCACGCACTGTTACATGCGCTTCCTCCTGGTCATGGCTAGATCACCTAGCTTCGGGTCTACCGCACGCGACTATGACGCCCTATTAAGACTCGCTTTCGCTACGGCTCCACGCCTTAAGCGTTTAACCTAGCGCCGCGTACGATAACTCACAGGCCCATTATACAAAAGGCACACCGTCAGGGAGCAAGCTCCCCTCCGATTGCTTGTAAGCACATGGTTTCAGGTACTATTTCACTCCCCTTCCGGGGTACTTTTCACCTTTCCCTCACGGTACTGGTTCACTATCGGTCGCCAGCGGATACTTAGCCTTGGGTGATGGTCCACCCGGATTCCGACAGGGTTTCACGTGTCCCGCCGTACTTGGGAACATTGTCGGAAGATCACTCGCTTTCACTTACAGGGCTTTCACCTTCTATGGCCGGACATTCCAGACCGTTC
>ERZ890953.155-NODE-155-length-40918-cov-7.687590_pt1 | contig 40918 bp, 34 predicted proteins | sample MGYA00521264_ERZ890953 | MGnify/ENA primary metagenome ERZ890953 (study PRJEB32303, sample SAMEA104408629) | aquatic metagenome | biome: Brackish water; feature: Chemocline; material: water | place: Baltic Sea | collected 2014-10-26T21:54:00 | depth 200 m ...
GCGGCGGCCGCGGCCCCCGCAGCCAGCAGCGCCGATGCGGATCCCCCCGCCGTGGCCCCCGCCGCGGCCCCCGTCGCGGACGACGACCTGTCCTTTGACGAGCCCTACATCGACACGCCCCTGTGCACCTCCTGCAACGAGTGTACGGCGCTCAACGGCCTGCTGTTCGTCTACAACGCCAACAAGCAGGCCTACATCGGCGATGCCTCCGCCGGCAGCTTCGCGCAGCTGGTCACCGCGGCCGAGAAGTGTCCCGCGCGCTGCATCCACCCCGGAAAGCCGCAGAACTCCGCAGAGCCTGGTCTCGATGAGCTCGTCGCCCGCGCGGCAAGGTTCAACTAGCCCCCGGAGCCTGGCCATGGAGGCACGATGATGAGCGTGGTGCTGGCGGCGGTGATCATGGGCGGGCTGGGCTTGCTCTTGGCGACGGTCTTGGCCGTGGCCTACCGCTTCCTGCGCGTGGCCGAGGATCCTCGCATCGAGGATGTCGAGGGCATGCTCCCGGGCACCAACTGCGGCGCCTGCGGTCAGCCGGGCTGCCGGGCCTTCGCAGAGCAGGTGGTCAACGGCGTGGCCCAGCCATCGTCTTGCACTGTGTCCAGCGCCCAGGGCGTCGAGGCCATCGCCGACTACCTGGGTGTCGATGCCGGCGCCAGGGTGCTGCGGGTGGCCCGCCTCCACTGCGCTGGTGGTGCGGCCCATGCCGGCAGGGTGGCCAGCTACCAGGGGCTCGCGACCTGCCAGGCCGCCGCGCTGGTGGGCGGGGGCGGCAAGGCCTGCGGCCACGGCTGCCTGGGCCTGGGCGACTGCGATCGAGTCTGCACCTTCGGCGCCATCACCATGGGCGACGACGGCCTGCCGGTGGTGGACATCGAGCTCTGCACGGCCTGCGGTGCCTGCGTGGACGCCTGTCCCCGCGCCCTGTTCGAGATCCTGCCCCTGGACCTTCCTCTGCTGGTCCAGTGCTCCCTACCCCTCGCGGGCGATGCCGCCCGTGATCTCTGCCGGGTGGCGTGCGACGGCTGCGGCCGCTGCGCCGCCGACGCCGAGCCAGGGGTGATCGAGATGCGGAACGAGCTGCCGGTGGTCGATCCTGCCTCCGGTCAGCGCGCCACCCTCGAGGCTACGTTCCGCTGCCCCACAGGCGCCATCCGTTGGGTGACAGGCGCCCAGTTCGCCCTGGAAGAACCAGGGGTTTCTTCACGGAGGCCGCATGCCAGGACTCGTTGATACCGGGTTGCGCCTGCTGCGCTCGCTGGTTGGCGCCGGCACCGATGCTCCTGCCCCCCTTCCTGGCCTCGAGACCGCCCTGCGCGGAGCCGTGGCCGTGGCCATCACCGAGGCCTGCGTGGCCGAGGTGGCCGGCCTGGGCGCCGGCGCACCCGCCGACGTGCTCACCCGAGCCTGGGAAGAAGAGCGCCGCCGTGAAGGGCTCAATGTCTTCAACGCGCCCCTCACCGACATCACCGCGCCCACCCCCCGGGGCACCATAGCCGGTGCCGTAGGCATGGCCTTGGCCGGAGCCCGCGCCACCGCCTTCCTCTCGGGCCCCAACCTGGCCGGCCTGCACGACATGCTCACCGCCGCCGCGGGTCGTCACGTGCCGCTGGTGATCCACGGCGTGTCCAGGGCCCTCAACGCCCACGCCGGCACCCGGGGCAGCGGCCACGAGGCCTGGCACTCGGTGTCCGACTCCGGCGTGCTCCAGCTCTTCGCCCGCAACGCCCAGGAAGCCGTGGACTTCGCGCTCATCGGCCGCCGCATCGCCGAGACTGCGCTCCGGCCAGTGTTGGTGTTCATGGACGAGGAGCACTGCTCCACCGTCACTCAGGACGTGCGGCTGCCCGGCGCGGAGCTGATCCAGCGCTACCTGGGCTCTCCGGCTGACAAGGTCGACTGCGCGTCCCCGGGTCAGGCCATGCTCTTCGGCCCCCAGCGGCGTCGGATCCCTCGCTGGCACGACCTCGAGCGGCCAGTGCTGCACGGCGCCATCCAGGGCCGCGAGGTGTGGAGCCTCGGTGCCGTGGGCGCTCATCCGTTCACCCTCGACACCATGGCCCCCATCATCGAGGACGCCTTCGACGTCTTCGCCGAGCTCACAGGGCGCCGCCACCAGCTGGTGCGCTGCCACCGCGTCGACGACGCCGAGGTGGTGCTGGTCGCCCAGGGCTCCAGCACCGAGGTCATCGAGACCGTGGTGGACCACCTGCGCACCCAGCGCAAGCTGCGGGTCGGTGTGGTCTCCCTCATCGGCCTGCGTCCCTTCCCGGGCGCCGCTCTGGTCAAGGCCCTGCTGGGCAAGCGGCACGTGGCCGTGCTCGAGCGGGTCGATGCGCTGCTGGCCGAAGACCCCCCCCTGATGCGCGAGCTGCGCGCGGCCATGGACAAGGCCCTCGAGAACCACACCTGCGACGCCGTGGTCCACGCTGGGTTCCCCGCCGCGGATGCCCAGCGGCTGCCTCAGCTCCACGCCGTCATCTACGGCCTGGGGGGCTACCCCCTGCGCTCCGGCGATCTGGTGGCCTTGGTCGAGGAGCTCGAGCAGGGCGGCCGACCGCTGGTCTACCTCGGCATGGACTTCTCCCGCCGCGAGAGCCGCTATCCCAAGCGCCAGGTCCTGCTCGATCAGCTGCAGCGGCTGTGGCCGGGTGAGCTGGCGCCGGGTCTCACCGGGTACCAGAACCTGGACGTGCGCCCCCCGGGCGCCAGCGTCATCGTCGTCCACCGGGTGGGGGCCTCCAAGGGCACCGCCATGGCCTCCGACGTGGGCAGGATTCTGCAGGTGGTGCTCGGTGGCCATGTTCGTGGTCGCGCTGGCGAGAGCCAGGAGCGCTGGCAGGCGCCCCGGGTGGACCGTGTGGTCCATGCCTCGAGCCCGGTGGATCCGGGCGCGTCAGGGCCTGTGGATCTCGCTCTGGTCTTGGGCTTGTCCCAGCGGCATGGGCGCGACCCCCTGTCCGATGTCAGCGTGGATGGCGCGGTCCTGGTGGCCGATACCCAGCAGGCCGAGACGCCGCTGCTTCCGGGCGACACCTGGCGGCGGCTGCAGTCCCGAGGGGTGCCGGTCTATGCGGTGCCCTGTGCGCAGGGGCCCGAAGATCCCGCCTTCCGGGAGCGGGTCTACGCCACCACCCTGCGCCTGATCGCCGCGCGGGGCGCCCCGCTGCCGCCCATCAAGAAGCTGCTGTCGGCGCGCCGCGCCATGCTCGACGGGCTCTCTCCCCGCGATGTCGAGCTGCGGATGGACGCCTTCGAGGCCGCCCTCGATGCGGCCCTCGAGCCGGTCGTCGAGCTCGAGTTCGAGCTCAGTGAGCCCATCGAGCATGGTGTTCCCATGGCGGTGCGGCACTTCACCCGGGCTGATGGCACCTACGACAGCTTGCCCCGCTTCTGGGACCAGGTGGGCATCCTGTTCCGCGACGGCCAGCTGCAGGAGCTCCTGCCCGATCCCTACCTCGCCACCGGCGTGGTGCCGCCCCTCAGCTCCACCTTCAACGACTTCACGCCGCTGCGCAGCAGCTTCCCTGCCTGGGACCCCGTGGCCTGCTCCGGCTGTGGGCGCTGCTGGTCGGGCTGCCCGGACTCCGCCGTGGGGCCTCTGGCGCTCAGCGTGCCGCGGCTGCTCGAGGGCGCCATGGGGCTGGCGGCCGAGGCCGGCGCTGCCGTGGACCCCTTGCGCCCGGTGCTCTCCAAGCTGGCGGGCCGGGTCAGCAAGCAGCTGCGTGAGACCGATGCTCCTCCGGTGGAGCTGGGCCCGGTGCTGCGCGAGGCCTTCGACTGGTTTGTCTCCAAGGCCAAGCTGCCGGCCGACCGCCAGGCAGCCCTGACCTTGGCCTTCGATGCGGTGGCCACCGCCGTCGACGATCTACCCATCTCCGGCACCATCCCCTTCTTCGTGGAGCCAGAGCGGCGCTCGGCGGGTGCTGGCGAGATCATCAGCGTCGCCTTCAACCCCGACTCCTGCAAGGCCTGCGGCATCTGCGCCGCCGCCTGCCCGGAGCAGGCCATCACCATGGAGCCCCAGACGGCGGCCTGCGTCCGCCAGGCCCGTGGGCACTGGCAGCGCTGGGAGCGGCTGCCCGACACCTCGGGCGAGACCATCGCCCGCGTGCGCGCCAGCAAGGACGTGGGCCCTGTGGCCGCCATGCTCCTGTCCCGGGCTTGCCTGTTGGGGCTCGCCGGTGGAGACTCGGCCGAGGCGGGCTCTGGCGAGAAGGTGGCGGTGCGGTTGCTCATGGCCGCCGCGGAGTTCGAGCTGCAGCCCCAACTGCAGCGCCACCTCGGCGTGATCGACGGCCTGCGCGCCCGGCTCACCGACGCCATCAGTCAGCAGCTCGTGCAGGCTCTGCCCACGGGCGATCCCGGGGCTCTGGCCCTGGGGCTGGCGGGCCTGCAGCGGCCCGAGATCGATCTGGCAGAGTTGATGGAGCGCATCGAGGGCCAGTCCGCCCACGGGCGGGTCGACGTGGCCAGGCTCCGACTGCTCGCCGACCTGGCCGGCCGGCTCGAGGATCTTCACTGGCGGCTGTCCCGTGGCCCCGATGGCCTCGGGCGCGCGCGCCTGGCCTTGGCCATTGAGTCGGGCCCGGTGGCCGCGTGGGCGGGCGCATTCCCCGACAACCCCTTCCACGTCCCGGTGGTCGTGGCCGGGGCGGGTGAGGGGATCCACATCGCGCGGGGCCTGCTCGAGGGGCAGCTGCGCATGGTGCAGGACGACCTGCGGCTGGTGCGCGAGGCGCGCATCGCCCTGGACAGCCCCGCCGAGTACGGCCGCAAGGTGGCGGCCCTGGCGGGGATCACCTGGCGCGATCTCACCGACGAGGAGCGGCGCCTGGTGCCACCGGTGGTGGTCGTCGGCCACGAGGACTCTCTCACAGGGCGCAACCTGAGCACCCTGGCCACCGTGATGGACCTCGAGCTCCCTGTGAAGATCCTGGTGCTCGCCAGCAACGAGCTGGGCCTGGCCTCTGGGCGGGTCGACGGCGTGGCCGACGAGGTCGGCAGTGGCTGGAGCGGCTCCCTCGGTGAGGTCGGCCTGCTGGCGCTGGGGCGGCGGCGGGCCTTGGTCACCCAGTGCTCCCTGGCCTACCCCGATCAGCTCTTCCAGGGTCTCACCCAGGCCATGGGTCATGTGGGCCCGGCCCTGGTGCGCATCCATGCCCCCAGCCCCGGTCGGCACGGCTTCCCCATGGAGCAGCTGCTGGGCCAGTGCGCCCTGGCTGTGCAGAGCCGCGCCTTCCCGCTGTTCCGCTACGACCCCTCCGAGCCCGGCGTGTTCGGCGCCTGCCTACACCTCGACGGCAACCCCGGTATCGCCGATGACTGGGCGCGGGACGACGCCGGCGCCGCCCTGTCGCCCGCCCACTGGGTGCTCACCGAGGACCGCTTCGCCCAGCACCTGCTGCCCATCGCCGGGGACACCCCGGAGCCTACGCCCTTCCTCGAGTGGCTCGAGCTGCCCGTACACACCCGCCACGGTCGCACGCCCTTCGTGGTGGACGGTCGGGCCAAGCCCTCTGTGCGCATGGGGGTCTCTCCGATGTTGGCGGCGGTGGCCGAGGAGCGCCTGCGCACCTGGCGCACGCTGCAGGAGCTGGCCGGTGTGGTCACCCCCTTCACCGCTCGGGTCCGAGATCAGGTCGAGGCCGAGCTGCAGGCGCGCCACGACCAGGAGCTCGCGCAGCTACGGGAGCACCACCAGCTGGAGCTCGAGGCCACCAGGGTCGCCGCCCAGCAGGAGCTGGGGGCGCAGGTGCGAGAGAGCCTGCTGCAGCTGGCCGGGTACCGCGATGGCGGCCCCGACACCGGCGCGGAGGGCTAGGGCGCCATGGGCAGCGGACTGGCCAGCTTCCGCCACGGAATCCACCCCGGTGAGCACAAGGCTCCCACCCGGGAGCTGGCCGTGCAGCGCATGCGCTTCGTGGAGCGCTACCTGCTCCCCTTGAGCCAGCACCTCGGTGCGCCCTCGAGGGCCGTGGTGGCCGTGGGCCAGGCCGTGCAGCGCGGACAGATCATCGCCGAGCCTGGGGGCTTTGTCTCCACCAGCCTGCACTCCCCCGTGCGAGGGCGCGTGGCGAGCATCGGCCCCCAGCGGCTGCCCAGCGGGGCCATGGGCGCGACCATCGAGATCGTGGCGGACTCCTTCGACGCTCAGCGGCTGGCCCTCGAGCCCGCAGCGGTGGGCGAGATCGGCCTGGATGAGCTGGTGGACGGCGTGCGCGCAGCGGGCATCGTGGGCCTCGGCGGCGCAGCGTTCCCCACCCACGTCAAGTACCGCGTGCCCGACGGTCGTCGGATCCACACCCTCGTGATCAACGGGGCCGAGTGCGAGCCCTGGCTCACCTGCGACCACCGCCTGATGCTCGAGCAGTCCCACGCTGTGGCTCGGGGCATCTCCATCGTGGCCACGGCCATGGGGGTCGACCGGGTCCTGGTGGGCGTCGAGGCCAACAAGCACGACGCGATCCAGGCCCTGCAGGCCGCCCTCCGTGTGGTGGGTGGCGGCCCCCCCGTGCAGGTGGTCCCCTGCCAGGTCAAGTACCCGCAGGGCGCTGAGAAGATGTTGATCCAGGCGCTCACCGGCGTGCAGGTTCCCGGCGGCAAGCTGCCGCTGCATGTGGGCGTGGTGGTCAACAACGTAGGCACCATGGCCGCGGTGGACGACTGGTACCGCCGCGGACAGCCCCTCATCGAGCGCGTGGTCACCGTCTCGGGGCCCGGAGTCAGCCAGCCCGCCAACCTGATGGTGCCCCTGGGCACCCCGGTGCGGGCCCTGCTCGAGGCCTGCGGCGGCGTGGCGCCCGACGCGGCGTTGGTGGTCATGGGTGGCCCCATGATGGGTCAACCCCTGCCCAGCCTGGACGTGCCGGTGGTCAAGGGCACCAGCGGAGTCCTCGTCTTCAGGGATCGCGACCTGACGCCGGTTCAGGAGTTTGCCTGCATCCGCTGCGGCCGCTGCCTCGAGGCCTGCGCCTGCTTCCTCAACCCCTCCATCCTGGGCAGGCTGGCCCGCAAGGAGCGCTGGGAGGCCATGGAGGAGCACCACCTCATGGACTGCATGGAGTGCGGCGCCTGCAGCTTCACCTGCCCGTCTCGCATCCCCCTGGTGCAGCAGTTCCGGGTGGCCAAGGCCCAGCTGCGGCGCATGGCCGCGCTGAAGAAGCAGCGAGGAGATGCCTGATGCCCGGTCTCGACACCGGCCTCGTCCTGCGGACGTCCCCCCACGATCGGGGGGGCGCCGATACCCCCGCCATCATGCGGGACGTGGTCCTGGCGTTGGTCCCCATCACCCTCGCCGCGGTGTTCTACTTCGGCGTCGCCGCCGTGCTGGTCATCGGTGGTGCTGTGGCCGGGTGCGTGGCCACCGAGGCCTTCTTCGCCCCGCGCGGGCGGCGCTTCGGTTCGGTCAAGGACTACAGCGCGCTGCTCACCGGCCTGCTGCTGGGCCTCACCCTGCCCCCCAGCTTCCCGATCTGGATGGCCTTCCTGGGCGGCGTGGCCGCCGTGGGCATGGGCAAGGTGGTCTGGGGTGGGCTCGGGCACAACCTCTTCAACCCGGCCCTGGTGGGGCGGGCCTTCCTGCAGGCCGCGTTCCCCACGGCCATCACCACCTGGTCGCCCCAGGGCAGCCGCGAGCTGGCCGTGTACGCCAGCAACCTGGCCGTGCCCTTCATGAAGGCGCCGGTGGACGCCATCACCACCGCCACTCCCCTGGGCCTGATGAAGTTCCAGGGCACGGGCACCCCCCTGTGGAACCTGGTCATCGGCGACACCCCGGGCTCCCTGGGCGAGACCTCCGCCTTGCTCATCCTGCTGGGCGGGATCTACCTGCTGCGCAAGCGGGCCTTCGACTGGCGCATCCCCGCCGGCATCCTGCTCGCCGTGGCAGTCTTCGCCGGCATCGCCTGGGCGGTTGCCCCCGCGACCTACCCCTCGCCCTGGTTCATGCTCGGCTCGGGTGGGCTGATGCTCGGCGCCATCTTCATGGCCACCGACCCCGTCACCTCGCCCATGGCCCCCATGGGGGTGTGGATCTACGCCGCCGGCATCGGCGCGCTGGTGGTGTTGATCCGGCTGTGGGGCGGCCTGCCCGAGGGCGTCATGTACGCCGTGCTGCTCATGAACGCGGCCACCCCGCTCATCAACCGCGCCTTCCGGCCCACGCCGTTCGGGCGCGGGCGCAAGGTCAAGGAGGACTCGCCGTGAGCCCGCCACCGGCCACAGAGGCCTCCAGCCTGCGAATGATCGGCACCATGACCTTCGGCGGGCTGGCCTCGGGCCTGCTGCTGGTGGGGGTCTTCGAGTTCACCAAGCCCATCATCGCGGCCAACGACGCGGCGGCCCTCGAGCGGGCGGTCTTCGACGTGCTGCCTGGCACCACTCAGATGGGGCCCGTGGTGCTGCGCGACGGCGCCCTGGCCCTGGGTGGAGACGGCACCGACCAAGAGGACCTCCCCACCATCTACCTGGGTCGGGACACCAACGGCGCCATCACCGGCTACGCCATCCCCTACCAGGGCACCGGCTTCCAGGACGTCATCAAGCTCATCTACGGCTACCAGCCCGCTGGCGGAGTGGTGGTGGGCATGCAGATCCTGGACTCCAAGGAGACCCCCGGGCTGGGGGACAAGATCTTCAAGGACAAGGCCTTCGCCGCGAACTTCGAGGCGCTGGCGGTTCAGCCCGAGATCGTGCCTGTGCCCAACGGAAGCAAGACCGAGGCGCATCAGGTGGACTGCATCACCGGCGCCACCATCAGCTCCAAGGCCGTGGTCAAGATCATCAACGCGGGCAACGCCGAGTGGCTCGGCCTGCTGCCCCCAGGCGATCCCTGGGCTGCGGAGTCCCCACCGGAGCAGGTACCTGTCGGGGTGCTGGACGGCCCACAGGACGAACCCGCCGAGCCGCCGCTGGAGCAGGCTCCGCCGCCCTCCCAGGCGCCGCCCTCTCAGGAGGCCTCGCCATGAGCGCACCAACCAGCTCCGCGCAGGCCTACGCCGAGTTCGTGAAGGGTCTGTGGAAGGAGAACCCCGTCTTTGTCCAGGTGCTGGGCATGTGCCCCATGTTGGCGGTGACCAACAGCGCCGTCAACGCGGTGGCCATGGGGGCCGCCACACTGTTCGTGCTGGTGGGGTCGAGCTTCCTGGTCTCCCTGCTGCGCAACCACATCCCCAAGCAGGTCCGGATCTCCGCCTACATCATCATCATCGCCACCTTCGTCACGGTCATCGACTACCTGCTCAAGGCCGCTGCTCCGGACATCCACCGGGAGCTGGGCGCCTTCATCGCGCTCATCGTAGTGAACTGCCTGATCCTGGGCCGGCAGGAGGCCTTCGCCTCCCGCAACACCGTCAAGATGGCCGTGGCCGACGCCCTGGGCATGTCGGCGGGCTTCGCCTTCGCCCTGCTCTGCCTGGGCAGCGTGCGCGAGATCCTGGGTAGCGGATCCCTCTTCGGAGTCTCGCTGTTCGGGCCCAACTTCGAGCCCTGGGTGGTCATGATCCTGCCGCCGGGCGGCTTCATCATGCTGGGGTTGATCTTGCTGTTCTTCGCCTGGCTGCAGGAACGCGCGAAGGCCAGGCGTGGGGCCTCAGCGGCCCAGGGAGGCGCCTGATGGGTAGCTACATCGGCATCTTCATGGGCGCGCTGGTGATCAACAACTTCACCCTGTCCTATTTTCTTGGCCTCTGCCCCTTCTTCGGGGTCTCCGGCCGCGTCACCACCGCCCTGCGGCTGGGCCTGGCCAACATCTTCGTCATGTTGATCACGGCCTTCTGCGCCTGGGCGCTGAACACCTACGTGCTTCCCTACGCGCCCTACCTGAACATCATCAGCTACATCCTGGTGATCGCCAGCACCGTGCAGTTCGTGGAGATGGTGATCAAGAAGCTCTCCCCCGAGCTGTTCCGGGCGCTGGGCATCTTCCTGCCGCTCATCACCACCAACTGCGCCATCCTGGGGCTGGCCATCTTCATGACCAACAAGGGCTTCGGGCTGGGGCAGGGGCTGGTCTACGCCCTGGGCGCCGGTGGCGGCGTGACCCTGGCGCTGGTGCTCATGGCCGGCCTGCGGGAAGAGGCCGAGCTCTCCGACATCCCCTCCATGATGCGCGGCACCGCCATGAACTTGATCATCGCCGGGCTGCTCTCGCTGGCCTTCATGGGCTTCGCGGGGCTGTTCTCGGCGGGCTAGGGGCCCGGGTGCTCACCCACGTCCTGGCCATCCTCGGCCTGGGAGCTGCATGCGGGCTGTGGATCGTGGTCCAGAAGTGGATCGCGGCCCAGGACCCTGAGCAGCCGGGGGTGGAGGGCAGCAAGGGCTGCGGGGCCAAGGGCTGCGAGCTGCCCGAGAGCGCGTGCGGGGGCTGCGCGGAGCGTGAGGGGTGCGAGGGCGGCCCCGGAGCCTGTAGCCTGTAGCCAGGAGCCCACCATGCACATCCTCTACGGCGTCGTCGGCGAAGGCATGGGCCACGCCACCCGCTCGGCCCTGATCATCCAGCACCTGCTCGACCTGGGGCACGCGGTCCGGGTGGTGGTCTCGGGCCGGGCCCATGGCTTCCTGGCACAGCGCTTCGGGCATCACCCGGGCTTCGAACTGCAGGAGATCCGGGGGCTCGAGCTGGCCATCGACGGCATGGAGGTGGACCTCGAAGAGACCGTCTGGGAGAACCTCGAGCATGCTCCCGCGAAGCTGCTGCACAATGTCGAAGCCTACGCCCGGGTGGTCCAGAGCGGCGTGGAGCCCGACCTGGTGATCAGCGACTTCGAGTCCTTCGCCTACCTGTATGCCCGCAACCACTTCATCCCGGTGGTGAGCATCGACAACATGCAGGTGCTCAACCGCTGCCGGCACCCCGCTGAGATCCGCGGCGATCTCGACTTCCAGCTGGCCAAGCTGGCGGTCAAGGTCAAGCTGCCGGGGGCCTACCACTACCTGATCACCAGCTTCTTCTTCCCCGATGTGCGCAAGCCCCGCACCACCCTGGTGCCCCCCATCCTGCGCCCGGAGATCCTCGCGGCCCGCCGCGAACCGCGCGACCACGTGCTGGTCTATCAGGCGCCCGCCGCCCTCGAGGCCTGGCTGCCCGTGCTGCGCCGGCTCCCCCACCGCTTCGTGGTCTACGGCATGGGGCGGGAGGGCCGCGAGGGCAACCTCGAGCTGCGTCCTTTCTCGGCCGCTGGATTCATCGAAGACCTGCGCACGGCCCGGGCCGTGGTGGCCGGCGGCGGCTTCTCCTTGATGTCCGAGGCGGTGCACCTCGGCGTCCCGAGCTTCGCGGTGCCCCTCAAGCAGCAGTACGAGCAGGAGCTCAACGCCCGCTACCTGAGCTGGCTGGGCTACGGCGACTGGGCCCCCGAACCCGACCCAGATCGCCTGCTGCGCTTCCTGGCCTGCACCGACGACCACGCCCAGGCCCTCGAGCGCTACCCGCGCCAGGACAACAGCCTCACCCTGAGCTGTGTCGACGAGCTGATGGCTCGAGCGTCCGCTGGTGAGTCCAGGCCCGTGCGCTTGAGCGTCGAGGCCATGGGGCAGTGGTTGGCGGAAGGCTGAGGATTCCGCGGTCCCTGGCCGTTATGGAGGGCAGCCCTGAGGAACGCACCGTGACCAAGCTCCACACCCTCGCCCTGTTGGCCCTCGCCGCCGCTTGCACCCCCAAGGACGACACGGCCGGTGACACCGCCGTGCAGTCCCTCATCCCCGACCTGCCCACCGGCGGCTGCGAGATGGCGTCCTACGACTGGGTGCCCCTGGACCAGGTCGGCGACGTGGTGGACGCGGACGAGGGCGACGACCTCGAGGTCGGCTCTGCGGCCATCGACTTCCTGCTGGCGTCCTATGGCGTCACCCAGTTCTCGCCGCTGCCCCACGACGTCCGTGGCTGGCGCATCCGCTACGTCACTCAGGACAAGGGCCAGCCCGTCGAGGCCACCATGGTGCTCACGCTGCCCGATGTCGATGACGGCAGCAGCTTCCCCATCGTGGTCTGGCCCCACGGCACCTCGGGCTTCACCGACGAGTGCGCTCCCTCGGCGGGCGGCATGACCGAGTCCGGCTTCGGCATCATCTTCGCCAGCATGGGCTACGCCGTGGTCGCGCCGGACTATCTGGGCATGAACGGCTTCGGCGAGCCTTCGGGCATGCTCCACCCCTACCTGGTCCCCGAAGCCACGGCCGTGGCCACCCTCGACGCCGTCCGCGCGGCCATTCGCTTCGTCGAGGACGAGCAACCTGGCGCCGCCATGAACGCCGATCAGACCATCTTCTGGGGGGGCTCCGAGGGGGGCTTCGCGGCCCTGTGGGCCGAGCGCTACCAGCCCCGCTATCTGCCCGAGGTCACCACCGTGGCCACCGTCGCCCTGGTGCCTCCCACGGACCTCACCGCCATCGCCTTGCAAGGCCTGGCCCAGCCCATCGACGCCAGTGGCGGGCTGGTGGCTGCCCTCACCGCCCAGCACTCCTGGTTCCAGGCGCCGGGGCATTCGCTCAACGAGGTGCTGCTCGACTCCATCGCCGAGGCATTGCCCCAGGAGATGATGGAGTCCTGCAACGACTTCCCGTCCGTCGACAGCGCCGAGACCCTCGAGGAGATCTTCCAGCCTGCCCTGCTCGCCCAGGCCGCCACCGGCAGCATCGAGGGCTTCGACCCCTGGGCCTGCTACCTGGGCATGGCCGATCTCGCCGAGACCGTCATCCCTCGCGACATCGATCCTCCCGTGCTCATCCAGGTCAGCGGCGCCGACCAGCTGGTGGTCGCCAGCACCGTGCGCGACTCCATCCCTGGGCTGTGCGAGGACGGCTACCGCATCGACTACATCGAGTGCGAGGGGCTGGACCACACCGACGGCGCCGTGTACTCACTGCCCTACCAGATCGAGTGGGTCGCCGAGCGCCTGGCAGGTACGCCGCTGCCCGAGGTCGAGACCTGCGTGGTCGATGCGCCCATCGACTGCGAGCAGTTCCTGGACCTCGAGGAGTAGTCGCGCCGCCCGATGGGCCTTGGGGAGCGCTGGACCGTCAGCGCCCCATGGGCTTCTCGGCCACCATCAGGCGGCCGCGCCCCCCGGCCTTGGCCCGGTACAGCGCGCGGTCCGAGCGTCGGACGAGCGCCTCCAGGGACTCGCCCGGCACATGCACGGCGATGCCAGCGCAGAAGCTCAGGGGCTCGTCCAGGGGGCCGCTGTCGAGCCTGATGCGACCCACCGCATCGCGGATGCGGTTGACATAGACCAGCACCTCTTCGAGGGTGGCCGCGTGCAGGAAGGCCAGGAACTCATCGCCGCCGTAGCGCACGGCCACGTCGCTGGAGCGGGTGCGCTCGATCAGGGTGCGCGAGACCAGCTCGAAGACCTGGTCGGCCACCTCGGCGCCGAGGGAGCTGTTGAGCTCGCCGGTGCGGTCGAGGTCGAACAGGACCACCGCATAGCCTTCGCTGGGGTTGCGGGCGGTGCGGCGCAGCAGGTGGCGACCGAGCACGTCGAAGTAGCGCCGGGTGTAGAGCTTGGTGAGCGGGTCGCGGATGACCATCTGATAGTAGCGGTCGTCCTCGCGCTTGAGCGTCTGGTGGATGACCTCGCGCTCGGCGGTGGTGGCCAGGGGACCGCTGATGCGGGACAGCAGGCCGTCGACCTCGCGGCTGATGCTGATGGGCTTGGTGAGCTCGAAGCGAGCCAGGCCGGTGAGGCTGGCGTCGCCCGGTGAGAACAGGGGCAGCCAGAGGTAGTGCACTCGGCCCGCGCCGTCGCTGCTGGCACCGGGGGAGCGGTTGGGCAGGGGCTCGGCGTAGTAGCGCACCTGGAAGCTGCGGGGCCCGTGGCGTTCATGCCAGCGCGCGCGGGTGCCGGCGCCCAGGAACTCGATCTCGGGCTCGGCGGCGGTGTAGGGCTGGGCCACGTAGGCGTTGGCGGCGCAGAGGTGGACGGCCTGGGCGCGGTTGGCCTGGACGATCAGATCGATCTCACGCGCTGGGAGGATCGGCTCGAGCCGCTCGAGCAAGCTGGCCACCACCCGAGCGAAGCCCTGCTCGCGCTCGAGCTCGTGGAGGATCTCACGCAGCAGGCGGTTGGTGTGGAGCAGGGCCGAGCTGTCGGCGTCGCCCACCAGGGCCAGGCCGCACTCGAGGTCGTCCAGGTTCGCCAGCACGGTCTGGACCAGGTGCTCGGGCACCATGGGGCCGTGGTGGGGCGCGATGCTGCGGATGGCCAGATCGTCGAGCTGGCGCAGGGCGGACTGCAGCGCCTCGCGGGACGGCAGCCGCCGCTCATGGAACAGGAACAGCCCGTCGAGCACAGAGGTGTCGTTGGCGATCAGGCCGGCGCCACCCTCCATTACGCCGAACAGACCCCCCGTGAACAGGGTGCCTGTGGCGGCGTCGAAGGTGCAGAAAGAGCCCTGGGCGGGGGCGAAAGGGGTGGGCACGAAGCGCAGGGCGCGGCCACCCAGATCGATGTTCCAGTCGTGCTCGTTGACGAACCAGCGGGGGATGCTGAGGCCGATCTGGTCCCAGGAGTCGCGGGTGGAGCTGTGGGTGACGAGCACCGCGTCGGTGCGGGTGATGAGCCGCTGCAGATGCAGCAGCGCCGCCACATTCGCCGGGGTGGGCTCGTGGCAGACCACGTATCGAACCTGATCCAGGGGCACGATGCGCTCGACCTGTGTGACCAGCTCGGCGGGCGAGAGCAGGTTGCCGGGGTCGAAGAGCACGGACTGATCCCCGCGCTCGACCAAAAAGGAGTGGCACGGCAAGCCCCCGTCCAAGGACAGCTTGCCGACCCACCAGATGCCCCCGATCAGGGGCAGGACGTTGTCGACGCCCAGGGTTCTGCGTCTCGCCAAGGAAGGCCTCGTGCAGGCTACTGCTGGCGACCTGTGACGGAGACCGGAGCGGACACGTTGCCGTCCTCGTCCACCACCTGGAAGCGCAGCGTGTAGGAGGTGGCGCTGGCGCAGGCGATGCCATGGTCGGACTCACGGAAGCTGCCGAAGCACTCGCCGCTGGCGTTGCACACCAGCTGGTAGGCGGCCAGCTCGCCGCCAGCGTCGTTCAGCACCGTGACGATGCTGTTCTCCATGTCGAAGGAGGAGATGGTGTCGGCGCCCTGGGGGTCGTCCGCGATGCAGTTGACCTCCCACTGGTAGAACTTGTCGCCGGTCTTGTGCTGGTAGCAGTAGCCGTCGGCCTCCTCGATCCAGGGGGCGTCGGGGTCGGCGTCGCCGTCGGTGTCGGTGTCGGTGTCGGTGTCCGTGTCGCCCTCGGAGCCGTCGGTGTCGTCCTTGTCGGGATCCGGGCAGGCGATGAGGCCCAGGGAGAGGGCGATGGCGAGCAGGGGGAAGAGGCGGGTGATGGTCATGGAGTACTCCTCTCTTGCGTTGGGCCTCAGGGACCGTTTTCAGTGTAGTGCGGTGACGTGGGTGACACAATGGCACGCTGGGTCAAGAGTCCATCGGCAGGTCGCGCGGCCTTGGTCCCCGCTTCGGCCACGGGCCGAACCAGGACACGCGGCTTGCTTGCTGGTGGGGGGAGGCTGCCTCCCCCCAGACCGCTAGCGCGCCCCCCTCTCCGCGCCCTATGGGCGCGCCGGGGCACATTCGTGCCCCGGAAAACAAACCACCGTTCAACCATCCTGATCCGGTGACTGGCCGAATCGTGGGTCATGGCCAGTCCTTGGTCATGGCCACGGGGGCTTCGGGCCTGGTCAGCCCACCAGCGAGGCGATGGCCGGGGCCCGCAGGCACACCTGAGCGCCGCTGAGCTCGTGGGCACGGCGGGCCAGGCCCGCGGTGATCAGCTGGTTGTCCAGCTCGGGCTCCATTGGCAGCGGCGAGCCTGGCAGGAGCTGATCCAGACGCGCGGCCAGGCGGTGGTCGGAGACCAGGATGTCCACCACGCCGCGGATCTCGTCGCCGATCTTGCCCGCCGAGGAGAGCATGGCCCACTCGTCGTTGTCGATGCGCCTCTGCAGCCTGGTGTGGCGCCCGATGGCCTCCACCAGCGCGGGTACACCCCCGGTGAAGTCGGCTGCGCCGGTCATCCGGCCGCTGAGCTGGGGACCCACCATGCGGCCGAGCATGTCGTAGGTCTCACCGGGGCCGAAGTCGGCCAGCTCCACCGGCCGACCCTCGAAGCCCCGCAGCGCCGGGGCGTTGGCGGTGCCCCCCAGCAGCAGCACGCAGCGTCGCTCGCTGGGGTAGGCCGAGCTGTAGGATTCCCATGCCAGGAGGAGGTCTTCGGCGGCGTCCACGGGGAGATGCTCAGCGCCGTGCGCCATCAGGGCCACGGGGATGTCGCTCTGTTCCTGGGCCTTGGCCAGCAGCTCCTGGGCCACCAGCCGGAAGCCCTTGCGCTCGGCCACGGTGGGGATGCGGATGTCGTCGGCGCGCTGGGCGGACAGCTGCGCCAGGACGCGGAGCAGGAACTGCCACGCGACCACGCAGTTGCGGCCCTGCAGCGGGCGCAGGTTGACGGTGCGGCAGCCCACTCCTGGCTCGCTCACCGCCAGCTCGAGGGCCACGTCCTCGAGGAATGCCTGGGGGCAGGACCAGCGGGGCGTGAGCAGGGCGACGGGCTCCTGCCGGCGCAGAGAGGTGCGCACGGTGCGTCCGCTCTTGCCGCGGTGGGCGGCCTCGGTGATGCGCTGGGACGGGTCGAAGTGGGGCTCGTCGCTGCGATGATGCAGGCTGAGGCGGCGGGCCAGGCGGGTCATGGCATCCTCGCGAGCCGGGTGGGGAACCCGGGCGGATCCGTGGGGGCTAGCATCGGCAGGCTAGTGCTATCGGTATTGTCGTGTCAAGTGTTTTTCTTGGAATTCACCCGAGTATGCGCTGGTGGCGGACAGCCATCGTCCGCTCGTGGCTCCTGGTATGGCAGCGTCGGCGCGTCGCGATACGGTCAGGGCATGACCGCCCTCGCTTCGATGCCTGTGCCGCCTCCCGGGTCCTGCGCGCCCCGTGCGCTGGGGCGTCTGCTCGGCCTGGTGGCGTCGGGATGCATCGGCCTCGAGCAGCTCGCGGCTCGCCTTCGGGTCGACCCCTCCGTGCTCGCAGCGCGGCTCGATCTGGCGGCGTGGCTGGGCTTCCTCGAGGCGGCCGCCGCGGCCCGTGCCGATCAGGCGCCCGCCCTCAGTCGGCGGGGCCTCGAGCTGGTCTACGGTGCGGGGCGGCGCCCCAGGATCTACGCTGAGGCACTCTGGGACCACCCCTTGGTCGGCCCGCTCATGGCTCGCCAGCCTGGTCAGCGCTTCGAAGCCAAGCAGCTCCGGCTCCTGCTCGCCGAGCTCCACCCCGGGCTCTCCCCCGAGCGCGTCGAGCAGCTGGCGGCGTCCCTGGTGGTGGTCATGGAGCCTGCGCTCAGGCACCGCCCTCGCCGGCGGGAACGCCGCCCGGGCACTCAGCTCAGGCTGGCCTTCGCGCGGCCGCGGGCCCCGGTCACCGGCTACCGCTTTCGCGTGCGCACACAGCCCCAGCCCGAGCCCGGCTGCACGGATCCTGCCGTCTACCGCGCAGTGCTCCAGGCGCTGATCGACGAAGGCGAGCTGGCCATCGCTCAGCTGGCCGAGGTCTTGGCCAGCCTGGGGGTGGCCGGGGTGCCGGCGGGTCCCTACGCCGAGATGGCCGTGCGCCGGGGCGACGCGCGGCGGCAGGTCGAGGCCGGGGTCGACAAGCTGGTGGTCACCCCTGCGGCCATCCACCGCCGCGATCTCTCCGACACGGTGGCGTCGGTGGCCCTGTCGGATCCCGAGTATCGGGACTACCTGGCGGTGCTCCAGGCCACCGGCAAGGGCGACATGGGGGCGGCGGCCCGCTACGGGCGGCTTCGGGCCCGCTTCCGCTGCTGGGACGATCGCATCTTCGGTGCCGACGTCAGCCCCCGGTCCATGGCCCACGCGGCCAACCTCCTGCTCGAGGGTCGCACCATGGCGGCCATCCCGCCCGCGGTGCCCGAGCCCGAGCTGGGCTACCTGCCGCGCTCCGCTCCTTTCCTCGATCTCCTCGAGCACCGCAACCTGGTGGTCGCGCTGCCCCCATCCTTCGACCTGCTGGTGGGTGGGCTGGGGGCGGTCAAGCGCGCCCTGGCGGGGACCGCGGCGGGGACCGTTCATCCGGCGTTCTCGCCTCGACTCCTGGTCCACGGCGGGCTGCTGCATCCCGGCGAGCCGCTCCCCAGCTCGATCCCCGATGGCGTCAGCCTGCGGCTCCACGTCATCGAGCGGGTGCCTCACCTGGCGCTGCTGGTGGCCATCCTGCTGCAGCAGCGCATCGGCCGGGGGCGTGTCTCCATCCGCCTGCGGGGCGAGCGCATCCGGGTCTACCACCGCCGGCGGGATCTCGGCTCTTTCTTGCTGCGGGCCGATGATCTCATGGCCGACCGCGGCTGGCTCGTGTCCAGGCGTCAGCGGGGTGGGCTGCTCGAGGCCTCGCTCATCGACGCCACCCAGTCCCTCGGCATCACGGTCCAGGCAGGCAGCGCCTTGGTCCTGCACGAGGCATTCTACCGGCGGCTGCTCTCCCAGCCCGAAGACCGCCACCTGCACGACCGGCTCCGGCCTCTGGCCGCGTTCGCCGAGGAGCGGCTCGGAGAGTGGGCGGTCGGTGTGGAGCCGCCTCCGCTGCCCGCCGACCCCGAGCCCAGCGGTGCCGGCCCGTGAGGCCGCTGTTCTCGGCCGGAGGCGATGTCAGCCCTTTGGCTCTGTTCGCCTACGGGCAGCTGCTGCAAGGGCAGCCCTTCGCGTGGGCTCTGCCCGGCCCCAGTCCCGTCCAGGCCCAGCTCAGGGGCCAGCTCTGGCGCCTGCCCTCGGGCACTGTGCTGCTGTCGCTGGGTGCGCAGGGGGGGTGGGTCCAGGGCGAGCTGCATCCGCGCCCAGGCGCCGTCTCGCTGCAGGCCGTCTCGGGCTTGTTGGTGGCTGAAGGTCTCGAGCCCGTCTTCGAGCAGGCCCGCGCCCGGGTGGGCACCAGCGCCCGGCCGGTGCAGGTCTGGGCGGCCCCCGCGGCTCAGCTGGTCCGCCTAGGCGCCCACCCCCTCCGCAGCGGCGATTGGCGTCGCTTCGCGCCTCGGTAGCCGGTCGGCTGGGCCCGCGGTCTAGCGGGTGAGGCCGCGGTGGCGCCGCCGGATGCGGAAGATGTCCACGAACATGCGGGCGGGGTCGAGCAGCACGTTGACCGAGGACCGCTCGTCGTTGTGCCAGGTCACCGCCACCTCGGCGACCTGGTGGCCCAGGGCGTGGGCCAGGTAGAGCACCTCGACGTCAAAGGCGAAGCCGTCGACCGTGAGTCGGGAGAAGAGGTCCTGGGCGACGTCCCGGCGGTACAGCTTGAAGCCGCACTGGGTGTCGTTGTGCCCCCCGGGGGTGACCAGGCGCGTGGCGCTGTTGAAGGCTCGGCCCATAGCCACCCGGTACAGGGGCTGGCGCTGGGTGATGTTGGAGCCCGTGATGGAGCGCGAGCCGATGACCACCGGGGCCCGAGAGGCGGCGGCGGCGGCGAGCAAGCGCTCGACGTCGTGGATGGGGGTGGACAGGTCGGCGTCCGAGCAGAGGATCCATGTGCCGGTGGCACCGAGGACGCCGTGGCGTGTGGCGGCGCCCTTGCCGCGGTTTTCGCCCAGCTGCACCAGGCGCAGGCGCGGCCAGGAGGCGGCCTCGGCCAGCACCACGGCCGCGGTGGCATCGCTGCTGCCGTCGTCCACGACCAGCACCTCGTGCTCGGGCTGGTGTTCCTCGAGCCAGGTCCGTGCCTTGCGCAGGCTCTCGCCGATGCGCTCCTGCTCGTTGTAGGCTGGAAAGACGACGCTGAGATGGGGTTCGGTGTCGGGCATGCCCATTCCATGGAGTCCCGAGAGACTATCCCGGGTCCCGCACCGGGGCTTCCGCGTTGCCTTCGCCCTGCTGCGGGCTACCTTCCCCGTGGCTCGAAGCGGCGTGAGGAGGCTCGAGGACATGATCAGGAAGACGATGAGCAGGGTGTTGGGTTGTGGATGCGACGGACAGGAGGCCGAGCTCGCGGCGCTGCGGCGCGAGGTCCAGGAGCTGCGGGCTCGTCTCGCCGAGCGCGAGCGTGACCAGGGCTCCAAGGGGCCGGTGGTGTCCGTCGCCAGCTACGCCCAGGCGGCCCAGGCCATGGCACAGGGGCAGCGGGTCGCCCTCGAGGCAGGAGAGCCGACGGCGGAGGCGACCGCGCAGCCCGAGCCCCCGGCCGCACAGCCCGAACCTGGGCGTCGTCCCGTGGTCGAGCTCGAGGACTGCATCGCCTGCGGGACCTGCGTCGAGTACAGCCCCGAGGCCTTCCAGCTCGGCGTCGACGGTCGGGCTCTGGTGGCCTCCAGCGACGTCCCCGCCGAGCAGGTGCAGGAGGCCATGGATGCCTGCCCCACCCAGTGCATCCGGTGGGAGGACTGATCGGCTTGCCGCGCCTGCTGCCCAGCCGCCCCGGGATCTCGCTGAAGATCTCAGCGATGGTCTCCTTGATGATCGTCGGGCAGATGCTGCTGCTCAGCTGGCTGCTCGAGAACATCGGCTCCGAGTTCCACACCGCGGTGATCCTGGGCTTCGTGGTGGGTGCCCTCGCCGCCGGGCTCATCCTCGGCGCGGCGCTGGACTGGCTGGTCACCCGTCCCTTGCTCAACCTGGTCCAGCAGGTCCGGCGGCTCCAGGAGAGCGGCTACCAGGACCCCATCACCCCCAGCGGCATGGACGAGCCCCGAGAACTCGGCGAGGCCCTCGAGCGCCTGCGCCAGCTGGTGGTGGAGCGTGAAGCCGAGCTCCGAACCCTCAACCAGGAGCTGGAGGTCAGGGTCCAGGCCCGCACCGCCGAGCTGCGTCAGGCCCAGTCCCAGCTCATCCGGGCGGAGAAGCTGGCCTCGGTGGGCAAGCTGGCCGGCGGCGTCGCCCACGAGGTCAACAACCCCACCGGCGTCATCCTGGCGCGGTCCAGCTACCTGGTCAGCGTGGCGGACGACGAGGGCATGGACCCCGACGTCATCGAGGATCTCGAGGTGATCGTCTCTCAGGCCCAGCGCATCCGCACCATCACCGGCGATCTGCTCAGCTTCGCGCGTCGGTCCGACGCCGAGCGCGCGCCGGTGGAGCTGGGCGAGATCTGCGAGCTCACCCGCAACCTGCTCCGCCACGCCGCAGTCAAGGCGGGGGTGACCGTCAGCGTCCAGGCCGCAGGCCCCGCCGTGGCCCATGGCCAGCGGGACGCGCTCGAGCAGGTGGTCTTCAACCTGCTCAAGAACGCCGTCGAGGCCACGCCCCGGGGCGGGCAGGTCCAGCTGCTGGTGGGGCCGGCCCAGGACGGCCAGGGCGTGCAGGTGCTGGTGGACGACAGCGGCACGGGCGTATCCGGTGAGCTGCAGTCCTCCATCTTCGATCCCTTCTTCACCACCAAGCCAGTGGGCCAGGGCACTGGGCTGGGGCTGTCGCTGGTCTACGGGATCGTCGAAGACCATCAGGGTACGATCCAGGTGATGGGCAGCCCCTTGGGCGGCGCCCGCTTCCAGCTGCGGCTACCCAGTCCGCCCTCCTCCTCCGAAGCGAGCGTGCCATGAGCCAGGCCCTGATCCTCTGCGTCGACGACGAGCCCGATCTTCTCGACACCCTTCGGCGGCAGCTCTCCCGCTTGGGGCACCAGGTGATCCTGGCGGGGTCCGGCGAGGAGGCCCTGGTGGCGTTGACGCGCCACCGACCCGATCTGGTGATCACCGACCTGATGATGCCCGACATCGACGGCATGCAGGTCCTCGAGCGCAGCGTCGAGCTGTATCCCGACGTGCCCGTGCTGCTGATCACCGCCTACGCGACGGTCCAGACCGCGGTGGACGCCATCCGGCGGGGTGCCTACGACTACGTGCCCAAGCCCTTCACCCACCAACAGTTGATGGTGGTGGTGGAGCGCGCCCTGGCCCAGCTGCGGCTTCAGGACGAGAACCGGCGCCTGATGGAGCAGCTCACCGGTGAGCACGACAACCTGGGCATCGTGGGTGGTTCGGCCTCCATGCGCCGGGTGCTCGAGATGGTGCGCCGGGTCGCCCCCACGGATCTGGGGGTGCTGATCACCGGCGAGTCCGGCACGGGCAAGGAGGTCGTCGCCCGCGCCCTGCACCGCGCCTCGGTGCGTGCCGATCGTTCCTTCGTCCCCGTGGACTGTGGCGCCATCCCCTCGAACCTCATGGAGTCCGAGCTCTTCGGCCACGAAAAGGGCGCCTTCACGGGTGCCTCCACGGCCCGGGCCGGCCTGGTGCACGAGGCCGACGGAGGCACGTTCTTCCTGGACGAGGTGGGTGAGCTCGACGGTGGCGTGCAGGTCAAGCTGCTGCGCGTGCTGCAGGAGCGCGAGTATCGCCGGGTGGGCGGAAACAAGCTGATGAGCTCCAACCTGCGGGTGGTGGCGGCCACCAACCGGGACCTCGAGCAGGCCGTCAAGGACGGGCAGTTCCGCGAAGACCTCTACCACCGCCTCAATGTGGTGCGCGTGGTCCTGCCTCCGCTGCGGGATCGCCCCGAAGACATCCCCATCCTGCTGGACCACTTCGTGGCCCGCGAGCGCAAGCGCAACGGCAGGGGCGAGCTGCGCTTCTCCACCGAGGTCCGGGACCTGCTGATCGGCTACGCTTGGCCCGGCAACGTGCGCGAGCTGCTCAACTGCTGCAAGTATGTGGTGGGCCTGGCCGAGGGGCCCATCGTCCATGTGGACGACCTGCCCCACTTCGTGCGCCGAGATCTGCCCGCAGCGGCTCCGCGCACGGCCGCCCAGGCTGCAGTGGGCGGGGCGAGCTCCGGGGCCGAGGGCCCGCCGGTGAGGGTGGATCTGCCCTACAAGGCCGCGAAGCGAGCCTGGCTCGAGCACTTCGAGACCGAGTACATCGTCCGGCTCCTCGAGGCCCATGATGGCAACATCTCCCAGGCGGCCAGGACCGCCGGCATCGACCGCAAGAGCATCCAGCGCTTGATGAAGCGAAACGATCTCAGCCTGGACGAGATCGACGGCGACGCCAGCTGAGCCAGGCGTTCTCACGGCCCCAGCGGGTTAGGGGGGTGGCTGGTTCTGCGCGTGCCTGTTGGCCAGCCGAAGCACCCTGGAGTCACGATGGTCGAGATCACCACCACCTTGGGCAGCGGAGGCCCTCGGCAGCTCCACATCCGCCGCGGGCGGCTCACCTGCGTAGCGGGTGAGGACAAGGGCCAGTCGTGGCTGGTGGACGGTGACTTGGTGCGCATCGGCTCCCGCTCGGGCAACGACATCGCCCTGTCCGACACCACCGTGTCCCGCCGGCATGCCGAGGTGGTGCGCGTTCCCGAGGGCGTGCTCCTGCGGGATATGGCCTCCACCAATGGCACCTTCGTGGGGCCGGTCAAGGTGCGCGAGGTCTACCTCTCCCCCGACACCCGCTTCCGAGTAGGCCAGACCGAGCTGGTCTTCGCACCCGCCGACGAGGTCATCGACGTCCTGCCGTCGGACGAGCCGTTCTTCGAGAACATGGTGGGCGGTTCGCTGGCCATGCGCGGGCTCTTCGGCCTCCTGGCACGGGTCGCGCCCACCGAGCTCACCTGCATGGTCACCGGCGAGACCGGCACCGGCAAGGAGCTGGTCAGCAGGGCGGTCCACAATCGGTCCCGGCGGGCCAGCAAGCCCTTCGTGGTGTTCGACTGCGGGGCCGTGTCCGAGAGCCTGGTGGAGAGCGAGCTGTTCGGGCACGAGCGGGGCGCCTTCACCGGTGCCGTGGCCAGCCGTCCCGGCGTCTTCGAGATGGCCGACAAGGGCACCGTCTTCCTCGACGAGATCGGTGAGCTGCCCCTCGAGCTGCAGCCCAAGCTGCTGCGGGTGCTCGAGCAGCGCGAGGTCCGTCGGGTGGGCTCGGGCCAGACCCGCCAGGTCGACGTGCGGGTGGTCTGTGCCACCAACCGCAACCTGCGCGACGAGGTCGACGCGGGTCGCTTCCGCGAGGATCTCTACTACCGCCTGGCCGTGGTGGAGCTGCCCCTGCCGCCCCTGCGCCAGCGCTTCGAGGACATCGCGCTGCTGGTCCACCACATCCTGCGCCATTGTGCCCACAACGCCGGGGTCAAGGACTTGAGCGGCGAGGTCAGCGAGCTGTTCGAGGCCTACCACTGGCCCGGCAACATCCGCGAGCTGCGCAACGTGGTGGAGCGGGCGCTGCCCTTCTGCGACGGCGACCAGATCACCCTGGCCACCCTGCCCGAGGCCATGCGGGTGGCTTCCCAGCGCGTCGCCAGCACCATGGCTGCGGACACGCCCGAGCTGGGCGTCGCTCACAGCGCCATGGCCGAGCTGCCCTTCAAGGACGCCAAGGACCAGATCATCGAGGCCTTCGAGCGCCAGTACCTGGTGGACCTCATCGAGCGCCACGACGGCAACATCAGCCGCGCGGCCCGGGCGGCGGACATGGACCGCAAGTCCATCTCCAGGCTGTTGAAGAAGCACGACATCCGCTAGGGATTCGGCGGTAGTCTCTACCGGCGCAGCAACCTGGCCAGCAGCCCCATGGCGCTCTTCTTGACCACCACGGGACGTTCCCCGGCCCAGACCTGCTGCAGGAAGGCCACCAGGTCTTCGGTCTTGGCTCCGCCCTGCCAGTAGCCGTCGGCCATGTCCTGCTCCATGACCAGGCTGGGCTCGCGTGGGCTCGCGTCCAGGTTGATGACGGCCACCCGGTGGGTGGGGCGCAGATCGGTCTTTAGCCAGCGGCACTGGCGGTAGGCCTTGTCGGCCCGCCAGGGGTGGGCGAAGAGCACTACCATGTCGGGCTTGCTCGAGCGCGCGTGGCGCAGCAGGTCGACGCCGAGGGGAGGGGGCTCGACCGCGAAGTGGGGCTGCAGGGCGGCCAGCAGGGCCAGGCGGCGGTGGTTCATGAAGTCCGCCACCAGCACCCGCGGTTGGCCGCCAGCGCTCACTCGGGATCTCCCTGCTCGAGGCCGAAGGTGCGCATCAGCTCGGCCCACTCCCGCTTGGACAGGCCGCTGCTGGGCTGGTCCACGGGCTGCCCGGCCAGCGCCGCCTTGATCACCTGGACCTCCTGTCGGCTGACGGTGTGGGCGCCGAGCCGGTAGTCCTCGAAGGCCTCCCAGGTGGTGGGCACCCAGGCGGCCACGATCTCGGCGATGGCCTGGGAGTAGACCCGGAACTCACGCTGGGCGTGGGGGTGCAGGCGCAGGGCCAGGAAGTGCAGCAGGTTGTGCAGGTCGATCTTCCAGTACCACTGGGTGTAGGTGGACAGGGTGAGGTTGATCCTGGCCAGCTCGCGGGCCAGATCGAAGCGCTCCATGAGCTGGGCGTAGCTGGCGTGGGCGCCCGCGGCCTCGTGCTGCAGGATGGCCAGCACCTGCTGGGCTTGCTCGGGGCTCAGCTCGGCACCCCGACCTTGGCGGTTGGAGGCGCTCTGGACCGCCAGGTCCTGGGCGGCGGGGGTGTAGAACTCGGTGTCGAGCACCGAGTAGCGCCCGCTGATCTCGTTGACGCTCGCCGTGCGATGCCGGATCCACTGCCGCGCCACGAAGATGGGCAGCTTGACGTGTAGCTTGAGCTCGCACATCTCGAAGGGTGTGGTGTGCCGGTGGCGCATCAGGTAGCGGATCAGCCCCCGGTCTTCGCGCAGCTTGCGGGTGCCGGCACCGTAGGAGACACGCGCGGCCTGGACCACCGCCGCGTCGTCGCCCATGTAGTCCACCAGGCGCACGAAGCCGTGATCCAGGCAGGGCGTGGGCTGGTGCAGGCGCGCCTCGAGGGCGGGGACCGTGGGACGCAGCGTGGTGGCGCTCCGAGAGCGGGCCTGCGCGATCTCCTCTGCGGAGCGTTCGTCGATGGGCATCGCGCCCTCCTCGTGGCCATGGGCGGAGGGAGGATATACTCCCGCCTTCGCCGTTGCACCACAGCCCGCGGCGCCACCGCCCACGGAGGAACACATGGAGCTCGATCAGCTGGTTCGCGAGGCCATGGAGGCCCTGAACGGGGGTGAGCCCGACGCCGCCCGCGAGAAGCTCCACGCCGCCCTGGAGCTCGACGGCAACCGTCCGGATCTGCTCCATGCCCTGGGGGCCCTCGAGCTCCAGCGTGGAGCGCCGGGTGAGGCGCGCCCGCTGGTGGAGCGCGCCCTGGCGTTGCTCGACAGCGGAGCGGTGCCCGAGGCCCTGGCCATGCGGCCCCACTTCCAGCTCTCCCTGGCCACCATCGCCGAGGCCGAGGACGAGCCAGGCCAGGCAGAGGCCGCCTACCGCTCTGTGTTGGCCGACGATCCTCGTCACGCCGAGGCCCTGGCTGGGCTTGGGCGCCTGCAGCTGGCGCTGGGCAAGCTCGACGGGGGCCTGGCCACCCTGCAAGCGGCGCTGGCCATCGTCATGGAGCGCGACGCCCAGGCCGAGGCCCAGGGTATGCGAGAGTTCATCCACGCGGTCTCGAGCTTCAGGGAACAGCCCGCCCGCGACCTGCTCGAGGCCCATCGCGATCGTTACTGCGCCTTCTTCGATCACCACGCCGCACAGATGGAGGCCAAGGGCTGGGTCGCCGAGGCGGCCCGGATGCGCCGCAGCGCCGACGGCGGCATCGAGCCCGATCTGCCCGAAGGCGCGCGCCCCTACGCCGCCACGCGCATCGACCTGGTGGATCCGTCCACCGGCCAGGGGGGGCTGGTGGGCGACCAGCCCATGCTCGTGGCCCTGCCAGGGCTCGAGGCCCTCACCCGCGCCCCGGTGCTCTTCCCCTGGCCCGGGCTGCCCTTCGAGGTGCTGGTGTCCTCCCAGTGCCCCTGGGATCACCTCCCGGTCCAGGTCATGCTCGCCGCGGGCGATCCCCTCGAGCTGGTGGATCCCGTCATCGGGGCCTGGTACAAGGCGGGCTTCGAGGGGCGCTTCGGCTCGGCCAACGCCGGCCGCTTCCACTTCGTCAGCCCCCCCGACATCCGGTCGGGCACTGGCGTCGTCTACATCCTGGACCTCGGGCGCGCCGCCATCGGGGCGGTGAACGATCTGCTCGAGCGCCTGGTGGCCCTCCATGCCCAGCACCCTGTGCGACGGGTGATCCTGGGTCGTGGTCATCTCCCGGAGCCTGGGCGCTGAAAAGGGGTGGATTCTGGGGCGCGGTGGTGACATGCTGTGACGACCTCGGCCCCGCCTGCGCGGTGGTGTCTCCCTGCATGTTGCGTCCCAGGAGCCCCTCCATGGCCCTCTCCAGCCTCGTCGCTCTCGCCCTGATCGGCTCGGGCCAAGCCCTGGCCTACGGCACCGAGCCCCAGCCCCTCGACCTGCTCGACGACGTCGCGCTGATGGAGGGCTCGGCCTACGAGACCGGCTACGTGCCCAGCGGCAGCCCCGTGATGATCAACCTCGCCCTCGAGGCCGAGGAGCAGGCCCAGGTGCGGATGGGGGCGCTGGCCTCGCTCGAGTGGCCCGAGGCGGTCACCCTGGTCTGGGAGTCTGTTCCCGAGACGGGCTGGCTGGGGCTGTTCGGTCAGCTCTCCACCGTGGTCTACCTCAAGCTCGATCTGTGGGGCTACGAGGGCGAGTGGGAGCTGGACCGGCAGAGCATCGACGTCATGACCCAGACCACCTTCGACCCCCTGGTGCTCTCCGACAGCATCCCGGATGTGGTCAGCGTCAGCGACGAGGGCCAGGGCACCACCCTGATCAGCTACGACTTCACCGTGCTGTCGGTGGTGCAGATCATCCTGGACATCGATCTGGCCGCGACCATGGAGACCTCCATGGCGGGCCTGCAGATCCAGCACAACGACGACGTGCAGCTGCTCGAGGGTGAGACCGTGGTGCTGCCCGTGCCCAGCAACGGCTTCATCGGGATCGAGAGCACCTACCTGGCCTCCTGGGACACCGCCATGCAGGTGCTCATCCAGCCGGGCGTCGAGGTCTGTGTGGACATCCTGGGCTGCTACGAGTGGGACGACGTCTTCGACATCCCCGTCGACATGGGCTCCAACGCCTTCGAGGACGAGTTCGAGCCGGTGGAGTACCAGTTCCTGCTGCCGGTGATGACCCCCCCCGACGAGTCCTACGACTTCGGCGAGGTCTACGTCGGCACCCTGGCCAACTGGAACGTCGAGATCCTCAACGGCGGTGTCGAGCTGCTCTTTGGTGAAGCGGGCATCTCCGGCTCCGAGTACTTCGCGGTCTACCCCGACTTTGTGCTGGCCGACGCGGACAGCTACGACGGCATGGTGGTCACCTTCGGCCCGGACAGCCCCGGCGAGTTCACGGCCAACCTGATGCTGGCCACCAACGATCCCTCCCATCCCACCTACAGCGTCGCGCTCACCGGCGTCGGCATCGAGGAGGCCGAAGAGGTCGTCACCACCATCCCGGCCGAGGTCGGCTGCGGCTGCGCCAGCAGCAGCCGGGGGCCCAGCCCCATGTGGCTGCTGGGCCTGGTCTCCCTGGCCCTGGTGCGGCGCCGCGAGCAGGAGCGCTAGCCCCCTCCATGCAGGTCGATACCCTGCCGCTGGTCGCTGTGGGTTCGGCGTCCCTTCGGGGCCGCACCCATCGCAACAACGACGACTCGGTCTGCGTGCTCGACACGCGGGTGGCCGAGGTGGTGCAGCTGCGGCGGGGCACCCTGTTCGCGGTCTGCGACGGCGTCAGCTCGGTGCCCAACGGTGGCTGGGCCGCGAAGATCACCTGTGAGCGCCTGGTCAGCTTCTTCGACACCGACGTGCCCCCCAACGAGGAGGGCCTGCTCCAGCTCATCAACGAGATCGACTGGGAGCTGCGCGGGCGGGGCGTGGGCCAGGCGGCCTGTACCCTCAGCGCCCTGTGGCTGGCGGATCGCACCGCCCACCTGGTCCATGTGGGCGACAGCGAGGTCTTCCGGGTGCGCCACGGGCTCATCGAGGGCATCACCGAGCGCCAGGGCAGCGGTCGCCGGCTGGGCGCTTGGATGGGCATGGGGCCTCAGCTCAACGAGGTGGCCCAGCTCTGGCGTGGTCCTCTGTTCGTGGGTGATCTGTTCTTCCTCACCACCGATGGCGTCACGGAGCTGATCACGCCGGCCGAGCTGTTGGACTGCTGGTGGGCCTCGGGGGGCGCGCCTCAGGCCTGTGCCGAGGCTGTGCTGGGGCTGGTCGAGCTGCGGCACGGCGCGGACGATGCCAGCCTCGTGGTGGTGGACGTGATGTCCCTGGAGTCCAATCGTCATGGCTAAGGTGCACTGCCTCATCTTCCTCCTCGCCGTGGCCTGCGACCCCGGGGGCGTCGGGTCGGGCGCTACCGCGGCGCCAGCGGTGGCCCCCTCCAGCTGGGCCGAGCGCTTCTCCCTCGTCCGCGCGGATCTCGAGCAGCTCGAGACCGCCCACGCCGCCAAGGACCAGGACAGCGCGGTGGCCAGCTGGGAACAGGCCTATCGCCAGCGCTTCGAGCCCCTCATCGAGGGGCCTGTGGGCGACGCCGTGGACTCCCACTTGATCACCGCCGTCGAGTACGAGTTCGGCCGGGTGCTCCACGGCCTCGACTCCCCCCGGCCCGCGCCGGTCCAGGCCGGCTTGGTGGCGCTGCGCGAGCGGCTGGACGCCCTCGAGCTCGCGGTCGCCCAGCTCCCGGAGCCCGGCAACTAGCACCTCCTTCGAGGCGCGCGACCTGACTGTCGCAGTGGGGTGGTCGCTGACCCGGCCTCGCAGTCCCCGCGTCCGTCTGCGCTGGGGTTTCCTGGGGAGCGCGGGCGCGCTGGCCGTGGCACGGCTCTTGCAATTTGTGGGGGCAGAGCCTTGGAGTCCCCATGCGTCGCCTCCTCATCCCCTTGCTGGTCGCCCTGGTCGCCTTCCTCGCGTTGCCCTCGGCGTGGGCCCAGGACCCCTGCAACCCGGCGGGCGGGATCTGCGTGGTCGACGACCTGCGGGCCGCGGGGGACACCCAGGGGAGCGCCGCTGAGCAGTGGGCGCTGCCCTCGGGTGAGCTGAGCGCCGCGGACCTCGAGCGCGCCTTCCAGGAGGTGCAGAAGAGCGGCCGGGGCATCATGGGCTTCTTCGGCCTGCTGGCCGACGGCCAGGCGCGCACCCTCAGCGGGGACAGCGTGCGGGCCATGTTCGAGAGGTACGGTGTGGAGCTGGACTTCCTGCCCCTGGACGCCTTGAACAAGATCGAGTCCGCCGCCGGCAAGGTCACCTTCCACTTCGACTTCGGGCGCGAAGGCCAGCGCGACATCCAGCTGCCCGACACCACGCAGAAGGTGCTCGACTCCCGTCACCGCTCGGACCCGACCCTGGTGAACAGCAAGAACCGGGTCCGGGATGAGAAGAGCGACGGCAAGAAGATGCGCCTGAAGTCCCGGCTGCAGTTCTCGGTGAACGAAGACGGCCTCGCTGGGCTGCGTGAGGGCGACATGGCCGTGCACCACTGGCTGGCGGGCTGGGTGAACCTGAACGTCAGCTCCGAGCGCAGCCCGGGCAAGGTTGCCGCGGGCGAGAAGAACCGGCCGGTGCTCCAGACCGACGCCCGCGGGAACCCCGTGGTGGTCGATGGCCACTACCAGCCGCAGCGCTACGACGACTGGGTCGTCATCACCGCCGCGGGGCGTCGGATCGAGGTGGGCATTCCCCCCCTCGGGTCGAACTGAACAGGCATCGCTGCGCGTCGAAGTCGTGGTATCGTCTTCCTCCTGCCCTTGGAGGATGCATGAACGCACGTCTACTCTGTCTGGTCTTCGGCCTCGGCCTCGGTCTCATCGCTTGTGGTGAGCCAGAACCCGATCCCAAGGACGACACAGCGCCTCCCGATACCACCCCCGACGACACGGGCCCCGACACCACCTGGGTGGATCAGGACAACGACGGCTACCTCAGCAACGTCGACTGCGACGACAACAACTACCGGGTCCACCCCGACGCCGACGAGGAGTGCGACTCCATCGACAACGACTGCGATGAGGAGATCGACGAGGACTTCGACGCCGACGGCGACGGGCACTACAACCAGTACCAGTGCGACTACGGCGACGACTGCGACGACGACGAGGCCACGGTCTACCCCGGCGCCGCCGAGGTCCCCTACGACGACATCGACCAGGACTGCGACGGCGATGACGTGACCGACGTCGATGGCGACGGCTTCATCGCCTCGGAGGCGGGCGGCAACGACTGCGACGACGACAACGCGGACGTGAACCCGGCCCAGACCGAGATCCCCTTCGACGGCCTGGACAACGACTGCCGCGACGGTGACTCGGCGGATGCGGACGGTGACGGCTACAACGACGCCGACTTCGGCGGCGACGACTGCGATGACGCGGATCCCGCCATCCACCCGGGGGCCTGGGACTGGTGGAACGACGGCCTGGACGCCGACTGCAGCGGTGACGACGTGGGCGACTACTACGAGCTCGATGACGCCGAGCCCACCTTCGATGGGGTCTGGGATGGGTCGAGCTCCACGGGGTACTTCTACGACCTGTTGGGCTACGGGATCGACGCCTGCGACCTGGACGAGGACGGCCTGGCGGACATCCTCATCGCGGCGCCGTTCTCGAACAGCTACGGCGGCGGCGTGGGCATCTGGTACGGCAACGGCGCCGACATCTGGACCGGCGGCATGCTGCTCGAGGACGCCGACACCCTCATCGCGGGCACCGGCTACGACTTCATCGGCTTCGACGTACACTGCACCGACGTCGACGGCGACGGCCACCTGGACGTCGTCACCGATCGGGGCGAGATCGACTACTCCAGCTACCAAGCCGACTTCGGGCTGCTCATCTACTATGGCGACGGCAACGCCTTCGATCCGTCCCTGACCGACAACCAGGCCGATGCCGAGCTGACCCTCGAGATGGGCGTGCCGGCTGGCGTGGGCGTCGTCTACTCCAACACCTGGGACGTGGGCGATCTCGACGGCGACGGGGCCTCCGAGATCGTGATCGAGTGGAGCGCGGACAGCGTCTTCGAGGACGCGGACCTGCTGGTAGTCCCCGGTGGTGTGTACTCTGGGGACCTGGACGCAACGGCCTACATCGAGGACTGGGCCGAGGGCGCCCAGGAGTTCTCCCTGGCCCACGTGCGGGTGCTGGAGGACATCGACGGCGACGGGCTGTCCGACCTCTTCGCCGGCGAGGCGTACTACTCCACCAGCTACACCGGCGACAGCAGCGCGGACACCGGCTTCTACCACCTGGACAACTGGAGCAAGGAGGGCCAGGCCCTGCTGGTCAGCGACCTGAGCACCCTCGACGCCCACACCCTCGAGGCCGCCGCCTACGCGACCATCTCTGGCGTGTCCGAGTCCATGTTCGGCTGGTACGCGGCCACGGGTGACTTCGACGCCGACGGCAGCGACGACGCGGTCATCTCGGCCGTGCTCGACGACTCGGGTGCCGACAATGGCGGCGGGCTGTACACCTTCTACGCGGCCACCTCACTGTTCGCCGGCGGCGGCGCCTTCAGCACCAGCGATGCGGGCGGCCACGTCTACGGCACCTTCGACGACGGAGAGCTGGGTATCCAGATCGAGTCGGCCGGCGACATCGACGGCGACGGCTACGCGGATCTGTTGGTCTCCGAGCCCGGCGGCGGCACCTTCGATGTGGGGCGGACCTACCTGGTCTCGGGCGCGCTGCTGGGTAGCGATCTCGACGTCGAGGAGGCCTCGCTGATGGGCTTCGAGGGCAGCGACGCCGACAACTCCTTCGCCACCGACATCCTGGTGGCCGACTTCGACGGCGACGGCATCAACGACATCGCCATCTCGGCCCTGGGCTGGGACGACACCGACGATGTCGACATCCTCGCCGGCCGCGTGATCGTCTACCTCTCGAGCCGCTGGAGCATGTAGAGGCGGGCGCCCCTACATTGGCCGGGGGGCGTCCTTGCGGGTGATCCCCAGCAGCGCCAGCAGCGCTAGCAGCATGCTCATCGCGCCCCCGCCGGGCGCGCTGCTGCAGCCCCGGGGTTCGCCTAGGCCGGTGTCGACGGTGCGCTCCGCCAGGTAGGCGCAGGCGTCGGCCTCGTCGGTCTCGCCGTCGCAGTCGTTGTCCACCCCATCGCAGTCCTCGGCGCCCTGGGGGTGGGTCCATGGGTCGTCGTCGTCGCAGTCGCCGGCGTCCTCTGAGTAGCCGTCGCCGTCGTCGTCGTAGGCGGCGCTGCCTTCGTCCAGCAGGCCATCGCAGTCGTTGTCCATGCCGTCCCGCGGCTCGTCCGCCCCCGGGTAGACGCCGCTGTCGGCGTCATCGCAGTCGCCGGCCAGCTCGGAGAAGCCATCACCGTCGTCGTCCAGGCGCTCGGTGTTGTCGTCGACGATGCCGTTGCAGTCCCCATCGATCCCGTCCGCCTGCTCGGCCACGCCGGGGTGGACGGTGGGGTCAGCGTCGTCGCAGTCGCCGGCGTCCTCGGTCCAGCCGTCGTCGTCGTCGTCGGTGCTGGTGGGGTTGGCGGCCTCGTCGGTCTCGCCGTCGCAGTCGTCGTCGACGCCGTTGGCCAGCTCGACCGCCGAGGGGTTCACGAGCGCATCGTCGTCGTCGCAGTCTCCGGCGCAGGAGAACCAGCCGTCGCCGTCGTCGTCCCAGCCGGGATGGGCGGAGCGCTCACAGTCGTTGCCCAGCAGCTCGACCACGAGGCTGTGGTCGGGGGCGTTGGCGAGCAAGGAGAGCGTGGCGCCGTCGGGCTGGGTGTTGGAGGGGACCCAGGCCAGGTCGATGGTCTCGGAGGCGCCTGCCTCGACGTAGACGGGGTCGGCCGTGAGCACCGAGAAGGTGCTGGAGTCGGACAGATCGAAGCCGCTGACGGTGAGCTCGACCAGGCCGCAGTTGGCCAGATCGAAGGACGCGGTGGTGTAGCTGCCGGAGCTACGGGGGCCGAAGTCGTGCCACACTGGGCTGATGGACGCGCAGGGGTGCATGGACAGGCCGCGCAGCGCGACGTGCCACTGGCCGCCCTCGACCTGGGTGTCGGTGGAGGTGACCGTGAGCAGGGCGCGGTGGATGCCGGCCTGCTCGGGCCGGTAGCTGATCTGGGCGACGGCGATGGTGGGGGCCGCTTCGCTCCCCCGGGCCAGCTCGAGCCGCCCGCTGCCGTCGTCCCAGGGCAGCAGCACGAAGGGCTCCTCGTCGCCCTGGTGCTCGATGGCGATGTCGGTGATCGTGACGGGGGCGGCGCCCTGAGAGCGCAGCTCCAGGCCCAGGGTGCGCCGCTCGCCCACCGCCACGGCCCCCGCGTCCAGCAGCGCGACCGAGGTGAGCACGCGGGCCTGGGGTGCGGGTTCGTACTCCGGCGGGCAGCCCAGCAAGGGCGGACAGAGGAGCAGTACGGCGAGCAAGGAGCGGATCTCTGGGGCCATGGCGCTCTCCTGTCGGCATAGTAACTCAAGATAGAGTTACCAACCACCAGAGCCTGCGTGTCCCATGCGCGATAGGTGGACCGTGCAGCACGCAACCTCCGGCGAGGCCATGGATCCGGTAGCGCTCTTCGATCACTTCGTCCACGCCTTGCAGGAAGCAGGCCGCGCCAGCAGCCCGCAGCTGCCCGCCGCCGTCCGGCTGGTGGGCGCCTGCAGAGGCCTGGTGGTCTGCACCGGCGCTGGCAAGAGCGGCTTGGTGGCGCGCAAGCTGGCCGCCACCCTGAGCACCCAGGGGCACCGAGCGTGCTGGCTCGACCCGGGGGCCGCCGCCCACGGCGAGCTGGGCTTGCTTGGGAAGCAGGACCTGCTGGTGGCAGTCAGCCGCTCCGGAGAGAGCGACGAGGTGCTCGCTCTGGCGCTGGCGGCGCCGTGCCCGGTGCTCGCACTCACGGGCCGTGCTGGCAGCCGGCTGGGCCGCGCCGCTGCGCTGGTGCTCGACTGCGGTGCGGTTCCCGACCCTCCTGGCGCGCCGCCCACGGCCACCTACCTGGCGGCCTCGGCCGTGGCCGACGCCCTGGCCCTGGGCGTGGGATCGGTGGCCGCGCCGCTGCACCCGGCGGGCGCCATCGGGCGTGCCCGACGCATCCCTGTGGCTCGCGTGATGCACGCTCCGCCTGTGGTCGCCCCCGACCTGCCGGTGTCCCAGCTGCTCTCGGTGCTCACCGGGCATGGGCTCGGGGCGGTGCTGCTGGTGCGGGATGGAGCGCTGGCGGGCATCGTGACCGACGGGGACCTGCGCCGGGCGGTGGAGACCCACCGGGGCGCCGTGCTGGAGCTCTGCGCACAGGACATCGCCACCACTTCCCCCGTCACGGTCCAGGCGCGAGCCCCCCTCGGCCAGGCCCTGGCGTTGATGGAGGACCGTCCCAGTCAGATCGCCGTACTGCCGGTGCTGGACCAGGACGACGTGGTCGTGGGCCTTGTGCGAATCCACGATCTGGTCCAGGCGGGCCTGGGATAGGGAGCCCCATGAACCTCCACCCCGTCCAGGTCGGCGCCGTCACCATCGGCGGCCCCTCCCTCGTCCTCATCGCTGGGCCCTGCGTCATCGAAGGCCGCGCCGCGACCCTGGACATCGCCCACGCCCTTGCCGCCACCTGCGACGCCCTCGGGATCCCCCTGATCTTCAAGGCCAGCTTCGACAAGGCCAACCGCAGCACCGGCACGGCGTTCCGCGGCCCCGGGCTGGATGCGGGGCTCGAGGTGCTGGCGGCGGTGCGCGAGGCCACAGGCCTGCCCGTGACCACCGACGTGCATCTGCCCCACCAGGCCGCGCCCATCGCGGCGGTGGTGGATCTGCTGCAGGTGCCTGCCTTCCTGTGCCGTCAGACCGATCTGCTCCTGGCCTGCGCGGCCACGGGACGCCCGGTCAACGTCAAGAAGGGTCAGTTCATGGCTCCCGAGGCCATGGGTGCCGTGGTGGAGAAGCTGCGCGCTGGGGGCGCCGGGGGCACCGTGCTCACCGAGCGTGGAAGCAGCTTCGGCCACGGCGATCTCGTGGTGGACTACCGCGGGCTGCCCGCCATGCGCGCCCTGGGCGTGCCGGTGTGCATGGACGCCACCCACGCCTGCCAGCAGCCCCCCAGGCTCGGCGCCAGCACCGGTGGGCTGCGGGCCATGGTGCCCACCTTGGCTCGCGCGGCGGTGGCCGTGGGCATCGACGCCCTGTTCCTCGAGGTCCACCCCGATCCGGATCGGGCCCCTTGCGACGGCTCGAACATGCTGCCTCTGGCCGAGCTCGAGCCGCTGCTGAGGGGGCTGCTGGCCTTGCGCTAGCCGTCGCGCTCCAGGTCGCCGTTCAGCTTCATCCACGCGCCGATGACCACACCGCACCAGGTGAGCACATGCAAGGCGTGCACGCTGACGCCCAGGTACTGCTGGCGCACGGCCATCCAGGCCATGTCCTCGGCACCGATCAGGCTGGCAACATAGGCCCAGCGTAGCGTGGTGATGCTCATGGTGGTGGCGCTGGTGCCCAGCAGCAGCAACACCGTCAGCCCCATCACCAGGGGGTGTCTCCAGCCTGCGCCAGGTTCGAGGGCGCGGGGGTGGAGGAACACCGCCGCGACCACGGCCCACAGCGCGCACAGCGACAGGACCTCCTCGCCTACGATCACACCGAAGAGCACACCGGCGGAGCTCCCGCTGTTGGCCAGGGCCAGCTCGAGGCCAGCGCCCAGCCCGGTCAGCAGCGTCTGGGCGGTCAGGAAGGCGACCCACCACAGCGCGGCGGCGTACAGGGCCAAGAAGGGGCGCGCAGTGCTGAAATCGCTCACGATGGACCTCCGGTGCTCACAGCATACAGCGGCAGGGGAGAGCCCTCGCTCGCCTCGGGCACGGTGGTGCAGGGCTGGGGAAGGTAGACGTCCATCCAGGGCGGATCGGCGCCGTGGCGCAGCTTGGCCACGATCCACCAGGCCAGGGTGCTGCTGCGCCAGGGTTGCTGGCCCTCGCAGCGCAGCTCGAGGCGCTCAGCTCGAGGCGGCGTGCTCCACCGCAGGCCCACCACCGGGCCTCGACCCAAGGTCTGAACCTCGTGTTCCTCCGGCAGGCCGTCGGGGAAGAGGGGCTCGAGGGCGCACAGGCGGTGCTGGTGGACCCGCTGGCAGCTAGCCCCCGCGGGGGGCGGCCCGCTCACCGGGGCATGCTCGATGACCACGGCGACCCCGAGGATGCGCAGCAGCTCGGCCGATCTGGCCTCGGGAAAGCGCCCCGCCAGCCCCTCGAGGGCGCGCAGGCCCGCGTGATCCCAGGCCCACTCCCCGCCGACCAGCGGGCGCTCGTGCAGCAGGGCCGCGGCCAGGCGGGGGGCGGCGTCACAGGCGCAGCGCTCGGGCAAGGAGGTGAAGCGCTCGTACAGCGGCCCGGGGGGACCGGCCTCGAGCCCGACGTAGATCTCGGGGATCCCGGGGGCGGGGCGGTCCCTGCCAGAGGGTGAGGGCAGCACCACGACGAGCAGCAGCGGCGCGGCCGACACCACTGCCCAGCGAGGGGGCAGGCGAGCCGCGAGCAGCTGTGCGCCGCGGGCCGCCAGGACACCCAGCAGGAACACGAGTGGGATCAGCCAGCGTTCCCAAGGAGTGCTGGCCAGCCAGCCGGCCTGGTGCGTGAAGCCATGGTGGAGGTAGGGCAGCGCCGCGGGCAGGAGCCCGGCGATCCCAAGCGAGGCGCCAGCCGCCCCGGCCAGCAGGGTGCGCCCAGCCGCCCACCTGCGCCAGCCCGCTACGCTCAGGACCGCCAGCCCCAGCAGTGCGGCGTAGGCCCCCTGCTGCCAGCCCATGTGCGCGCTGCAGGCCAGCACCAGTCCGCCTAGGCCCGCCAACCAAGGCCGCTCGCGCTGCAGGCCTAGCCCAAGCAGGAGCGTGCCCCCCACGCTTAGCTCACCGTGAACCAGGTCCAGCGGGGTGCCTAGCCCCAGCAGGAAAGGCGCCAGCCCGCCGACCACACCCGTGAGCAGGGTGTGGGGCCCCGCGCCCAGCATGGCCTGGGCCAGGCGGTGGCAGGTCCAGGCGGTGAGCAGCATCCCCGCGACGGCCAGGGCGGAGTACTGGACATGGAACCCGATCCCCAGGGCGCCCATGGGCCAGGCCAGCAAGGCGGGCCCCAGCTGCCAGTCCGCCTGCACGAAGCCGGGCCCCACCGGCCACCCCAACCAGGCTTCGCTCCAACCCTGCTGTCCTGTCAGCAGGCGCTGCAGCTGCGCGAGGCCCAGGAGCTGCCGCAGCGCGGCGGGGTCCTGAAGTGCCAACCCGGGCTCGAGGATCAGGTGTCGCGCCGCCGCAAGCACCGCGGCGGCCAGAGCCAGCAGGGCCAGCAGCTCCCGGCGTAGACGGCGAGGCAAGGGCTAGATGGACTTCAGGGGAGGGCCGTCGTAGCTGGGCCCGTCGTCTTCGAGGGGGGGCGCGGGGATGCGGGCGAACATGAGCTGGTCGTCCTGCATGTCCACCGCGATGGTGTCACGCGGGCCGAAGTCGCCGGCCACGATGGCCCGGGACATGGGGTTCATGCAGTACTGCTGGATAGCCCGCTTGAGGGGCCGGGCTCCGTACAGGGGATCGAAGCCGGCGTCGCACAGCGCCTTACGGGCGGCGGGGGTGATCTCGAAGTTCAGCTGGCGCGCATCCAGCAGCTTGCGGATGTGGCGCAGCTGGATGGTCAGGATGGCGTCCATGTGCTCGTAGCGCAGGGCGTGGAAGGTGGTGATCTCGTCCACCCGGTTGAGGAACTCGGGGCGGAAGGTCTTGCGGAGCTCTTCCTGGACCATCGCCTCCATCTGCTCCTGGTCGAAGCCCTGCTCGGTGCCCGCCAGGATGTGCCGCGAGCCCACGTTCGAGGTCATGATCAGCACGACGTTCTTGAAGTCCACCGTGCGACCCTTGGAGTCGGTGAGCCGCCCGTCGTCCAGCACCTGCAGCAGCACGTTGAAGATGTCCCCGTGGGCCTTCTCGATCTCGTCGAAGAGCACGACGGAGTAGGGGCGGCGGCGCACGGCCTCGGTGAGCTGGCCCCCCTCGTCGTAGCCGACGTAGCCCGGAGGCGCGCCGATGAGCCGGGCCACCGTGTGCTTCTCCTGGTACTCCGACATGTCGATTCGGATGAGGTTCTTCTCGTCGTCGAACAGGAACTCCGCCAGGGCCCGGGCCAGCTCGGTCTTGCCGACGCCGGTGGGGCCCAGGAAGATGAAGCTGCCGATGGGGCGGTTGGGGTCTTGCAGGCCGGCGCGGGCGCGTCGGACCGCGTTGGCCACGGCGACCACGGCCTCGTCCTGGCCGACCAGGCGATGGTGGATGCGGTCTTCCATCAGCAGCAGCTTGGCCTGCTCACTCTCGACGAGCTTGGTGACGGGCACGCCGGTCCAGGCGGAGACCACCACAGCGATGTCGTCGTCGCTGACCTCTTCTCGCAGGATGGCGCCGTCTCTCTGCAGCTCGTCCAGGGCAGCCTGGCGCTCCTTCAGCGCCTCCTGCACGCCGGGGATCTCACCGTAGAAGACCTGGCTGGCCCGCTCGTAGTCTGCGTTGCGCTGGGCGGTCTCGCCCTCGTGGCGCAGCTGGTCCAGGCGCTCCTTGAGCTCGGACAGGGCGTCGAGGGCTGCGCGCTCCTGCTCCCAGCGGTTGCGCAGCTCCTGGGCCTCCTCTTCCTTGACGGCGATCTCCTTGTCGATCTGCTTGGCCCGCTGGCGGGCGTTCTCGTCGTCCTTCTCGCGGTTGAGCGCCTGCAGCTCCACCCGCATCCCGGCGATCTCGCGCTCGAGGGTGTCGATGGGCTGAGGGATGCTCTCGATCTCCATGCGCACCCGGCTGGCGGCCTCGTCGATCAGATCGATGGCCTTGTCGGGCTGGTGGCGGTCGGCGATGTAGCGGTCCGACATGGTGGCGGCGGCCACGATGGCGTCGTCGGTGATGCGGATGCCGTGGTGGGTCTCGTAGCGTTCCTTGATGCCGCGCAGGATGCGCACGGTGTCGGTGACCGTGGGCTCCTCGATCATCACGGGCTGGAAGCGGCGCTCGAGGGCCTTGTCCTTCTCGAGGTGCTTGCGGTACTCGTCCACCGTGGTGGCGCCGATGCAGCGCAGCTCGCCCCGGGCCAGGGCCGGCTTGATCATGTTGCCGGCGTCCATGGCGCCGCCGGAGCCGCCAGCGTTGACGATGGTGTGCAGCTCGTCGATGAACAGGATGATGTTGCCCTGAGAGTTCTCGATCTCCTCGAGCACGGCCTTGAGGCGCTCCTCGAACTCGCCGCGGTACTTGGCACCGGCGATGATGGCGGCCAGATCCAGGGCCAGCAGGCGCTTGCCCTGCAGGGACTCGGGCACGTCGTTCTTGGCGATGCGCTGGGCGATGCCCTCGACGATGGCGGTCTTGCCCACGCCCGGGTCGCCGATGAGCACCGGGTTGTTCTTGGTGCGCCGAGCCAGCACCTGCAGCGCCCGGCGGATCTCGGTGTCGCGGCCGATGATCGGGTCGAGCTTGTTGTCCCGGGCCTGCTGGGTCATGTCGCGGGTGTACTTGTCCAGGGCTTCATACTGGCCCTCGGCGTCTTCGCCGCTGACCCCGCGGCCACCGCGCACCGTGTGGATGGCCTCGAGCAGGCGCTGGCGGGTGACGCCGTAGTCGTGGAGCAGATCCCGGGGCTTGTCCTTGCACGCCTCGATGCCCACCAGCAGCATCTCGGTGGCCACGTGGCTGTCGCCCAGCTCTCGGGCGGCGGCGTCGGCGGCGTCGATGACCTCGTTGGCCTGGCGCGACAGGCGCGCCTTGGTCCCCCCGCTGACCTTGGACAGATCGTCCAGTTGCATGGCGGCTTCGCGGGTGAGGCCCAGCACGTCGGCCCCGATGGTCTGCAGGATGCGCGGGGCGATGCCCTTGTCCTGGGTGAGCAGCACGGTGAGGAAGTGGTGGGGCCGGATCTCCGGATTCCCCATCTTGCCAGCGAGGTTCTGAGCGTCGTGGATGACCTCGCGGGCCTTGACCGTAAAGCGATCGAACTTCATGCCAATCTCCTGGAAGCAAGCAAGAGCCGCCGTCCAAGAAGCCTATCCGCTCAGCGGCTCGCGTACGCCCTCAAGCTAGGCACCGGCTCCGGATGCG
>ERZ890953.158-NODE-158-length-40358-cov-25.752177_pt1 | contig 40358 bp, 48 predicted proteins | sample MGYA00521264_ERZ890953 | MGnify/ENA primary metagenome ERZ890953 (study PRJEB32303, sample SAMEA104408629) | aquatic metagenome | biome: Brackish water; feature: Chemocline; material: water | place: Baltic Sea | collected 2014-10-26T21:54:00 | depth 200 m ...
TTATACAGGTACTTTAGATTTATCCCCTATGAATATGTCTTCATGTGCTACTATGCAAGAGATGCTTGTTAACTGTAGGGCTACTATTGTTGGATTAGAAACATTGAATATTGGTAATGTAACAACTATGTATAATATGATGAATAACGCTTCTACAAAAACCTTAACCACTGCTCAATATGATGCTTTACTAATTAACTATCAAGCACAGCCACATAAACTAAATGTGCCAATGTACATCAAAGGTACATATACACTCGGAGGTGCTGCTGAAACAGCTAGAAATGCACTCATAGCAGATGGGTGGACAATAACAGACAATGGAGGAATATAATATGTGGTTAAATCATAATGACAATACAAAGATAAATGTACCTAGAGAAATTACGGTAAATGGTGTTACGTACCCTAAACAAGTATTCAATGATGAAGCATTTTTAAATACTATAGGTATCTTCAAAGCAACTGTAGGAGCTATGGCAGACCAAACTTTATTTACTAATACAGAAGTAATTGATTGGGTAACAAATACTGTTTCATATAATTCAGTAGCAAGAACAGAAGAAGAGATTAGAAGTCTAACTGTGCCAATATCAATCACTAAAGTACAAGCAATGAAAGCCATGAAACAAGCGGGAGTTTGGGAAACATTTAAAAGTGCTATAGCTTCAAATGAAGATGCACTTGATGAGTGGACTTTAGCACTTGATTTGGTAAGAGATAATCCTTTTGTAGCTATGTTAGCACCTGCACTTGGGTTGACAGATACACAAATAGATGATTTGTTTATTTTGGGTGTGTCACTATGAATACAATCCTATTAATTATAGCCTATTTTATAGACACTATATTCACAGTACCATTAACGCTACTAAAGTCTATACAGAATAGAAAGAGACTATCAGAGTATCACTATAACATAGCACTTCACTATGACTATAAGTGGTGTTCACACCTTTTTCAAGGGTACGATGGTCATAGTGTATCGGCTGTGTGTTGGAAGAGATATAGAATAGATAACAATAAAAAGTACCTAAAGTATGTGCGAATTATAAATAAGGTATTTAGAGATAACTTCCATTGTGAGAATGCTTATATATATGAGTTTATAACAAAGCCAAATTTAACTCTAAAGGCACACTAAAATGACTGAGGCTTATATGATGTCTAAGATTATGTTCAATGGTGCTTTATTAGGTTTAGCTACTATATTAACAGCACTTGGTGTAGATACAGAAACCTTTACTTGGTTAGGTTACTTACTATTTTTTGATTATGTTACTGGTGTACTTAAAGCTAAGACGTTAGGACAATCTATAACATCTAATAAAATGAAGTATGGGGTAATATCTAAGTTCTCTATAATACTTATACCCTTAGTATTAGCTATGGCTGCTAAAGGTATTAGAGTGGATGCAAATAATATACTATATATAGGAATGAATATACTAATTCTATCAGAGACTTATAGTATTATAGGTAATATATACTCTATCAGAACTAAGTTAGAATTACCCGAGTATGATGCTGTAGCCCAAATAGGGCATATGATAAGAGGTAGGCTATTAAAAATGGCAGGTGAGAAGATAGATGATTAATATATATGGCATTGTTGCCACTTTAGTAGTTATTAGTGGATTGGTATTCCAATTCCACTATAGGCCTCTAGAGGCTAAACAAGATGAAATAACTAGGCTCGAAGAAGTAAGAGATGTATATGAGGTAACTATAAATGATATAGGTGCTAAGCTATATACAGCTGAGAATAATATAACTACCCAAAGGCAACAAGGGTATATAGACTCAATAGGAGAAGAAAATGCCACGTATGATACTAGCACTCTTGATAACCTTTTTACTAAATAGCTGTGCTGAGAAAGAGCCTCTACCTATTAAGCCATGTATACAGCAAGAGTGTACATATGTTCATTTTATTATATATGCTGAACCACCTCCCATAGCTATGAAACAGAAACCTAGAGCAATAGGTAATGGGGAGTGCATAGTATTAATAAATGATTTAGTGGCTCAGAGTAATAGAATGGGTACGCAGGCTAATATATTAAGTAAGTATAGAAGAAGTTGCATGAAAGCAAACGAAAGGACTAAATAATGAATACTAGTATAAAGAATTTACAAATAGTTTTAAATGCCATGGGTGCTAACTTGGCTACTGATGGCATTTCAGGTGGCCATACTCTTGGTGCTATATCTTTAGTAGAAGCACCTCCATGGATTAAAACAGCTATGTTTGAAATAGGTGTGCACGAGATTAAAGGTATTAAGCATGATACTAGAGTATTAGAATATCATGCCGTTAGCGGTGGCTATAGTACAGATGAAGTACCTTGGTGTGGTTCCTTTATTAATTGGGTAATGTTACAGAATAATTTTGATACTGTAGATACTCCAGCTAGGGCTAAAAGTTGGCTAGGTTTTGGTGCTCCTTCTAAGGTTCCAGTAGTAGGTTCTATAGCCGTCAAAAGTCGTAAAGGTGGTGGCCATGTATGTTTTGTGGTAGCTGAAACAAATGATGGTAAACTACTTTGTATAGGTGGTAATCAAAATGATGAAGTTAATATCAGAGCTTATGCTAAGTCTGATTTCATGGCTTTTAGGGTACCATATAATTATAAAGACCATGTATATAGCTTAGCCATAGCTAACTTAAGTAACACTAAATCTAATAGGGAGGCCTAAAATGACGTATAATGATATACTAGATGCTATTAATCATAAGATAGAAAATTCAGCCTTTGCACGTTTTACACAAGCACAGGTTATAAGTGAATTAAATAATACTTATAGAGATATAGCCAATAAGACAAATTTGTTTGAAACTTATGATTTTATAAAGCTAGAAAATGGTCGCATGAACTATACATTACCGACAGGTATGAGTAGGCCAACTAGAGCAGTATTCAGAGGTAAGAAGCTAGACTTTAATTCACAAGAAGCTATGGACTTAAACCTGCCATTATGGGAAACGGCCTCTACCTCTTCTGAAGTAGAGGCTTTAGTTTATAATAATATGTCAGATAAAAAGATAACTATTTATCCTAGATTAACTGACGTCCAAGTATTAGCTGACATAACTGAGATAGAGTACATAGGTGAATTGGCAGAAGTTTATGATAATATCAATAAGTATCTATATCTTAATAGCAATACAGGCGCTAAGTACATAGCACCTACTGCTACTGCCATAGTCTCAGATTTGATAGAAGTCATAACTATATATGGAGCTTTTGTACCTCCTATGGTAACAATCGCTGCCCTAGAGTCTACTAGGATTTTTATTGATGAGTCTAATGTTAATGCTCTTATATACGGTACTGCGGGTAATCTTTTAATTACTATTGGTAGGACTGAAGATAGAGCTAAGGGTATGGACTACTTAAAGATATATGGTTTAGATGAAACAGAAGTTTCAGCTATAAGAAAAAGAGATTTCGATAATGGCTTTATGAATACCAATCGTAAACCTCATTATAGAACACCATTTCAAAGATAAGGATTAGACATGAAATTTTCAGACATATTTAAAAAAGGGTATGGTGCTCCGGCACCATCAGATTTAGTAGAAGGCGGTCTAGGAATAGATGTAACCAATAAAAAAGTGTACTCTAAGGGCACAGATGGTTCTATCTTCCAAATAGGTCTTACAGATGCAGAGAAGCAGGCCACTTTAGATGCCGCACAAGCTTTATCAGAATATATTGATGCTCAATTATTGCTTAGATTACCAGCAGGTTTAATATCTTTATGGAATGGCTCTGTAGTTCCTGATGGTTGGGCTTTATGTGATGGTACTAATGGTACTCCCAATCTCATAAATACCTTTATCAAAGGTAGTAATATAGCTGGTAAAGGTGTCACTGGCGGTTATGCAGATGCAGTTAATGTATCACATAGCCATACATTTACGGGGACTGCTATGGGTAATCACTCACATAACTTTACTGCTGGTCGCACTAATACTACTAGTGGTTCTCTCTTCTCTGGCGAGACCTCAGCCGCTCCGGTAACCACTGGGCCTACTGCAGGAGCTTCTGCAGGTACTCCAGCTGGTACTATCAGTACTAGTGGTGTAAGTGGTACTGATGCAAACTTACCACCATATTATACTCTTGCTTATATTATGAAACTTGCGTAAGGAGTTTCTATGTATACTCTTGAGGACATTAAGAATGAGAATACTTTAGTAGATATTATAAATACTCTTTCACAAAAGGTAATTGAACTAGAGAATGCTATAGATATCTTACAAACACCAGAGCTAGTAGGTACTCCAGATAGACCTACTGAAATGAGAAATTTATGACAAATTCAATCGAAGTAAAAGACTTTACAGGTGGTATAAACCATATAACTACGCCATTTAGTATATATCCTACCGAAGCAGTAGAGCTTTCTAATGTAGTTATAGACTCAAATGGTATGGTTACTAAGAATTATATCTTAGATAAGCAGATAGTGCCACCAAAAACTTTAGCAACAGATGCTTTACAGATAGCGCCGAAAGGCTCATTCTTATATGATATGACTACTGCGGCGGCTGACTACTATGAAAAGGTACGCTTTTATCAAGGTGAAGATTATATACTTATAAATGGTGTACCAAATAGGCTTAAAGATGGTACTAAATCATCTGTATTTGTTGTTAGTCCTTTTGTGGCCACCGCACCACAGAATACTACGCTTAGTACTCCCAACCTGGCGTATACTAATGTAGAGCAATATACATATTATATTTCGTATAGAAATTCTGCTGGTTTTGAGAGCCCTTTAGTTAAGCTTAATACGGTGAATGCGCATAGAACCTTTAATACTAATTATACGGTTGAAACTGCGTCTACCCAAACTATAACTGTTACAGCGCCTCCAGAAGTTGGAGACTATGGTAGAATATACAGAATGGGTGGTAACATAAGCTTCCCATCATTAGTCTTTCAATTTAACTCTAGCTGGGTTGTTACACTAAACTATGCTCCTGTAACAACATCAGCTGGTACTTTTACATTTAGTATTCTTGATGATAAGCTAGGTAGTTATGGAACGACTTGGGGTGGTGTGCAGCCACCTTTTCTAAAGTACTTAGTAGCCACTAAATTCGGATTAGCCGCTGCCAATGGCTCACAGGTGTATCTGTCAATGAATAAACCTGATGCTTGGAGCGCTCTTACATCTCTGAACTTTGGTTCTACAGTAGTGGCCATAGCATCAGTTTATAGAGGTTTTCTAGTGTTTACTGAAAGTTCATATCTTTATATGGTATCTGGCTCATCATTATCAACATTGAGTGTGGACTTGATATCTACTGACGTAGGTTGTAGTTCAAATGCTTCAGTTAGTGAGGTAGGGCAACATGCTTTAATATGGGTATATAAGAGAGAGTTTTATCTATTCAATGGCTCTAGTGTTATAGAGATAGAACCTAATACATATGATTATAAATTTCTATTAGTAGAAGGCTATGATAAAGATATTACTGCTATCTCTTATGAAGGGTCTTACTTAGCAGGAACTAATACTGGCTTTGTATCCTTAGATTTAAAGAATAGATACAAACCTTTTATAGATTTTGACCTAGAAGCAGTATTTAATATACCACAATACGCTAGCTTGCTAAGAGAATTCATATTTAACCATGAGCATCTTATGGGAACGTATAAAGCAGATGGTAGTTTTTGGTCTCTAAAAGAATATATCTACGGTGATATAGAATATGTTGATGCTTTCCCTCCTACTGATGGCTGGGCATTGGGCGCATATACTAATCCTCCAATAGTAGATACTGACTCTACAGTATGTGTTTATCATGGAGGTTTCACAGGTTATCTACCGGTAGCCCCTGACCCTTGCTCAGACGATGGTGCTATGCTTGGTAATTATACCAATTCTAGCATCTCTACTGTGCCAGTGCTATATCGTAGTAGGTATAAGGGGCCTAAGCTCAGCTTCAATAATCAGACCACGGCCTCTAAGTTTACTCTTATGGAAGTTTTATATGAGGGTGAACTAATAGCCAAATGTTATGTAGATGAAGTGTTAGTGGTTACCAAAGAGTTCATATCTACGGAAATAACTACTGCCAGGATACAGATACCTGCGCAATCTATTAGAGGTAATTATGCACAGGTTGAGCTAATCTTTAATGGTAAGATATATAGCTATAGACTTGATGCAGAGATGGAGAGTACTAATTAGTATTCTCTTAATAATTAATATTAATACTATAGCTTTAAAGAGAAATTTGGATATAATATAGTATAAAGGAATTTAGATGTCTAACTTAATCTTACCACAACTTGATGTTGAAGATATAGCCATTAAGATGGATATGCTAGATACCTCAACGATGAGTCTTGAAGCTACAGAGCACCTCGATACTGAGCTTAAGATGTACACAAGAGAACTCTTTATACCTACGGGTAATATAGTAATAGGTAAGCAACATAAAAAAGCTTGCCTTAATATAATTACTAAGGGTCGATTACTTGTTAAAACTAGTATGGAAGATGAAGGTCGTGAGATAGTGGTACCACATAATATGTCTCAAACCTTTGTAACTGAAGCTGGTAGCCGTAAGATAGTTTACGCTTTAGAAGATACTATAGTTATTAATATTTGGAGCAACGTTGAGTCAACTTCTTTAGATACTATAGAAGATGAACTTGTAATACCTAGTCTTAAGTATAAGGCATATTTAAAAGAAAAGGAGTCAAAATGGCTTGGGGAATGATCGGAGGGGCTGCCATAGGTCTGGTTGGTAATATTGCTGGCGGTTCTATGGATGCTAAGAATGCGGCAGCTCAATCACAGAGTGATAGAGAGTTAACTCAGTGGCAAACTGAGGCAGCGAGGCAAGATCAAGCTTTTAATGCACAACTTGGTTCTAATCAATTTGGTGCTCAAGCTTATAATTCAGCGCTTAACTCACAGAACCAGATGGCACAACAGATGTTTAGTGCTAACTATGATATACAAAATCAGCAGGGTAGATTTGATGCCTTTCAAGCAGAGTTTGGAGATGTTAAAGATAATGTAAATAATTACTTTAGAACCTTATCTGCTTCAAGTGTTAAAGCACAGAATAATGATGATATCAATGCTCGTATGGCTGGTGTTGATGCTAGACTTAGCCAGACATTAGCAGAACGCGGTATACAATCAAATTCAGGTATAGCTATACAAATGCTAGGGCAAAATATGATAGAGGGTGAGACAGCTAAAGTTATGGCTAATAGAAATGTTAATACAGAAGTAGCTGGTGCTCAATCTCAGTATTTAACAGCTCAAGCTAATGACCCTCTATTGTCTAGAGCACCTGATTTTAATGCAGGTATACTTACAGATACACAACGTAGTTCATTCGTCAATACAGATAATGTACAGACTAGTTATGAAATTCCAACACAGCAAGCATTACCAACAATGCCAGATGTTAAGGCACCACCTGCAACTGGCCTTAGTGGTTTTATTAGCAGTATATTTTAAAGGTTTAATATGAGCAATTTTGGAAGACTAGGTAGTGCTATGGTTAGTGATGCATATAAAGGTCAAGCAATGCAACAAAATGCAGCTAACTATGAGGCACAAGCATCACAGAGAGAATTAGCAGCACAAAATGCAGAGATAGGTAAAGCTACCAATGACTATGCTATCGAAGAAGCAGGTGGCATAAGAGCCCTGGCTAAGAAAGCAGCAGAAACAGCTAAGCAAGATAAACTACGTGCACAACAGATAGAAGAGTATAAGTTACAAACGGCTAGGCTCAAAGCTACTAAGGTTAGTGCTTCAGATAATAGAGCTGCTATGAAAGCGGCGGCTACTGCTGGGGCCAAAGGTAATAACCAAGTACATATACCAACAGTTGATGCTGCCACAGGTGAACAAGGTCAAGGCCAAACAGTAGCTTATATGAAAAATATAGCTGAAACAATGGGTGCCACATTTACCACTAAAGATGGTAAGACTGCTATGGTAGCTCCTACAGGTGCTGGCTACCTGCCAACTAAATTAGCTGACATGACTAGCACACAAAGAGAAGAAGCTAATAAGATGTTAGCTAGATGGGAAGGAGACCCTAATTTCGTAACTACTGAAAGTTCAAATGGCACTAAAGTATTTACGGATAAGACTTCTGGCTTCTCTGTCAATTCGGACCAATTTATGCTTACAGCAAATGCTAAGGGGCAATATGAGGTTGCTTCAATGTTTGACCTTGGTATGATTACTGGCCATGTAGCTAAGGGTAAAGAAGAGATGGACATCAATAGAGCATTATATGCTTCTAATGATAAAGCCACTGGTTTTGCTGATGTAGCTGGTCAGACTGGCCCAAAGCCTACAGCTGAAGAAACTGCAAATGGACAAGCTATGCTAGCTGTTGACCAAAGTGGAGCAACTCCTTCAGCTACGCAAGTTCCTGGTGCTCAAACAGCCCAGGCCGTAGGTACTCCTGACCCTGCTTCATTACCACAGAATGACCCTCTTTTGGCTCCTTTTGATGCTAAAGAGTACGACCTTAAAGGATTAGCTACTTTTGCTGGCACTAGAGGTAGGGAGCTTATTACAGCTGGTTTGCTTAAGAAAGGATTAAAAGAGGGTACACCTGAGTTTAATAAAGCTTTCGAAGCTGAGAAACCTAATATCCTTAAGTGGGCCGCCGATAAGCAGTTTAAGCTTACTCCTACTGAAGAGCCTGCAACTCAAGCTTCACCTGATGTAGAAGGACCACAACAAGTTGTAAAGCCTAGTGCTCCTGAGCATTGGACTAAGTCTACTGATTATAAAGGTAGTTATAAACCAACGCATCCTAATGCTGAGGGATATAGTAATAACTATGGTGGATATAAAAGCCATGCTGAATACAATAAAGCTATTTCTGCTACAGATAGAATATTAAATATGGGTAAAGAGTCAGCAGAGTCTGATAAATTACTGAAGCGCTTTGCTACTGACTATAAGAAGTTTTATGACTTAGGTATAGCTACACCTGCTGAGCTGGCTAGATATGATGCTGATATGAAGAACATGGATGCGGAGCGTACAGCAAATAACTCAGCATCAGCACGTAAGCTTAATAATGAGGCCAAAGATGCACAGATACTTGATGAAGCTTCAGTATCATTAGATATTGAAGTAGACAAAGGTACTTCACCATTAGAAGCCATTAACTTAACTAAGTCTCAAATGCGTAAGGTATCGCATGCACAGAGAGCTAATAAGCTTAATCCTGATGATAGAAAGACTTATAAAGGTATAACAGGTAGAGCACGACAACTTAAGTTTACACAAGAGATGCTTAAGCGTGCAGACTTAGAAGCGTTAGAAACAGTCAGTCCACTCAAGAGAGCTTCATTATTTATAAATAAATATTTTGGTGATATGTCTACTAAAGAGAGAGCTGCTATGATAGCAGAGCAAGGCATGGGTGAAATGGTTTCACGTACGCTCAAAGAAATTTCTGGTACGGCAGCTTCTGACTCTGAAAGAGCCACTGTTAGAAGTTGGTTACTTGGTGAAAAAGGTATTGATGGTAAAGAAGTTCAGCGTATTATGAATAAGATACAGTATAACCTCTATGAAGAAGCTAAAGGCTTCGGAGAAGTACTATACTCTAATTCACAATTAGGTAAGCTACAAGGTCTTAAAGATGCTACTAGTTTTATGAAAGGCTTAACTCTTGATAAAGATGTAGTAGGAAAGATTAGAAGAGTTGTAACACCAAGGAGTGGTAATGAATACTAACTTAGAAGGACTTAGAGAAAGCTTTAGATTAGGCTATGATGTCTATGAGCCTTCATATAAAGAAGCTGAAATGATTAATAAAATGGAAAGAGGTTTTGTTTATACAAGAGAACAACTTTCTGCTTTAAGAGACCGTATGCAACCAGCAGAGTACTTTAATGTTATTCTGCTCATGAACCGTTCTTTACAAGGTTATTTTAGTTCGGTGGTTAATACTATTGCCACTACGCCGGTTGACCCTGAGGATACTAACCAATCAGTAGCTATAAATACTGGGCTTGAGTATATGCTTAGAATAAATGACTGGGATATACTTAAAGATGAATTACAACGTTCTCTATTTAATTCTGGTATGCCTGCTATAGGCTATACTATTAATAAAGTAGGTAAAGATAAGTATGGTAGAGATAGAAATGAGATAGGCCTTGAGCATGTTCCTCATTTTGAGATAATTAATGACCCTAAAGCTCGTAAGTCTAATAATGATGATGCTAGATTTCAGCATAGATTTAGATGGATTAGCTTAGATGAAATTAAACAACTATTTCCACGTACTTGGACTAAGCTTATTTCACAGGCTAATACATTAAACATAGATGAGTCTGATTTGTCATATACCTATTCAGAGAGATTTACCAACAGATATAATATAGGTGAGGAATATCTAGTTGTAGATACGGTAGCCGTTAATGATAAAGGTAAAAGAGAGCGTATCTTCTGGTCTGGAGATGTTGAATTAAGTAGAAAACCATTTGCAATGGGTAAGCTTAAATTTGCGTATAGAACTATAACTCTTAACTCCTGTAAAGAGCCAGAGTTTTATGGCATACACCATGATACATATGAGAGTCAGAATGCTATCAATCAAGCTATACTACAAATTCAATTATTGGCTAATACCAATAAAATTCTTGTAGAGAAAACAGCCGTAGAGGATATTGACCAATTCCAAAATGCTGTAAATAGGGTTAATGAAGTTATACCTGTTAAGCGCCTCGCTGGTATTGATTTTAAAGATGTTGGTAGAGATATACTTAATCAATATACCATCATAGATAAAGCATTAGACCGTATACAAAGAGTACTACATATTAATGATAGTTTCTTAGGTCAAGCATATAATCAAGATAGTGGTAAGAAAGTTGCGTTACAAAAGAACTCTGCTATGATGGCTTTACGTTATCTCAATACTAAACTAGATATGTTATATAGATATATAGGTTTAGATATGATTGAACTTATGAGTACTTTTGTAGATGCAGAGATGCAAGTAGAAAAGAAAGATTTAGTTACACAGCAACCAACATGGAGTACTATAAATAAACCTGTTATGCAAATGCAACCTGATGGTACAGAAACACCAGCGGTTACGTATAAAAAAGCTGGTGAGGGCGTAGAGAAAGTAATTCTTAACGACCCTGATAGTAGTTTATTATTTGACCGCATGGATATAGTTGTAGAGTCTATACCTTATGATAATAATGAAGCACAAGATAAACTTATGTTAGAGCAAACTATGCAAGGTCCAATGGGTACTAGTTTATTACAAGCTAGCCCTGGTGCCTACTTCCAAATAGGAGCACTTCTAACTAAGGAATATAGAACTAAGCACTCTATAGAGGTTGCGGCAATACTTGAAGATATGGCTCGTAAGATGGGTTATCAAGCACCTATGGCAGACCCTAGAGAGGTGGCCGCAGGTACTCCTGGTACACCTGGTGGTGGGCAACAACCTGCTGGTAATTATGGTGCAGGCGCTATGGCTAAAACAGCCGGTATGGACACTAACAGCATGAACCTTGCTGATAAACAATAGGAAATTAAATGCTAAATTATGATGAATTAGACTCAGAAATACCAGTAGTAGAAACACCTAAAGCTGAGGTACCAGTAGAAGCTCCGGCTATTACATCTAGTATTAAAATGGTTCCTACAACTCCAGGGGCTGACTATAATACCACACAGCCTTCTGAGGTAGGACTAGATTATGATACTTTAGATGCTTCTGTGCCTAAGACTACTATGCCTGATGTTATAGATGAAAAAGCTTTTATGCAACAAACACAAGTAGATAGACCTGCACATACTGAGGGCACTCTACCAATTCAACCAGAGATAGCTAAAAAGTTTAATATCAAATCAGCTTCTAGATTGAAAGAAGAGCGTAAAAACGGTGGCTCAGACATAGGCTTATATAGAACAGAGATGTTACCTGCAAGAGCTGAGATGGAAGCCCAATATCAAGCTGCTTATCCAGATGCTTCAGAGTCTGACCGTAAGCAATATTCTAAGGAACAACTTATAAAGTCTAACCCTGACATTGATGAAGAGTGGATTGCTAAGATGGATAGTGACTACTATAAGTTAGCTCCTGAAAAGCAAGACTCTATACTAGATAGATACTTAGAGTTGGCTGGAACTGGTGATTTCCCTGACCATGCTTCTGTAAGAAATCAAATGGCTCGTGATGGCTATGACGTCAATAATGTTGATTATGCTACTATGAATAAGCCCGCAGGTTATAATGAGTTTAAAATTAAGGCGCAAGACTATGAGAATAAAGGATACTTTGCCGGCGCTCAATATGCCAAAGCACTAGGATATATGCTAGGTGATTCTGTTGCAGGTGAAGCACAAACACCATTACAAAAAGAACGCTTTGGTCCATTAAATGCAGCTTATCTAGCTACAACAACGGTAGGTCTATTTACAAGTTTCACGAGTCCTGACACTGACGCTGGTAAGTTACGCGCTAGAATGCAAAATACGAGAGAGGTGTTAAACACTTCTGCATCTGCTACTACGCGACTTATGTCAGATTTAGCAGTAGAAATATTTGCAGGTGGTCTTGTGACTAAGGCTTTTGCACCTCTTAGACTAGGTGAACAAGTTAAAACACTTGCAGATGCTATGAAGAAGATGTCATGGGCTAAGAGCGGCGAATGGGTTGGGCAAGGTGTAGTAGCAGGTGGTGTAATGGCCGCAGATAAGAAAGCAACAAATGCAGAAGTAGCCACCACCGCTACTGTCGTTGCCATGATGCCTTACCTAGGTAAAGCTGTATATCATACTGGTAGTGTAGTTCGTAAGATACCAAATTGGCGTATGCATAAAGCTAAAGCTTTTATAGATGATATTATAGTTACACCAGAAGCTAGAAGTAAGTTTGATGAAACATTACGTATTATTGATAGCCTTAAGCTTTATGATGATATGACTAAAGATGAAAAGTATCTATTGGCTGGTGGTCTTACTGACTCTAGAGCTGCCATAGCTTATGGTAAGACTATACTAGAAAGTAGAAATGGACAAAATCAATTCTCTACATATCTAAAGGCTCTTACTAAACAGCTAGGTAAACCAGAATTAACCGCAGCACAAGCTAAAAGTTTTATCAGAGACCTTGTGGCTAATGTTGACCGTTCAGTGGCAACTTCTAATGAGTTGGTAGCTTCTCATATCAACTCAGCAGCTTTGACAGCAGATGCACTAGATTTGTCTAATTCAGCACATGGTCTATTGACGCATTTTAGTGGTCTGCCTAATGATTTACAAAAACAATTAGACCATATATTTTCTGCTGATAAAGATATACAAGTAACAGCGGGGCAATTGTCTGAAACAATAAATAGACTATTAGCTCTAGATGGTTCAAATAAGCTGGTCGGCATGCATTTAGCTGGCGAGTTACAGACAACTAAAAATAGCCTTTTACAGAGTCTTGGAATAGACCCTACAGATGCACAACGAATGGTTGATACAGCTCTAGCTAATGAATATTCTGCTAAGTCATTAGAGAAAGTATTACGCACGACTAAAATTGGTAGAGACTTACATAAGACGCTTATCAATTCTGCTGATGCTGCTTCTGATGTACCTGGTATAAAGCACATTGGTAGGTCTATAGCCAGTACAACTGATACAACGGCCACATCACAAGATATAACTAAGCTACTAGATGTAATTGGTTCTATCTCTCCTCAGGCACGAGCTGAAGCAGAGAAGCTACTTGTGGATGGATACGCTCAATTCTTCTTACAGAAGGCTAATACAATAGGTAAGAAAGAGGGTATGATAAACTTTGCTTCTCTTGAGAATACTTTGGCTAGCTTTAGAAGTAGCGAATTGATGAGCCCAATAGCGAAAGCTAAATTAGCCCAACTTGAATTGGTTTCTAAATTGGCTAGATATGATGATAAATTCATTAAGCTAGTGCTTAATGCAGACGACCCTGATTTAGCCGCTGTAGCAGGTTGGGTTAACTCGCTAGGACTTGGAGCCGCGGTAAAGTTAGTACAAGCTACATTTAGATGGGGTTCTAGTTTTGCTTTCAAAGGTCCTGCATATCATAATAAAATGCTTAAAGCTCTTGAGAAATCAACTTGGGCAGATAATATGTTAGGCACTGGTACGCAAGCATTAGACCAACAAGATAAGTTATTTAGTAATGTATTTAAAGCTCTAGAGGCAGAAGCTACAGGGCAAGTACATAATCTTGATGCAGCGCCTCTTAGACAGAATGGTAGCGGTAGGCTATCAGCTGAAGTACGTAAGAATGCACCAGCACTTGCTAAGTTTATAGACGACTTTAGAGAGTACCTTAATAATAGAAATCAGGTAGTTAATGCCGTATTCTTCAAACGTATGGAGGGTGAAGAACTCAATGGTGCCAATGTAATTAAGCTAGCAGAGGCTATAGATAGAGGTGAGGTTAGAGTTGGTCTTGGTGAAGCCTTACCTATACCTGGTGAAAATGGACATATGTATGCTCTAGGTAGTAACCTGAAATTTAAGAGTACTCATAAGCTTGCAAAAGCTATGCGTAATGGTTCTTCTGTTAAACTAACAGATGTATTACCATATAAAGCTAACAAAGCTTTCTATGATATGCACCTGCACCTAAAGACGCTTAGTATTAAACCATATGCTGAGGGAACTCCTCAAGCACAAGGTGGGCATGCAGATATGGCTAATAGGCTCATTGGTGCTAACGTAGAGTATAAGAATACTGGTGGCATTACACAAGCCAACATAGACTTAGAGGGTAATACGGTACGTAGTGATATATCTAATATATTACATGAGATAGGGCACTTCATTAGTGAGGCTGAGAAATTACCAGGTGGTGGTAGCCCTAAAACCATAGCATATATAAAAGGTGGTATACCTAAAGACATACAAGCTAAAGCAGCTAGATATGGTAAGACTTCCACTGGTGAAGCTTATTACAGTCTTATGGGAGAGCAAACTTCAGAAGCTTCTGCTGGTGGTAGGACTGTACTTGGTAGCGATGGTAAGCGATATATAAGCTTAGACTACTCTGCAGAGCGTAGCTCAATAGAAACAACTAGAGAGATGCGTAATGGTAAAGAGGTGGTTAAGACTAGAGTACGAAAAGGTATAACTGCTGAACATAAAGAAGCCGTAGATGATAACTTTGGTACTACTAACTATCCTCAAAATAGAGCTAGGGACGAAGCCTCTATTAGTGGCCCTACCTCTCCAGAAGATAGGGCTATACCGAATGCAGAGAAAGCTAAAGTAAGAGCAGAACGAAGAGATGGATATGAGGCTAAAGAGGGTGTAGGCATAGATATCAACAGTAAGATGAAAACAGCCTTGGTGAAGATTTTAAATACTTTCCCGAATAAAGAGCAAGCTAATGTAGATATAACATGGCTAAAAAATAGGTTGTTAAAAGAAGGTGTTTCTAAGAAAGAAATAGACCTTATGACTACACAATTAGCAAAACGTAAAGCTGACCCTAGAGTGGCACAACTTGAAAAGTTAGGAGTACCAAAGAGAGGCATAGCCTCAACGGTAGGTGAAGAAAATATGGTTACTAATGATAAGGTATCTATTATGGATATCTTAGGCGAGTCATTAGATAATCAAATAGAGATTAATACTATATCTACATCAGCATATAAGAATATATCTAAGGGTTTTGGGCCTGGCGGTGAAGATGATGTAACTAATTATGCGGTAAGAGGTTTCAGTACAGAGCGTGACCTTGGCGTACAAGACATGCATAAAGTAGGTGATGTTAAAGGTAATACACAATTAGGCTGGTCAAGAGGCTGGACTTCTAAAAGTACAGATGGAAATAATGCACATGTGCTTGGCGAATTTCAGAGTGATATAGCACAAGGAGATAGCAAAGAGTTATATCCAATTGATTACTCGGACTTTAAGAAATTGGCCATAATAGATGGTATTAATCAGACTATAGAAAAAGGTTTCACTAAGATGATTATACCTATAGACCGCTCTGGTGCTTTAGTTGGTTCTGATGATATTGGTAAAATGTATAAAGAGTTAAATGCTGGTATCTTACCTAAGTTAAGACAACAATTAGCTAAAGCTGGTTTGAAGATAGATACTAAGTTGGTTGATACGGACATAACTTTTAGGGATAGCCAGGTTGTGCTAAAAACGGCCAATGAATATGTTGGTGATGTAGCCAATTTTATAGATAGACGTGATTTTAAAAACCTTCTAGAGGGCTTATATCATGACCAAGTTGAGGGGCTTGAATTATATATTAAGTTGAATAAGGCTTATAATAAGTACCATATAGATGCTAAGGCTCCTGACTTCTTAAGAACTGGCAAGAAAGATGGGCACTTTGAAATAGATATAGAGCCTAAGTATAAGGTTGCGCCTAAGAATGCTAATGAATTTAAAGAACAATATAAGAAAACACATGAAGTCGCGTTTAATAATTTAGAGTCAACAGACTTAATAAGAGTTGAGGCTAATAGTGGTAACTTTGGTCCTGCTGAGATAAATAAGATAACTGATACTTATGAAGGTTCATCTACATTTGATGAAATGGATGCTTTCTATGATATAGATGGCAATGAATTTTATAGTAAGAGAGTACTTGAAGTGGCAGGAATTAAACCTAGGTTACCTACATATGTATATGAAGATGTAGATGGTATTAAACTACATAGCCATTTAGAAGATATGCATGGTATTGAACTAGGTTTTAAGAGCGCTACTAAGGCTAAGATGCAAAAGGCTAACTTGATAAAAGATATAGATGAAGCTATGACTAATGGTACGGGTAATGTAATGCGACCAGACCAGGAATTTGAACTAAGTAGAGCTAGCTCTATAAATGAGATGCATGATATTGTAGAGACTTGGGGTATGCCTGAATTAAATGATGATTTATGGGAAGTGTATGATGAAGCACGTAAATTAACATATGGAAAGGAAGGATACTTTAAAGAGCAAGTAGTAGACCAAATTAAAACCCGTTGGGATATGCTGGGTGTTATAGGTGCACTAGGTTTGACTGGTGCTAATGAGAAACTTAAAAAGGAGCAATAAATAATGGTAGATTGTAATGTATGTGGGGCTAAATACGTGAGGGCATATGTAGCATGCCCTAGTTGTGATATAATTAAAAAGAGAGCTGAATATCAATCGACTCCAACAAAGACCGAGGTTCATTCACAGAAGTTGCAACACATACATAAGCCCCAGCCTTCTTAAGCTCATCTATCTTAAACTCTTGAAGAGGTGTGGCCACTTGGCCTGGCCTCTTAACCTCTATACCTATAAAATAACCTCTATATACTCCGATTATATCTGGCCAACCAGCCTTAGACATACCTATGGTCTTGTTAACCACGGCACCCTTAGACTGTAAGAACTTCATAATCTTGGTTTGTATCACCGACTCTTTCATTATAACTCCCTTAATGCTTGTTCATAAGAGTTCTTTACAAAGTTCTCTTTCTTCAGTGCTACCGATGTATATATAGCACCACCTATACCTGGTTTCTTAGCTACGAGTATGTCAACTATAATAGGCTTAGCTCTATCGTGGTTGGCCTGTCTAGCAAGTCTTTGTGTATACTTACTGGTCTTGTCTGACATTGAGTAGATAAGAAGTTTATCAATATGACTAAGGTCTACGCCCTCAGCATCTCCATCAGAAGAGAAGATTTGTGCCCCTGGTATATATAGCTTTAATAAGGTACGCTCTAGTATAAAGTGTGCCATTATAGCTATTTTAGAAGTATCATAGCTAGCTAGGATGTAATTTATCTTTTCTCTGCCAGGCAATATACCAATATCTTTTATTGTACTGCCTTCTATCTGATAATGTACAGACCTATCTTTACCGGGACTATCATTTGGTATAGCCATATCACCTATCCTTAGCACCTTATCCTTGGTCCATGCTTTAATCATATTCTTGGTAATATCTGATAATTCTATTTCAATCAAATTAATGCTTGGCTCGTGCTCAATACCGACGTCTGAACGGGTTTTAAAATTGAATAGGTGTTTTATCTTAGACAAGATTAAATCGTCCTTATACTTCTTATATGACTCCCTAGGAACCGGAGTATATTGTATATCAGGCACTCCCAATGCTTTATGATAATCATAGAAGCTTTTGTATTTTAGAGGTGTCCAATCACTTAGCTTAAGCTGATGATAGATTAACCCTAGGTTCTCTGCATAAGGAGTAGCAGATAAGTACAGAATAGGTAATCCTTTGCATCTAAGTTTAATCTTCTTCCAAGCTGCCGATGGCTTAGGGAAACCACTAATTGCATGATGGGCTTCATCAAGTATAATTATCTGTGGCTTCATCATAGCTTTGTGAAAAGACTCATAATTTACAATCTCGTATTCTTTAGTGAGCGGCAGATTAGCTAAATGCTCTTCCCAACCTGGTATAGCTTTCTTCTTAGTAACTATCAAGCACTTAGTTAATGTGCTATTCTCAATAGTTAATAAAGCGGTGCCAGTCTTACGAGTTCGTTCTTCCCAAGCAAGATAGGCAATGGCATGTTCTCTAAGAGCAGAAAGAGCCCACTCGGCTCCCTCTATCTGATGCTCGTTATAAGCCCACATCATACATGCTTTTGTTCATCAAACCATAATAAGAAACCAGCATTAGTGGCTAGATGTGCTAAATGTGGTAGGCCTGTTTCATGGTCAAACTCTTCACCTCTACGGTATGCTTCTAAGTGACGCATTAAAGCATCTAGGTATCTTGTTGGGTCGTCTAGCTTCTGCCAGTTATTTGGCTTATATTTCTTAGCTCCAAAAGTCATAACCTCCGCAACGCCCTCTAGTAAAACAGGTGGTATTAAGCTATAGCGAAGTTTATCTTTATCATGCTTGATGCCATCTTCAACTATAAAGATATTCTCTCGCTTGATACCAGCTTCTCTAATAGCTTTTAGGCAATCATTACAAGGCATATGCGTAATATAGATACTATGTGGAGTACTTGTATGTAGTAGATGTTTAGATACTACGCCGGTAGCATCATTTAAAGCAGATACTTCTGCATGTATTACATCTTTATGTGTAGCTCCATTCTCTTCACAAGGACTATCACTAAGATTATAGTTATGCCCTCTACCAATAATTTCGCCATACTCATCAACTACTATGGTACCTACTTTACGCTTTTGGCACAAAGATTTATCCATCTCAAGCATAGCTTCTTTATTATAATCGTACTTGCTCATTTTATTCTCCTATATAGTTCAAATGATTTTGTTGGCTTAAATATAAGCTCATAATTGTCTAGTCTAAACTCAGTACCATCTAGAGTATCAGTAGAGCGTATTATCATCAGCATATCTACTGGTGCCTCTTTAAGGGTAGAGATACCAAAGTTGATATCATAATCTTTAGTTGGGTCTGTAGTAAAGTAACCTGCTTCTAATATAGATGGTGGTAAACTCCTAAGGGTTTTAATTGAGCACAAAACTCTTTGCCCTTTGATAATATCTGTAATAAGAGTCTTATCAAACCTAGGGCGAGTAGGGAGGTTACCGTCCTCACCTATATATACATTATTCTTACTTAATAGTAATACGCCTAACTTCATAATTATTCCTTTAGCTCAAATTTAATAGCACTTCCATGCTTATAAGTTTTTATCTTCAAATCATCAGTAGTAAAGTCTACTGTCTTTTGCCCGTCTTTTCCTACCCACATAAACTGTGGAGCTTCATACATCTTAGCTTGCTGATACTCTATAACTCCTGCTATATGCTCTTCATAGATATGAGTATCTCCGAAGTTCATAGTTACTCTGCCAGGTAATAGGCTAGTCTCTTTAGACATTGCTATAATCCATGCGGCTGCGAATACTGCATCACTAGGTATACCAATCATAACATCTGCACTTCTTTGAGTCCATATCATATCTAGGTAAATACCCTCACGAACATAAAATTGATAAGAGTAATGACAACAAGGTAGGCTAAGCTCTGCTATTCTGTCTGGCCTCCAACCTGTAATAATCATACGTCTATCGGTAGGATTATGTATAAGCGTATCAATTACATTCTGTAGTTGGTCTACTCCATTGAAATCTCTCCAAGCATTACCATAATCAAGCACAAGCTGGCCATCTTCATCAGCCCATTTACTCCAATAATTACAACCTTGTTTTTCAAAGTCTTTTAGAGTCTTTGGACCTCTTAGCATCGCTGCAAGCTCACCTGTAACACCTTTGTGATACATCTTTCTACTTGTTAGAAGAGGAAAGCCCTCTTGTAAGTCGAAACCTAAAGTAGTTCCAAATAATGACTTAGTCACGCCATTTCTAGTGTGCCTTAAATCGCCATTAGTCATTACCTGGTCTACCAAGTTCTTATAAGCTATCTCAAAATTATTTTGCATATTATTCCTTTATTTTAATTGCGTATCTCATACCAAAATATCTTTCTAGTATTTTACATTGTTCTTTTGTCATTATTTAACTTATTCCTATTTTAATTAGACAATCAAAACATACGTGTTTAGTAAAATTTTGTAAACCTCTAACTTTAATCTTAGTTGTTTGTTCTTTGCTAATAACATTTTTACACTTATCGCATACATATTGCTTCATTTAATCTCCTTTTTATATTTACCAGATTATCTTGCATATTATTCCTTTATTTTGATTACTAAGTCCATAAATGGATTTTAAGAAGAGATAATTTTCTCTTAATATCTTTATATATCTAAAACGATAAAATCTGTTCATGGACGACGAGGGCCCATAGAAATTGATTTTATTCGATATCATTAATCGAGTTTTCAGATTTTGGAGGTAACCATAATTTAAGTTGCCACTCATTACCTACGCCCCTAACTAGTTGGTCCATACGAACTAGTCGCATATTACCTATAGCATCGAACTCGCTCATACCAGCCACTTCATAAGCATCAGCTACTGCTTTCCATAAATCTTCTTCTGTTTGTTCAGCAGAGTCTAAGATTTTATTGGCCTTAACTTTACCTACTTTATATATACCCATAATTCCATCAGAGGTATCACCCATTAATGATTGATGATAAGGGTGCCTAAGTATAGATTGCTCAGAGTTAGTTACGAACTTCATATCTATGTTATACTTATTACTTTCATAATAATTGAAAGCATGTGGTAATGAACCAAGTACGTCTTTATCCACAGCACATACTAAAGTATTCAAAGGGTCCTCATAGAAGCGACATACTACTTCATCATCAGCTTCCCATTCAGTACATATAGTACCACCTAGTTCAGCTATCATCATATCTTTTAGCTCTTTTAAACCTGATGGTACGTGCATGCTTTTTCTATTGGCCTTGTACTTAGAGTCAACAGAATATCTGAAGTTATCACGACCACCAGTAAAGAATAGCTCATATACCTGGCCACCAGAAAGTTCCATAATCTTATGTATCTTTTCCCTAGCTCTACTAAAAGCTATAGATACGTCCATAGAATAAATTATGTTAGTATCATCACAATAATCTGGGTCTGATATAATCTCTTCCCACTCTGTATCTGTATAGAATTCTCTAGGCAATAAATCCATGGCTATCTCACACGTAGAAGCCGCTGCAAATGCTATTGTATCTGCATCAATAAGAAGTAGTTTATCGTGCTTAGGAGGCAATACATTACCTACTGTGTCTAACTCTATATGTACTATATCCATTATAATATACCTTGCTTTCTGAGCTCTATGATATCCTCTGAGTTGAGACCTTTGTCAATTAGCTCTAGTATCTTTCTATGTGAGATAGTTGTAAGGTTAGCCTCAAACTCTTCATAATCACCATTAATAGCTATGCCAATAAGAACTCCAGACTTTCCTTCTACGTACATAGTATCTGTGTCTAGTGTAACTATTATTTTCTTTTTCATTACTTCGCTCCTTCATTACGTTTACGTAATTCTTCATTCATTAGTAGTCTCTCTTGCATTTCTGCAAGGTTTAATGGCTGCCCACCACCTTCAAAGTCGTCTGATAAATCTGTCATATTATGCCCATAGACTATATCGACCGGCATAGGTATATCTTTGTAATACATGAGTGCCGTCTTACTAATAGCCTCCCAAGCTTTAACCATATTAAGCTCAACTATTGAACCCCAGTATTTGGCATCCGCTTCAGGTACTATCAGATAGATACTATCATGTACTGAGTTGACAATGTACTTAAGGACATCTGGCTCAGCTTTAACCATATAATGTATAGCAAGCTTCATAGTCTCTGCAACAGAACCTTGTACAGGTGCGTTAATAGCATCAGTACCAAGCTTAGGACATATGCGTCTGCCTAGAGCCGTAGTAGTTACGTACTTACCTGACTTCATTACTTGCCAACATTTCTTATGATAAGCGCCTATATCAGGATAAGCACTAAACCATTTATTCTTAAGCTCTTGTGCTTCTGTCTCAGTAAACTTTAATCCATAAAGGTCGAAAGCATAACCTACGAAAGTCTTAGCAGAAAGTCCAAAGGCAAAACCAAAGTTTGCAACCTTAGCATTAGAACGCATACGACCATCAACTTCAGAGATAGGTACATTGTATACAATAGAAGCGGTATACTTATGTAAATCTTCGCCTCTTATTAAAGCCGCGTACATATTTCTATCTCTATAAATAGAAGCCGCCGCTCGTAATTCTGCTGTAGAATAATCGGCTGCAACTATGATTAAGCCAGAGTCTTCTGGTACTCCAAATACTCCTTTAAAAGCACGAGGATAATTCTGTAGATTAGTAGTTTCAGGCAATATCTTAGCCCCTTTGCAACTAAATCTACCTGTAACTGCTCCTGCTACATTATAGAAACCATACATACGAGGGTGCACATATCTAGCTAGCTTAGACTTATCATTAAGAGCTTGTCTAGCTGCAAGTATATGCTCAGCTACTTCATTACCATCATTAATAGCCAATCTCATAAGAGTAGGTTTATCTGAGCTAGTTGTTCCAAATAGTTTACATACTTGTGGTGAACTACGTGGATTAAGACCAGCAGGTAGTTTATCCATTCCATCAATTATTTTCTTATCATTGATAGCTGTATAGGCTAACCACTTGTTTCGCATTACAGGCAGTCCATTAGTTTGCCACTGCATAGCTTCTCGTTGTGCTATGTTATCTAATTGATAAGCAGTGGTTTCCATTGCATCTTTAACTTTCTGCATATCCCATAGTAAGTCTAAGGCATATACGTCCATAGAAGCATATTTTAATTGAGTCTGTGAAAGATAAGCACCTTTAACAAACCCTGCCTTTTGTAATTTCTTTTTATCGAGTCCAAGGTATAATTTACCAAGGCCAACATACTCTAGTACATCTACCAATGAAAAGTCTTGGCTCTCTGCAAAGGCAGTCTTACAAGCATAAAATAAATCAGCACTTCTATCAGGTAGCCAACAATTATGATTTAAGCAAGCGCCTAAAGCACTATAGTCATAGCTAGTATTATAGCCAACTAACCACATAGGTTTCATATACTCTAGTACAGTTGGTAAGTGGTTATTATCCATATCTAGTACCCATACAATAGGACTAACTGACTTCTGATAGAATTGAATAAGTCTTGTATATCCATAGAGTCCATCGCCTTCAATATCAAAGAATATCGGCTTATTAAGATTAAAGACTGGCAATTCTGCAATAGAATGTACAACTTTAAATTGCATCATGAGCATATCCAAATGTAATGGCAAGAACCATCTTCATCTGTAACGAGTTCTGCATCGTCAGTAGTACAACCTGGAGGTGCTGGTGGTAAGGGAGGTATATAAATACAAGAGTGTGAAAGTGTTGCCACGAATATGGCGAGTATTAGGTATTTCATTTAAAGTCCTTTTAAGTGATTTAACACTATGATGGTCCCTAAGGACCAACGCTAATTATAGTTTAGGTTGTTCACCAGCGCTTGTATCAATAGATGGCATACCATCACCAGTAGCTTCAAAATCTCCTACTGCACTAATGTCAGTAGTTTCAACTTCAGCTCCTGCACCCTCAACCAGCTTAGCAATTTGTACTGCTGTCAGGTATAAAGAGATACCATATGCTCCAAGGTATGTATAACCACCCATTGAACCGTGTATAACACCAAGTGAGCCATTACCAATGATTGTATCACCCATATCTACTTCTTGACCCTTGGCATTAAATGTCTTGACATTATTCATCTTACCATCAGGGAAGAAAGAGTTAGTCTTAAACTGAAAAGCTAGCATATCTGTATCTGCACCAGTCTCTGAGTCTTTAACATGCTTATAACCTAAGGTCTTTGGCTCTGTTGCAGATTTGATAGCTGGCGTCTCAGCTTTATATACTTCCCAAGCCGCTTTGATTTGTGAGATAAGACCCTCAGCTTCTTTTGAACCCTCTTTGAGAATTAATGTCGCTGTCTTTTGAAACTTCTCTGGCTTACCTGGTTCTGCTTGGTTACGGCCTTCGCCACTGATAAATACCCATTCCAATGTTCCTACTGGTGGTTGTACTACTTTAATCGCTTTCATTCTGTTTCCTTGTGCTTTCGCTTTGTTCGTTTGTTCTGTTCGTTTAGTGCTCTCGTAGCATTTAAGACCTATATCTTAGTAGAGGGTGCCGGGAAGGTTTGGGACAACCTGTAAAGCGCTCAATCATAAGGTGTTACGCACCCTCAACTAAAATATAAAGCCACTCCCGAAGGAGTGAGTAGCTTACGCTTCTTCTGGCTCAGGAACAATAAGTCCAACTGTTGAATAGTCAACACCTGGTAAGTTTGCTTCAAGTTGTTTTGCAGTTTCAACATCAATATCACCAGCATAAAGGTCAGCTTTGATACCATCTTTAGATGCTTTAACTTGTTTTGCATGTTCTTTACGAGCTTTTTCAGCTTGGATAGAAAGTCTTTTAAGTCCAGTACCACCGATACCATCACCTGACTTATCTTCATAGAAGTAGTCTGTAGTTGCAGGTAAGAATGTACCTGAAAGTGAACATTGAATTTCAGTAATTGTACCAGCTTCATCTCTGTGTACTACTTCTTCAACATCAATTTTAGCTCCGCCTGCTTTAGGCTCTAGAAGTTCTCTTAGTGACGCAATTACCGGTTCTTTTACATTGTTTGCCGTTAAAATTGCTAGTGTTTCTGCCCATACGTCTGATTTACTTTTTGCCATTGTGTCTCTCTTTCTTGTTTAATTGTGAGTGTGTTTATCGGCATTTAAGCCGAACCGCTGTCCAACCATAAGGATTAAATTTAATCTTTATATTTATTATTATATCGTAAAACAGATTAAATATCAAGGTATTTTTGAAATTCTTTGAAATTCTTTTAATCAATTTTATTGATGATTATACTAAGCTTTGTCAGCTCTATTTTGAGCCGCCGCATCGCTATAACCAGCCGCATATCGTTTACCTAGTTTCTCTATGTTAGCCTGTAGAGTCTGTTCTCTTGTGATATTCAAAGCTCTACGCAAATCTTGTAAGTAGAACTCAAGGTCACCAAGCTCTTCTATTACATTCTCCATATCAAGTGGCTTACGATAGATTACTGACTTCTTAACCGCGTCTAATAACTCTCCCGCTTCACCAGAGATACCTACAACCATATGTAGTAAGTGGGCATCGTGGCCTGTCATTTCTGCGGCTATCTGTTCTCCACTTTTAGCCAAAGCTTGTACCATTTCCTCGAATATAATTACTTTCATTGTAATTCCTTATGCTTAATTTTAGTGTTTCCACCTCAAAGGATACCTAAGTACCCTTCAAGCTAGCTGCACTAGCATCATCGTTAATCAGGCGACAAAGCAATAAATGTGGCTATTTACCCACCGTCAAATATAGATACACTACTCATGTATATCTTTACGTCCATGCCCGCAACTTAATCGGCTTTCCTGTGAACGGGTGCTTGCACCTCAAAAGGTACCTAGATACCTTTCAAGCTACCTTTTAGAAATATTAGGCTCAGAACATTGAGGCCTATTAATACTAATAATAAGGCTATGGCAAAACCTATAGGGCTATACCAAAAATCTATGATACGCTTAATCACTTGAGCCTCCTGAGTCACTTGAGCTACTATCATTAGATGTGCTATCATCAGAACTGAGAATTGCTACTGCGGTCATGGTTAACATAACATCATCACTGCCATCATCGGTTCTTCTGAAATCTGCTCTGGTGCGAGGTCTACTTGAGGCTTTGCCTACTATCTTTCTATGCTCATTGAACTTAAATTCATTCTGAGCCTCTATACCATTGCGTCTACAATGTTCTTTATATTCTGCATAATCCATTATTTCTTCCTTTCTATGGCTTCTCTTACAAGTCTTTCTAAGTACAATAACTCTGACATAGATTTGCTATCTAAATGTTTAGTATCTGCATTTGGAGCATCAAATTTCTTGGGCATTTAAACCCCAATATTTGTGTGCATCATTAGTCTCTTTAGCTCTCCACGTATCAATATTATTAACCACGTAATCTAAAGCTTCTTGTTTAGAGTTAGCTTCTATAATGCCATAATCTTTAGTATCTGCATGGCCTTCCATACCAGTTGCTAGATAATAGTAAGATACATGATATTTATTCATCTTATTGTCCTCCTACGACTCTTTTAAATACCGGCTGTAATGGTATACCATCAGCACTCAATTGTTCAAACTCTACCTCTATATCTTTACCAATGAAAGTGCCCCAGAGGCTTCTCATATAATCATCGAGTCCAGAGCCAACTTTAAAGGTAATACCATTTATGGTGCATAATAGAGAGCCGATAGTGCCCTCTAATCGACCCTCACCTTCTAACTCATCTATAACTTGTGCTATGGCCTCTGGACGATGCTTAATCTTGATAACATAGTTAACTCTTTTACCAATCTCTATGTATTCATCAGGGTCAGTTAGCATTACACCCTCCCAACCCTTAGAAGCAAGCTCTTTGGCCTTAATATGAGCTTCTGCATAAGTCATTAGCTCATGCTCTACTATCTTAACACTCTCTTGCTCTCTTAAGATTTTGCAATAGTCTATACGTTCCTGAGCATTCTTTGATACATCAATAATATTGAATACCTTGAATACATCGAGGTGGCTACCTTGAGATATTAGAGTGCCTTTCTCAAACTCTGTACGATATGTAGTCTGTCTAGCTGAATAGACTCTCTCACCTAATTTACCTGTACATCTATAAATGTATTCACACTCAAGTCGGATAACATTATCAACTTCATGTGAGAACATATCAAGTAGCTGGTCTGCTATCTTACCAAGATAGAACTCTTTACCACCTGAAGTCCAGAACCTAACAATCTTATGCTTAGTGTCTATACCAATCTGGGTATAGAACCCATCGAACTTGGTAGATACTAAGAACTCTTTATCATCATGTGGTGTCTTACTCTTAGGCAGCTTGTCAAACATCTTACCTTTGCTTTGTGCATAGAAAATCATTATCTATATTCCTTAAAAGTCTAGTACAGTCTTAAGCTGTTTTGATGTTAAATTCTCTTTGAGAATAGCCTCTATTAATTTCTTAGCTTCATCTTCTTCAATCTCTACTCCGCACTTAGCAAGTATATTATCTATCTTGTCGTGTTCAGTCAAAGTCATGTAATCACTGATGAAGCTCATACCACCGCTCTTAGGTCGAGTAAATGTATAGACTTCAACCTCTATGTCCTCATCATTTTGGTCCATAAGTGTAACCATAGATGGTATTTCACCCTCACCGATACAAGTATCAATAAGACAATCAAGTACTTCCTCAAGAGTCGCTGTAATCTCACATTCTGTCATATAACCAAGGTGTGGTTCACCTGACATAGTGGGATATCTTGTGCATGTTTTAGTTGCCATTTTTTAATCCTTTGTATTGCAATTCGTGTAGTATTTTATCACTTACTTTCATCTGTCACTCCCAAAATAATTATCTAGTTTATATCTAGCATGATTTCTATGCACCAATCTTGTCATTTCACCATCAGGCTTTTTCATGCTAAGCAGTATGTATAAAATAAATGCTATACATGAATATAATAGTATGTTTTCCATTGTGCTACCTCCTTTTAAAAGTCACATAGCCATGCAAAATCAGAGTCTGATAATTTGCCAGCATGTGTTAGTTTTTTATATAAATCAGCTTCTTTGCAAGGTACTGTAACACCCTTGCAAGTTCCATTAATCATACGACTCATTGTGAATGTCTCTTCTTCAGCCAAGAAAGTAATCTCTGTCTTAGTCTTACTAAATTTGGCATCTGCAGGTATACATAAAATCATTATAACACCTCCCAAGTGAATAGAATTTTATTGAAACCATCATAGTTTAATAATACTTCTGCACCATTGAGATAAACTACTTTTTCAAGTTCCATATCTTCAGCCTCTTTAATTCCATAATACTCAATAGGACTTACTACAAAGCGTCCCGTTGGGTCTAATGTAGGGTCAGATATTCTCATACCGCTTTCTTCGTGGTCGAACTCAAATGTAACTCTTCTATGTGACTTAGGCATTGTATTTCCTTATGATTGATTAACTTAAAGAGTTAAGTCTTAGACCACTATGGCCTCTTTCTTTCTCTTTATATATTATACCGGAATTAGATTAACGAATGATTAACGAGATGATTTATTTCATTGATTAAGTCATAAATCAAATTGATGATTATAGAAGCTCTTTAATCTCTTGTAATAAAGCTCTTACCTTTCGTATGTCTTGTAGCACCCTGGCCTGGTCTAGCTTAAATCGTATCAACTTAATTTTATCTCGGGCCTCTTGTACTTTTATTTTGTATATCTTCATTCAAATATCTTTAGCGTTTTCTTAGCACGACTCATAGCAACATACATCATTCTAGCATACTGCTGATAGTTTCTTGTAGGCCCAATAGCTTTAAGTATATCTGCTTTATGTATCCATACCGTATCAAACTCAGAACCTTGGCTCTTATGAACTGTTGAAGCAAATGTATAGTCCATAGTAAAGGCCCTATTAATTGTATAATATAGAGACCAAGCTCTCGAGCGGTCTGATGAGCCCTTTGCTGCATTAGCCGCCGCATTCTTCACCTCTTTGCGCACTCTATTGGCATTACCTATACCTGGAATAACTGCATATATGTCATTGTCAGTACCAAGCGCAAACTCTATGATATCGCTATCCCATAGCTGATATAAGGTGTACTCTAGGTACTTAGCATTTATCTGCATGTCTTGCAGCCTAAGTCTTCCCTCCATATAGTATTGGTTAAGCTCAGACTCTGTTGGGTGTATCATCTTCTCGACTATAACGGTCTCCATAAGATTACCTATCTGTACTTCTATACCATCGTACCCGTGAAAACCTAAGTACTCTGCTATCTGTTCATTCAATAACCCAACCATATCATTGGTATAGGCTAGTGCTCTATCTCCTCTTTTGAACCCTTTGAAGTCTTTAACATAATGCACATTCTCTGAAGCAGGTGTGCTTAAGTCCATGGTGTTAGAACCATCGAGGTAGTTAACGAACTTCGTAAAGAGATTAACCACATCTAAGCTCTCACCTCTGTATTGAGTGGTAAGATGCGTAGTTGTGGCAGGGTCTGTAAAGATCGGTGTAGCCTTAACAGGAGGTAACTGATAGGGGTCTCCATAGAGTGTTAAGGTTATATGGTCTGAGTCATAGTTTGTTAGCTCATCTACCTTACCTGTTAGGTCATAAAGCATATCCTCTGACATCATTGAAAACTCATCTATAATGATATTAGTTATGCCATCGCCATCTAAGTTCTTGTCTAGCTTTCTAGTTATGTCCACATGTCCCTCGTTCTCTGCCTCTTCATTGACTCCAGGTATCCAACCAAGTGCTGAGTGGATAGTTGCAAAGTTGTAGGAGTCATCATCAAGTCTATCTGACACTACTTTAAGTGCCTTATGTGTAGGTGCCATCATCAGAGTCTGTGATGGTTTTAATGACTTCAAGTGTTTAACCAGAGCCGTGGACTTCCCTGTACCTGCATGGCCTGTTATGTAATTAATTGTCATCTTCTATCCTTTACTTGTTTACCACGCACTATCTCAACATCATACTGATATGGCTCAAACACCACTCCATAGAGTACATAGCTTGGCACCTCTAGGGCCTTAGCATGTGCTGATGTATGCCTCGGTAGGCTAACCCATGCTTTCGGAGGGTTATACATGAACTTCTGCCACCATTTCAATCTACCCTGTGTATGATACTTTATATTTGTTGCTACTTTTACAAAATGCTTTATTCTCATTGGTTATCCTTTAAATTTATTGGGGCTACTGTTTCTAGCCCATTGAAATACTCTTGTTGTTCGCTAGATAAGTCGAAGTTCAGAGTATATACTGCCTTGTTGTAAGTCTTGAGAGTAGTATCTCTTGATATGTAATCCATTAGCTCTACCTGTTTCAATTGTCGTTGCTTAACCTCATTAGATACTGCTTGATTATCTTGCAGTCTAACAGGATTGTTATCTGCTAGTGGTACCCTAAGCACTCCATATAGGTTAACCCATTTGTGATATCCCTGTCCCAAAGCTTCCTTAAGTCTATTGTCTAGCTCTTCACCTGTTAAGACATTGAGCTTGTTCATTATCGCCGCCAACATATCTGGTGCATTGTTAAAGTGCTCTGCCTCTTCTGCAAATGCATCGAGTATTATGTCGTCGTGCCATACATTAGCATCGTTGTAGACTCTGATGTCGGGCATCTTTAGGTCTCTAAGATATAGGCAATACTCTTCCAACTCCAGAGCAATCTTAAGCTCTAGGTTTGGCACATTAAGCTTCTTCGCCTTCCATGCACTTAGTAGAATAAATCGTCTATCTGTTGGTGTCTCTGCAAGTAGACCTGCCTTATTGGCCGATGTTATATATGTTGTAACGTTTCGCACCATTCGTGCTGTCTTCCCTTTATCCTCTTGCCTAACCCACTTAGAACCAACCATAGACTTTATCTGGTTCACTCTAGCCGGTGAGACTACCAGCTCTGGTATCTTAACCACCATCTTGTCTGAGTAATCCGCATTGAACTGTGAGTTATTAGCACCCATGTTTATCTCACCAGCACCTCCACTTATAGGTCCTAAAATCATATCAATCCATGTATCCTTACCTATACCTCTAGACCCCAACAGTTGGAAGACTAGCGGTGAGTAGTCTAATGTCTTGAACTTATGTGCGAAGTATTGGTGCATCATAAGTATACGTGTATCTTGGTCTTTGTGGTCTATGGTTATATTCTTATATATTGACTCTATGACTGGGAACCTCTCTGCACCACCTGAGGTACGCTCTCTTAGATACTCACCTCTAATAATACCCAAGAACTTCGTTGGTGTATACATATTATAGTAGCTTAGGTTCTCGTGTAAGAAGTGTCCAGACTTAGAATAAACCTCATTCACTATATCTACGGTATCTATATTACCTGCAGCTTTCTGCAACGCATTCTTAATACTCGTTGGTGGTACTGGCACATTGTCAAGGAACATCGCATAGTTAGCACTCTGTAGTGTCTTGATGAGGTTCCCTTCCCTCTTTATTATCTTAGCACCACCGGTTGGATATGGTATGATATACTCATCTTCTGCCGTGCGATACAACTGCGTTGGAGCGTTGGCACCAATCGTAATAAGCGCACTCGCCTCATCTGCAGGATTGTATATGAACACTGGCTTACCATCTTGATACGTTTGGCTAGTTAGATTAGATAGAAATACATCAACCTGCTCTTTACTCATTGCATCTTCCCAGAGTTCAGTGGCTATTATGGTTATAAGCTCTCTATGCAGTTTAGGGCTGATTGATGCATCTCCTGCTATCTTGCTAGAGAGTGCCTGCAAGTACGCTGTACCCATACCATCTGGTATACGGTCTGGATGCCAATCAGGCTTAACATGCGTTCTATACTTGTATGGTGTTATGGTCTGCATCAACTGCTCTAAGTCGTGGTAGTCACCGCTACGTCCATAGAGCCCAAGCGCCAGGTTTATCGATGGAGCTAAATAGTACTGGTTTGGCTTGTAGTCCTCTTTAGATGCCACAACCTCTTCTTTAAGCAGTGTGATTAGGTAGTCCACTATAGTATCTGGTATCGGCGTTAACGCATCAATAGAACCATTAAACACCATCTTCGTCTCATTAGAAGAACATACAGGGAATATCAGTGCATTCCCATGCTGTAGGTCTATTGGTGTCAACTTCAATGAAGCCTTACGCTTTAGTGGTGACTCATTATAGTAGTCTGTTGGTCTAAAGTAGAAGTGCTTCTCTCCCTTATCACTCACAACTACGTAGGAGTCTGGGTCTGCCAATATATTGTCTATCGCTTGAGTTGATGGTATGTCATCGCAATCCACAACCACTAGGTTATCTCCACACTTTATAACGAAGCTAGGGTCGTCCAATGTAGCGCTTGAAACCTCTGATGTTTGCCAGCCAGTTGGAAGCTTTGGACTTTTGTGAGCTTGCCCATCGCTAGTGATATACAATTTCTTCCCTGTCTCTATGTTACGCTTTATGCCGAAGGCAGTCTTTAGAAGTATTGGCACGTCACTTTACCTCTAGTACTGGAGTTGAGGAGTTGAGGATATCTATGATAGCCTGGTTCGATGGCTCGGCATATACAGCACCATGCACGAGGTTATAGAATGCCACAAGAAGTGGTTTCATGTTTGACAGCCTGGCTTGTGTGAGGCCTATGAGCTTCGCTGCATCTATCTGCCCGTATAGCGATATATCTAAGAGTATACTCTCTGAATGCAATAGGACTTGTTCATAGTAGTCTGGAATGTGTTGGCCATCTTGAATGGACTGCTTAAATTGTTGGTACGTCATTTGTGCTCCTTTGTTGTTTACTTTGTTTTGTTGGCCCCATTAAGTGCCGGTTGTTATATATATTATTTAAGATATATTATATCGTAATAATCTTAAACGAATATTAAACCGATTGGTTGAGTCTTAAGGTACGTTTAAGAATTCGCCGGAAGAGGCATTCTTTAGCTACTTTGGAATAGGGGGCACTTGTTTGGAATAGGTGGAATTGATTGCAATATTTTGAACCACATTGGTTAACTTATATTCGTTTAAGATTAGAAAGACAGAAAGACAGATAAGACAGAAAGACAGACAAGACAGAATATTTGGAGTTTTTGGGAGTTTTTTGTTGATATTTCGAAATATGAAGGGGTCGAAAGACAGAAAAAGACAAAAAGACAGGCCGGACAGGTAGTCCAGTTACCGTACATTTTTTATTGCAAAAAAAAATATCTTGTCTTTTCTGTCTTTTCTGTCTTTCTGTCTTTTCTGTATTTTCTGTCTTTCTCTACTTCTTTTAATATTAAATGGTTTACGGTAATTATCATAGCCATGGACTCCTCTGCGCATTAGTATATTCCAACACACACTTTAGCAAAGTCCATCTCATTATATTAGATATGCTGGTACTATGGCGCGCTAGCTATACGATGTTCATCACTAGCTTTGCACTCGCTGTAGTTCACTAGCTTTGCTCCGCGCTTGCATTTACAAAGCTAGTCCGCGCGCGCTTTTGCAAAGTAGATGAATGTCGATACTAGCTTTGCGCTGCGCAAATATCCAGCAAAGTTAGCTCGAGCCATTTTCAGGGCGAAAAAAAAGGACGACCAAAGAGCTTGTTGCTCCCTGGCCGTCCTGGTATTATAATTCAAAAGGCATTAACTTTCCTTCGCTTCTTGCTTAATTCTATCTAAAAATACAAGCAACTTGCGATATCTCCTAGGGCCCGATTCACCATATTTAATTATACACAATAATTCTGAAATTTCCTCTGCTTGTTTCATAGTCACTACAAATCCATCTATCTTTAGTGACTCATGTATATCTGTTCTATCTGTGTTCATCTTATTTCCTTTACTTTGTGGGAAGGCCTAAGCCTCCTCCTCTGTTGGTAGTTCGTTAGTAATCCATTTACCATCGACCCACTCCATCTCATATTTCACTTTGTTGTTAAATCTTCTTGAGTCCTCCTGATAATCGAATGACTCCGGAATATTTGTGGCCTTCTGCGCAACTTCAAGTTCGGCCTCAACCTCGTCCCTAGTCATACCCGAGAAGGCCAAGTCCATCATTAGTTGTTTAACTTGACCCTGCATTTTATTCCACTTTGATAAACTTGCTTTAGAATATCCTTTTGGTTTTCCGTTACTCAATACCGACTCTTCAACAGTTACATATTGATTGAACCATCTATCCCAATAATGTGTGATATTACCCTTTTCATCTTCCAATGGTGGATTTACACTACTCGCACTTTTAGGTGCCAATAATATTTCAAGTTGTGATTGTACTTTTTTAGATACCTTATTAGTTTCTAAAATCTCGAGTACCATGTCCCATCTTTCTGCTACTGTTGGTTGTTTAGTGATAACTTTACTCATAATAAATCCTTTTGTCTCAATGACTTTTGTCAATCTGAATTGACTGCGATTAAAGAATATAATCTTACCTTATGATTGATATGTTAAATAACTTCCTGGAAAGAGAGGTTTCTTTCTCTCTCTTTCTATATATATTATATCAAGTTTTACCCTAGATGTCAAGATATTTGGTGGAATAATTGAAATTCTTTGATGCAGTTTTCTTATGATAATGGAGGTTATGGCCAGTTTTATTGATGATTGATATTAGGTAATATTGATAATGGATATTGATATTATGTAATATTGATAATGGATATTGATATTATGTAATATTGATAATGGATATTGATATTATGTAATATTAAGAATAGGGTAAAGCTATAAGGCAATATCCAAGTAGGCTATGAAGGTTTATAGGAATAAGTAAGTGATATGTATAGCTTTTTGTTATCTGCCGGTTGATATGTATAATGGTAATCGTTATCGTTTGGCGGTGGTACTGAGAATGATTATGATGCTCATTATCGTTTAAGGTACCCGGGGGTGTCGAGCGGGCTTCGCTCGGTGGCGGCCGCAGGCCTGTAAACTCGCTCGCCATTTTCGTATTTCAAAAACAGCCGCCGACTCCAAAGGTACCGCTCGCCATTTTCGTATTTCAAAAACAGCCACCGACTCCAAAGGTGCCAAAAACAGCCACCGACTCCAATGGTGCCAAAAACAGCCGCCGACTCCAAAGGTGCCAAATGCAAAAAAAATTTTTTCAAATTTTCCTATACACCAGCTGAGCGACTAACCTTACCATATGTAATCTCACCTACATCCGGGGCATCACTCATAACCATATATATAATCGCATCAGCCATGTGGCTCCACTCATCATGCCTTGGCGTATTCTTCCAGACCTCCAACACGGTATCGAACTCCCTACGATAGTTCTGCATAGTTTTCCTTACGTAGCTACACATAGCTTCAACCACAATTCGTTGTTGCTCTACCTCCCAGCGTACCGCATTGATAGCGCCTAGTTTATCACTAGGTCTCTCTAATAGATTGACGTCCCAACCATCGTCTTCATACATGTCAATAACAGTTCGTAAGTCAGTTTGTGCCCTCTTAGTGGAGTCATGTGGTAGATAGATACCGACCTCTTTCCAACCTATATCTTTGGCAGCACACCAGTCCTTTATCCAACCCATATAGTGTAGTACCGCTTTATTGTTATTCCAATACTCTCCGACTACTCTATATACTCCTTGGTATCGTTGGAACATGATTATAGTGTTATAGTCATTTATACCTAAATCTTGCACACAATACACAGGTAGACGCTCATCATAGTCATAGGTACCAGCGGCCCACTCTATGGTTGAGCCATCAGGTAGTCTCCTACTTCCCTCCTTACCATCGGTATAGACTACGCCACAGTCTCTCCATAGTGCAGACCAGAACGCCGACTCTATAGATGCTTTAAAGGCTTCTTCTGGGTTGAATGGGTACTCTTGGTAGATTTTGCCCTCGAGTTCTCGGTATTGGGATATCCACCACCATCGCTGCTGCTCGGTTGGTATGAAGCCATATAGCTCTTCAAGCTCTTCGAAGTAGCGTATAGACTCTTCGGTGTCGGCTTGATAATTGGCCAGTGTGCAGTCGGGGTCGTCTGACCAACTTAAGAAGAGTGGGTAAAAGTCCTTGGGGCCGAAATGTTTGCGTACCGCCTCTTCTTCTGAGAGGTTTGGGTAGAGACGTAGTGCTTCATCAAGTAGTATGACTGCTTTATCCCATACGGTTTTAAACTCATTATCACCCTCTGCAGTTGACTCCAAGCACGCCGGGTTCCCAGCTGCTAGGGCTTGTAGAGAGCCAGTAAACGTCTCTTCTACTCTCTTGGGGTTCTCTGCGGCTATCTTCCCTAGCTCCGAAACGTGCAGCCTTTGTAAGGTCTGAGACCGGAAACTCACACCTATTAATAGAGTCGACCCATTGGAGAATTTGATGGCCTCTGTATTGTCCTGCGATGGTTTCATTGCTAGGAAGTTCTTCACTTGCTGTGGGAATTCTTTCCATAGTAGTTTACTCCTTTGTAGTAATATCCCTGACTCTCTTTTACCTTGTGCCATTAGACCGCCAGTGAAGTCATCTTTAAATATAGAGTCATCAAAAGCATCTATAAGTTCATATGTAGATATACCTTGCTGTCTAGACTTGAGTACTATATCACGAGGGTGTATTTTGTGTGCTCTATATAGTTTAAGCTGTGCTAGGTTCATAGTGAATAAGCACTTAATACCTTTCTTATCTACGATATGATAGAAGTTATTTAGTCGCCATATCTTATTAGCCATCAACTCTAAGAATTCTAAGTCAGTCTCTGGTACCGCCATTAGGATAGACAAATCTTCTTTTGCTATACTTTCAGCTAACTCTTGTGGTATTCTTAAAGGCCATTCTCTAGTATAAATCATTTAATCATATCCTTAAACATAGCTAGCTGTGTAGTCTGTATAAGTACATTACCAATAGCATCACTCTTACCATAGAAAGCATTTTGTAAATCACAAACGGCTTTGGTTAACTTAGCTAGATCGGTAGGTTCTAGCCCATATGCATCAGCAGCAGACTTCTTAATAGCTCCCATAAGAACTTTAGCAGTATTCTTTATATCGTCAGCGAATTCGTCTTCAGTAGCTTTAGGTGCTGCCCATACAGTTTGTTTATTCTCTTCAGCCTTACCTAGATTATCAAAAGCAGTCTCAAGAGTTGTAGGTATTTCCTTCATTACTCTATACCATTATTACATACTCTATATGGTCCCATTAATAAACTAAGTTGTGCATCCTTACTAAGGAAGTTACGTCTACAATACTCATCAAATTCTTTTTCAATCTTAGAACGGTCTGTAGTACTGTCTAAAGCTTTTAAGCCATCTACACATGCTTGACTAAAGCTAGCTGAACCTAGTCTCTCTTTAAAGCCTTCTAGCCAAGTCTGGTCTAAGCCAGCCGCACTAAAACTATACGTTTTTGCCTTTAACATTTGTAACTCCCTTTTATATTATTAATCTCTATTATATCTAAAATTTAGTAGTTTGTCAAGGGAAATTACGATATAATATAGATAGGATTTAAAAAGATTTGAGGATTTGCTTGCATCATACTCTTTGGCGTTTAATCTTACACCTGAGGGTGGATTTTAAAATAAAAGGATTACCAATGAGTAAATACACTCAGCTTGCATCCACTCCCGCTAGTACGGCAGGTGATGTGGACTATAAAGCGCTTTATGAGACCACAGAGAATAGGAGGAAAGAGGCTCAGTCAGCTCTAACTCCAGTACAACAGGAAAATGCTAGACTGAAAGCCCAATTAGCTGTTGGCAACTCAGTACCTATGCAACTTCCTGTAGAAGAGCAAGAACGTCTTGACGACCTCATGTACTCAGACCCACAAGCGTGGAGAGTAGAGGCCAACAAAGCGGAGCAAACTCTAAAGCAAAATTACGAGGCAGCTGTCGAAACTAAACAAGGTGAGATAATCGCGGAAATGACGCAAGAACAGATAGTCCAGCGCACAAAGGACTTCTTTGCAACAAAACCAGATGTTGACCCTAAAACTGTTATAGACATAATGCCTAAGAAATTGCAAGAACAACTTGACAATGGTGACATTACTCTTGATGAGTATTTACAGAAAGGTGTAGACCTGCTTAAAGGAGCTACCGTAGCGAGTGTGTTGGCTCCCAATTCACCTAACCTTTCTGATGTCGCGGGTGACAGAAAACCGTCTAGCGAAGCCATAAAAAAACAGTCTAATACAGACTGGGGCGCAGCTTTAATCTAATTAAATAGTACGTTTAGGCGTACGAAAGGTGTAAACAATGGCAGGAAATGAAACAGCTTTTCTTGATTATGACTCTGACTTGGTCCGTAAAGGCTGGGTAAAAGAAGGCTTAATTCAGACAGCGGCACATTCGTTCTGGGCAGCTTATACAGGTAATACTGGAGAGTCTGTAGTATATCAGAAAAACATGACAAGCGTAGCTGAGGGTAATAACATTATCTTTGATTATGATGGTTATTTGACAGGTGAAATGGCTCTTGATAGAGAACAAGCACTAGGTAAAGGTGAAGGAAAACGTAAATTCTCAAGCTCACTTAAAATTCGTAGAGGTCGTATTCCGGTCAACAACGGTGATAAGTTTAGAGGTAAAGAAATTGGTGACCTTAGTATCACAGAGCACGGTGACTCAAGACGTAAACTTGCAGACTTATGGGTTAGACATAAAGACCAAGCACATTTCGATGCAATTCAAGGTAGACTTGATAGTTTGAACAACTCTCATATCTATAGACCTAATAATAGAGCAACTATTGCTAACTTGGTATCAACCGATGTTATGTCGTATAACTTTATTCTTGAACTTAGCGAGAAAATGATTGAGGGCTCAGGCTTTGCAGTTGGTGGTAAGAGAATGCCTCTTAAACCTTTCACATTGCAAAATGGTGAGAGAGTATGGAACTTGTTACTTGATAATACGGCATTCTTTCAACTTAAGAGAGATACACGTTTCCAAGACTTGGTAGCTCAAGGTGATTTAAGAGGCGCTAATAACTTCTTGTTTAAAGGTCAACCTATGCAAATTGGTAACCTTATTGTTTCTACTGCTCCTGTATTCTTCGGTTCTTCAACGGACAGACGTGCTGGTAAAACGAAACCTGAGATTTCTGGTCTTAGAAAACTTGATGAAGATGGGCTATATACTGGTGAAGCAGGCTTCGGAGCTGCAACTAAAATTATCGCTTCGCGTTCAGTTTTACTTGGTGCAGGTGCTCTTCAGTATGGTATGGGTATGGAACCAAACTATAACTTTGAATGGTCAGCAGACCACAAAATCACTTCTGAGTCTTTACTTGAAGTATGGTTTAACGTTCAAAAGACACAGCTACTTCCAGAGTCAGTAGACTATGATGAAGCTAGAATTGGTAATATGGACTACGGTGTTATTGCCGTTGATACATATGCAAGCGTAGGAGTATAAGATGGCAACTGATTTAACCGGACAAGACTTTAATGGAGGCACGCAAGATGTTGTGTGCACTTCAGGTACTCTATCTGCTTCAGATAGAAAAGGTGTCGCAAGACCAAATGGTGCTTATAAAGTAGGTGTATTACCAGCGGGAGCAATCTTACTACGTACATTTATTGTAACTGAAGTTGCTTTCAATGGTGCTACAGCTACTGTTTCAGTAGGTGATGGCACTACTGCTGGCAAATGGGTTGCGGCTCTTACAAGTGTTAAGGCGGCTGGTATTGTAACTGGTTCTCTTGCATTACTTGCAGCTCCAGTAGCTTACCCACAAGATATTGTAGTTACTACAGTACTTGCAGGCTCTGTTACAGGTAGAATTAAGGTAGTATTTGAATACCTTGATTTGGCTGCTAATAGACAGATTTTTACAGCATAAGCTGATATGGTAGCCTTCGGGCTATTATATTCTATATAGTAACTATTGAGCTACTATATAGAATATAAATACTTATAAGGAATAGTAATGGCACAAATCATAGCATGGTCCGAAGAAACTTTAAACATGACTCCTATAGATGTTGATATATTAGTTAAGCAAGCTTCAGCTTCAGCAAGTGCATCACAATTAAGGGCATGGGAAGCTGAGGCAGAGAAGATGACAGCAGACTCATATGCAACACAAGTTGAGGACTCGTTTATAGTTGATTACACTTCAAATGCTGATGGTACATTTACAGGAACACCTACTACAGAATACTCAGCACTTCATTGGGCAGCTAAAGCAGATACTGCAATACAGTCAGAAGTTGATTTAAACACAGCAAAGAGAAGCTACCCATTAGTTGATGAAAATAAACTAGCAACTATAGCAACCAATGCAGATGTAACAG
>ERZ890953.159-NODE-159-length-40336-cov-5.631886_pt1 | contig 40336 bp, 42 predicted proteins | sample MGYA00521264_ERZ890953 | MGnify/ENA primary metagenome ERZ890953 (study PRJEB32303, sample SAMEA104408629) | aquatic metagenome | biome: Brackish water; feature: Chemocline; material: water | place: Baltic Sea | collected 2014-10-26T21:54:00 | depth 200 m ...
TGACTCGCTAGTACTAAATTAACTCCACATAATTTCATACTCCACATAAATGGACAAAGGAGCCATTTGTTAATCGTAATCAGATACACTTGAAGATCTTCAATCACCCTTGAATAGCAAACAGCCCATACATTCTCTATAGCTGACGTTAAGAGGGCTCGTTAAGGCTTGTTACTGACAGCCATTGCGCGCGATAAATATAGACAATTTTTGTTTTTATATCGTCTAATACTGGCAATTGCAGATTTCTGAAATAGTTGCCCTTAAATTTTAAAATCACTAGAATGCGGCCCATGTCAATTTTCAGTAAGATCAATAAAAGTAAAAAAGTCCTGTGGGTTTGGACAGTATTGCTTTCAATGGTATTACTGTTCGGTCAAAACTTGAGGTTCCATGTGCATAGTCTGGATCATGCTGATAATCAGCAGTTCAGCCATATGTCAGTAGAGCTGAGTGATGATCATTCACATCCTGGTGACGCTCACCTTTCTTCAGATACATCTCATTCCGATCACCACGCTGAAATTGTTTCAGAAATAGATACGAGTCTGAATGCTTTACTTATAGATACCTCTAGCAAAATACTAACGCTGGCTTTGCTAATTACCCTGCTAGTATTTTACTTACCTGGTTTCTGTCAATTAATAGTCCATCGCCGCTACATTCACCCTGTCATCAACTTCTGGCGATACCACTTTTCTCCTCCCCTGCGTGCTCCACCACTCTAAAATTCAATTTTTTAAGTCATTGTAGATTTTACCGACCCTTTTTGGATCTGTAATAAGCAATGCGCATTGTTATATGTCCAGCAATACCTTTATTGAGATTTGTTGGGCTAATCAAAAAATTCTGAATTATTGCGGAGAAATACGCATGAAGATATTAACACTTATTGTTCATACCAGCGTTCAGCAGGAATTATCTGACCTGTTGCGCTCGATGGATCAAATATCCGGGTTTACCTTTGCTCATGTAGAGGGGCACGGAGATGAGGTTGAAGCTGATTCTTTTGTTTCTGCACGAGATGAGGTAGTCGGATACATATCACGAATACGAACCGATATATTGATTGAGGATACTGATCTTGACGCCATTCTATCAAGACTTTTCGATAAGCAAAATAACATGACCGGTCAAGGTATTTACTGGGTAACTCCTGTTGAAAATGGAGGCCATATTCTATGAATCAGTTTAATACCAGATCGACTTTAACAGCGACTGTAAAGGCTCCACTAGAAGTTGCAAGCAGGCCTCTTTTTGTTAACAGGAATCTCTTTTTCCTGATGGTGGGCATATTCCTTATATTACTATTACCCGATTTTGCTTATGCGCATGGCATGTCAGAAGAAGAGAAGCTCGCTATTATAGAGGGTGGTAATCTACGATATATGTGGCTTGGAGCTACTCACATGTTGTCCGGCTATGATCACCTGGCATTTGTTTTTGGGATCATTTTTTTCCTGACCAACTTCCGGGATATTGCCAAATACGTGACTGCATTTACGGTTGGGCATAGTGTCACTCTTATCTTTGCCACTTTTAATGCCATTCAGCTTAACTACTATCTGATTGATGCGGTAATAGCATTAAGTGTCTGTTATATCGCTTTTACCAATCTTGATGGTTTTCGTAAATATCTGGGCATTAACCCTCCTAACATGATGGTGATGATACTGAGCCTGGGATTGATTCACGGATTTGGTTTATCGACTCGCCTACAGGCGCTGCCTTTAAGTGAAGATGAACTGTTACTCAACATTATATCGTTTAATGTGGGCATCGAAATCGGTCAAATCAGTGCCCTTGTGCTGATGTTGTTAGTGATAGCAACTTTTCGGAAAAGCCACCACTTCCAGACATTCAGTACCATTACCAATTATTTTCTGATTATAGCCGGGGGTTTGCTTTTTCTTATGCAAATGCACGGATACGAACATACGGCTAATGCAGAAGAATTTACTAATAGCACACCTCCACTACAGAATGCGGTAGATAGTAAAAAAGTTGTTGGGATAAAAAGTACTGCTGAAAGTCAACTGTCAGAATGGAAGGACACGATCAACTTGACCATTCCTGCAAGAGGCGATAAAGAATATAAAGTTTTTGTTAAGCAGGGAGCAGTATTTAACTATTCATGGGTAACCGATGGTGAGGAGCTCTTTTTTGATTTTCACGGTGAACCATCGGGCGATACTACCGGTGCATTTGAGAGTTTTGAAAAAGATACGGTTACACAATCCAGCGGCACTCTGGTCACTACATTTAGTGGTACCCACGGATGGTACTGGAAAAATTACACGAACAACCCGGTTAACATTACGTTGAGGTTAACTGGCGAATATCAGCGCAAAGATATTGCGCTAGATGTGAAGGAGAGCAGCCCTGTTATCAAAAAAAGCAAACCAAAACACGATTCTATTGATTAATTATAAGAGGAAATTTTATGGATATTAAAACAGTATCACTTGTCGTCATAGTTTTTAGTATATTTCTATTAACAACAATTTATCTTAATCCCAGCTCCACTCATGGGCATTCCCATGGGCCTGTAATGCAGGAAACAGAGAAAGCCAATTCAACTACACACGAAACTATTAAGTAACTTTAGGAGATTATCAATATGAATATACAAACAGTCATTTTAAGTCTTACATTATTCCTTTTCCCATTGTCTGCTTTAGCAGGTAGCGGGCATGATCATGGTCATAGTCATGAGCCTGCTACTCAAAGTCAGGTTGAAAAAGTAGCTGGCGATATTGTTTATCAGCTTGCAGAAAAAAGTAAAATTGATGCTAGCTGGAAAGCAGTAAAAATCGAAAAATCACTCACCAAGAAGTTCGGTGATAATCTGGAATGGGTGGTCAGTTTTAAGAATGAAAAAATAACTGACCCTGCTAAACAAACTCTGTATATATTTCTGACGTTGGGCGGTGAATATCTTGCTGCAAATTATACCGGCGAATGAAATGAGTGGAAATAGTTCGGATTAAATTCAAACATTCCATACCAGCCATAGTGATGGCTGGTATTTGATTACTCATTTTTTTATTAATCATAATATGAATAATTTGTCATTAGGAGGCATATCATGAAAAAAATAATATTAACTCCTTTCCTAATTTATTTAATAGCTTTTAATGCCGGCGCCCAGGATGGAGCGGCTGAGAAACTGGTGTCCTCGATGAAAAAAGCGGACATGAGCTATCGGCAGTTAATGGAAGTTATGGTAAAGAGCTCTACCATGATGCATGAGGGTATTCTCAGGGAAAATAAACAAATGGTAGAAGTTGGAGCGAATTTCATTTTTACACATCCTGCTCCCAATCATAAACCATGGAGCATTATGCAAGTAGAAGATCAGGCTGGTTTTAAACAAAGTCTGGTCGCTTTTGATAAAATTCTGGATATCCATACAGAAAATATTGTTGAAGCTGCAAAAAAAGAGGAATGGGTGGAAGCTAGCAAGGCGTCTCATGACTTGATGAACGCTTGCATCTCTTGCCATGCGATGTGGAGACAGAAGGTAAAATAATTAAACCACAAAAATATGCTCTAACAGTATTTTAGTTTATTTACGGTAGCAATTAACTTTACCCAGGAAAAATTTACATGCATAAAATCCCTATATTGATGGGTCTTCTTTCAGCCATGCTATTTGGTGCTGCCACACCGGCGAGTAAGCTGCTTCTTGAGGGTTTTAGCCCTTTTCAACTCGCGGGATTGTTGTACCTGGGAGCAGCTTTAGCAGTAGCTCCGGCGGCATTCAAGCTGGGTGGATTTGCGCTACCTGCACGTTCCGACCATCGCAACCAAATCAGGCTTATAGGCGCTGTTTTATTTGGTGGTATTCTAGGCCCTGTCGCCCTGCTATTCGGATTACAGCTGGCTGAAGCAGCTTCAGTTTCACTCTGGTTAAACCTGGAATTAGCGGCTACAGCTGTACTTGGAGTGTTTGTGTTCAGGGATCATCTCGGCCTTCTGGGGTGGCTCGGAGTCGTTTCGGCGATGTTGGCTTCTTTACTTCTCGTATGGGTGCCTGGATCATCAGGTTTCTTCTCAATCACCCTGGTTCTTATTGCCTGTATTTGCTGGGGATTAGATAACCATCTCACTGCGCTAATCGACGGTATTACGCCAAGCCAAAGTACCTTATGGAAAGGCGCTGTAGCGGGAACAGTCAATTTGGCAATTGGGGCATTTTTAGATCCTATTTCGGTAGGGTTCCAACACATTGGAATTGCTTTGCTGCTAGGTGCACTTGCCTATGGAGCAAGTATAGTGCTGTATATTCGTTCCGCCCAGTCAATCGGTGCCACGCGTGCGCAAGTTCTTTTTGCGAGCGCTCCCTTTTTCGGTGTTGCACTGTCTGCCATTTTAATCGGTGAGCAACTGACACTAATACACGCAATTGCAACTCCTATCTTCTTGATTGGAGTTGCGTTACTGCTGATTGAAAGTCACTCTCACAATCATGTTCACGAAGCGATGACTCACGAGCATAGACACAGCCACGACGATGATCATCACACTCACCGGCACGAAGAATTACACCCTTCAGAGCATCACTCGCATGTACATACTCATGAACCTGCAAAACATAATCACCCGCATTGGCCGGATATCCATCATCGTCACAAGCATCAGTCCCAGAAAGAATGAATGGCTATGATTATGATGCATATCTAAGAGGTGAAGTTTATGTTTACTCGGTAGATAGGCACAATAAAACTAAATCAATTGGCGGTTACAAACAAATAATTCAATATATTATTAAGTTTTAACGTTAAACTTCAGCGTCTGCTAAACATATTTCTCTACTGAATTAACTTGTTCTAATTTATAAAACTAATTATCAATAATAGTGTTTACAGCGTTGCGCTAACGGCTCCTATCGCCACAAAGCCGCATATCGGGTAACCTGGTGTGAAAGGCAGGAAAGGGTCGTCAGCAGCCAATTCAGGTTCTATATTTAACAACTTCTAACGGTACTTTTTCTCACACCAAAGCGTTCATGGCTTCGTAGAAAATATATTGCACGTCATGCCCTTATGTTTTTCTATTTCACACTACCAAAAAACTATTGATCACAATCCGTGCTCAGGACAGCAACGCAACACTCTTGACTTGAGCATATACTTTTGTTCCAATTTTCAACCCCAGCTCTGAAGCAGACTTACGGGTTATTTTGGATAAGATCGGCACTTCTCCAGCCAACAGCCGCACAACCATCTGGGCAGGACCAGTTTGCAGAATTTCATCAACGATAACCGGAAAAATATTTAAAATACTGGTTGCGGACTGATGCTCCAATGTCAGGCTGACATCCCTTGCTATCAGCCTTAGCCTGACTTCATCACCTTTTTGCAAAGCCTGTCCGGCAACCCTGATTGTACCTCCGGCAAACTCCAGTAACATCAGATGATAGACTTCATCAAAACCGGAAACGGTGGCATTAATGATCGCCGAGGCATCCAGTTCCTGAGCCAGCGGTAAGTCAAGGCGCGTAAACATGTCATGGATATCGCCCGAATTCACCACACGACCAGCTTCCATCAAAATAAGGTGGTCGGCTAATTGTGCCACTTCTTCCAGCGAATGGCTGACATAGATCACCGGGATATCCAGTTCTTTATGCAACGATTGAATATACGGCAATACTTCCATTTTTCGATTTTGATCCAGAGCAGCAAGTGGTTCATCCATCAACAATAGTTGCGGGCTGACAGCAAGCGCGCGGGCTATAGCAACTCGCTGCTTTTCACCACCGGATAAACTATGTGGTTTTCTTCGCAGCAGATTTCCTATTCCCAATAACTCGATAGCATCATGTAGAGACACTTTACGCTCTTTTTCCGGTAACCGTTTTAAACCATATTCAAGATTTTGTTGAACATTCATATGCTCGAATAGACTGGCTTCCTGAAACACATAGCCTATCGGTCGCTGATGCGGGGGCATACTGTAACCGGTTTCCTGCCAGATCATTTCACCCACTTTCAGAAAACCAGACTGAGCAGTTTCAAGACCGGCAATAGCTCTCAGTAACGTGGTTTTACCGCAACCTGATGAACCGAATAGGGCCGTAACACCTTTGGCCGGTATGCTAAATTCAGCATCCAGCAAGAAGTCACCGCGATGAAGTTTAAATTTTGCCTGGATACTAGATTGCATTTTTAACAACCCTGAAGCGACTATTGAATGCGTACACCGCGATAAGCAATATAAATGACATCAATAACAGGCCACCTGATAGCCAGTGAGCATGTGCATATTCCAGTCCTTCAACATGATCATAGATTGCGATAGAAAGTACCTGGGTTTCACCGGGAATATTGCCTCCTATCATCAACACCACGCCAAATTCGCCGACAGTATGTGCAAAGCCCAACACTGCTGCGGTTAAAAATCCGGGTCGAGCCAGAGGAATAGCAACTGTGAAAAAGCGATCCAGTGGCGACGCGCGTAGCGTTGCTGCTACCTCCATTGGCCTTTGACCAATTGCGCTGAATGCATCCTGTAACGGTTGCACTACAAAAGGCATGGAATAAAACACCGAACCGATCACCAGGCCACTGAAAGTAAAAGCAAGGGGTTGCCCCCCCATCGACATCATCAATGCTCCGAGTGGCCCATTCGGACCTAGCAGCAGTAACAGATAAAAACCTAACACCGTTGGCGGTAAAACCAGTGGTAATGCAATGATGGCTTCCAGTAGAAATTTATAGCGCCAGCGGGATCTACTTAGCCACCAGGCAAGAGGCGTTCCTGTTAACAATAAAATACATGTCGTGAGCAAAGCCAGCTTGAGTGTAATGCCTAGCGCTATAAGATCAGATTCATTTAACATTACGGAATTTTGTAACCGGATTCATGGATTATTTTCAACACTTCATCGCTGCGCACAAAAGCTATAAAGGCATTATTAAGCGGGTTATCTTTCACTAAAACAACCTGCTGATTAATAGCGGTGTAACTTCCCTCGGGGACAACCCACAGTGAACCTGCTAATGAAGCTGGTTCTGATTTCACCTGTGAAGCCGCCACAAATCCAAGTTGAGCGTTACCGCTTTTAACAAATTGAAAAGTTTGACCGATATTTTCACCTCGAACCATTCGCGATCTTAGCGAGTCCCACAAACCTTTTTTCTGTAAAACCTGTTGCGCCGCTCTACCATAGGGTGCAAGTTTTGGATTCGCCACAGCCAGATATCTGAAATTAGAAGATTCAAGTACACGAGCCTCGGAATCTACCAGCTGTTTATCCGGGCTCCACAGTACAAGTTGACCCTGCGCATAAGTGAAACGGCTTCCTGCTAGCGCTATGCCCTGTTTTTCCAGTAATTCAGGCCGATAAGTATCCGCTGCAAAGAATACGTCAAACGGCGCACCATTTTTGATTTGCGCATAATGTTTGCCGGTAGAACCAACACTAATTATTAGATGATGGCCTGTTTTCTGTTCGAAGCGAGCTGCGATTACTTTAAGCGTGTTGGCAAAATTACTTGCTACGGCTACGCGTATTTCTCCAGCAACCACCTGTTCTGTAAACAGGCATAGCAGGAAAAAAATACTCAAAAATTTCATTGGATGGTTGAATATCACAATTGTCAAAAAACCAATAATACATCTTTATTCAAAAGTTTACGTTATCATTGCCCTACTTTTGTACTGTCCAGCGCTGTTTAATGATTACCAAAATTTTATTCACCCTCACCGTTATTGTTGGGGTTATCCTGTTCTTTAGAACAAGAAGTGCTGAGGCTCCTCAGCACAAAGCTTCTGCAACTAAAAAGGAACCCAGTGAAAATGAAAAGATGTTTCGTCAGGGAGCGTATCTTTTTATGCTATTTATGGTGCTCAGCGCGCTGGCCGTATTCATCTTCAAAATTGGCGATGATTATGCAACGGTCAATGTGCATGTGATCAATACGCAAACAGGCCAGAAACTATCTTATAAGGCAGAACAACAAGAAATTAAATCTAACAGTTTTAAAACGCTGGAAGGAAGGACCGTGTATGTAGCGGATATCGAACGGATTGAAATTGAACCCGTGGATTAGCAATTTGATCTTCTGTGCAGGGCGCGACTAAAGTCTCACTTGCAGACAATTAACTGATTTACTTTGACCCTGTTAAAAGTCATTACTTTTTTCAACAATATTACTTTCTACCTTCAACTCGCTAAAACGATTTGTTTCAATCATTTCAATACCAAGTCCTGCAAAATGCTGGACATCTTCAGCCGTATTCACCGTGTAAATGACCCATTCCCAGGCTCCTGCCCATAATTGCGATTTTTCCTGTGGACAGAAATCTGTACTGACGAATAAATAACGCGGGTCTAATTGAATGGATTTTAAGCGATTTTCTTCCGACCATTCCGGCAGCACATAGCCAATTGGCGTATCGTAGTTATTCTTCATGTATTCCAGCGCATCGTAATCAAAAGAAATTACAACTACCTGAGAAACAATATCTTTTAATGCCTGCATTATTAAATCGACTGCTTTCAACCCGAAATAATTCAGGCAGGGCTCTTTTATCTCGATAAAACAGGTAACGTCAGGCCAGTCTTTCAGTAAAGCTGAAAACTGTTCCACGGTAGCAATACGACAGTGGTTAAATTGATCACCAAATCGTTCACTAAAACCCGCGGGCAACTGTTTTATATCATCATAGCTACAATCAGCAACAATGATTTGTTTGCCGGTGAGTTTAAGCAGGTTAGCATCATGGCTCAAAACCGGTACACCATCCGAGGTTATGTTGACATCGGTTTCTATGTAAGATGCACCGGATTCAACAACAAAACTGAATCCTTCAAGGCTGTTTTCGGGGTAAGATAAAGGTTGGCCGCGATGAGCGACGAGTGAAACTCGACCTGTCATATCTGCTATCTATCCTCATGATTTATCATTCTGCCAGTATAGAACAGCTCAACAAATATGGCATGAAATTAATAGCGGGTAGCTGCCAGTTATCTGCTGGCAGCTACCATTAGTGTAGTATCCTGTACTGCTCGCATATATGCGCTCAGTACAGGACACTACACTAGATTCAATTCATATAGGCTTTTACTTCTTCACCGGGATTGGGTAAACCGGCCATTCTCCATAAATTCAGGCAACTGCCAAACTGCGCTTTTAATTCATTTTTATCCAGCCCTGCCGATTTACAGACACTTCGCATTGGCGGAAAAGATCCCAGACGCAGATATTTATCACGAATTAAATCGATCAGTAACCAGTGCTTTTCGCTCAGTTCAACACCAGCTTGCAAAGCTCTTCTTTGTGTAAAAGCCTGATCCCATTCATTAGCATCTATTAAATACCCTTCCTCATCGAGCCTTTCATAGTGCTTAACATCTAATTCCCAATTTGCTATCTGTGGCTGTAACATTTTGTATCCTCCAATAATTGACCGTTTTATTGTATGTCGAAAACCAATATTACATATATTAATTAAATATGATTTAATATCATTTTTATTAATATAGATTAAAGAGTGGATATTCGTCAGTTACAGGCCATGATTACCCTGATAAATTCTGAATTCAGTGTATCGCGTACAGCTGAAAAGATGTTTCTTGTGCAATCGGCAGTCTCTCAACAACTAAAAAGACTGGAACAGGAACTCGGTTCACCACTATTCGTGCGCAAAGGAAAACGCCTGACCGGTCTTACCGAACTGGGACAGCAGGTAGAGCAACAGGCACGAGAATCTCTTAACGCAGTCAACAATATAAAGCTACTGGCTCTTGATCACATTCAGCTTGCCCAGGGAATATTACGCATTGGCTGCACTCATACTCAGGCTCGTTATATCCTGCCTCCAGTTATTAAAGCTTTTAACAAGAGTTATCCAGAAGTCGAACTGCAGATTCATCAGGGTAATCCTCAACAACTGGTCGAGTGGGCAGGAAATGATATTGTCGACTTTTCCATCTGTACCGAAGAACTGGCTGAGTCCAGCAAACTGGAAAGCATAGCCTGTTACCAGTGGAATCGTAGCCTGATCACTCTGCCTGATCATCCACTGCTACAGATAAAAAAACCGGCTTTAAAAGATTTGTGCAAATATCCCATTATTACGTATGTAGTTGGTTTTACCGGACGGCAACATTTTAATAACAGTTTTGCAAAAGCCGGGCTGAAGCCCAACACTGTGTTAAGCGCAGCAGATACCGATATTATCAAGGCTTATGTACTGGATGGTTTAGGAATCGGTATCATAGCCAATATGTCATATAACAGAAAGTCAGATACGAAACTTAAACAGGTCGACTTAAGTCATCTGTTTCCGTGGGAAACAACTCGCATTGCTTATCTAAAAAACAAGGTTATTCGACGTTACCAGCAAACTTTTATAGATTTATTTCTACAGGTTGTCCGCCAGGATGATTCGAATCGATTTAAAGCCTGTTAACTTTTAAAATTAATGCTTCTTGCGTCTTTTTTTCTTTGTATGATGATTGCTGGTTGATTGTCTGCCTGATACTTTATCTTTCTGTAGCTGTATTTTCTTTTTGCGACGCTTTTCGAGTTTAACTGCCAGAAAGCCGATCCCCAACAATCCTGCAATAGGATATATCCAGGGTGGAATTAAAGAATTACTCAACCTGCCTTCTATTAATTTTCCCGCAACAAAATTAGCCTGATGGATATGCGAAGTGGTTATATTTTTTGCATCAATCGCTACTCGAATCAACGCTTCATTGGTGCCCGCTCGAAGTCTTAGTACCTGTTTATTATCTGTATCACGTAATTTAAGCTTTAAAGAATAAAATCCCTTAGCATCGGTGTTGTCCGTTTCCAGCAAAATTTTACCTTTGTAGACGTTAACCTTCTGATTGCTTATACCCTGTCGATTATCATCAAGCACCTGTCCCTGAATGATATAACGATAATCAACTGCTGATTCTGCCCATACATCAGTAAGCATCAGCAACCCGCTAACAATAGCAATAATGTAAATTTTCATATTTTATTTATCTCTACTAGAAATCAACCCGCTCGCGAGTCAATGAATTTTAACCAGTTACGCAATTCAAGTTCGCGAATTTGTGGATCGATAATGTCATCGCCTACGTCAAGTTTCTCACGCAGCTGTGTTGATTGCGGATTAGCATACAGCGCCTGCATGTCTGCAGCATAGCTTGCAACCGCCTGTTCATCTGGAAAATGACCTTCTTTGACCAGGGCTACCGATCTTGCCGCAATCAAACGACCCATTTCAAACAGGTTATATTCAGGATGATACTGGGTGCCCCAGAAAGCCGCATCACCTTTTTCAAGCACAGCGGCCTGAATGGATGTATGCTCATTACCCGCCAGCTTAACCGTACCTATAGGTAACCGCGTCACTTCATCAAGATGCATGATAAAAGCATCAAATTTTGCCGGTTTCCCTGCCAGCATTGGCGAAGTTGCGGCTGCAGCTGTTAGCTCGATTCCTCTGGCAATACCCCATTCGCGACCATTAGGATTTACCGCTACTTCACCGCCACCCACTTGCGCTGCCATTTGCAGACCCCAGCAACTACCGTAACTGGCTGCTCCACTGTTCATCAATGACCGGGCGAAATCAATTTGCCCGGAAACACGCGGATCATCCACGTGATAAACCGTCAGGTCCGAACCGGTCCAGATAAAGCCATCGAAGTCACTGATGCTGGTGCCTTCTGGCAACGCAAAACCGGGGTCTGCCACAAACACAATTTCGCTGCTCGAATTGGGTGCTTCCCGGCTTAGAAAATCGCGGATAAGATCGTGTGGATGACCTACGTTCTGGCGGTCAAAATTTTCACGGCTGGCTTGCGGATAGCAGTTAACGATACAAAATCGATAATTTGCTGTTGTCACTGGTGAATGTGTCATCGATTGTTGTGTCCTGTGTATATGTTTAGGCGAGACACTGCTTCAGTACTCGCTGTGGAAAATCAGTAATAAGGCCTGTTACACCAATCTCAATAAGGCTCGCAATCATTTCATCATCGTTGACCGAATATGGATTAAGTTTGACACCCAGCTCGACCTGCATTTTAAACTCATCAAGGGTAAGACGGGTATAGCGTGGATTAAAAGTATCGAAAAAAGGATCACTGAAATCCATCGGATCTTCAGGAAATAAGCCCAGGATAGCCTGCACTTCAAATTCCGGTTTGCGCTGTTTTAATGTTTTCAACCATTCCAGCCGGGCCGATGAAAACAACAGATGGTTTGCTCCGATCCCAACCTCATCGGCCAGTGCGAGTACCGCACTCACCACGTCGAAATTATGTTTAGGAGACGGCTGAGTTTTTAATTCAAGATTGAGAAACCAGTCCAGCTCAAGCGTGAGCTGGAAAGCTTCTTTCAGTGTGGGAACTTTTTCACCGGCAAAGCGAGCCAGTTGCTGAGGATCGACTGCGCCGGCAGCGATCTGTCCAAATGGATCATCGCGCTCGAACCAGGAGCCGGCATCCAGTGATCTTATTTCTGCCAGTGTATACGTAGAAAATGGCGCCGGAACACGCTCTGCAAAAATCTCGGCGACATTGGTAGTCCTTGTCATTGCATCATCATGCATCAGTACCATGCGATCATCAGCCGTGATCGCAACATCCGTTTCCCACAGATCAGCACCCAGTTTATACGCCTTGCGTGCTGCGGCAAGAGTGTTTTCCGGTGCAAGGCTTCTCGCGCCTCTATGTGCGATTACTGTAACCATTGTGCGGGTAACTTTTTAGATCCACTTTATTCAGGCTGAAGACATACTATATTCAGACCGGATAGTGTTAACAACAAGTTTATTAAACTCAACTAGCATGGACTGAAAGTCGTTTCCTGAGTAGCTTACTTTTGCCTGCTATTTTGTAGGGTGCGCCGTGCGCACCCCACCAAAAATTAAATTATACCTGGCCTATATTTCTTTATAGCTGGGTAACAGCTAAAGCCTTAATTTAAGTGCATCGTTTTAACTAGCGAACTAAAACCAATAAATTTGATGTTATCAATCAAACCGATTAAAGCAGAATCCAGATACACAATGAAATCAGCAAAGTCATAAAGAAATTAAGTATCAACCCTACTCTCATCATTTGTTGTTGAGGTACAAAACCGGAGCCAAATACAATAGCAATGAATAATGTGAATAACGTTTTCAATGGATTGTTAGTTTAGTTATCCCAACTCACTTTTGAACGTAGCACCTTTTTTTTACCTTCACGGGTTTTACTGTCCATTCTTTTCTGCCGCGAGCCTTTAGTCGGTTTGGTATCTATTCTTCTTTTCCTGACCTGGGCTACAGATTTGATTAACGCCTGCAATCTTGCCAGTGCATCTTCACGGTTTTTTTCCTGTGTTCGATGACTTTGCGCCTTTATTATAATCACACCCTCTTTAGTAATGCGCGTATCCGCAAGGTTTAATAACCGTGTTTTATAAAAATCGGGCAAGGAAGAAGCGTTAATATCAAAACGACAGTGAATTGCCGTGGATACTTTATTCACATTTTGACCACCCGCCCCCTGGGAACGAATAGCACTCAGTTCTATTTCTGTATCAGGAATACTGACATTGTTTGAGATAATCATTTTACTTTCAGGTTTTAGAACAGGCCTAAAAACTTAATATTTAATCGGATTTAGATAAAACACACTTTACCATAATTTTAATTACTTTGAATTCACAAACAAAGGCCACATACTTTTTACGCTATATTCATAACAAAATAGAATTACCAGGGAGAATTGAGTGAATAATCTACCTCAGCCTATAATTGAAGATTTAATTGAAGATTTAATTGAGCTGGCATTGCGTGACCGACAGATTGCCTACCTTGAGTTAAATGAATCAGCAATACTGGTTTCTCAGAATGGTAATCTTGCAACATTCGGATTTGATTCTCTGCAAACAGGGGTTTTATTAGATCAGCAGGTGGACATGTTCACCGGTTTGCTAAGTGTTGAAAATTTACCGCTTTATCTACCCTTCATTCAAACACCTTCCGGGGTAACGGCAGACATTCACCTGTTTCAGAAACAGCAGAGTATCTGGATTTTACTGATGCATACCGAAGAGAAAAAAAAGCATTATCAGGCGATCCAGCAAAAAGTTTACGATTTAAGGCTTACACATAACCGACAGACTAAAATAGTAAATCAATATCTGGGCAAAGAAGTGGCCGAACGGCTGGATGAAGGAATCGAACAAATCAAGGATTCCGGCGAACGACGTAACCTGACCATTATGTTTGCTGATTTAAGAGGTTTTACCTCGTTCAGTGAAAACACCAGCCCGGAACAGGTTTTCGAGTTACTGAATACTTATTTAGCATCGATGATTCCTGTTGTACTGCATGAAAAGGGAGTTCTGGACAAAATAATCGGTGATGAAGTGATGGCCATTTTCGGCATGATAACTGAAGAGCAGAATGGTCCCTTTGAAGCGTTACTGGCAGCATTCAGAATGCTGAACACCATAGAGAAACTCAACCTGGAACGTTTTCAGCAGGGTAAAACCACCTTACAGATTGGCATTGGTCTGGCAACCGGACCTGTATCTTTAGGGGTTCTGGGTAGTCGACACAGAAAATCACTCACGGTCATCGGTAACCATGTCAACCTTGCCGCCCGCTTACAGGGTCAGGCCGGGGCTAAACAGTTAATCATCGATGAAACGACTTTTCAGGCTATCCCTTATTACCAGGATTTGTTTAGTACCCGCAGTGTCTAGCTAAAAGGCTATTCCAGTGCCTTAAAAATCCATCAATTTGAACTCCAGTCATCCACTAACCTGGAACAACAGATTATCGAACTGCAGGACGATCCGACACTTTTTTAATATGCTAATTAGCAACATGACCTGATAGGTTAAAGTGGACCTGTCATACCGGTATACCTAAGTTAAGATATCCCGTTAATCTCCTTAATTCTTAATCTTCAGTTTTCTCGGCCGGAACCAGGTAGACAGGTACGGTAGATTTTTTTATCAGTTTTTCACTGGTACTACCCAGTAAAATCTGACTAATCATGCCCTTTCCATGTGATCCCGCCACGATAAAATTGGATGATAATTTTTCCACGCCATTCAAAATCATTTCAACCGTTTCACCCTGCACCATCAGCGCCTTGCAGGTCAGTCCCTGGTCACGAAATTGTTGCGCATATTTTTGCAAGTCCTTATGTTCTTTATGGAAACGCTGAGCAATTTGATCACGAATTTCAGATGGGTCGATGGCATACATCGCCGCCGGGTCATAATCATAAGTGATATGATCAGGATTAGGCTCAGCGACATGCAGTAAAATAACTTCAGCCTGCATACTGTCGGCCAGCATTCTGGATTGCTTTAGAACTTGTTCCGTAATGTCAGAAAAATCAATGGTAACTAAAATTTTCATGATGCAACCTCCAGTTATTATTTATTTTAAATTAGCCGCTTACAACCCTCAATGATATTAATCATAAAAGGGAACGATTACAGCTAAAGTTCAGTATATCGTCCGACATAGTTATGTAAACGTGACATAACAACATTTTGTACCTACAATTCGCCAAAATAGGAAAATCAGTCAATAATACAAGAGGAAGTTAAAATGGAATATTTTTTAGACGCATTCAGTAAATATGCAGATTTTTCAGGCCGTGCACAACGCAGGGAATACTGGATGTATATTCTTTTTTATATGCTGTTTTATATTGGATTAGCAATCATAGATGCATTCCTGGGAACCATGGTTCTGGCCGTTATTTTCAGCTTAATCATGCTGGTCCCCAGTGTTAGTATCGCAGCCAGACGACTGCATGATACTGGCAGAACCGGCTGGTGGCAGTTGATATCATTTATCCCGCTGATAGGCGTTATCATACTAATTGTGTTTTTAGCTCAGGATAGCCATGATAACAATGCTTATGGCCCGAACCCTAAACTCGCTTAAAAACCACCACAAATAATATCCTGATTACCCCAGAAATTCGGCTATTAATCATTTTTAATACAAAGAAAAGCTTTACTCTCGCTAAGGCGCCAAGAACGCTAAGAAAGGCTGCTTCAAGTTGATTAAGGCTCATATAAATAGGACTGGTTTTTCCTTTGCGTTCTTTGCGTCCTGGCGAGAAACTATATTTTCTGTTGTTTTTTTGATCATGGCTGAGTTACCGGGTTAATCAGTAATAATATTGATATAAAGAACCATTCGGCTTTAAAACAGGATCATTCACCACAAGTCTAAACCTGTTTAAATAGTGTTTATAGGCTATGCACAAAAATCAAGTGATTGACAAGTAACAAGGCCTGACACTATATTCTACGACTGCTTTATTTCAGCTCGGCATTTGCAAGGAGATTTAAAAGGGCCCGTCATCAAAAGTGAAGGGTCAGGAAATCAAGTCTGACCTTGTTAACTGACCCCATTAATTCACTATGAGTAGACTGGTTTAATTTAATGCGTGGCTATAATTGAGAGTTGCATAGCAATAGCGGTAGTCGCTTGCGCCGTGATTGGCAAAGGCATCCCCCGTATTACTACAACCCAGACGGCCCTCTAATCCGTTAACATCGTCGAACCATCCGCGTAGCCTCAGTTCTGCTTTAAGAAAGTTATTTCGAGTGGTATTATTAATAATTTCTTTACCCAGTGCCAGAGTAGATTTTAAAAAAAATTTGTCCTGTATTATCCCCGTAGCATAGCTGGTTTCCAGGTAATTCAGTTGCTGTTTATCAGGACTAAAATAGCCGGTGCCCGCCCAGTCTGATCGTATCTGTTTAAAAACCAGTGCGGTACTTAACCCTTCGATACGATTAGGAGAGTAAACAAGTTTTATCAGGCCGCCATGCTTTGTATTGTTATCTGTGAAGCTCTGATAGATGGCTGCACCAACCAGTGTGAACTCGTTGGCCACAGGTGCGTCGGCTGACAGGGTATATGTGTCCACCATGATCTTGTTGTTAATCGCAAGCAATGAGTCAACTATGCTTCTCTCCAGGCTGGCCTCCATATAATACGGCTTTAAGTTCGGCTGGCGATAGCTCAGGTTGAATGTTTCGGTGGACCAGGCATTGTTGTTGTAACTCATGATCTCTGAAGACAACATGCCCATGGGGCCAAAATTAAAATCCCCGCTGATACCAATTATAGAAAAATTCTTATCACTGTTTGACTCATCAAATGACCAAAGCCCGCCATGGATACCGATGTCGAGCTTGTCAAAGCTACCCGGTACTGATTTGATATAGCCTAGAATATGTTTTTTTTGTCTGACATCGTTATTGTCATCACTTATGAAATTCTGTAGCTTAATCGTATCCGCGTGCAGACATACTGGCAGAATACCTATAAACGCTATTATCGCTACCAATATTCGGCAATAAGTCATTACCATTCCTTCCTGGTGTTTATCAGTTCATAGAAATAACCCATTAAACTTGCCGGTGATAAAAGCAGTTGATAAAAAAGCATATAGCCAATTAAACCGAAATTATTTTTTCGCACCTTGAGTCCATATTTTTTAAATATTGAGGTTTGTTTTAGATACATAAAATAATTTATCAACATTGCTAGCGGCAGCAGAAATAATGTCATTACACCAACAATTGCATAATTGTTAAAAAATATCGCAAGTATCACGCCTGGAATAAAACCAAACAAAAATGCTGCATCTATATAGGGGAACATAAAATTAAAATACACAAAAGCCGAGTTCATTCTGGGTCTAAACAGGATGATTGGGTGGCTTTTGAAGGCCTCGATCAGGCCGCGCGACCAGCGTTTTCGCTGACGATAGTATGATCCATATTCTTCAGGCACATTAGTAAATACAAAGGCATTCTCCGCATACGAAACTCGCCAGCCAGCTGCTATGAATGACCAGGTTAAGACAATGTCTTCCCCAACAGTATCTGGCCAGCCACCGACAGCTTTTAAAGCATTGGTTTCATAAATTGAAAATGCGCCCTGTGCCACCAGCGTACCCTGAAATAGAGACTGGATACGCTTCACCACGGAAATCCCCTGATAGTAATCCCACTCCTGTAGCTTTGTAAGCCAATTCTTTCGTGAGTTACGAGCCAGCACTGTACCTGCTACGGCCGCAGTGTTGAAAGGCCCAAGCACCAAATTTTTTACAATATTCTCTAATGCGCCGCGAAATAAGTAGCTGTCGGCATCCAGAGTAATGACGTGCTCATAGAGAACATGCAGCAACCCGGTATTCAATGCTACTGCTTTTCCGGCATTTTTTTCCTTAACGATTACTTCTGCGTTGAATCGTGGCGACATTTCGCGTGCGATATAATCGCGTGCTATGGCGACTGTAGAATCTTTCGAGCCATCGTCAATAATAATCACCTGGATTGGTGCTGGGTAGACCTGTTTATTAATAGACTCCAGTGTTTGTTGTATGCACTCTGATTCGTTATACGCAGCGATTAAAATACTGATAGCAGGCAGCTCAATTGGCAGATCAAAATCCGGCCGACGGTCGAGTAATAGCCCCATCACGAGAAAAGCGTTAACAAATCCTGGGATCACCGCAATACCGGTGATCACCAGCCAGGCAAGAACGCTGCCAATAGATGACGATAGTTCAGATATCCACGGCAGTGCAACGTATATGCTAAACAGGCACCATATAGACGCGAATAGCACACAAAGCAGCATTTTATATTTTGTGGGAACATAGAGTTCTTCATGTTCGCCCTGAAATCCATCAGCGTTGATTTCGGGTGGGAATACTGATTGCTGTTGCAATTTCTTTCTGGGAGGTCTTGTTACTCGACTCAATTACGAATACCTTGGTGATGGAATCAACAGATTAACAGGTTGAGACTGCCTTAAGTTTGCAATAAGCACACCTATCAAAAAAATAGGACACCCATTAATTACCATTGACACTACCAGAACAAAAAAGTAATGTAAAACGATCATGCAATCGCAAGGAAAGCATCATGCCTAAAGTCAGGAAGGCTCAGGTTTCAATCGAAGCCACCCCATATTACGCTTCGCTCGTCGTGCTTTTTTATGTTGCAAGGACCCGCATTCAGGCCAGAAACAAATTAGTAAACTTGACCCGAAAGCCATAGATCAACAATCCTGAAACCTACTGCATTTTGCAGGTAACCATATGCCGATGAACTGCCGTTTAACCTGGAAAAATCATTTAAGTTCGAAAAGGTTGTGCAAGGGGTTGATGTGTATGGTCTAAGCCATTGATGGCTGTAGTTAGAGCAACGCAGGAGCAGTTACCGGGAAATAAAAAACACCGTAGTTTACGTCACGAATAGATATCACACCTTAAAATTTTCTGACTTTTTCAGCCCATCAAAAGATGTAGCTTATCTTTGATTTCAGGTTTGAATAAGTGGGCGTCTTATTTTTTATTCAATGCGCCGATTGTGACAGCAGATCAAAACCTTAGAAATGCATCAATTATTCAGACTATTTGGTAGGGCTATAACGCCCGACCTTGTGAACACACGAGCGCAACGTATGTTTTCCAACAACAGTCACTTAATGGCTTGCTCTGCCACCTTTTTAGTAATAACTAAAAACTCATCAATATCCTGGGCAGAATGACAATGCAACGGTGAGACTCTTATCGCACCTTGTAGATTAAATGATTCCAACATTCGCTTTGAATATAAACTGGTATTTACGCGTTCAAACACGGTCACACCGTGCTTACCATATTCTTTTACTGCAGTAGCAGGTTCTATATGCTTAAAGTTGATAGCTAGAATCAAATCTCGTTTTGTGAGGTCTTCATTGTCTAGATAAACATCAAGGTTCTGCATATCTCTTAAACCTGTTGTACTCACTGTGCCATTTAATAATCGAGCAAGTAAGGCGCGTTCATGCAAAGCAATCATCTGCATGCCTTTTACAAACTGATTGCGTTGCGCTGAATCATTCGTTTCATGTTGTCCTAACTCACATACGTAATTAATTATTTCACTAAACATTGCATACTGGGCAGGGTCAGAACTTCCTAAGTCCCAATATGCGCCTGGCTTACCTCGTAGTTTGTCATGCGGTAGCGCAGCGGCTCTATCAGAAAGCCAGGCTATACCCATGCCGCGATTACCAAAAAACTTATAGGGGGCAATATTGATACCATCGACAGAAATATTTTTCAGATCAATAACATCGTGGGGTGCATGCTGTACGGCATCGACTAAGATATACAAATCATGTTTGATCTTTCTTGCCTCAGTAACAATAGATTCAATATCGAGTTTAGCACCAGAGATATTAGAGGCATAAATCACACTAAGTAGTACTGTATTCTGATCAACTAACTTGATAATTTCTTCGACATCGACACTGCCAGTGGTTGCATTACTTTTTGCAACCCGAAGCTCACGCCTGGTTCGTTCGGCATTTAACTCCATCGCATCGTAAGATGAAGGATGCTCCAGAATCGTGGTCACCATATTGGAACCAGTCACATTATCAGAAATGACTCGCACCATATCAAACATCGCTTTAGAAGCAGTCAGTGCTGTGTAAACAGAACCATCTTCGACATTCAGCATCATCCTGAAATCCTGCTGACCCTTATCTTGTATACTCTGTAAATAGACTGCAGTGTCATGAATACGCTCTGGACAATCAGGCGTAGCGGCAAGCCGGGCATAAGCTTCAACGGATTTTATCAACCTAAAAGATCCACCAGCATTGTCAAAAAATAAGCGCCGACGACCATTTAAATCAACATCAACAAAATAAAAAGAATCTTTTACAGACTGCATCATCTCATCTGAAAAAAACTTACCTTCGTTTAAGTTTGGGGTTTTCATGATCACTCCTTCTAGAAAACTATTAAATCAGAATTATGCAGTCTCTATTATTATTCATCAATCTAAGTGCTATCAATAACAATCAATCGGGTCTGACACGAATACCGGTAAGTTAAGGCCTTTTGTCGTCATGCCCGTGTAGGGAGGGGAGGGTATCCATTTTATAGGCCTGCAGGCTCGTTGTGATGGATTCTGGCCTTCGTCAGAATGACGCTAGTCGCTTAACTTACCGGCATTGAGTCTGACCCTTTTGATTGTGTCTTATTTTTTAGCTCTACCACAATACTTCAATCACTCGCCAATTATCGTATGTGAAAAACTGACCAGTTGATCAGTCCAGATATAAGTCAGAATCATCAGCAGAGGGATAATACTGCAAAAACCACCTACAACCCATCGGATAAGCTTGTTGGCCTCATCAAGCTCCATAAAATACTCCACCACCAGACGTCCTTTTATGAAGGTCATTAATGCGATCACTACAGTAATCCAGAATCCGGGTTCGGCAAGCTTACCCATCAGTCCACCACCAAGTGTCAATAACATCAGTGCAAACCAGGCAATATCTATTTTTTGAAATATTTTTTTCATCTGTACTCCTCAGGGCATGACGTAAAATGCAGAGAAGATCATCAGCCAGATCAAGTCGGTGGCATGCCAGTAACTGGCAAATGCCACCAGTCCATCATGATTTTTTGTGCTGTAACCGCCAAAGTGTGTTTGTGCCATCACCCACAGCAGTCCAAGAATCCCCCAACTGACATGCACCAGATGATTGAATGTCAGGTAGTAATAGGACATTTGAAAGGCGTCTCCATTGCCGGTCAGGCCCTGTGAGATGTTCCAGCGGATTTCCATAAATTTGATTAATGGATAGCACACTGCGGTAAAAAATGCCGCTGTTAACCAGTGGAAACTTGTTGTTGTTCGGCCGAGGCGCATGGATAACACAGCCCTGGCTATGAAAAAGCTGCTGGTAACCATGATCACTGTATTGGCGGTACCAGCCAGTACCGATAACTTTTGCGGACCCTCTAGAAATAATTGGGGGTTATTGGCGCGGGCAAAAAAATAGACGATGAACATCAGCAGAAATTCGGTGAATTCGGCAAAAATACCTACCCAGATGGCACGGTTGCCCGGTATTCCCGGGTTTTTTTCAGCTGAACTGTCTACCGGTCTGTTTTCTTGCTGTGGAATAATCTGTGAAGGGGCAATGAGAGTGATCCTTGATTAATTATATTGGTATCTGAGCATGTCGTAAAATAGCTGTCAATGTGATAGATCAGCTGGTTTTAATTCGACCGATTATTGGTGCCAATCAGGTCCGGCAGACCAGTGAGCAGCTGGGCAAGTGCCAGGTGCATGGCATAAAGCGCTGTGCGGAATTTTTCTCGACAGCTAGAACTCCTCAGTTTCAAATTTTAAACCACAGAGCCTGAAAATTGTCTGAATTTTTAAGCTCATAACAAGATGTTGCTTATCTTTGATTTTAGATTTCAATTAGTGGGTGTCTATGTTTTTTCCAATATTTTACCTTGCCTCTTTTTACTTTGGTTCTGGCATTTTCCTGGATAATGCTTCGATAAATTTAGGGTCAAAATCATGACTGCCCAAAGCATGTGACTTTTTAACTATTTCCCACGCCTTTGTATAGTTGCCCTCCAAATAAAGAGAGCGTGGCCAATCACGATACGCATTGTCATAATGCGGATCTAATGTCAACGCTGTGTTAAATAACGAATTGGCTTCCCGAAAGTACTCCTTAGACTTTATTTTATCGGTTGCAGTAAAACCCTTTTTTGAATATGCCCTAGCTGTATCTGTAAGTAACCGTGGCTTTTCTCCATTATCATCAATAAGCGATAAGGCTTTGTTATAGTGGATAATAGCTCCATCAGTATTTTCCTGCGCCCATAATAGGGCACCAAAACCCCAATATGGTTGATAATAATTCGGGTTCAATAACCAAGATTGGTTAAATCGCCGCATGGCATTTTCAGTGTCACCCTTGAAATGTCTCCAACCTTCTACAGCAAATTCTTTACTTGCCTTCTCTCGTGTACCCGAATTAGCTACAACTGATTTGATAAATTTCTCGTCAGATTTCTTTTGTGCTGCTGATTTTTCTATGTCTGGATACCCATACATGGGGATCAGGTTGATTGGGGGAGTACTACTTTGCGGCCCAATAGCAGACGCACATGATGTCAAAATTATTACAGTCATTATGGCTAACAGAATATTTCTGTGATTCATGTTACTTCCTCATTGTTTGAAGGCTAACGCCCGTATCAGCGGAAAAAGTGCGAGCGCAGCGGGCACTTTTCCCGACTGTATGCAATTATTATACGATACATCCAGACGTGTTCATCACGATTTAGACTTCAATAAATCACGTATTTCCGCTAACAATGTTTCTTCCGCCGAAGGTGCTGGCGGTGCCTTTGGCGCCTCCTCTTCTTTTTTCTTTAACGTGTTAATTCCTTTAACAAGCATAAAAATCGCAAATGCAATGATAGAGAAATCAATAACGGTTTGAACAAACGCCCCGTAGCTTATAACGACTGCGGGCGCTTCGCCTACAGCATCTTTAACGACAAATGCCAAATCAGAAAAATTTACGCCACCTAACAGCACGCCAATTGGAGGCATTATTACACCTGAAACTAATGCTGTAACAATTTTACCGAATGCGGCACCAATTATGATACCTACCGCCATGTCAACTACATTTCCTTTTACCGCAAAATCTTTAAATTCTTTCATCATGCTCATGGTCTTGTCCCTCTCAATGTTAATAATTAAAGTTACGTTATTATTTCAAGTTGTTTGAATTTCCTGCCCCTCTTTTTTTAGATGATAATTTAAATTGTATTACGTTGAAGCTGTACGAGCGGAGCGTTTTTGCGTAGCTCCGAACAAGCGACTTGTTATATTGCGGTGATAATTGATGCCACATTCTTGCAGCGGTGTTTATGAGGGTTACCAGAAAAAAGCCTGCGATATAAACTGACTGCGCTGAATAGCGACTTATTATTGCTACCTTGTTTTGACTGGCACCATTCATGGCGATTCCCTTTCAACGATTACTGTACTTTATTCTTTGGCACTTTTTGTTGCAACTACTACCGAACTAAAAATTATTATTATTTAACTGCACTATTTTTAATCTGATTGTAAGAATTATGTTTGCAGTGACGTGAACCGCTCTTCAGTCAGCTAACCCCGCAATAATCGGTTGGCACTGCGGAGCGCTTTTTGGTGTAAATTGAGAGCGAAGCGAACTACACCAAAAAGCATGGAGTAGTGACAATCCGAGTTGATTGCCTTGTTAGTTGCCTCGTGCTAACATTTGTGCACACACACCAACAAAGGCCTTTTTTATGGATACTAGAATTCAATTTCGAGTTGATGAAGAAACAAAACGCCTGGCCCAAAAAATGGCTGAAAGTCAGGGTCGCACACTGAGCGATGCTTGTCGAGACCTCACAGAACAACTTGCTGATCAACAGCGTAAAGCTGTATCTCATGATACCTGGCTAACTGAACAGGTAAATCTAGCTTTTGACAAGCTTGATACTGGGGGATCTGCTTTTATTGAGCATGATCAAGCTAAATCAAGAATGACGGAACGCAAAGCCAAAATTCGTGGTAGAGGTTAATTGGTGATTTACTGGGAAGAAGAGTCTCTCAACGACCGCGAAAAGATATTTGAATTTCTTTATGAATTTAATCCTGCAGCAGCGGAAAAATCTGATGAAGTGATTGAGAAAAAAGTAGAAAACTTGCTTCTACATCCGTTACTGGGCGTGGAACGTGAAAGAATAAGAGGTCGATTGCTAATAATCCCTGAAGTGTCAATGATCGTATCCTACTGGGTTGATAATTCAGTAATCCGCGTTATGAGAGTGCTCCACCAGAGACAAAAGTTTCCGACGAAATAGCAACTAACGACCAAATCAGCTGTGCAGCAAAATGGCGTGCCATGTTTGCTGCATCCGCTGAATATGACTTGGTAGATTATTTGATAATATACGTGCTATGGAGGACATGTAATTAGTTTTTTTAATCCCAAATAGTTCCAGATTTCCCGTTATTAAATTTTCCATCACTGCAGATACTTCCTTCTGAGTTTTGCTTGTAAATTGTATAAGGAAGAAAAATTGTATCAGTTATCAAACTAAATGGAGCATCCACTATTGTAATTAAAATTCCCTTTGACCATTTTAGACTACATAAATTATATGCTTTCCCACTGTATACTCGAGGAATATCTGAACATCTCGAACAATCATTTTTCTCCTCTTCAAACCCCTGAGACCAACGTTCAATTAAGAAAGCAACTACACAAGCCGGTATTTTAAATACGGGTGACCAGCCATACTATGCGCCATTCATGCACAACTCATTATCAAAATCAGGATGCGATAGGTATTGATTGTTCCTGCTATCTTTATATATTTCTACCTGTTATGGGGGACATCTCGAGTAGACCGGAAGAGCAAAGGGGTTGAGTCATTCACCAGTTATTTAGCTGTTTGCCAATTTCTTATCATATGGATAATTCGTTAGGCCGTTTACACAAACAGCTTAGACCATAGATTTACCTGCCTGTAACCCGGTTTTATTCATTACTTTATGCCTGTTGGTTGACTCTAGTCAATATCGCTCGCTGTTAAATCTGCGATATTATCGGGCATGGTTTAATAACTGGATAACATGCAGATGATTACAATAGATGAACTGATGACATCTAAACCTTTTACTTTATCTGAAAACGACTCCGTTGAAGATGCAAGGCGAATTATGACCGAGAAGCATATTCGTCATATTCCAATCACTGATGATAATAAAAAGTTGCTCGGGCTGGTTACTCAGCGGGATGTGCTGGAAGCGACACACCCTGATGCTGATAACAGTAATATAAAACTATCAGATATCATGATTCGGGATGTCAGTGTTATTCATCAATCCAGTTCTGTACGTCAGGCTGCCATATTTTTAAGATCACATAAATACGGCTGTTTACCTGTTGTCTCTAATAATCGCCTGGTAGGTATTATCACTGATACTGATTTTATAGACATTGCCATCAATTTACTTGAGCAGGTAGAAATAACCGAAGACACAACAGACGATATCGATTACGAACCAGATGACATGGATGATATCGACCTGCCAACACTTGATGAAGAGTTTTAAACTGATAGAAAGTAAATTTTTTAGTTTGCCCTGATGCTATGGAATCAGGTTTACTGCTGACTAATTTCATCAAATTTTCCATTAGTCAGTTTTTTTAAGTCTTGCGGGTTTAATTCGATTTCCAGACCGCGCCTGCCGGCACTCACGTAGATAGTTGAAAATTTTTCTGCTGATGCATCTATTACTGTTTTGAGCCGTTTCTTTTGCCCCAAAGGGCTGACCCCTCCCAGTACATAACCGGTCATTCGTTCTACATCTTTTTTTTCTGCCATTACTGCTTTTTTGGCTCCGGCGGCTTTTGCCAGGCTTTTCATATTTAGCATGGCGCAGACTGGTACTAGTGCGACAGAAAAATTTTTAGCGTCGAGACAAACAACTAATGTTTTAAAAATCTGGTTTGCAGACACACCTGTTTTCTCCGCTGCTTCATTGCCATAGGATTGTGTATTTTCATCATGCTCGTACTCGTGTACCTTAAACTTAATCTTTGCTTTTTTAGCTTCGTTGATTGCGGGTGTCATTTAAATACATTCCGGTCTATTTAATACACAATAATTTTCGCTGGATAAATTTTCGACCTGGATGGTGACGTGCTCAATATCAAATTTATCATGTAATTGTTGTTGCGCTTGCAACAGAAAATCATTATCAATTTTTTCATCTGTTGTTATCAGGTGCACGGTTAACGCGGTTTCGGTAGTACTCAATGCCCATACATGCAAGTCATGAATTTCTGCTACATTTTTCAAACCGGTTAAATAATTTTGTATTGCTAAAATATCAGTGCCCTGCGGAACACCGTCTATCGAAAGATGAATAGACTCTTTCAATAAATTCCAGGTACCAATCAAAATAACTAACACAATTAACAGACTGAGAACCGGATCTAACCATAACCAGCCAGTCAGTAATATTGCCACACCGGCAATCACCACTCCCAGTGAAATTCCAGCATCGGCTGCCATGTGCAAATAGGCAGCACGTATATTTAAATCATGCTTCTGGTCCTTCATAAATAACATTGCTGTCACTGTGTTTATGACTACTCCGATCGCCGCAACGCCTATGATTATTGCTCCTTGTACCGGTTGCGGGTCGAATAAACGTCCGAATGCTTCCCAGCTTATACCACCGAGTGCAACCAGTAATAAAATAGCACTCGACAGAGAAGCCAGTATCGTTAAACGGCGCAATCCGTATGTCCTTTTTTCAGTGGAATGTTTAGCAGCCAGCCTGTTGGCTCCCCAGGCCAGTAACAAACTGATTACATCACTTAAATTATGGCCGGCGTCAGCAATCAATGCCAGCGAGTCGGCAAAGATTCCAAAACTCGCTTCAATAATAACGAATACAATATTCAGGCTGATGCCTATCGCAAAGGCCTGATTGTAATTGTTTACATGATGACTGTGATCGTGTGACATTTAAAAAATCTCAATATTATGGAACAGATAATACAGCGCAGTTACACAGATCATCACTTTCAAATGCGGTCATATCACCCGCTTTTAAGCCCGGAACTGGAAACAGGCGAACAGTTAATGGCTTATTTAATCGAAACGCCATGGTACCTGTATCTCGCATTAGTGCGCTTATTTTTTGTATGCTGGTATCACCGGGTATAGGCACCGTATCCAGACCGATTCCGCACACAGCGCTATAGGTTAATAGCGAACGAATATCAAATTCATTATTTATAGTACCTTCAGCTAAACCCGTATCTTCGGTTAACGCCAGCATTAACCCTGAAAAGCCGACCAGTTCAACATTTTGAATCGACTTAAATACTCTGGTCAGTAAAGATGAAGCTTCAACTGTACCGGAGGCACCAAAGTATTCAATTCCCATTCGTTTATAAACATCTACCATACTGGAACAGTTTTTTGAAGGAGCTGCAGAGCTGTCGATGCCTGAAAATATGAAATTTTCATTATTAAAATCTTTCACAATATTATTGATATCATCAATATGATATTGAAGCCCGCTGGTCATTACCTCGTAATAACCTTTAAAACGATCATTATGATTCTCATCGGTGGCACTATTATTATATTCATCCAGTACCTTGACCAGTAGATCAGGTGTTTCCAGACCGATAACAAAACGATTTCCAAGTCCTTTACGATGGTAACTGGCCGGGAAATAGGGTATTAACGGGTCACAGTTAAAATTAACCGTGAAATTAAAATTCCCCTCTCCCCTGTCGGTTATTTTACTGATTCTAATAACGGCTTTGGCTGATTCTGTAATCAGCTCGTTATCAAGTACTGAAAATTCATCACACGATACATTCACACAGGCATTACATAAATCACCATAATGTTTAATTAAATCCGGTAACAGGGAGATTTCATGTTTTGTTGTTGCTTCTCCAATGGCAAACCTGATTCGTAAACCCGGTAATTCCAGTTTATTCAATATCTGTGTAATGGTTTCAAGATCGGCCTTCGCTTCGTTGAGGCTGCTGGTATTCAGGTATTCACCAAATGGATTTGTCACAATGCGTATCGATTGAACATCATAACCCTGCTGCATAAATTGCTGCGATAATTCTGTACAGAAATTAGCTGCTTTTGAAATAGACTTTTTCCAGTCCTTTTTTTGTTCACTCATGACCAGAAAAGTCGTTATTGTTCTTACACGACAAAACTGTTTATTTTTATAATTCATATAAAACCACTTAACTTATTTTGCTAATCAGATAGTAACCGTTGTTTATATTTTTTTCAGCTTTTCTGGCATTCCTCAATTATCCGCTGAATTGTATTTTTCCCGTCATAATTGATCTGTATTATATGACGCGCTTTTCTCTCCACGGTGCCGCTTTCGTTATTTTTTGTGAATCACATCAGGACAACCATGAATAAAACCACTCTAGCTGACAATAATATTCAGATTTTCAGGCAACAGGATATGTCTTCAAACCCTGCTCCACTTGGATTAATGGGTTTCGGCATGACCACTGTACTATTAAATTTTCACAATGCCGGTATTTTTGAACTGGGTTCGATGATTTTGGCCATGGGGTTTTTCTATGGCGGATTTGCTCAAATTATTGCCGGATTGATGGAATGGAGGAAAGGCAATACATTTGCCACTACCGCTTTTACCTCTTATGGTTTTTTCTGGATGTCACTGGTCATGCTGGTTGTGCTACCAAAAATGAAACTGGTGGAAGCTCCTCAAAAAGAAGCCATGATAGCTTATTTAATTATGTGGGGTGTTTTTACCGGAGTGATGTTTATAGCAACACTACGCATAAACCGTGCGTTACAATTTGTATTCGGTTCCCTGACCTTATTGTTTTTTTTGCTGGCACTTGCTGATTATAGTGGTAGCCAGACGATAAAACTGATTGCCGGATACGAAGGTATTATCTGCGGCTTTTCGGCTATTTATACTGCATTGGCCCAGGTGTTGAATGAAGTTTACGGAAAAACAGTCGTGCCCATTGGTCCTTTTAACAAGTAGATGTTTATGCTCTGCTTCTGTAATTTTAAAGGGAGGTAACCCAATGCCGTTAAGTTAAGCGACTCGCGTCATTCTGGCGAAGGCCAAAATCCATCACAACGAGCCTGCAGGCCTTTAAAATGGATACCCGCCTACGCGGGCATGACGACAAAAAAACCTTAACTTAACGGCATTGGGAGGTAACCTAAAAAAACCCGGTAACAAAAGTTCTTACCTTCGTTGATTGATTTAATGTTGACTTACCTCAAGATGTCTTCATATTTTTTATAGATGAGTTAATATCTGTCCTGGAATTATATATTCTGTATTGAGCTGTAAATTTCTGCAATAAATCTGATCAAGGGACAAAAAATGACAGAAAAACAGGCCTTCTGGACTTCGCTTCCAGGCATTCTGACCGGAGTTGCCGCAGTTATCACTGCAGTGACGGGATTATATATCGCCATTTTCAATTTCACTCCTGAGGCATCTGGTGGCATGTCCGGCGATGAATCTATCAATCAACCAATGGAAGGTGATGACCCACTGGTTTCTACTTCTGTTAATACGCAGGCTGGCTCCTTAAAGCCAGCTACAGCAAAAATAAAACGTGAATTGAATGAACAGGACTTTATTTCCTTCCCAAAAACCGGCCCGCTGGTTGTCTGCGAAAACTTTCAAACAGTTAATACGCATAACAGCCTGATGTCCTGGTCAAATTATTATCATCAGCAAATAGTAGATGGCAATAATACGAAGCCCGATGATGCCTGCAACAAAACTATTGGATACCGCGGCATGGCCCATTGTCTCGAACCGGATAATCAGCAAACTCGACAGGACTTACTGGAAAGTCTCGCTCTGTGCCGTAAACTGGGCTTTGAAGCTCACCAGGTTACTCTAGATTAATTTATCAGGCGATCCAGCAAACCGGATACTCTTAAAGTTTTCTTTTTAATCGTGCTTTGTATGATCGATTCACTACCCCAGATTTCAACTGAGTCTGCCGCTCGTGTAATACCCGTATAAAAAAGTTCACGAGTCGATACGGCTGTTTCAGAGTAGGGCAGTATCAATAAAATATGATTGAATTCAGAGCCCTGAGATTTGTGTACCGTCATGACATAAGCCGTTTTATTTTCAGGACACTGGGATAGCGAAAGGCTTCGATATTCTCCCGCTGATAATTCAAAAAATACTTTTAACTGACCCTGTTCATCCGGCCAGATAATACCTATATCTCCATTGTGAATATCGTATTGATAGACATTGCTGGTCATCATCAACGGTTTTCCCTGGTAAAATTGAGACTCGTTATCTATACCCTGTTGAACTTTTACATAAGTTTCTATTTGACCGTTAATGGTGTCTACGCCCGTCGGCCCGTTCCATACCGCAGATAAAATCTGGTATTGATGAAATAGTTTAAAAACCTGTTGTAACGAGTCAGCGTTCATCATCGGTATATAAGTTTTTTCAGCCTGTTTTTTTAACATAGCCGGTAACTCCTTTTCGGTTGGCTGCCTCCAGCTGATGGTTGAAAAAAGATCGGTCGACTTTAACTGTTTTATGCAGGACTTACTTTCCCCCAGATTTATTGATTTGGCTAGTAGTCCAATTCCTGAAAACTCATCAAAACGATGACTTTTCTGTAACACCACAACATGATCGGCTAATACATATTTTGAATGATGTACTGGCACATCATAATCTAAAACCTGACTGACCCAATTTCGTTGATCCTTGTTAAATTCTGTTTGTATCAGGCCGCCGCATAAATCTGCAAAAACACTACCAGCTTCTACCGATGACAGTTGATCTTTATCTCCCAGTAATATCAGTTTACTGTGTGGTGGTAACGCACAACAGATGGCTGCCATCATCTGCTGATCAATCATCGAGGCTTCATCCAGAACCAGTACATCACAGGCCAGCACATTATTTTTATGGTGACGCGGCCGGTGGGTAAACCTGTGTATGCCCAGTAAACGATGCAGAGTAACTGCCTCGACAGGAATTTGATTCAGAATTGCATTATCCAGTTGCATTGCACCACGCAACTTTAGAATAGATTCTGATAAACGTGCTGCCGCTTTACCGGTCGGTGCTGCCAGTTTTATATCAAGCTTTTGATTACCTTTCTGTTGTTGAATTAATAAGGCCAGAATTTTACTGACTGTCCAGGTTTTACCGGTACCCGGCCCTCCGGAAATTATACTGAGTTGATGTCGACTGCTGATAACTGCAGCAAGCTTCTGATAATCCAGTTGCTTTGATTTTCCAAATAATGAATCGAGTAAGATTAAGCTTATTTCAGATTCATTCACCTTAGACATTGTTAACAGGCGATCACTGATATTTTTTTCGTTATGATAATAACGGTTAAGATAAAGTTTTTTATTTTCCAGAATTAGCGGCTTTTGCTGATTTTCTCTACCCACAACTTCACTAGAGTTTATTTTTTGTAAAAGGTCATCGCCTTCGGGGCATTCCGTCCAGCCAAGTTCCCTGCATTTTCTATTAACCGAAGAAATTTCGAGGCACACATTTCCATGACTTAATTCAATATTCACCAGTACGCTTAGCCATAAACAGAGCTCTGTCGAATTTATGATCGTATCATCTATAAATCGTGCCAGAGCATAATGGCTATAATCCAGCCTGTTTTCTGAGACCAACTTTTTTATGCTGGAAAGATTATTCATTACTAAATAATCCATCAAGTTGCTGAATGACAGTTAATGGCGGTTTATGAAAATAAATCCCATATTTGCTGTCTGAAGAACTGGACATGCCTCTAAGGAATAAGTAGTAAACACCACCAAAATTTTTATCATAATCGTAGTTTTTAATTCTCTGTTTTAGGAAGCGATGTAATGCCAAAGTATAAACAAGGTATTGCAGATGATAGTGATGGTCATACATGGCTTCATTACAACTTTGCTGTGTGTAAAATTCTTCGGTTGCGCCGAGGTAATTACTCTTGTAATCAGCAATAAAATACGATCCATTAAATTCAAACACCAGATCGATAAAACCTTTTAGAAAACCGTTAACAGTTGAAAAAGTAAACTTCTGCTGTACACGGCTATACTTATGTTGATGCAATAAGTCATTCAATCTGTCTGCCTGAAAATTTTTACTCGACATATAAAATTCCATTTCACTGATTTTCTGTTGTGGTTTTAACTGCGACAGCTTAAAACCCTGCAGTTCACAGTTAAGTATATCTGCCATCCATGCTGACAGGCTGGCAATCCATTTTTCATCAAAACCATATTCACTACATTTCTGTTGAATCAGCTGCTCATCTATCACCCGGTCGAAACACTGGTTTTCCAGTATATCGTGCAGGAAATTACCAGCTTTGGCACCTTTATAAAAATTAAATCTATTCAATTCGTTGGTATCAACTACTAACTCATTTTCGATTTGTGGATAAATTACTGCATCGTAATCAGGTCGATCAATTTCCACAGTTAAACCGCTGGATGCTATCTGGCTATAAGAACTTATGCGCCATTGTTGCTGAATAACCCTGTTAAAATTTTTAACTTCTGTTTGCTTTACCGGTAATTTTGTTTCAGAATTTTTCTGTGTATCTATATCACCTTCCTGTGTATCGGTAAATTCAACATGTTGCTGCTGTACATTTAAGGCTTCGAAAGGCTGGCGTAATCCAGCTGCATCAGTTATATCCAGATCCTGTGGATAATTCATTTTTTTAATGTTGTTACTAAATAAACAATGTGCGATAGCGCTGCTACCGGCTCCTTTAATATGACCCCAACCCAGATAACAACGATAAATACCACGTGTGATTGCCACGTAAAATAGTCTGATTTCTTCTGCCAGATTTTCCTGATGCCACTGATCGCGCTGCGCTTCATCCAGAATCATCAGTTTTTTATTACCCTGTTGGTCATGATAACTATAACTATCCGGCTGATAGCGGGTGCTTTTTACAGCCCACATAAATGGTAAAAAAACAATCGGATATTGCAGTCCCTTGCTCTTATGTATAGTCACAATTCTTACCAGGTCACTGTCACTCTCCAGACGCAGCTGATGCTCTTCATTCTCTGCATTATCTTTTACCTGTTCACGTTGTTGCATTAACCAGTGCAGAGCCTGACTAAAACTAGCATGTCTGCTTGCCTGTTGCTGCAATAATTCTACGATATGCATCCAGTTGGTTATTCGACGTTCACCATCCATATACTGGCTGGTTTTTTGCAGGGTGTTCTGATCGTCCATCAATTTGAAAAATAACGACAATATTCCCTTTCGTTGCCAGTGCTGTTGATACTCTTTCATTTTGTCCAGCATCTTCACCAGTTGATCATTATCTTTTTGCAAATGGTAAATCTGCCTGGCATTCCAGCCGAATAAATCCGTACTTAACAGGCTGCATAAACGCCTGATATTTGAAGGTTCAATTATCACTTCAAGTAACAAACTAATTTCACGTGCCTGGTCGGTAGCGAACACAGAGTCGCGCAATATCAATGCACAGCTGATACCCCGTTCTGCCAGTTTGTTTTTCATAATGGCAGCCTGTCTACCGGTTTTTACCAGTATGGTTAAATCTTTCGCTTCAACCGTTTGCCCATCCAGTTGCATTGTTTTCTGATTAAGCAGACTGGCAATTTCACTGGCACACAAATCAGCAAAATAATCAGTAGCCTTTCCTTTCGATAGTGGCTTTTCTGTGTAAGGATGTATCCAGCTTACCAGAGGAGTAACAGACTGATGATTATTGGTGATGGTTTTGGCTTTGCTGGTATTAGCTTTACTATTGGCAAATTTAATTAACTGATCGAAAATAAATGCATTTTGATTAGTTTCAAAAATATGATTTATAACATTGATATAGTCTACGCTAGAACGATAATTTGTTTGCAGAGTGAAATGATTTTTTGTTGACTGCTTGGCCTGTTGATAGGTAAAGACATCAGCGCCACGAAAGCTGTAAATTGCCTGTTTAGGATCGCCAATTAAAATCAAAGCTTTGGCTGACTGGTTATCATTGTTGCCTTGATCGATCTGGTAAAGCATTTTAAAAATATGGTACTGTTTATGATCGGTATCCTGAAACTCATCCACCATCGCTAAAGGATACAGTTCATTTATTTTTTTTATCAGTGAAATATTATCGACTGTTATGACATCACTTAATTGAGAAATCAGGTCATTAAATGAAATATTCTGTGCATTTAATTTGGTTTCACTAACTGTCTTCTGGACGCTTTCAGTTGCATCTAATAAAATCTGTAATTTTTGCTTTAACAGCCATTGCTGATGTAACTCATAAAAATTTTCTGCCTGTTCGAAAAAAGGTAAATCGATCCTGTCATCCAGTGCATCTTTCTTAAGACAGCTAGCTAACTTGCTGCGGGTTAACAGGTTCCATTTTTGTGGAATGTTGTACGGAATGTTATGTGATATCAAACCCTGCACTTCCTGCAGTAATATTTTTATGGTTGCGGGCTGCACCATATTGCGTTTTAAAGCAGGGCTATCGATTAAAAAGGTTTCAATTTTTTCAACCGAATTTTTCCAAAGTTCAGATAACAGCTGCCAGTTCTGTGCAGATTTTTCAAATACCACTTCTGCATCATGTTGCTGAACACCTTGTTGTATCGTTAGTTCAAAGCCTAACAGTGCTTTAACATCATTTAATAAATCATCAGGGCCTTTCCAGTGGCTGAATATCCAGCGTAATTTATCAACTTCAGTATTGATTATATGCTTGCGCCAGTAATCCCTGATTGCACTCTGCTCCATTTCTTTTTCATCGGCAATAATTTTTGGCTGTAACAGTGAATTAGTTTCTACCGGAAAAATATTTAATACACGCTGACAAAATCCATGAATCGAGTAAATAGCGGCTTCGTCAAAATTAATAAGTGCTTCCTGCAAGGCAAAAATTGCTTTTGCATCATTTCGATACTTTGCAAATAATTCATCGAACCCAGTATTTTCCAGTTCTGAATTCGACAGGTAATTCCACACTTCATAAACCAGCTCACGGATTCTGCCTTTTAATTCCTGTGTTGCCGCATTGGTAAAAGTGACCACCAGTAATTGATTAACTTTATAACCCGTTTCTAATAAGCAACGAACGTAGAGATGAGTAATGGTATATGTTTTACCGGTGCCTGCGCTGGCTTCAATTAAAGATACTCCATGCAGTGGATGAGATTTTAAATCAACGACAGATGCCTGCTTCACTTTTTTTCCTCCAGCCTGTCTACCAGAGGTTGCATATACAATGCAGAGTTTTCGAAAAATTCCTGAGAGAAGTTATAAGCACCATGCGCTGAGTTTTTAAGACTGGTTTTTATATATATATCCTGAGCTTCATAAAATGTACTGTATTCATCTATCTGCCACAGTGCTTCAATTTTTTCTAATGCGCTGTTTGCATCTTTTGCTTTGACTATTTTTTCATATTCATAGGCTGTGTCGACATAAAATTCCAGTGCCTTATTCTTTCCTTTATTAAAGCCGTCCACCAGTTGCAGCATTATCTCTATGGCTTGCTGTTTAGTTAAAACAGGAAGGCTTGCTAATTTTACTTTTTTGTATTGATCCTTGTAATAAAATTCACAAAATTCTATTTTTTCCAGAGCACATAAAAAGCAATGTTGTATCCAGTATGAAAACACATGCTTTCCTTTCAGAGTCGACTGGTTAAGTTGTAATAAACCCTGCTCTGAAAACGAGTTTACCCGACCGCTGATTTCAATATTCTGCAAGATCAGGTTTCCATCAATAAAGGTCAACCCCGAAAATTCCGGATGAGTGGAAATTTGTTGATAATCTGCATTTACTTTCTGGAACATCTCATCATATTGTATGAGTCCACTATTCTGTTCAGCCAGTTCTCCACTATTCAAATATTTAGCACTTTGTACATCTTTTTTCTCAAATAGTTCTGTTAGTAACTTTTGATTAAGTGCATATTTCTGTAATGGGTCCAAAGTAAATATTTCATCATCCTGAATACCTTCTTCATATTCATCCAGTGACATATTCAGACGAAACTGCATAAAATACCTGGCCGGATTTTTATAGAAATTGATCAGTTCATGAAGCCCGATGGTATGATCATCATCTGTTGATTGTATGAATTGAGAAAATGCTTCTAATGGTTTCTTTTCTACTTTAATTTGCCATTGCCGTGCATAACTTCCCTGCTCAAAATTTTTGTTTCCAAATGCCTGTAACGCCGTTTTTATGATCGGAATTCGGTATCCTGTATTTTGTTCAACATAATCCATTAATTCAGTAACCACTACTGAAGGCTCTATCGATGTGTCATCTTTTTTATTCTGCCCGACATAACTGATATAAAGTCGTTGTTGAGCAGACAGCAGAGACTGTAAAAACATATAACGGTCATCTTCCCTTCTCGATCTATCTCCTTTTTGTGGATTCATGCTAATCAAATCCAGTTGCAGTGGAATTTCATTGCGTGGAAAACGATCATCACCCATACCAATCAGGCATACTATTTTAAACGGCAAGGTTCTCATCGGAATCAGGTTACAGAAATTCACACCACCTGAAAGATAATAATGGTGAGCCGATCCCTGCGTGATGGCATTTTGTAAAATATGATGGATTAACCTTGCATCCAGTTTTTCTTCAAATTCTGCCAGATATGCCTGTTGCTGCCATTTTGCTATTTCATCTCTCAATGGTTTTATCAACCACTCTTCATCATCATCAAGATCCAGCAAGGAATTTATCAGTTCATTAATATTAAGTTGCCATGACTGCAATTCAACAGCCACAGATAATCGTTTAGACCAGAAAAAAAGCTGATCCAGTAACTTCTGTAATTGTCCGAGTACCTGGTAATCCGACTGACTCATGACTGAATCCGACGCGACACTAGTTGCAAACAGTTCAACTTCATCATTCATGATGTAAGCTGTTAATAGCTGATTGATGCCATGCATCCAGGTATTTAGGTTATTGCTAACAACATCCTGGTTTGATTGCTGCAACAGGCCTAATGCCTGTTTATGCTTTTTATCCAACCCCCAGTGAATATGATTACTGCTTATCCAGTAACGAATTATCTCTACCGCTGTATCATCCAGCTTAAATTGACGTTGCACAGCCGGTAATTCAAGCCAGCTGATAATTTCATTGGCGGTAAATCGGCTCGACGGTAAATTTATCCAGTCCAGAATTGCCTGTAACAATGGAGTTGTGGACAGGTCATTATGATCTGAGATGCTAAAAGGTATTCTTTTGTTATCATCCTGTTGACCAAATACCGCTTCAACATAGGGGGCTAATGTATTGATATCCGGGCACATCACAACGATATCATGTGCCTGTAAATTGCTATCTTCCATCAACATATCCAGTAAACGGTCATGTAAAACCTGCAGTTCACGTAATTCACTGTAACAACTGACTATCTGGATGGAGTTGTCAGGCTTCGTTTCATGTTCAGGCGGAGATAAAGAGAGCTTTAAAATGTCGTATTTAATTCTATTCAGTAAACTATCGGGCTTAATTTCAGTAAATTCTTCATTATCAATTGTTGCATACTGACCATCATACAATTGATCGATATAGTCCCTGCCCTGTTTACCCAGCGACGCCAGTAACTCATTTTCTATATAGAGATTTTCACCTTGTTTAAGCTGTTCTTTCCTGCTCTGAATATCACCCCAGTAGTGTTCACATGGGTTCAAATTAAATATATGTACCTCAATGTGCTGCCCCAGTGCAGCTAAAACATTAAGATATAAAGGCGACATAGCCGTTATGGCAAAAATAAATAATCGATCGGGTAATTCTGTCAAATCAGCTTCTGACGATGATAAATGTTGTACCAGCCTGGTAATCAGGTCTGCACGGTGAGGCTGTTTAGTTTGAGCTCTAATAAGCCTCCATAAATAGGCCTGCCAGGCTTCTGTCGAAGAGTTAGTTTGACTGCCACTTTCCCATTGTTTGATCATTTTTGGACGATAAACCAGGTACTGATCAAACAGGCCGGTCAGTTTCTCGGCCAGCTGGAAGCGATTTAAAATTTTCTTTTCATCGGCCAGGTAGTTTTTCAGTACGATCAGTTGTGGGTCATCTCTATGTTGATGCAATAAGGACATCAATTGCCAACGCAGAACTTCACCGTCAAAAGCCGACAGGCTATCTATATCTTTAAACTGGGTAAGAAAAATATCCCAGATAAAGCGCGATGGGAGCGGAAAATGTAAATTAGCGGCTATTCCGCAGGACAGGCTTATTTGCTGTTGTAACCAGCGTTTCATACCCGGGTTTTGTACCAGAATATGCTCCGCTTCTAAAACCGATGAATTATCGCTTTGCAATTTCTGCAAAAGAATTTTAGTTAGTTTTGTCAGGCTATTACTGTGATGAATAAGTAGCATTTTATGCTTCTTTTAGATTTAATGATGAAACATTGTTGATGCAGGCACTTTAACAGCTGGATCGTTCAAATAATATGCTTTGATTTGATTTATTTAAAGATACTGAAACGGCCTGTAAATTGTACTTAAATTTTCTTTATATCTTGCTTATCGCCATATTTATACTACACAAGGTAGTGTAATTATAAAAATACTAAACCCACTATGATTTCCAAGGATTCACCCAAAAAAGCCCTTATAGTCGATGATGAAATGACCAATCGATTAATACTGCGCTCTTTATTAAAAAAACAGGGTTACGAAACCTTAGAAGCTGAAAATGGACAACAGGCGGTAGACTTATTCCGGCAAAAATCTCCCGGCATTATTTTCATGGATGTCATGATGCCGATTATGGATGGCTATGACGCCACATGAATCATTAAAGGTGAATCCGGTAATAATTTCATTCCAGTCATCTTTCTAACCGCCATGACAGATGAAAACTCTCTTCAGGCATGTATAGATGCAGGAGGAGATGACTTCCTGGTTAAACCTTATGATAAATTTCTATTGCAAAGTAAGATTCAGGCAATGGAACGAATTGCCAAACTAAATCACGAAGTTCAGGGAATGTATAGCTTGATACATCGCGAACAGGAGATTGCCGAACAGATCTTCAACAATGCGGTTCAAAAGACCAATATTATCAATACGAATATTCGTAGCATAATTCGTCCTGCCACTACTTTCAGCGGCGATATGATTCTCTCTGAATACAGCCCTTCCAGAGACATTCATTTTCTGATCGGTGACTTCACCGGTCATGGTTTATCTTCTGCTCTGGGAGCCATGCCGGTATCTGAAGTTTTCAGGGCGATGACAGCTAAAGGTTTTACGCCTGAGGAAATCCTTTCCGGTATTAACAAAAAATTACGGCAGTTCCTGCCTGTAGGCATGTTTTTATGCGTGCAGTTAATCAGTATCAGCCATGACCTCGATCAGGTCACCATCTTTAATGCGGGTATGCCGGAGATGCTCATTGTTGATGGTAAGACTAACCAGATAAAGCATCATGTAAAATCGAATATTTTACCGCTTGGAGTCATCGATAACCTGAACACTAAAGAAGCTGCTCAAACCCTGGCACTTCAGCAGCACGACAAAATTATCCTCTATAGTGATGGACTCACCGAAGCCTGGTCTGAAACAGATGAAGAATTTGGCACTGATCGCCTGGAAGCCGCTATTAAAAATGCCGCTCCAGATAAAATCTTTGAAAATTTACTGAAACAATTAGAGCAGTTTTGTGGAACGCGCACTCAAGCTGATGATGTCACTTTGATCGAAATAAATTGTGTGCCCGAATTATTACCTAAATTGCCGACCCATGAAGCAGTTTCAAAAAAAGAGCATCACTTCGAAACTAAAGGTGATTGGGAATACATTTTTAATCTGGCGGATTCAACTCTGAAGTGCAACGCAGTTAATTCCAGATCTAGCGAACGA
>ERZ890953.160-NODE-160-length-40299-cov-13.233004_pt1 | contig 40299 bp, 15 predicted proteins | sample MGYA00521264_ERZ890953 | MGnify/ENA primary metagenome ERZ890953 (study PRJEB32303, sample SAMEA104408629) | aquatic metagenome | biome: Brackish water; feature: Chemocline; material: water | place: Baltic Sea | collected 2014-10-26T21:54:00 | depth 200 m ...
ACAGGAGAGGAGCCGGAAATGGCGTCCCAGCGTCCGATCAAGCTACTGTAGCAGGTTCCTTGGTGCGGAGGAAGTGTTTAAGCACCAACTCCCAGAGCGCAATCGCGCTTTGGCCGGTCAACAGGCCCTGCACCAAAACGTCCGCCACGGGAAGGTTTGCAGCAAGGCCACCCCCAACTACACCAGCAACACCGAGGGCCACCACGACCCAAGGTAGGATTTCTTTGGATACTTTCTCTTTGATGCCGACGAACTTGTCCAGGAAAAACACCAAAAGGGACAGGATGAGACCGATAGCCAGCGACCAGTGTTTCTCGGTCACGGCTTGGGTCAACCACCCCACTTGTTTCTTGGCGTCCTCGATGGTCTCCGGCACCTTGGCCGGATCCTCCTTCTTGGTTTCCACCTTGGCCGGAACAGCGGGAGCGTCCTTGACGGGCTCCGCGGGCTTTACCTCCTCCTTGGGGGGCTCTGCCTTGGGCTCAGGTGCCTGCGCCACCGCGGTCATGCCATAGGCAAACACCGCGATGAACGACAACATTACTGCTGCGCGTTTCATTTTCATCCTCCTCGGGCCTCTTCGATGCGGCCCTGCAAAACCTTTTTGGTTCCCTTGTCATCCAGCCCCAGCACCGTTGCCAACTCCTGCAGCTCTGCTTTCTTCATGTTCTTGAGCATGCTGGCAATGGGGATTTCCACAGGGGCTTTCTCGGGCTCTGGTGCCTGGCTATTCTCGGCAGCCATCTTTTCGGATGCCTCTTTCACCAGCCGCAGAACTTTTTTCCTGCGGTCAGGTTCCAAGGACGGGTCCCTCAAAAGTTCCCGCAACCGATTCACATACAGTTGATTGTGCCGGGACCTGATTTCCACGGGCACATCTTTTCTTGTCATAAAGGGCATTAGCGTTCCTCCTCAGGGTAAGGGGCCAAGGGAACAGCCGGGTCGCGCACCTGACGGCTGTGTGCCCTGAACATGGGGTGCCCAGCCAACCGATACCGATCCGCTGCTGCGTATCCCTCACCGTACCCTGTGGGTGAAATGTTTCCTTGCAGGTTGATGCCATCCTCCTGCGGCGTTCCGTTGCCCAGAATGCCGTATGTCAGGATGACCATTTGAATCTCATCCCCGTCCGACACCTTGTAGGGGCCGCCGCCGGGGAGTGCCTCCTCGTAGAAGTTCCTGACCAGGAGTGCCTTGCACACCAGGATGCCGCCCTTGAGCACAGGCTGAATGGATTTCGGAAGTGCCTCGCACATCCAGTCCAGGGGGCCTCCAGGATTGATCCCCATCAGCATGTATGCAGAACCACCACCCCGGAACAGCCGGAATTTCTTGGTACCAGTCGGGGTGTCCGTGGTGTATGCCGTGTAGCTCGAAATACTGATCGAACCATCGGCCATGGCAATCAGGCTCCCAGGTTCGCTCAGGAACCTATCGTACTCGTCCCCGTTCATCGTCAACGGCATGAGGGTTTGCTGCGGCCTGGGCCCCGCAGGGAACGTCCTGAATGCCGATGCATTGTCACCCAGGGGATTCTCACAGAGGAAATCGCTATCCTTGAGCAACACCCCCATCGGGAAGCGTTCTGTCATCCCCGTGATTTTCAACTGGCTGGTCCCGATCCCTGCATTGAACGGGTAGTCCTCACCGCCCAGCAGGAAGGATGCTGTCACGTTCGCACCAATCGGTTTGGTGTTGGGCCAGGGCACCCTGAACTGAAACACATCCTGCAACAGGATTTGCGTGTCCATGTGGTCCACGGACACCTTGATCCCGTTGCCCATGTCACCCACCGGGATGGCTTCGATGTCCACCACCGATGTCCCCAGTGCATTGTATGCCCGCACAGAGGTTTGCAGCATAGAGTGATCGTTGATGGTGTCCTTGAGGGTGTTCGCGGTATCCGACACAGAACCGGAATCCCGGATGATCCGCACGTCGAAATCCTGGTTGCCAGCGTTGAGTGTCCAAGCAGCCAGGTCGATGTCCTGGAGGACCGCAATTTCCAGGTCCAACTCTTCAATAAACAGGCCTCCGGCAGAGGTGTTTGTCACCCTCAACATGATGGTATCCGCGGCGGACACCTCAGCCCGCACTGCCAGTGGGAATGCCCCACTTGAATGGGCGTTGTTAACATTGACCACCACAGCGTCTGTGGTCTGTGCACCTGTCCACGGGATAGTGGTCTCTGCGAACTGGTGCGCAGCTACCGCGGCACTGACATCCCAGAGATAAGGCCGGACGTTGGCACCATCTATTTCCGCAAACCTGTGGAATGGCACCAGGCAAATGAAACTGAACCCCACGTTAACAACGGCAGCACCCGGGACGGCACTCACGACCAGGGACTCGATGTTGACCATCCCGTGTGAGTTTTGCAGGTTGGTCATGTCCCGGGGATTGATGATGACGGTATCCCCAAGCTGTGCGCCAGCCAGTTCCGGGTGCGTTGCCTCTGTCAGGGACACCACCACAGTTTGCCCCGGAAGGATGTTTCCGACTGCTTTCTGTGCGGCCAGGAACTTGGCATGTGTCTGTGTGGAACCCTGATCGAGAACAAAGATGTCCTCGTCGTTGATACTCAGTGCCGCCTTGAGTGCCGCGACGTTGGCCTGGTAAGAGCCATACAGAGGCACCAGCGACCCGTCCAGCAGATGGAAAACAATGAAACCGTGGTCCGCACCCGCGCCGCCTCCGAGGTCGATCAGCGTGTTGTTCAGCAATTCCAGGGACAGGGCCGCACGGGATGTGTTTTCCTCCTGCCCCTCAGTGAATGCCCTTGTGTTGACACGCCATGCAGGGGAAGTCGCTGTGAGGGGCATCCGGGAGGAGGACCCAGGGTTGTCCTCGGTGTACCCCACATCCAGAGATGTGCCCGGGTAAAGAGCCCCGCCCATCTTTCCTGTGCCCAGCGTGGTACAGAAATCCATGCTGGACAGGACTTCGAAAGCCCTGGGGTTCGGGGCCTCAGGGATGAACACACCACCGTCGTACTGCTGCACAGCGGTACGCAGCGCGTGCTGCCCACTGACCGGGATTTCCCCGTAACGGTGCTCGTAGTCCGACACGGTCCTGTTGTTCCCGGCCCGAGTCATGTAGGGGTCGCCCTGGTAAACCGTCCGGTTGTGAGCCACGTAGAAATGATCGTTGTTGCCCGCAGGGCACGGGATGACCATGTGGATGTTTTCCAACTCAGGGTCGTCGCCGTCAGTGTTCGTCGCACCGGCACCGTTGATTTTGCGCACCAGAACGAAGTTGTTCCGGTCAATCCACCCCTGTGCGAACACGAATGATGTCATCTCGATGACGTAGTTGTAGTCAGCGAAATCGTCCCCTTCAACGTAGTTAGCCGCCTTTGTGATGTCGATGACGTTCTCAGGGACGATATAAGTGTGGCACCCTCGAACTCCCGGCTCCAAGTCCTGTGCACCGTCAGGAAGGATGAACAGGCTCTGTGCGTCAGCGTCCCGCCGCAAAAGGTTCGTCGCGGGGTCCACCTCCATGGAGTAGCGGTTGGCAGCAAAGGTACGGCCACCCTTGGACACGTAATCCCGTGCATCGTAGACACCATAGAGCCGGGCGATGCCGATGTACGGCGGAAGCTGGATGCCCCGCAACCCATCACCAAGGTCCGCGGAGCGAACCATGGACAGTTTGCTGATGACATCCTGTGCACCAGGGCTTACTGGGTTGATGTCCGTGGTCTTACGTGCAGCGTAGAAGGGCCTGTTGTTCAACGGGTCGATGAACGTGCCCGAGGTCCCATACTGCGTCGGGGTCCCCGTGGCCATGAACATCGGGTACACAGCGGTGGTCCCTGATACGTTGGGTTCCCCACCGATGATGTTGAACACGTTGTCATTCAGGGTCGACGTGTCCCGGAACAGATGGTTGATGCCGGGAAGGAAAGGTCCGGCACCACTGGACATGTCCTCCCAGTTCGGGATGTCTTGCCGACCGAACCTGGGCATGAACTCCCGGGGAACTGCGAACGCCATCTCCTTGCCATCCGTTGGGGTGATCCCCGTGAGGATCTGCATCCCGTCCTTGGGCGTGCCTGACGGGTAGGAGTACGTTCCCAACATGCAGTCCCCTGCCTGGAATGCCGTGGTGGTGTAGGCATGCAACGTCATCCTCCGGTCCCGGAACGGGCGGAAAATGAAAGTCTTGCTGCCCTTGTCCACAAACAACTGTTTCTCACGGTCCTGCTCGGAACGACCCACGATGTTGCCCCCGTAACTCGGGGCATAGGGCGCATGGAGGCCAAGTGCCGGAAGCCTGTTCCAGATCTGAACGTGGGTGAAATCCCAGAACGCTTCGTTGGAGGGCATCCCGGATACTGCTGGGAAACTCGTGTCCCGCACAGCACCGCTCTGCTGGAGGTATGCCCCGATGGTGTCTGTTACACCACCCCGCATGGCAAAACGGTTGATGTCATCCGGGATGCGTGCCATCCCCGACCTTCCAGGGTGGTACTGAAGGGTAAGGCTGATAAGCATTTTGGACTGGACAGCATCGGGAATCCGCAGGTCATAAGAACCATGATCCCACAGGTTATCGGAAAACCAGGGGTGTTGTGTCAACCCTGCGATGTCTGTCAGAACGATGGCCAGGTCAGCGTACCGGGTGGCGTAATCCGAGACATCATCCGAGTTGTGGTAGTGTGACCTGACTTCCACCGTGAGGGTTTTGCCTGTGCCGGGTTGGAACGCTGTAAAGTCAGCGGACAGGGGCTCCACCACCACGACTGTGGGTACTCCAGCGGTCTGGCGGGTGTAGCCTACTGTTCCTGCACCCACCACCTTGAACGCACCGTTGTTGTTCCTGTCCGTGTCATCCCCATAGATGACCAGATACACCTCGGAGGATGCCCCCGTGCGGTCCCGCCCGTCGTCGGTCAGCATTCCATACAGGGTACGGCTATTCCGCAGCAGCGCTGTGGTCACCGCAGCAGGGTTATTCTCGAACTGTCCGTTTGCGTCCAGGCTAAAGAAACCGCCCGCGGTATCGAAGTTCAATCCGAGGTCGATCTCGAACTGCCCTGCCCCATTGTTCAAATCCCCGGCGGGAATCGTGAACTTGAGGGTCTCATTCAAAAGCCCGCCCAGAGCGATGAAGGGGCGTTCGAAGTTTTGCTGCCGATACGGATACATCGGCCCGACATGACTCTCTGTCTGTGCTGCTGTCAGGTTCGGCGGAGCCGTTTCTAGCGCGGGCTCCCCCAGGAACCGCAACGTGATCGGGGCCTGGTTCTCACGGACATCAGGGGATTTCCAGTACTCCTTCGGCATGACGAACCGAACCGCACGGGTAGATCCGTCCCGGAACGTGCCCCTCGCACCCTTGGTGCCGTCGTCCCCGCCGATGAACATGAGCACGGTGCTACCGTTCATCCATGCCTGTGCCCCGCCAGCATAGTTCATGAAGCCTACCGGGTGAAAGTCCGGCCCCACATCCCAGCCGACCGTCGTGTCGAACTGGTCCGCTGTGGTCAGGCCCACCCCGTTGGCATCCGTGGTGGCGTCATTGTCCAGCAGGATCGTTACTTCAGGCTGCATGGTAGCCGCACCAGACCATACGGTGCGGATCCCATCAGGACCGTCCAGCACTTCGGTGTGATTGGGGTTGAGTGTCGTACCGTCAGCCAGCAGGTAATCCACCTCGTGTGCGACCGTGCCTTCCGTGTCGCCCGCCCCGCTCTTTTTCCATGTGGACCGAAGCTCACCCTTGGCCAGGGTTGTCAGGTTGTGTTCTAGGATCCGGTGGAAATCCCAATCGCCCGGGTTGATCCCCTTGCGCAGGTCCAGGATGTCCTCGGGAGTTATCTCATCCGCGTACCTTCCATCAGGGCGGGATGTGAAAAAACGGATCGGGGTGTTTGCCGGATGCCGTGTGATGTGGGTTCCGTACCGACCCCGGCCACCGCTGGGAATGGTAATGGTCCCGGAAACAGCGTCTACTGCGCTGACCCCGATGATCTCCGTGCCCAGAACCAGGAACGTGCTGGACAGAACGTGCTTTACGTCATCCAGCCCTGATCCAATCAGGCCCGTGACATTGATCTGAGCATCTGCGGAAACACCTGTTGTTGCGAGCACGGGGTCAGTGAGTGTCGCAACGGTCAGTCCGCGGGAACCCATGAGGGGGTTTACGAGGTACTTGTTACCTGGGGTTCGCAGAAACGATCCGTTCTGGTTGGGGTTGCCCGCAGCCTGTACCGCCACGTATGCCCCGGAGTTGCGCCGGAACACAGCGCAAATGGGGATGGCATAGGAATAACCATCGTAGGTCCCGAGGCTGTTGTTGGGGTCCCCATCCCCTGCACGCCACAGGGACGGATCCCCGAGTTCCTCCCGCATGTTGGTAAAATAGTTGCCGGTCACGGGCAAAGTTGATGTGCCCTGCCCGTGAATGTTGGGGTCCCCAAGGCCATCAGGGTAAACGTCCAGAGTGACACTGGCACCGAAACCCACGCCGGATCCGTGAACGCGGATGCGGTACTGAACCTGCAACCGGGACGTGGTTTCCATCCCCAGTGCGGGGTCTTCAAGGTCGTCGGGAAGATTGGTGCCCCCATACTCGACGTTGCCATATTTCCAGATGGTTGAGGGAGATGGTTTGTTGGCCGTCGCAGGGTTGGGATCAACACGGGTGGCCCAGACCTCGAGGAACACAAAATCGATCCGGGTGTCCGACTCAGGCGCGGGATAGAGCTTGATGAGGTTGTGCAGTTGTCCTTCTGACGGAATGTTGGTCCCTACCAGGGGGATGATCCATCCATTGACGCATGCCCACAGAACGGGGGTTTGCTCGTCGTGCTCATGTACCCCGGTGGGAACACGGGGGGACCCGATCTGAAACATGTCGGCCCACATCGGGTCGAAATGGAAATCGTTCGCAACACGGGTGGGATCCAGGATGAAACCGGACGGCATGAAACTGTTGATGTGGGCGCGTTGCCGCTCCATCTCCATCTGGCCCACGAGGTTCAACTCGCTGTCCATCGGGGGTTTGTCGTCCAGCCAGATCACAGACGCGAATTGCCTGTGAAGGGCTGAAAGCGTCCGTGTAATGCCCTGTCCGAAATCGGCCATCATCTACCCTCAGAAAAGCACCGCAAAGTTTGCGATGTAGATCCTGGAATTTGAGTAGTTCTCAAAGGCCAGGCGAAATACTGTCGTCGGTGCACCGAATATGAAAGGAACCATCAAATCCAATTCGGACCAGTTGGCCCCGCCATCAGCAGAAATATAGACAGTAAACCCACCGGGCTCTTGATCCGTCTCTTCCACAGTGCGCTCTGCGGGTTTATTGTCCCCCGCATTTGCCCCATATGTCGATGACACGTCATTGGAAACCTCGAAATTAAGAAGTTTCCAGTAGACCATGAAATCGGTCACACCCGCTGGTTCCAGAGCGCTGATGTCGATGTCCGTGGTGATCAACATCCCGGGCCTCTCAGGGAGGCTTTCAGGAGGATCCACCATGGTGTCATTGACAGGCAACAGATGGGTGTGTGTCGGCATCTGCCCTGCAGCGTAAGGTTGCGCGGGCGGGTTCAGGGGGCCACGTCCGGTAACCGCCCTTGTGGGGAAATACACAGGGGGATTCGGTGGGCTGGGGCCATGGGGCGCAGGCAAGTTCACGTTTTTGAACAGTGCCGTCAAATCCAATTCCCCTACATGCTCATCAGTCAGGAGAGGGTTGAAATAGATGTTCCCGTACATGGGAAACATGGCCAGCAACTGCGCAAACGCCATGCTGGTGATGTCACCACCGTCCAGTCCTCCACCCCCATCCAAAACATATGAATCTGTGTTGATGGTAAGCTCAATACCATCGGGAAAAGGAATGAGATATTGCCCGTTGACGGGAGTCTGAAACCCGAGAGGTGGGGTGGGTTCCACCTGAGTGATCTGGGGGCCCCCTGCGACATGACTTCTGAGATCAATCCGTGCTCTCATGCTCTAACCTCTTATGGGGGATCCGTGTTTTGACCATCGGTACGGACGATGTCGATGCCCACGATGCCCCGCACCAAATCTGGGCTTAGCCCAACCTTGGGGATCCCAATGAATGTCCCAGGGTTATTGGGGTCCGCTTCTTTCTCAAGGTTGTAATCAGCGGCACCTGTTGTATCCCGCATGATGACCTTGATCAGGACGGGCACTTCCCCCGCGGTACTTGCGTCACCATATGCCCCTGTGGATTCCTGCAACCCGATACCCTCAAGGGAACACATGACATGACAGTAAACCATACCCGTTGTGTCATCGATTGCGTCAAACGTAGCGTTCCCATCAGGATTCCGGCACCCCGCACCATCCGAGTTCTGATGGTTTTTGGTGGGTCCAGCACCATCGGCACGACCCATGTCCATCCAGGTCGTCAACCCAGGTATCTTCAGCATGAGGGCGATGCCTGTGCTGCCCTGCAACCCACCGGGATCCAGGGGGCCTACGTATGCGAAATCTCCCAGGGTAAGCCCGTCAATCCTGATGATCACAAAGTTCTGACCAGCCACCGCTGCGGGATTGCCAGACTTGGAATACGCTGCGTCAAAACACCGTACATACTCCCTGTCACCAGACGCCGCCGAGTAGTCCGGTTGGGCCACCGAAACATCAGTCCCATCGGGACGGTATCCCGCGCTGTAATCCTTGTGCGGGTATTGCAACAGACCTGCAGAGGGGAACGGGTACATAACACCCGCAGAGATGGGTGGATTCCGACTGGGCAACCCGCTGACCTGAAGCTCCGTGGTGAAATTAGGCCCAGCGATGGATTCCAGGGACGCCACCTGATAGAGATTGCGTGTCCAGGATGCTGCAATAAACCCCGTTGTCGTGGTGAACCCTGCCTGAACAGGCACCTCGATGAACGTGTCGACCCAGGGGACTCCAGCCAGACCCCGCACACCAGGCCCAACCAGACTCTCGCTGGCATTTGCCAGGTGGACGTTGATGGCTGCACTCCAGCGGCTGTGGTACCTGTAGGTCTCATCCAGGAACCGCTCATCGAAATCTTTGCGGTAATACGTCAGGCTCGGATAAAGCTGATTAGCAGCACCAGCATCCGTGTAGTTTCCGTAGGCACCCTGGTTAGCCGGATTGGACATGTCAAAACTGCCAGAGTGGAACAGGATTCGGTCGGGACCCCGAGGGACGTAGTATCCATGCCCGTAGTCAGGATCGAAAGGCTGAACCGTAGTTTCCGCTGAGTCGTGCCCCCACGGTTTCCGCACCCCCGCGATGATGTGTGCATCGTGGGAGAACGATGGTGTGGTGAAATCTCCCAGAACCCTCATGGTTGAGGGCAGGCTGGTGTACAGGTTGTCCTCAACACCAATCGCGGTGAGCGGCCCGTTGGCATCCGCGTATGCGTCCCCGTCTGGCGTAAGCCCACAGTACTGGAACGGGAACTCGATCCTGCGGGGCCGCGCCCCACGAACATCCGTGTACCCCACTGGAATGTCCAGGCGGGGAGCCCCGCCGCCATCCACCTCAAACGAAAAACACCCGACATTGATAAAACACGGGTTGGGGCTGGACAACACTGCGGGTGCTGCTTGCGGGTTACCCGTCAGAGGAGCGTCATCTGTGCGGTACGTGTACTGCCAGAAATTCGCCACCGTGATTTCGAGTTCATCGATGGTGAAACTCTGCACACCATCCGCAGGTTGCAGCGGGACGAAATACTGAACACCAGAACAGAACATCGACTGCGGTGTCATGGGGACGCTTGTCGAGGCCCAACTGTAGGTGGTGGTGAAATCCCCACCTACAATAAGCGTATCCGCCACAGGGTCCAGTACGATGTTGCTTTTCAGCGTGTGGTACAACAAACACGCATAGCCGTATTCCGGTGCAGGGCCCCCGGGAGATTCAGATTCGGGATCCGTTTCTTCGTTAACAGTGTTCCCGTAGGCACCCAGATCGGAAGTTCCCGCAAGGGCACCCGCAACATCCATCCCGTAGACATCATAGTCCGCGGCGACATCGTCCGGCATGATGCCATCCCGGGTGAAACTCTCGAACCCGCGCTCAGTTTTGAAATGGACCAGCCAGTAAGTGCCTACCTCTTCTGGCAACCCCGCAACTTGCGTGCTGGGCATTGCGAAACTGTGCCGGTACCGCGCGAGTTGCCAGTGCAAACAGTCCTGTTCGAAACCCGAGTAATTACCAGCTTTGACCAGGAGCCCGTTTTCAATCTCAGGCCCGCCGGAGTTGTTGGATGTGGGATCGTAATACCGGTATGCTTCCTTGGTCGTCGGGTACTCACCACGGGGGGTGTGCCTGAGCCCACCATTCACCGTGTAGTCCACCAGATAGGGAAGCCGGTAATCGAAAAAGTTGAAATCGGTCAACATGGTGTTGCCGACATGGGGGATGCCCAGACCATCCAGGTTGGGCGGGACCGTGACTGGATCGTAGTAACTCAGAGTCGCACCCAACACAGGGATGCCGTAGGTTTCCCCCACCAACCCGGATTCTGCGATGAGACCCAGCCGAACCTGCCCGGGGGCGGGTTGTCCTGAGTTTGCTATCGCAAAGAAACCAGGATTGCCGTCATCATTCAGGTCGTTCCAGGGCTCTTTCAGAGGGGAACTGTCGATGTCCGACGTGCCGTGTGCCAACTCACGAAGATTGTATTGGCCAGTCCCCTTGCCTGGGAACGCCATCGGGTTGTAATCCCCATCCTGGGCACCCAGAGCAAAAATGCCCCCAGGTTGTCCATCCCCCAGGAACCTTCCGATTTCCACGGCATCGACCTTGGGGTTTGAAGATACTGCAACGGATCCTTCGATTCCTTGACCCAGCAAAAGTGCCGCAACACATCGATCCAACAACGGCTGCGCCAGGAAATCCCCAACCGTTCCAGCCATGGGCCAGTGAAACAATGCCAGCACGCCTCGGTCAGCGGGGAAAAGAGATCCCGAGATTGTTACGATTTGCCGTTCGGGTCTTCCTGTGACGCCGTCGATCACAGGCGTCCTGAGCATCGTGCGACATGTCCGTGTCACGGGCTGGTCGTTATTGTTTCCTGGTCGTGTCCAACCCCCTGCATAACACTGTCCCGGCCCCACCCCGTTGCCCAGGAAACCCGCATCACTGTTCCACACGGGATCAGAGTGAGGGTCCTCTCCTTGCGGTTCGAAAGCGATGTCCGATGCAGGGGATGGAATCTGGAAATAGTAAGGATAGATATCCCCTGGATCATTGGGGGAGTTCATCCCGCGTGTGGTAAGTGCAGAGTCGTTCAGTTTCAGAGTGCCCCAATCAGGAATGCCCGAAAAGCTGGTGGTCCTTGAGGAGCGACCCAGGAAAGGAGGCATGGGCGGCATCGAGTTGTTCCAGGCGTCCGCAGCCCACGCCACATTGGCCGGGTACAACTTATCAGGCATTCCTTCTGTCGAGATGGCCAGCGCACGGTGCGCTCGGGTGCTGTTAGTGTGGGCACGCAGGCTTTCCTGATCCCCCCCACCAGACTGCCCGAAGGGCACAACATGGACATCCCCCATGCCGCCGCCAGACAGGGGCAGGTTATCCTGAACGGTGACGTCTTTCCGGCCTGAACCTGTGCTGATGTTTCCTGGGTTTTCTCTACGGGGCATTTCTCACCTACATGTTCGCGTTCGCCACAATGAGGTTGTTGCGGGTTCTGTAAACCGCTGCACAAGTGCGGTTATCCGCGGGCGGGTCCGTGAACCGCACATTGTTTTCATCGTCCAGTTCCGCAAACCGGCTCAAAACCACCAGGAGCACCTCATCCTTGCGGAACAGAACGCCCCCAGCCACCCCAGGGACAGTCTCTGTGGCACGCGCCAGGAACGGGACCATCGTTTTGTGCCGCACGGCACCCGTCAAAGGCTGTGTGAGCAACGTCGGCCTGTAAACACTGTTATCTGCAAAGGGGTACAGTGCGCGGAACTCAGCGTCCACCAGGGGTGACTGATGCGCTGCAACCCCTCCAAAGGAAAACACATTCTGTGCATCAGCCTGAACAAAAGCATGGAGTGTCAACAACCCCGTGGTGGTGTTGAAATCCTCGATGGAGATTTGCGTGGACGCGCAAAAGAACCATTCCCGGGTCAATTGCGTTTGGTCGTTGATCGGAATCTGATCCAGGGGCGTCCCGTAGGGGTAACTCCTGTCCTGTGATCCCATCCCCGTCTGCCCCGTCCAGATGTCGGTGCCCATGAGCAGGGGCTCGACATTCAGCGTGGTGGGTAACGTACCAGCACCCGATGTGAGGACATTCCCGTCTTTCACCCCCGCGGTCTGCGGGGAATTGGTACGGAAATACACGCCAACCTGATACCCGCCACCCAGGACACCGTAGTTCGGAACAGGATCCTGTGCGAAGTACTGGATGTCGCACAGGGACTGCGGCACAGCCAGCGGATCCGACACAATTACCTTGCGCGTGCTGGACCCATACTCCGTCAATCCCTGGTTCACTACCCGGGGAACCCCCGTGTGGTCCGTCACCCGTGTCTGGCCCGACATGGGACCGCTGCCCGTCCCGTACACCCTGCGCGGGAAATACAACGTGTTCTGGTCAACACTGACAATCTGCTCAATGTTGACCTGCCCAATAGGTGTTCCCGGCATGGGTGCAGCGTGAACACTCGTGTCGTTTGCCACGTACTCCAGTTTGATCTCTCGGTAACCGCCCCTGAACTGAGGTTCGAGCAACCCCTCGTAGTCACGGGGCCTTTGCGTGGTGTCCGTCTCGATGATAGGACCAGGGCCTTTGCCGTCCCCCACATAGACCGTGGGATCCGGTTCAACTCCCCTATCCGGCGTGTCCGTGGTACCCACCCCAATGGGATAGGTGATCTCCACCTCCAGGAAAATCCTCCGGGGCGACCCATCAATCTGGTCCACAGCAAAAGAATCCGTGTACCCCGCCATTCTGTAATCAGGGTTCGCGGGGTCGCCACCGTTGACCACGGTGCGGTTGATGTCCAGGGTGACAGCCAGGTGCTGTGTCCCCAGCCCTGTGATCAAAGATGTGCGTATGGTTTGATCTACAGGATTAACCGTGTGCCCATCATCGTGCATCGAAAGCAACACATCCGTGATCACTGTACCCAGCGGGGCAAAGTAAGAAAATGTGGGAGTGGCAACACCCGCAGCAGAGGACCCGTCCCCGCTCGTCCCTTGAAACAACCCTCCGAGGGTTGTCACGTCCAGGGCATCAAGGTCCAGATGCAGAACATCCCCCTCATACCACCCTGTAGCGTCTATGGGGACGCCTGGGCCGCTCTCGGGCTTGACCACATACTTGCCCGCATTCTCGGTGCCGAGGCCAGCAGGGCCGCCCTGGGCTATCGCTGATGGTCTGTCCCCTGGGTAGAACGCAACCACCACACGTTCCACCACGGGCTGGTCGGCAAACCGTCTGGAAACATGATCGAAATTCCGTACAAACACCCCACGCTGCGTGTCCCCCGAAATGGGGGGAGCGCCTTCCGGCCCTGCACGTCCGATCTCATTGCACACCAGCATCTGGGTGGACACATCCCCAGAGTCCCCGCCCAGATCTTGTTTATCTGAGGTGTCCACAGACCAGGTCCGCATGTTGCCGTCCAGCAAACTTTGCATCTGGTACTGAAGCTCGCTCGCTGTGTCTACACCTGGGAACTGAACGTGTCGCCGGAGGTCCAGCACGTTAGTGTCGTGTACGACATCACAAAAGTGCTCGTCGGGGCGGTCAGACTTGTCCGCGGGGATGGTGCCCAGGGGCCCTACATAGAGAGCGTGCTCGTATGTGGGTGCTCCATTGGCGTTGTTGAGCGGGTCGAACCCTTTGAACCCTGCCAGGGAGTCGCTGACGTTGTTGTGCCTGTGTACGAAACAGAGCGGGATGGCGTAAACAAAACCGTCCACTGCTCCGATGTCCATGGCAGCTTGTTCAGTCCCGTTCCCTGCAATCCAAAGACCCGCGTCCTCCAACCCATATGCGGGTGCAGAGGAGTTAAGCCATGTCGATGTCTGGTCAGCACGGACAAAGGGATATGCTCGGCCACTTGCATTGGACACGGGGGCAGATGCCGGACCCTGTGCGTAAATCATGGGGGTAGGGGGTGGTCCAGCATTGGGGCTTGAGAAACCATCAGGATGGATTTTGTAGTTGATGCCCTCTGCGGCACCCGTGGCCCGAATCCTGTACTGCAACTGAACCCGCTGGCTGGTCTCAAGATCGATGGGCGGGTCGACCAGTTCATCGAACAGGTATGCCCCCCATCCTGCCTGGACGTTCCCGTGTGGATAGAGGAGATCCTGCGTGGAAGGTTTGTTTGGACGGTCGGCACCACCTGTCAATGTTGGCCCTGATACCGCCAAGGAACCGATAACAGCGGTCACCACAGACAACTGAATGAAATTGCCCGTGGGGGGTAGGATCGCTGCACCAGCACCAGGAACACGGGATTTGATGGTGACCGTGTCGTTATTTGCGATTGCGCTGACCATGGTGCTGAACGAGTTGGTGGCCAGGTTGAGTGCGTTGGCGATGTTCTGCGCGGTGGCGTTCTCATCTCCTACCTGGATAGCAAACAGGTTGAAGCCTGGTGCACCGGCTGCCGTGAGGCTGATGCCATTGATAATGATCCGGTCACCAACCTGAAGGTCCGCGATGGATGCAACCTGAACAGAACCGGACGCTTTGGGGCTGGGTGCCACAACTGCCTTCCAGACTTCCAGGAAAAGAAAGTCCGTGCGTTTGACGGTTGGTGCTGTGCCGTCGTAGACCGTGGGGCCGTCCAGCAACACAAGGTTGAAACCCGGAGTGGACGTGTACATGTATTCCACGACCACCGGAAAACCCGCCACGATGGCCTCGATCCGGGGTAGCGCGATGATGTTGACCATCGTTCCATCGGCAGCGATGTAATTGGATCCACTGCCAACAGACCCACCGACAGACGCCCCAACTGATCCCCCACCGGTAGGAAGTTGTGGAACAACACCCGCAGGCAAAGTGCCCAGCAGGTAATCCTCCAAACCATCCCAATGAGTCTGTCCACGAAGCCATCCCGATGGGACCTGCCATTTGCGCAACAGGTTGTTTTGCCACCATGCTGCTTGCTGAGACAGGTTCAGTTCAGAATCCAGGATAGGTTTCCCGGACTCTGTCACGACATCGGTGAAGGCACGCTCCCGTGTGAACAAGGACCGAGATACTGTATTGGGCACACCGACCGCGGCAGCGGGGTCGTTCAACCCTTCGTGTTGATGTTTATAGTCCTTTTCGGCCATCCGTCAGCCCTCAGGGTCCGAAAGTGTATCGCCAGGTAATGGCGACAGTCGCAGTTGAAGGTTTGCTTACCACCGAAAACGTCAGGTAATTGGACAACAGGTCCAACTGAGTTGTGTCGATGGTTGCATCGTATGTGTCCGGCCCGTCATTCACAGGGTTGACCACAGTGGGGTTGGAGGAAAACGCTGATATCAGCGCCATCTCATTGAGGGGACCCACCGCCTCACCCTCCCCAAACGTCGCTGTGAAATCCACGATGTTGGTAGGGAATGCGACAGCAACCCCACTCGAATTGCGAAACTGCGATGATGAAAACGCTTTGCGTCCGATCTCGTTGTTCAGTTTGCGCTGTGTTTGCTGCGGGGCATCCGGGTTCAACAGGTTCCCCGTCGCCCCGGTCCCCACTACCAGCATGGTCAACCCGTTGTTTTTCGTTGCCGTAGGTTCCAGGCTGTTGCGGTGAAGTCGTGCTGCAATGATCCCAGCGTCCTTGGTGATTACGTTTGGCCTGTTCCACCACACCAGAACTTTCCGGGTGCGGGCATCACGCATCTCAAAGAAAACCTCAGCATGTCCGAGGTGAACTCGTTCTGCATAATGCATGTCCATCCCCAGATGCATTTGGGCATGACCCGGGGGCATTTTTTCCTGTCTAACGATATGGGACACGCTGAACTCCTGAGATCCAAGCTCTACTGTATGATTTGATAGGGGCTTTATTGGCTACCCCGCAGCATTGATGATCCACGTAAATCTCGCGCCTATTGGAAGGGCTGACCCCCCCTGACACACGATACCCAGCTTGGGGTCGTGCAATGCACCCCGAAGTGTTGTATTTCCGCCAGCCAACAAAGAACTCTGCGTGATTTGGGATCCCCCGGTAAGCAATCCGTCCAATGTGTCCTCCGTCCAGATGGCACTCATGTCGGAACTTGCAAGTCGGATCTCATTGCCACTGATAACGGGAAGATACGCTGTGACCAACACCGAGGGGACACCTGCCCATGTCATTCCAGGTGATGCCCACACAAGTTGCGATGCCCCTAGATGTGCATTGATGGCGTTGGCCAAATTGACGTGAGGGCTCGGATGAATGGCAAATTCATTGGGGGCCACAGGGACTGTGCGTGCAACGAACTGATAAACCAAAGGTCCAGATTCTTCACGGACCTCTACGATGGTCCCATCCGGGATGGTGCCCAGTTCAAAGAACCCGAAATCACGATCCGGCGTCAGTGTACTCATCCCGCCCCAAGGTCCGATGCGGGAGTAGTCCCCAGCGGATTGCATCTCCATGAGAACCGCGCCAAGGCCGTTGGGATTGGGTGGGCCAGGCGGGCTAACACTCCACAGGGCTCCCCTGGTCGGTGGGATGTTATCCGACCCGGGCGGGACATCCTCGTCCAGGGGCACCTCCCAGTAAACATCACCCCCAGCAGATCCCCCTACAGATTCCCCTACGGATCCCCCCACGGAACTGGGGCCAATACCAGCGCCGTTGGTAAGCACGGACCTGAGATGGATGTACCAGTCCACCCGACGGTAAATTTTGCCTTCCCCTACATTTTTAGCCGGGAATGTGGGGTAAAGAACCGATGTCCCTGGCCCCAACGTGCCGCCCAGGGGTGCCGACCCTACAATGTTCCCACCACCGTCTACCACCGGGCCGATGTAATTGCCGCCACTGGCAAACAAAAACGACCCCGCCATCCCAACACCCTGCCAGATGTCCTGCGTAATCCCCGGGACATGCTCATGGTATGCCGTGCCCGAGAGCGCCAGGACATGGGCACCAACAGCCTTGCCCACCTTATCCCCGGTCTTGAACAGCCCTGCACAGGCACCAGCGCCATTTAGCGGATCCCCGGTTCCGGTGGTGCTATAGACGTCCTCCCCCTCATCCGGGGAGTGCCCTGAGAACCCCTCAGGCAACAATCCCTCCCCGATATGTTCGATCAGGCCTCTCTGACCTCCATCAGAAACCTGTATGAATTTCATACTCTTGTAACGGGCCGTAGCAGGGTTTACTGGTGTCAGGATCTGGTAGGGATCGTCGGTGTAAAGTGTGCTGTCATCCAATTTGCCATCGGGGTCCCCGATGGATCTAATCGACCCAGATTCGAGAAGCAGCTCCTCATCGGCCACTTGACTCCGTGGGATGCATGGAGTCCCTTCATTGAGCGTGGTCACACCATCCGCAACCGGCTGATTTCTCAGGTAGGTCTCGGTAATGGGTTTGCCTGGTGCAAACGTGACCGTGACGCTGGTGGAGCTGAAAACCCGTGGTGTTCCGTCTGCCTCGCGCAGCAACGTGATGACCTGAGATGTTTTGTCAAAGGACACCATGTCAGAGGACAGCACGATAACCCCGTCCTGCACTCTGTAGATCCGGTCTGCGTTGAGGTGCGCGGACCTCAACGAGGCCTCTGTGGGGCTCGTCACCGGAACGGTTGCGGTTTCGAGCGAGATGTCCTTGGTGCGCTCACCGCTGGTAATGACGTTGTACCTACCCAGTGTCATTTTCTGAGGAGCAATGAAATCGATCTGAGTTGGTTTGAACAGCCGGTAATAGACCACATCCCATTGCTGTTGCGTTACCGACTTGGGGCTCAACGCACCGAATTCCACCATCCCGAAATTGCTGGGAACCAGGGGCAGGTTGCTGTATTCCACGTTGATCCACCCCGCAGATGGTTCTGTCATCTCCGTGATGAATCCCGTACCGGGCACCCCTGGGTTTTCCCCCACATAATATGGAGGCAACGGCAGGTCTGGACGGAACATGGTCACCCCCCAGTTCGGATCCCTCAAAACCCGAACCTGCATCAGCGACCTCCAGTCCATCTCCTCTACTATCGGGCCGACCTCCATCGAGTTGGGTGCTGTGGTCGCATCCGTCCGTGGGATTTCCCAGGAGTTGATGTGGTCCATGTCCCCGCCGGTCCAGATGCCCAGCGTTCTTTTAGCACCTACAGGGGGCATCCCCGTGCAAGAAACCGAGTACCAGCGAACCACGCTGGTCAACGTGTTGTCTACAGCGCCTCCCTGATTGGGGGGTGTGTTGTATGCCCCGAAAGAACAACCACTACCGGAACTGCCCGTTCCTGTGAACAAAGCCAGGTTCACGGTAGGTGTTTGCACGACCCCATCGATGAACATCGTAACCGTGTTGCTGATTGCATCCGCAACAACTCGGTAAGTGTGCGTCCCCCCGTCCGTCCAGTTGGACATATACTTTTGCTGGACATCATCATTCTCATCGGCCAGTGCTACAGCACCACCGTGAAACACAATCTTTACCGTTTCAGCGGGACCTCCAACAGGACCCACATCCATTCCAATTTTGACGCCAATGTACCCGAGAGGCCCCCCGTTGGGGGTGTAACTATCGATTGCCAACCGGGCTTCAAGGATCCGGGAGCCTGTGTCCACATAATCGGGGTTGGTCAGGTCCAGCGTCTTGACAAACCCACCCGCGGACCCTGCGATCTGTGTCGTGGTGATGTACCGGCCCTGTGCCAGGTGTTCCAGTGTGTCCCCGAAAGCCTCTGTCCAACCTTGTTTGGCCGGGTCCATCACCCCCGAGAGACTCACCTGTGGGATGTTGATCAGTTTCCTGAACTCCAGTTGACCCGGACGTTCGATGAACAACAATGTCCCCAACCGCACTTCGCGGACGGTGTCATTGATAACGACCTGCGCGTCCCCGGATCCCCGTGTCCCAGAGTCCATCAGGAACTTGGTGCGCAAATCCAGGCTGGCGTCAGTTCCCAGGAACGGCTCGATGCGCTCGTACCCGAACGTGTAATTCAGGGTGTCATGTGCCGATGTGGACTTCAGAAGCATCCGGTCCCCAGCCAGGATCTCAGAGTAACCGTATGCCTGTGACAAAAACCATTTATCGTGGACATCCTCCTCGGGGACCTGGTCCATGTCTGCGGCTACCACAATGGACTTGCCCGTCATCGCTGTCTGGTCTGGCACCACCCCATAACGGAAAAAGGACCACGTCGAGGTGTTGACCGCCAGGGAGTTCAAAGAGCCCCAGAACACCTGGCCTTTGTATTCTGTGGACAGCATGAAAGGCATATCAGCGGGGGACGACAACATTGAAGCGGTGCCGTCTGCCACCGCTACTGTACCTGTGACCGCACCGGACACCTTGAACACTGCGACATCTTGATTTGGATCCACCTCAAGCCGGTACGTGTGCGGGTAAGTGCCCCACAGAACCTCGAACGATGCTCCTGGATGCTGGTTCGCATACAGGGTGTAGTCCGCAGGGAACTCCTCCTCGACATCCACCGTGGATGTGCCACTGGTCTGATGGACCACATGAGAGATTGTGTAAACACCAGCCTGTGTGCCCACAAGGATTTGGAAACGGTCGTTTTCAGCGATGTCCGGCGGCAACGTGGATGTGGTTGCCGTGAATGAGGTTTTCCCCGTGATAGTCAGTGTGGCCGTGGGGCCTACCAACCAGGATTCTTTTAGGTGCGGGGCCTTATCATTCAGCAACAACCCCACATGCTGCACCCCATTGATTTCCAGGGCACCCGCCATGTAAACACGGTTGTTGTCGTGGATCCCGAACCCAACTCCTGTGAACACCCCATCCGGTGTAGTGCCCGTGGTATCGATGGTGAACCGGCCCACCAGATATGCTGCGGACGGGAACGTGGTGTCGGTTTCTTTCCAGTACACCACAGCCTGTGGGTTGGTCGGATCCAATGTGCCGTTATGGGTGTCCACCAAGGTGTACGTGCCGGACCCCACATTGACAGCACCCCCGTCAACTCCCAGCAACTCCCAAGAATCCGCTGTGGGCACCGTGGTGCCCTCGTAAGCCACGGACACCCCCTTGGGCACCACCCGGAACCCGGGGACGGAGGAACGCATAGGGGCGTTACCCAGGCGCAACGTGGTAGGGCTGCCCAACACCGCGGAGTATGCGGTCTCGAACCCCATGTACCTGTGCCCCACCTGTTCCGGCTGAGGCCTCACCCGGTCGGGCCCACCCAGGACCACCCCCATGGGGAACCGGCTGGTTTTCACAGCTCCCTTGGGATGGGTAGCGTCCTGGATCTGTTCCCCATGATAAGTGTGAGTCGTGTCCCCGATGCGTCTGGCACGTTTACCCAGGACCGCACCAAGCTGCCCCAACCGCATCGTCATGGTGGGGGACGCCATCCATTTGTAATCGACCTTCACATCCGCCTGTGGATCCGCAGGAGGGAGTAGAGGGATGGGGACTGTAAGGTAAACCCGACCATGCCAGTGATTGACATCGGCCACATCGACCTCGGTGCCCGCCACAAACACCTGAACATCCTGTGGGGTTGCTGGAGTGTCATCCCCCCAGTCTTTGACCAGGGGACCACGTTTGGTGTCCAGGTAGTTCCGTGTTAGTGCAGCGGATCCTGTGAACCCACTTGACTCACCATGGATGTAATTCCAGGCCGCGGAGTAAACGGACAAAGAGGCTGAGTAGATCATCCCACGGAGCAAAAACCCCGAGATGTCGTAAGCCTCGTCAAAAAACCTCCAGGTGGCAGATGCAGCTTGCCCTTGAGCGGGCTCGTCAAACGCTGCAATGGGGGCTGATACCAGGGGGACATTGTTGAACAGGACTGTGTAGAATCCTGCTTTCCGGTTGCGTGTCACCGACAGTACATTGGTTCCGGTACCCCAGGGGGCCGCCACTGCCTGTGTGAAACTCCCGCTGGTGACCAGAATGACATCAGTGCCGTCCAGGGCCTTTGCCAGTGTCACCGTTACCCGTACCCCACCAGGCCCGTCCTCCACGATGAGGGATCCGATCTGAGGCTGGGAGAAAGAAGCCAGCGGGGGTGTGTAAATGGTGGTCCCTGCATTGAATTCAAAATCAGTGTTGAACGTGGACTCGTGTGGGATTATTGTGCCCTGCGTGTTCAGGAACCCCCAACCGTAGACGTTTCCACGGGTACGACTCATGAGCACTGCTGCGTCCGCCCCGGTTGTGACCGATGACGTTCCAGTGCCAATCTCAACACCCTGGAAACCAGGATCCGTGTCAGGCAATCCCACCTCGGGGTCATATTTGAACAACCCCGAGGGACCTATCAGCGACATGTAGTCGATGGAGGTCATGCCCTTGACCCGGAGGTACACCTTGGCCGGGTCACCCTGGTAAGGATGCACAACTTCCAGCGGCGTGATCGTGATCGGGTATCCAGCCTCAAACAGATATGAAGCAACATCCAGGATCCCCACCAGTGTTCCTGGTGGCTCATCCGCCTGCTGCAACATCGGATGGCCGAACGTGATCAGCAATTCATTCCCAGACAGGATTGTGACGATGTGATCGGGGGGTTCACCTTTCGTCAGGCACGCAACCTCATTGGGCAAAATGCTGTTGCCCGCCAAGTCCAGGGGGCCCTGCACCATGACAGAGTAAGTCCCGCCCTTTGTGGTCCCGGTATGTGTGAGGATGACCGAGAGTGCCCCGATGGTGGTGTCCCCAATGCTTCCGCGAGGCCCCAGTCTTTCCACCCTCACGGCCACAACAGTCGATGGTGCCCCTGTGATGTTGGTCAGCGTGTAGGATGTGGGGCTTGTAAGCGACGGCTCCGTGGTGTCCATCTCTTCTGAGAAAAACACCTCGATCTCGTAGCCGTTCAGGCTGATGGCAGCTATGGGCTGTGGCGGTGTCTTGTCCGACGAACCATAGGATCCTAGCCCGTAAGGATCCCCACCATAGCCGCTGTCGATGGCAATGGGCGGAGCTGGGAAGGACACGCCACCATAACGGTACAGCCCGTAGACAGTGCCGCCTTCGGAGTGTGCCCCGTAGCCCACCCCACCGTATCCTGAACCGTGTGGATAGCCGGGACATGCAATGGACTGTCCTGGCTCTGGGAACGGGCCAAATCCGAAATCACTTGTGGCAAAACATTCGTTCGGATCAGGCATTTAACATCCTACCGTGAGTACCATGTCCCGTTGCCATAATAGAGTCTGCGGACATCACTGTTCACGTTGATGGGGGACACACCAGCCTCAATGCCGGACCCATCTGATGTAATGATCGTGATGTTTTTTGCTGCGGCCTTCCCCGTTTCATCTTTGATCGTGATGATCCTGCCGTTCCGTGCGATAGGCGGGAGGGTTACCTGCACAGGGCCTGCAGCGGCGTTGGTGTCCACCCCGATGATGGTTTCCGCGTTGTCCCCGATGACATAGTCCGCATCAATATTGACGTAAGGCTCAACAGCCTCCCCCGCGTAAACAGCACCCTCAACATACAGTTCGTTGTTCCCGGGACACCACATGTTGACGAAATCACCAAAGGTACCGGGAGTGAACACTGCCCCGGATCCTTCACGGTAATCGCCCAGGGCAGCGTTCAGTGCGTTCCCCTGGTCGTCCCCCACGTAGTAAACGTCCGCGGTAGGGCCTGTCATCCGGGTGGCCAACCGAAGCTGAGGGCCTGCAAAGATCATAGGTTCCAGTTCAGGGATGGCCGCATTGATAAGACCCTGCACTGCACCGATGTTGTCCCCGGCACCAATGGCTACTTTTCGGATGCCGTTTTGCGTGGCGAAATAGATGTTGCCGTCGACACCCCCCACGAAATTGCCTGCGGGCACCAGTGTTGCCGCGGTATGTGTGCCACCCGTGGTGCTGGTAACCCGTACCATCCCTTGCACACCCGCCAGGGATTCCCCAGGAATCAACCAGACATCCCCACCACCCCGTGAGGGATCGCCAGGTGCTGTGTCCAAGTGCGATCCACCTTGCACAAAAACGGACCCGCCAGATGGTGACCCGCCAGCCCCGTCGTCCAGGGACATCCCACCTTCCATCAGGACGCTGCCCAGAACACGCGTTCCTGAGTTGTCACCGTCGATGGTGCGCAACCGCAAATTGTATTTCCGACCGGATGCCACCGGGGGACCTGCCTGAATGACACCGGATGCGATGGCTCGGGGAACACCGGCTGTAACAGAGGGCCACACTCCCCGGCCCAGCGAGATGAAAGGACCACCCCCGAAAAGGTTGGGGTTCAGGTTGATCTCAGAACCAATGCCATCCATCACGATGGGGCCGATATCGACAACGCCCTCAACCTGCTGCCCACCGTTCAGCTCAGGTCCGTCCATCCCCATGGGCGGGTTGGCACCTGTGATTTGGACAGCGCCACCGTCAGCTACAATGGTGCGGCCCAGACCATCCCCGATGACAGGGGGATCGACTGAGGCCATCCCGTTGTACGAGGACTCAAGGGAAAAGAAAGGGATATTCCCGAGGGGGACGACCATGTTGGTCAGGCGGTCGATGGCGTCCTGGACATTCAAAACCCCAAGCTGCGCATTGGGTGGCACAGTTGGGGGGGCACCTGGCCCAGCCTCAACCGGGGCATAATCGGGCTTGTAGCCGTAAGAGATGCCTTGCCCAAGGGGCTCGTACAAATCGGGGACGTCGCCGGGGGCCGCCGGGAAAATAACCTCCCCTTGAGTCATGCGCAAACCATCAGGGATGAACGCGGTATCGGCTACCGCACCCGATGTGTCAAATGTCAGGTCGCCATGTACCAGCGTGTTTTTGAACACCACCCCTACCACGCCGTTTTTACTGTTCGGTCCTGCACCAAAGGGCTCGAACACCGCTGCCCGTGTGGTATCCCCGAGTCCTCTGATGTCGGTATCCTCGAAACTGTTTACTGTTCCGTAGGCCCGGACACCATATCCGGCCATCCCATGGATGGTGCATCGGTAAGTAAGCATGCGGGGATCAAAATCGTCGGGGGGTCCACCATACAGACTGTTGTTGAAACTGAGTGCTGATGCTGCCTGGATGAAGGTCTCACTCATGTGCAAAAGTGCAGAAGGCGCATCCACCCGCAAACCCCACCGCACATCATCTGCATTTGCGTCACTCCTGATGATGGACCGGATTGCCACCAAAGCAGGGGCAAATGCGGGGTCCGCTGCGATGACATCCATCGCTGAACCCTGGTTTACATGGTTCCCCCGCTGGTACACCACCGTCCCGTCCAGGAGCACAAGGCCACCCCGTTGGTCCAAAACAGGTGTCGTGGTATTGGCAGTGTTTTCCAGAAACAGGTTTTGCAAAATCACCTGGCTGGTGTCAGGCCCATCTTGCGGATCAAATGTGTGCGTGGCACCCCCCGCATTCGCTGTGCGTACCACCACCGTCCGGGATTCCATATCGAAAGCCATGGGGCCCGCTTGGAGTCCTAGCACAATCGGCGCAGGACCTTGCCCGAGAAGGTGGACGTGTGCGCTGATATTCAGGTCCTCCTCGTAGTATCCTGGCTGGATGTGGATCACATAGGGGTTCGTCAGACTTGGCGCGGGCTCCCCCCGTGAGGGTGCCGCCATCGCATATGCGATGGCATCGTTGATGCTGTCAAAATCCGCGAATGCCTCAGCCTGCATCCTGATGCCGGTCTCATTGGGGAATGACCCATCGGGTCCAGGGAACCGAACGATGTTGTTGGGGTCCGACTGGTCTGCAGAGTTGTCACGACCTCGGTTGGCGTCCACATACAAAACACGGCCACTGGTGGAAACCCGCCGAAGAATAGCCAGCACCCGCTGGTGATTCTGGTTTTGTAGCTGTGCCCACCCATCAGGGGGAGCGTCCACCGGGACGTTACCATCCTCGTCGCGGCGCTCACCGGCTGCGGGCAGCTTCAGGTCCCCGAACTGTGTCAGGAAACTCAGCCTGATAAACTGCGTGCTCTCGGTCCCCAGGCCAGCGTCCACAATGAGCCTGAGAAGGTAAGGTCCTTCCCAGTCCACGTTGAACTTGCATGTTTGCGATGTTGCACCCTCAGGGGGCAGCAGTCCCGCAGTTGACGGGGTTCCCTCAAAATTGTCAGGGTTCGCAGCCGCGGGGCCCACAGAATCCGGGGTGTCCACCAGGGACCATGAGTATGTGGTGGCCTGATGAACGGACAAGGCTATGATCTGATAGCCCCGCCGCAAATCAGCACGGCTCTGATCGGTCAGTACCGGACCAACCTGGGATCCACCGGGAGCGTTATAAACTGTCGTTCGAATGCTGGCTGGCATCGTCTCTCACCTATGTAGCCTTCATAAGGGGGCGCACTATAGGAAAACTAAAGCCCAGGAGGGTCACAGATAGAAAACCTCTGACTGGTCCTCCTGCAACACAACCCGCGGCTCCTGCACCCCCAACCTGTCCACCATGACCTCGTATTCCTGCCCCCCCACGGATTGAGCCATCCTGCGCTCAATCTGGATAATTGAGGGGGATACACGAATTTTGATTGGGCTGAGGGCTTGATCCATCCGGTAGACCCCCACATTGGGGCCCGCCAGGATTGTGATCAGCTCTCCCTCCGCAGCCGTCGTCCAGTCCTGGCTGGTGTCTGTTAGAAAAACCCCCGAAATAGTGGCAGTCCCTGAAAGTCCCCCATCCGTTGTGTATGCTCGTGGGGTGCTGTCATCACCCCCCATGAAGGTGTGAACCTGTTTCACCCGGTAGTGGCCCACGTATCCTTCATCGGTAAGAAAAGCACCCGAGGAGTTAGGGCCCGTCAGGATGTGCAACCATGCACCAGGAGCTACAGAGGAGAAATCACGGGTGATATCTCGCAGCAACGACCGATCCGTCAGCGTTTCCCCTGCCGTCCCCGTGATAGCCCGTGCCCCGTACCAGTATCTGCGCAGGTCCTCATAATAATAATTGGACCAAGAGATCGTGTTGGTAGCTTCAAACAGGTTTTCAAAGGACTCTTTGAACAAATGACGGTACTCAAAGAGAGCATGGGCAGCCTTGAGTGCCCTGATTACCAGCTTGGCATTATCCAGCAATGTAAAGGGGTTCTGAGGCCAGTCTGAAAGGACTACCTCAGTGCTGTCCGCTGTCGGGTCCACATCCCCGACATCGAAATAAAGGATGGTACGCCCGTCCTGGCTGACATTGATCTCAAAAACATGTTGTTCTGACCAATCCCATGCACACCCCTCAATTTTGCGTGCTTCAACGGCTTTCTCGAACACCTGAACTGTGGCGTCCGTCAAAAGCTCGATGCCCTCCTGAACCACATCCGCACCGGAACCGCGCAGGATGAGCTTGACCATTTCGATCAGGAACTCCCGGAACGTCAGGTCACCTTCCAACCGGGGGTACCCGTCCGTCTGCGCATCCGGGAACACCAGATGCCCGAGAATCTGGTACATGAATTCAGGTCTGGTGTAATCGTAGACCGAATCCGCATACATCTCCTGTGCGGACAACTGGAATGTGGCAATGCGCTCGGCAATTGCCTGGAAATTCAGGTCATATGCTGGACCAGGAACCTGGGCCACATAGTTGGAGGGCAACAACCTCCTGAAAATGTCCATGATCCGGGTGGTCTGTTCCTGAACCCGGTTTTTCACACCCTGGCTGTCGATTTCAACCGGGGCGGGGTTCTGAAGGAGGAGCCCCGGGAGTACCGTTTTATCCGATGGCTTTTTGGCCATCAGTTACTCCTACCCGTCACAAGAGATGTGAAATCCACATCCTCATCGTAGGACATGTCCAGATCCCCCAGTTGCAAATACTCGATGGGGCCGATGTCGATGTTCCGCACACCGCTGTTGCCGTAGACGATGTATGTCACCGTGTGTGAATATTTTGTGGGGTCCGTGTTCTTTGCACGCGACACCAACACACGATTCGCAGTCAATTCTTGCCGTTTGTCCTCGATGTCTTCAGCAGTTGCAAACGGGTACAACGTGGACAGTGTCAGATCGTCACTGTAACCCGGCACCACCATCCCCAGGTTGCCGATGATGAATGCAGAATCAGGGACATCGTTCAAAGGGATGCCGTTGGCGTTGGGCATCACATCCCAGTGATGCAACTGCACGTCATCGATGAACACGCCCCGGAATTCATTGATATCCCCACCGGAGTTCTTTGTTGCGGAACCCAGAGGATTTTTGAGCAAGAACACGTCCACCAGCCCGGTAGACCATGCCGTGACGGGAAAATAATCGGGGGACTGGTCCACCGGAACACTCTCCCGAATTACTGATGAGTCATCGGATTTGCAGAGCCTCGTAAGCGGCACCACCACGTAAGAAACCCCGTCCACCGAGTCGAGTGCCTCAATGACATCGGACTGGCGCAATGGTTCCCCCAAGACCATGGACCCGAACATCTGAGCCAGCTCTGTTCTAATTGAACTGTCCACAGTAGAACTGCTCGAACCCTTGCGCAAAACCACAGTGGCGTAGATGTCCACCCCTACAGGAACAGCCTCCTTGATCAACACATCCGCAGTCACATGCCGGGATTCATTGATAACGCTCTGTGTCATAGATACGATGGCATTGCTGGTGTATGTGGCCGTGAAATTCTCATCGTGCATGTAATCAATGAGCACGGTCTGCCCGTCGGTGAGCAATGATCCTGCTGCCACCCTGATTCCCAAGGGCGTGGTTTGGGTCTCCTGAATGAATGCGTAATCCGGGGATGTCCCCGCGTTCACTGCGGGGTCGTAGGGATTGATGTATTCAGTGACACGGTCCTCGCTGAAAATCCGCACAGTGAGAGGGTTGACGCCGCGCCTGTTCAGGTACTCGACGCCATCCAGAATGACGTGCTCTTCCCCTGTGACCGTCACAGGAGTACTTGACGGAATCGGTGTCGTGGTCGTTGCCTGGTCAATCAGCAAATAGTCCGCGGCCTCGGTGGATCTTCCGCGGTCCAGGGGAGACCTCTCATGGAACACGTTGTATTGCGTCGGACTGAGGGTGCCCGTAACAGAACCCACCAAAGAGGTGATTGCCCGCACAGGCTGCCGGGTAAGGATTTGCCGGTCGCTGGTGCGGTAACGGTAGGACCCGAAAAAGACATCTGCCTCATGCACACTGGTAGGATCGTTGTAGCTGCTGGACAGAATGATGCCGTTGTACCCGCTGATGGTCACCCCCGTGAGGTCCATCACCTGTCCTGTGGTAGCGTTCAGGAACTCATAGTCGAAATCATAGATGTCCAACATCTCAATGATGGGGTTGGCCTCAGTAAGGTTCGGGTCAATCGCGCGGAACCGTAGGCCTGTTACATCCCCCACCACCTCAAACTGGATGTTTTTGGCGATGTCAAAAGGAAACGCAAAAGAATCAGTGATGGTTGCCAGGCTCTCCCCCCGAACCCAGATATCCACCTTGCCCCCTGTGTGCTTGCCCAGGGACGGCACATAGTCCCGCATCATCAGGGCATGGCCAGCATCGATGACGCTTGCCTGGCGCACCCCAGCAACCCCCACAGCCCGCTGCACGTAGCCCCGGTAAGTCCCAGAGTCCACCGAGGACAACAACCCGTCAGCGCGAGCCGCCAGGTCCCGGTTGGATTCCTGATCCCGTCCACCATACGTGGCAGACGAGTTAGTCACGTACACCCCAGAGGGTCCGTTATTGATGACTGTGATCTGACCTGCTGAGACGTTTCCAGCACTCCCAGGATTCTCTGCCTGAAGAAACGCATTGCTGGTGTACCGGCCCGTGCTTGGGTTGTAAAAGGACCCAGAACCGTTGGCCGTAATGGTTGCAGGGGATGTGATCCTGAAAGGCACAGCCCCGGATTTGACAACCTGGCCCACGTTGAGGATTCGGGATTCGGAAGGCTGAAGGGTGGTGTAAAAAGTCACTTCACCGCGGGACCGTTTACCAGCATCCCTTGTGGCACCCCTTTGTGCAGCAAGCTGTTCAAAGGCATCATCAATGAGTGCTTGCACGTCATCGTCATTGCGCAGGTAAAATGCCTGTTTGATGCCCAGTTTGTATTGGGATTGGTAGACAGGGAGGGACTCCCCGGTTCCTGCGGGGTCGTCAATGGCCAGCAACGTGGCAAAGCTCTGTGCCCTGTGCAGGAAATCCACAACAAACCGGATGCGCTCGGCCTCTGTTGCAAAGGGATCAATGAAGGTGTCCCGCAGGTAAGCACCCTCTTTGACGCTCACCTTGCCCTGTGACCTGTAGATGGACAGGACCGTATCTCGCACGACCTGCTGACGTGACACCACCGGCATGGTTCCGATGCTGGGGGTTACCACCAGGGGAGCCCCGAACACCTCCGGGGAGAAATCGGATTCGAACTCTTCGGTCCCGATGGCATACACCGCGGTGACCACGTAGTACAAAGGATCCTTTGCATCGATGGTCGTGAATTCTGAGTTCGGGATGGCCGGGTTGGACGCAGAATTCACAGTGGCGCTACGGTCATGTGTGAACGAGAAATACCGCACCCGCCGAACACTCTGTACCGTGATCGTGGTCTTCAACCGTGAGGATGTCTCAGGGACCTCCAACCGCTGATCGAAATCCGTTTGCAGGAGTGTTTGATCCTGGTCCTCCTGAATTCCCTTGACATTCACATACAGCGGATCCGCAGCATGCGCGCCGTCTGCACTGGTCTTGACATAGGAATCAGATGTCATCTCCCCGATGTCGTCATACACGTCTTCGGTCGCGCTGGTGATGGCCAGTTTCGTGTTGATCCTGAAATACCCTGTGGTGCCGCCCCCTGGTGCCACGGATGCGTAAAAGTTGTACCCCTTCACAGTTGTATCCGACAGCCCCTCCAGGGTAATCGTCACTGTGGCATCTTTCCGTTCGACAAAAATGCCGGAAGGCGGAATCACAGCTTCCCGAACGTCCCGCTCCTGTGACAGCCAGGCATTGATGGTGCTGGCGGATGTTGCGTCCCCCGTGGTCAGAACACTTTTGACCTGAACCGTGTTCTGGCCTGGGTTTAGCGCCAGGCCATCGGGATATGCTGCGGGATTTGGGATGGTGAACTCGGTTCCCTCAAACACCACCAGATCAGGATCTGCTGTGAATGCAGCACCGCGGATGGACACCTGCATGTCCACGGTGTCCGCTGACATCTGGCCTGTAAAGAACCGAGATGCAATATCAGTGGTGAATGTGTAGGACTCCCGATATATCCCGTCCAGTCCAAGGAATTGAGGTGTGATCATGAGCTGGCCTTGGGCAACGCCCTTGGGTCGGACCTGCCGAATAGGGCACTTAGTTTTGCTGTTTTATCGGTAAGTCCCGCAGGTTCGTTCCCCAGCATCAGTCCATTGGTTCCCATCAGAGCAACCACACCCGGAACGGTGAACACGATGGACAAATTGATGGGTTCATTGGAGGCATTCTGGACTGTTACTTCTACCAAGAATGTTGTGGGATCCTCCACATGGGGTGACACCTTAACCTGAGCCACCGTGTACATGCGTTCTTTGAAGGTGACCGGCTGGTAGTCCGACTGTTTTTCTTGCAATTTCTGGTACAAAAGCAGGGCTTTACGCACGTCCTCACTGATCAGTGCGGATACCCCACCCACAGCTTTGGCACCGATACGTTTGCGGATCGATGTCCCGTACCATGTGTGATACGGATTGCTTCCGATGTCCGTCAGGAGAATCTTGAGAACCTCCTGGTACAACAGGTTCTCATTTTCAACGATGATGGTCTGCCCGGTGTGGTCATACCGAATGTCATTCTCGACATATGTGCCGTTGCAACGCAAACACCGGCTGGGATGCACAGCGTAAGAGACCTTGAAGATCGGATTGGTTTTGATAGGTTGCAAAAATCGAGGATATCGGTTGGTGATGGTATCCTCACGGGTTGCCAATTCCCACCCGGGGTACAGCATCCTTCCCACAGCCCTGCGCTGCCGCCCATTGACACCAGCGGAACCGAATCCAAGGGATGCAGCAGCGGTGCCCGTCACGCCAACAAAAGAGTCAACCCCTACTTTTGATGTGTCTGTGAAACACAAATGCCCATTCCGATTTTCCACGGTGGCAACTGAGATATTGTTTTGCTGCAAATGTTTAATCAGTTCGTCCGTGGTCAACCGGTTGGTCCCGACAACACCGAATGAAAAGGTTTCAGAACCCAATGAGGATGTCACCGTAAACACATCCTCATTTTCGACCAGGCTGAAAGGACCAGAATCGGTACTGTGCAACCGTCCCGGCATGTACAGCCCACCTTGCGGGATAAAAAACTCGTTGTTGACCATGAGACGAATGGTCCCTACAGCGGACACAGGCTGGCGGCAAGCCAGTGACTTGCGGTCGGAGCCCAGCGACACGACCTCTTCCAAGGTCAAATGGGGGCAAGGCCAGGCAAGTTGGAAATCAAATGACATGCGTCCTCCACGCAGTCTTTTTTATAGGAAGATCAACACCCCTTGGCATCCCGTAGCTCTTCCGACGTCACATCGGGGAACGTGAAATCCAAAAATGCAGTCTCCTGATTGGTTTTGAAAGCCCTGACAGACCCATCGGCATTGGTCTCGTACAAAAGCTGATACATATCCTGAATCAGATTCTGCACATACAACCCCCGCACAAACCGATCATCGTCAAAGATTTCCACACCATCCAGGACACCGCCGAATGCCTGGACCAGGGTTTCATCGCGTTCAGTCAGCAGTTGTTCCCGCAGGTCGCATTGTTTGATGATGCGCCATTCTGCATCTTGAAACCGTTCTTTGATTGTGGTGTTGGCCCAGGATCGAACCTGATGGATGGTTCTGACCAGGGTGTCGCTGTCAAACGCACCCCGGTCCATTCGAGATCCAAGCCGTGCTGGATAGTACCTGTCGGTATTGGCGTATCCTCCAGGATAACCTCCGTACCCCGTTTCCCCTTTTGCCTCCACTGTCTTTGATGCGCCACCCCCAAGAGGTACTGCGCTGCCTCCTTCGGGGACGGGGCTGTCGTAGTTCGCTGTTTTCGGTGCTACGACACCACCATGGGGATATCTCTCCATGGTCACGGGGTCCCCGTCAAAGCTCTCACTGAGAAACTCGATCCCGTCGGGGTAAGCGAACGGTGAGATGTCCATTGGGTTGCCCCCGGTCATCATGTAGGCCTGCAACAACCGCTCAAGCGTTGACCCCGTGGTCACAGAGAATCCCAGGCGGGACTCTGTGAGATGGACATCCTCCCCTTGCATTTTCGCATGGTAGAACATGCGGATAAATCCGATACGCGCTATTTCCGCAGTGATGACATCTACTCGGGACACTACATCCCGGCGTTCCCGAAGGAGCCAACTGGAAATTGATCTGAAATACCCAGCGGGCCAGATTGCCATTTTGCTAAAAGAGGACATGGGTCACCTACAATACATCTGGCTCAGGGAACGTAGGTATCGGTGCTGGAATGGTCTCCTCCGTCCCCACAGCCTGTGTGATTTGATTGATCGGCATGGCACCGGCTTCACTATCTGGGTTGGTGCTGGTAGCCGTAGCATCGTCTTTGACCACCTGGATGATGTCGAATGCCAGGCTTCCCAGGGGCAATGGGATCACGATGGCTGCACCGGCCCCATAGGACAGAGGGCTATCGTCAGGTTTGTTTTTGGCCGAGATGAAATCGGACAGCAATCCATCTGTGCCATCGGACAACAGGGACAACGCAGAGCACTTGGGAATCTGGAATGAGAATCCCAGGATCATTTGGATCATGGAGTTGACACGGCGGATTATCTGCTGCAACTCCGTCAACCGCGCCTCCAGGAACTCGATGTGTTTTTTGATTGCATCCACCACGGATTCGGTGGCGGACATGATGGATTCCATCCAGTTGCCGAAAATGTCCAGAGCACCCTCAAGCCCCTGGAACACATCAGGTGCCCTCAAAACCAGCCATTCACCATCCGCCAGGGGCCTCCTGAAAGCGGACGCTGCAACACCCAGGGCCACAGAGGTCTGTGCGTAGACCTTGTTGCCTTTGACTTTGCCGAACAGGGTTCTGCAAAACAGCATGCCTTTGTCTTTGACAGACACAGATGTTGTGATGCGTGTCATCTTTCCCATCTTGTCCGGTCGGGCAAACAAAATGGGGGACATGTCAGCAGACCCTTCCGTGCGCCCCAATTCCTTTACGGAAGTCAAAAGAAAATAGGAGTCGTTGTCCACCTTGAGTGTTCCATCCGCCTGGATGAATTTCTTGTAGAACTCACGCAACCCCACGGGGCCCGAGTCGATCAGAGTCTTTGCTTTCGCTGCGGTCGCAGTCTGGACCGTCTCGAACGTGGAATCCCCAGCAGGTCCCTTTTCAACCTCAATGAAATGCGGTTTCCGCTGCCGGATCAACCCGCTCAGGTAGAAAAGCTCGGGCACAACAAAGGGAGGGATGCCGACACAATACGGATTGGCTGCAACCCCAACTGCTAGATCCACATCTTCCAAAGAACCCAGAATGGTCTCGCTGGCTCCTGACAACTGAGCCTGTGACTCATAAAAAAACGCTAGATCAGACTCCCCCGCATCCTCCAAGATTTCGGACCATTTGATGGCTCGTAGCTCCTTGGTGTTTTCCACAACGAACTTTTCTACATCCGGCATGGGGCCAGTCCTGTCGTACAGGTCCAACGCCATCCGGTGAACCCTGCGTTTCAGATCTTTGCGGAACGAGAGCGGGGACTCATTTTTACGGCCAAGCTCCTGTGCGAAATTCTCGTACAGATTGCCCAGCAACGGGCTTAGTTTTTCCAGACCTGTGTTTTGCATCGCCACACCCGGCAACAGCGTTTTGTTTTTCTTTGCCAGTGCAGCTTTCTCATCCCCCTCCTCCTCGTAAAACTGGACCTCATCGATCACTCTCAGGTCCGCACGGCTCAGTGCCAGGACTGCCAGTGCAGTTTCAATGGCCTTGAGGTACTCCGCGGTGTAGACATTGGGGAACAACACCCGTTTGGGCTGTGAAAAAGAACTTAGGTGCGACCGCTCTACCTTTCCCGCAAAGGGCACCACGAAGGGAAACCCGCTGGCATCCTTGTAAGGCTCCATCTTGGCCAGGTCGTACTGGGCTTTCTCCGTACCATCTCCGATGTCCGAGGTTACGGTTGCCACACGCACGTAAAAAGTCGCTGGGATACCCAGATCTTCCAGGGTGATTTGTCCGTTGGACGCCACATTGATCTTGGCATCATGGGGCATGTCCGAGTGCTTCAGGGTTTTGATGAACTCCCCTTGTACCCAGTCAATGCCAGCACTTGTGGAGGACACCACGAAAGTGCGCTGGAAATAATAGTTGGTCCCGTCATACAAAGCATCCAGCGGAATCACACCCTCATCTGATGTGCTTCTGATGCCATATGCACGGGTACGGTTGTCCTTGATGTTCCCGCTACCGTCCAGGGACTGGTTGTAGCCAAAGACCGGCGACAACCTCAGCATGTCGTAGCCCCCGTGCAAAACCACAGGCTCCCCTGCGAAATCCCTTACGGCACCATGTTCACGGGGCTGGACCTGTGTGCTGGATTTCGTGCTGTCCTGTTTGGTGCTGTTAGCCGCTGCACGGTCGTAATACAGGGGCATGCCCTTTTCAAACGTGGACACAGTTACCAGGAAACCACCGGGGGGCATGGGCAACGGGGGTAGTATCGGGTTGGCGGATGGTGCTGCGTTTATTTTCCAGGAAACCTCAGCCAGGTTCGGAGGCGTGTTGCTCGTGGTGAAATGATCCGCCATGGTGGTGAAACTGAAGATGGACGCAGTCTGTGTTCCATACCGGATATCCAGGATCTCGGGGACCGGGGGGCTTCCTTTTGGGAACGCAGTTTGGTTGAAAAACCGCATCAACATCTTGATGAAAGACACAAGGTACAGAATGTCGGCCACGTCGACAGACTGGTACATGAAAACAGCCATCACTTTAGATTTGCTGGACACGTCTGGACGGGTGGGATCCGTGCGGTCGGTCATCCTGGCAATCATGCGGCGCTCATACTCCTGAAACCCTCCCTGCAGTTCCTGGAAATCAGGAACCAGTAACCGCTGGTCGCCGGTGATGTAAATGCCAAGGTTGCGCAGATCATCAGCAAGGGCTCGGATCTCATCCAGGATGGCTTTGACCATGGCTGAGATGGGGTCGAGGTAGCCAATCAAAAAGGCTTTGACGAACCGCAACGCAATCAGGGCAACATCCAGAGCAGTGATGAGCAGCTCTGCCACGTTGTTGATGGAGTCCCGGATGTCTTGCAGGACATCTGGGACATCTAGTGCCAGCGTCCCCCAATTTCCCTTGGTGGCAATCGTTGTCATTAGGAACCCCCGCCGTGTCGGATACGGGACAGTTTCTCTTTGAGGTCATCGATGCTGTCCCTGTCCCCTTTTGCCATCTCTTCCAACAAATCCTTCATCCGAAGCAACGTACCCGCTTGCCGGGTGGCCGCAGAAGGTGTGATGGTTTTATCCCCTGCAGCACCCCATTCCCCCAGCTTGACTTTTAGATCCGCAAGCTCCTGTTCAACATCGGTTTTTTTGGGATCAGACATCTATTTTCTCCGTGGTCTCCGTGAGCAACAGCAGATTGTTTTGCTCTGCCAATCGCTTGGGGAACTCGGCATCAAACCGGGATATCGCAGCCCGTGTTCCAAGCAACCTGTGTGTGCGGTAAGCCAGCCAGACATACCGCAAAGACCTGAACCGATCCCCCATGTCCAGAACAGTATCCACCCAGTCGGGCAACACAGGACGTACCGAGGCTCCCCCTGATGTATCGGTATAGGCTGTGTAAGGAACCTCGACGCCGCTTTGCAGTTTCATGCTGAAATTGTTCAGCGTGGTCAAAGAATCCAGCCGGTAATCCCGGATCCAAAACCTGCGGTCCAGGATGGACAGACACACCGAGTTGCTGATGAAAGGCACCACACCCACCCGACCGATCAACAACTGGATCAGGTTGTTAGAGGGCACCCCCAAACCCGACGTTGGATCAGTCGGACTTTCGATGTCCCCACAATGCTCGTCCCGCTGGAATACCCAGTACGTGCCCTTCTTGTAGCCGTAGAGCATCACCCGGAACAGTTCGATGAGGGACAACATCCGTTCCCTGATCGTGAGTACCAAATCCACAGCCTCATCGGAAAACAACCGGGAAGGTCGAATCACCCGATAAGAGAAAGGACGGATGGCATACTCATCCAAACCATCCCCGTAGCTCTGGTAGGACTTGGTGACAGCATCTCGTTTCCGGGTCGGTCGGAGGTCCATTTGTCCCTCCTCCCCCGTTCCTGCTGCCGCATAGGGCGGGGCATTCAAGTTAGACCCGTTGACCGTGGGATACACGGCATACCCTCGGGTGGCCTGCTGTGCCACTACCTCGGGGTAAATCTCAGGTGCCACCACACTGCCCGCAAAGGTGCTCACCCCAGACACCTTCAGGAACGGTGTCCCTGAATCGTCCACGTCAAGCACCCTGAAAAATCCCCGGTTGTCATCCAGCTTGCTAGGAGACCCCGCGGTGTAATCGACCCCTCTGGGAACCACACCCTCATCCCCCACAGGCATCGAGCCCCGCTCGGCAACTGTGGGCACCCCTCCGATCTTGGGGATTGTCCCTGTGGGGTCCACGATAACGATGTCTTTCTTTTTGACACCGAGTGCAGTGAACGTCTTGCTTCCGGTGCCGTCCGCGTTGAGATCGTCGTACAGGTTGTTGGCAGCGGCTGCATAGGTTGTGGTGATTTGCGGAACGTAGCCTCCCTTCTCGGTGGTGTGGTCCGCAAATGTCCGGCACACCTCCTGGTCCGTGATCAGATCCAGCAACTGCTCGTTGGATTGCTCATGGGGGACAGGGGACTGATGGATGTACACCTCAAACCGCATGCCCACGTAACCAGCGGGAGCCAACTTCACCAGGCCCGGGGGTGCCAGCATCAAAGTGTCCCCGTCCTCAACACCCGCAACCTCGACCTCTTCATAGAGGTCACCATTGGAATCCAGTACCCGGAACATATCCCCAGCATGGATGTTCACATCGGCATTGTTGAATCGACCGAGGTTCGTCCCCGAATAAGATGCACTGTCATTCCACACATCAGGAGCCTGAGGTGCCCCGCCAGGCTTGGTGGTTTCCCAGTTCATCGTGAAATTCGTTGCGTGCAAATGTCCGAACTGCTTGTTGTCTTGCGTGTACCCCGTGATGCGGCCCCTTCGGGTCTCGTATGCGAAACGCAATGCCAAGAAATGATCCCCGAGGTCATTGATCACATCGTGGAACCTGCGGATCCTACGAACCTCGAAAACAACATCTTCGGGTTGCGTGATGGGTGCTGTCAGCGTCCCCCGCAACGCATCAAAATCCCTGAATCCAATGTCGGTGGTTAGCTGGCTGAAGGTCTGGTCAACCAAGTGAGGTCCAGTGCCCCCGCTGCTCAAATTGAAAACAGGACGTGGGACCGATGGCTCCAGGAAAACACCGGACTGCGCAAAGAACCCAGGCAACGCACCAGCACCATTTTCCAGGGCGAACACCGTCCCAGGGACGAAGCAGCGCACAGAGGAAGGCCCTACATAGGCTGCTGCGGTGTTCAAGCTGAGCCATGCGGCTGCGTTGAGGTTGAACACCAAACCGTCGGGGACTCCCGGGTACACCACTGAGTTCACATTTGCATTGAATGTGGTGTTTGCGATGGGGGTGGCTGTGGTCACGCCCACCTTGCCCACTGCAGGGGTCGCTGTAGCCTGGAAATCCGGGGTGGCCCCATCATAGGTGACAGCAGTTCCCGACGGGGATGTGACGGTAAGGTACCTGAATCCCCGGATGGCATTTACCGTAGGGTCGTTGTGCCCCACCACGTTGGTATCCGGCAATCCCCCGACGCCCCCCATGTCGATGTCGAGATCCGTCACACCACCAATCTGCATCCCCCGTTGGATGAGAGTCGCTGCGGTTGCCAGGGACGGGACAGCGGTGCCGTCAGCGTACAGGGGAGCGGCCAGCCCACTAAACGTGACCTCCCCGGAGGGGATTACGATGGCGTAACCCGTGTACGTCATGCTGATACATGCGAGCTTGTAAACAGCCTGAACGGTTGACGTGAGTTTGCTGGTGTCCAGGAACACGTAAACGGTGCCGCCTGCCGCGCTGAGCCCCGCAGTGCCGTCCGTTGTCAGGGTGACCCCTGTGGCGTCCAGGCTAACCACGCTGGCACTTGCGGTCCTGACCCATCCAGCACCACCCCCCAGGACAGAACTGGCTTGTACGGTCTTGTAGTTAGCCACAGTGGGGCTCACCACATGCTTGACCAGATACGTCCCCGCCTTGGTCGTGGCAAGGTTCACCAGATCGAACGCTGCATGAATTACCAGGACATCCCCGGGTTCGACGTTGTCCACCGCACCTGATGTCACAGTGATTTCAGCGATGCGGTCGTCGTAGTACCCTTGCATCACAGCAGGGGTGATAACTGTATTGGATTTGGATGCGGCTTTGCCATGACCCAGCAAAATCTGCGTCGAGTCTTTGACATACCTGCTCGATGGGATGGCAGAAAAGTGTACCGGATCCAGGTTGACGATTGGGGTGTTGTTGTACCCCTCATACGCCATGACACTGATGTTCCCATTCTCCGGGACCAACCCGGTTTTTGCTGTCCACACGCCCCCTGCTGAATCCGCAGCGTCCGTGGACTTGGGCATGAACGTGAACGGGATGGGGACAGGCCCCATAGCCACACCATTGACATCCCTGTTCACGGTAGACGCTGTGCCCGCAGCACCGTCCGCAACGGTGACCTCGTGTACCACTAACCGGGCCTCCATGTTCGTCCCCGCGTTAAGCGGGTGTGTGGTTCCCCGCATCTTTGCTCTGCGGAGGTCAAACACATCGTTGAACGTCAGCCGGTCGGTGCCGATATATGCCGAGTTGGATTGTCCTTTGACACCACCCCCGAAATTGTATGTGTCCACGTCTACGGTGAAATCGAATCCGTAAATGGTTTCCTTGACCTGGTTCGGGGCACCAGGATTGACAACCGTGTGAGGGATGTACCACTGGTTTTCGTTCGGGCTGACAAACGGAATGACACCCGTGATGGGCAGGAGGATCTCCCGGTTGTCCAGAATTGTGATGGCGACAAAGGGGAAGCTGGTGCCAAACGTAGGGGCACCGCCCATGGCACCAAACACAAACGGCAACCCCCGGTAATCCTGCACCGCAATGGTGTTGCCCTTGATATAGATTTTCAGGATCCAGGCACCGTCAGCGGGCAACGGTGCAGGGCCATTGATGCTGTTTGGATCCGTGATCCGGTACAACGTGATCGTGATCAGGTTGTTCGCGCTGGCAGCATTGATCGTGTTCAGGTTGCCACTACCCGCGACCAGCCCATCATTCAAAGCCAGGGCTCCTATGGATGCCATGTCCAGGATGGTCTGGCCTGAGAACATATCCTCCTTGATTTTACAACCGTTCGTTGGTGCAACCTGCGGGTCAGGCGGGTACACCGTGTTCGTGTAAGTGATGGCGTTCGAGAACTCGTACCGCACCGGCGAACCCGTGCTGCTTGCTGGGGGTGCCGTGGGAGGAGTAGTTGCTGTAACAAACCTCGGGGGCTCAATGTAACTGCCCCAGTTTCCACCCCCGGTAGCTGCCGGTGTCACACGGCCTACCGATAGGATGCCCTGCGCTTCCATGGGGACCTGGTCCTCATTGTCGTCGGCCTCCACCAAAAGAAAATCAAAAGGCTGCACATCAGCAATGCCCGGGTCCGTCACACCATGGGTCACCGGCAACGCGTCTTCAAACGTCATCAGCATTGCAGGTTCTTTAGCCGCTGCCCCAAAGCCAGGTGCCGTAGCTCCTACGATTTCACCGTCGTGCCCAACGATCTCATCCGGGTAAATAGCCCAGGTATTGGTGCTGTCCTCTGCCACGATGACATCGGAAGCAAATGCCCCAATCTCCCCGAACCGATCCAGTTCCGTGGTCCCTGTTTTGAGGTACGGGATCTGGTTGTCACCTGAGTCGTCTTGCTCATCCCCTAGCAACGCTGGGATCTTGAGCGGATTCATTTTGTCGTAGTAGAACTCAACGGGGCCTTCCATGGGGGACATCGGATCCAACGGGTTCTGCCCCAGGATCTCTTGAATGCCCAGGAACCATGGATCTGAGAAAGACGGGAAAGACATATCCAGAACCCGCCCATCCCCCTTGACCACCAGGTCAAACCCAGTCCTGTAAACCCCAAGTGC
>ERZ890953.161-NODE-161-length-40113-cov-7.852339_pt1 | contig 40113 bp, 34 predicted proteins | sample MGYA00521264_ERZ890953 | MGnify/ENA primary metagenome ERZ890953 (study PRJEB32303, sample SAMEA104408629) | aquatic metagenome | biome: Brackish water; feature: Chemocline; material: water | place: Baltic Sea | collected 2014-10-26T21:54:00 | depth 200 m ...
CTGTCGGCTGTCGGCTGTCGGCTGTCGGCTATTGGCTTTTGGCTTTGGCTTTGGCTTTGGCTTTGGCTTTGGCTTTGGCTTTGGGGGGTTTTGGTTGCTTTCTTGGGGGCTCTGCGGTGAGACGAGGCCGCTCATCACATTACTTCGCGCCTAGTGCGTTGGTGGCTGCCGGGCAATCTTGGTGGGCGCTTGGCCTCAACCTCCTCCCAAAACGCTCCCAGCGGGGGGCGCCGGTGTCGGGGTCGAAGCTGGCCCAGATGCCTAGCACTGTGCCGCGCACCAGATCGGTGGGCATGGGGCCCCACTGGCGGGAGTCCTGGCTGTTGTCGCGGTTGTCCCCCATCAGGAACAGGTGGTCCGCCGGGATGGGCATGCTGTCCAGATCGTGGCTCCACAGGGGTGGACCCCACTGCACCAGGTAGCTGCGGCCGTCGGTGTCTGTCTCGACGAAGCCTGTGGCCGCGCCGTTCTCCGCAGCGGGCAGCTCACCCAGGTGGCAGTGCACCCGGGGCAGGGCCTGAGCGTTGATGCTCAGCAGGCCGCGGCGGACCTCCACCACGTCGCCCGGCAGCCCCACCACGCGCTTGACCCAGGGCTTCCCGCTGTCGACCAGCACCACCTCGGAGCGCAGGCGCTCGGGAGCCAGGGCCAGCTTGGACACCAGCACCAGATCCCCCGGCAGGATGTTGGGGGACATGGAGGCCGTGGGGATGCGGAAGGGCTCCAGCAGCAGGCTGCGCACAGCCCGCACCCCGTGGATGAGCATCAGGTGGGCGCCGACCCAGAAGGCCAGGTACACCCACACCCGCTGCACCGGCAGCAGCGGCGCCCGGCGGCGACGGCGAGCCAGCCAGGCGGCATGCCAGGGCAGCAGCCCTCGGGTGAGCAGCGGGATGAGCACCGCCATGGCCAGCCAAGCCCGCGGCCCGATGTGTTCCCCCGCGGCCAGCCGCCCCACCACCGCCGCGACAGCCAGCGAGCCGGCGGGGATGCAGACAGCCCACCACGGCGAGCCCGCGTACAGGTGACCCAGCCCAGGGCAGGAGCCGCCCAGCATCATGGCCAGCCAAGGGCGTCGGGGACCGGGGGGACGCGAGGGGATGGGAGCCACCGGGAACAGGGTCGCGCAACCTAGCGCGGTGCGCATAGGATGGCAGGGTCAACGCCACATCGAGAGCCCCATGACCCTGCCTGCCCTGACCCTCCTGCTCGCCCTCGCCAGCGCCCCCACCCAAGCCAACGACACCGCCATCGGCGGCTCGGGGGCCGGCGTCTACCCGGTGGAGACCACCTCGGTGCGCCTGGTGCGGGAGCTGGTGGTCTTCCAAGAACAAGGCGACAGCTTCGCGGTCACAGCGGATCTGCACTTCCGCAACGACACCGACACACCCGCCACCCTGAAGCTGGGCTTCCCCGCCAGGATGATGACCATGGGTGATGGCGACCCCCAGGTCCACGACCTGGCCGTGTGGGTAGACGGCCAGCCCGTGACCACCCACCGGGTGGCGGTCAGGCCCGAGGAAGCCCTGCAGGACTGGTGGGAAGAGGTCTTCGTGTTCGAGGCCAGCTTCCCGGCCCACGCCGACGTGCAGATCCTGCACACCTACAGCCTGACCACCGGCATGGACTCCATGGGAGGCCGGCTCACCCAGTACATCTTCCAGACCGGCAAGGGCTGGGCCGGCAAGGTCGGTCAGGCCCGCTTCGTGTTCCGCTTCGAGCGCCCTCCCATGGGCCTGCAGCTCCACTACGGCGACAGCGCGCTGCCACCCCTGGGCACGCCGCCGGTCCCTGGCAAGCCCAGGCAGAGCTACGTGGCCGGCCCCACCCCCACCTATGATCTGCTCTTCGAGGACGTTGAGCCCAGCGGCGATCTGCAGCTGCACTGGGACGGTCAGCCCTGGTACGAGCTGGTGGTGGCCACCGTGGACGAGGACAGGCAGTACGAGTGCCAGCAAACCTTGCAAGGCTGGTACCGCGGCCTGAGCGGCGCCCCCTGGGCCAGCAACCCCCTGCCCGAGCCGGAGCTGCTCGCCTGCTTCGAGCCTGCCTGGTTGCGCAACCTGATCTTCGCCGCCCGCGGCTATGGCTTCTCAACGCCCCAATGGCAGAGGACCTTCGCGGGCCGCTTCCCACCGTCGGAGCTGCCCTACGAAGACGCCTGGCTCACCGAGCAGGAGAGGCTGGCGGTGGAAGCGCTCAAGGGCATGTAGGGATGGCGAGGCGCCGACTGACCCTGCCCCGGTCGAACGGACACCCGGATACGCGAGACCCAGGAGTCCCCAAGGCGAAACACGACTCCCCAGAGCTCGATGCCGAGGCTGTGCGCCCCAGCCGAGAGAGAACATGAGCCAGGCCCAGGTGTCGCGGGGCTTCGGTGTGTCCGAGACCTCAATCGGGCGCTGACTCGCCCGAGTCGACATCGACGCGGGTCGCGGTCCAGCAGGAGCCCTCACCTCCGACGAGCGTACAGAGTTTCCTGACCCTCGCCGGAAAGCCAGCCGGCTGAAATTAGTTGGCGAAATCCTGAAATGCCGCGACTCTCTCCGCGATGCAGAGCCTGCGGGAGCCGGCGCTGGCGGTGTCCTGCTATCCTGATGTGCAGACGCGCCAGGCAGCGCCGCCCCAGGAGCAACCATGGGCCTGTTCTCCAAGATCTTCGGCCGCTTCGAGCCCAGGCACATCGAGCTCACCGACCTCGGTGCGTTCCGCTCGACCCGGCACGGCACATGGAACGGTCACCTCGCCCTCCCCGGCCACGAGGCCCCCATCCCCGTCATCCTCGCCGGCGCGCCCGAGCCCCCCAGCGACGCGCAGCACGCCTTCCTCCTCGAGCTCCGCGGCCGCTTCGAGGAGCTCGAGGCGGCGATGGCCCGCACGCTCTTCGAAGGCATCGACCCGCTGGACGACGGCTCGAGCCCCGAGCAGGTCTTCGCCCACATGCGGCTACTCCGGCTCCACATCCCGGCCGACGCGAGCCCTCCCGCGACCTGGGAGCTCTCCTACGAGCACACCCAGGACCAGGGGGAGCACCTGTTCACCGTGCACATGCTCGGCTGGGAGCACCAGGGCTTCTCGATGGACGGCTGACGATGGCGACGCCCATCAGCAGGGCGTAGCCCGCACCCGCGGCGCGTAGAAACGACGGATAAAGCCCGGGTTCTCTTCCTGGAAGAGGATCGACGCCACCCGATCGCTCTCCTCGATCATGCGCTGCTCGAACCAGCACAGCAGGCCCGAGACGCCGCCCACAGAGCCGGTCATGGCGTGGTTGACGCAGCCGCACCAGTGCATGCAGCGGTGGCCCACGGCGCAGTCGGCGCAGTCGTCCAGGATCTTGTTCTTCTCGGCGATGAGCGCGTCGCGGCGCACCGGATCGATGCCCTCGAGGACGTCGCCGATGATGACGTCGTCGCGGTCGTCCATGCCCACCAGGCGGTCGCAGGGGTACAGCCGCCCGCGGGGGCTGACGGCCACCTCCTCGCAGCCGAAGTCGCAGCGATCGCTGTTGGCGTAGCCCAGCTTGAGGTGGGTCACGATCTTGGAGTCGAACATGTTGAGGGTGAACGCACGACCGCTGCGGTAGGCCTCGATGTAGCGGTCGCCCAGCTTGCGGAGCGCAACCAGGAAGCGCTCGCGCTCGGGCTCTTCCCAGCCACCCTCGTAGTTGACGTTCATGGACAGGTTGCGCGCGCCCAGCTCGAGCAGCGCGTCGAAGCTCTCACCCAGCCAGTCGACGTTCAGGGGGTCGATGACCGCGATGACCTTGTTGCCCGGCCGCTGCGCGAGCAAGCGCCGGGCGTTGGCGGTGACCCGGTCGTAGCTGGAGGAGCCATCGGCGAAGCAGCGGGTGGCCTCGTGGGCCTGGCGGCAGCCGTCGATGCTCATGGCCACGTAGACGTCGTGCTCGAGGAAGTAGTCCAGCTTGGCCTGGTCCAGCAGCACCGCGTTGGTGACCACCAGGTGGTACAGGTCGGTGCCGGTCTGGTCTACCCGCAGCTTGCAGTAGTCCATCACCCGGCGGATCATGTCCATCTCGAGCAGGGGCTCGCCGCCGAAGAAGCTGATGCGGTGCTTGCTGCCAGGTTGGGCGATGGCGAGCTCGACGCCAGCCTTGGCGATCTCCCAGGACATGGGGCGGGAGAAGTGCTCGCCGTTGTAGCAGTAGCGGCAGGCCAGGTTGCAGGCGTGGTTCAGGAACAGCGAGACGCGCATGGGGCACCCGTGGTTCTGTTGGTTCTACTCGGCCGGGAGTGTGTCGACGCTCAGCTGGACCTCGAGGATCGCGTCGGTCTCGTCACCCACCAGCACAGCGAACAGGACCTCGAGGGCTCCAAGGATCTCGGCCTCGATCTCCACGAACTCCCCGCCCGCAGCCAGCTCGCCCAGAGGGTGCCGCAGCAACACGGCGTCGATGGCCTCGAGGGCTTCCTCGGCGTGGTCCTCGATCCAGTACAGGGTGGACCAGTCGTCGATACGCACCTGCACGTGGTAGCCCACCACGCCTTGATCATCGGGGTAGGCCACGTCGTGGCTGCCGGTCTCGGGCAGGGCGATGGGGTGGTCCTGGGCGGGCGCCTCCATGTCACCCATGATGCCCGTCTCCAGGTGGGCCGTGTCGCCTCCCGGCGGCTGCAGCCCGCCGTACTCCTTGCAGGCGCCGAGGCCGATGGCCACAGTGACCACGCCGGCGCCGACCACGGCCCGGCGGGTGGTCAGCAGGAAGCTGTGGAGGTCGGGATAGCGAGGCGCGAGACGCTGGACGACGCGGCGCCTGGACAGACCAGGGCTCATCGCACGCCCACCGTGTCACCCAGGATGTCGTCCTCGTCTTCGTAGGCCAGGACGGCCAGCTCCACGCTCACGAAGGTGGCGGAGCCGTCGCTGGTGGCGTCCTGGTAGGCCTGGGTCAGGGCCGCGGCGATGCGATCCTCGACCGCGTCGTAGCCGTCGTCGTGCTCGTAGGTGGTGACGGCATCCTCGGCCAGCACCGCGTCGATCACGGCCAGGGCCTGCTCGGCGTTCTGGTACAGCCAGTCGTACAGCTGGCCGCCGTCGATCTCCACGGCCAGGCGGTACTGGATCCATCCCCAGGGTTCGGTGAAGTAGAGATCCCGGGCACCGTCGAGGGGCAGCAGCAGGCTGTAGGTCTCGGCGGTCTCAGCGATCATGCCGTCGAGGTGGTAGCCGGTGTCCTCGTCGGGCTTGGGAAACAGGACTCCGCCCTCGAGCCAGTCACAGCCGGTGGTCGCGCCCACCATGCCCGCGACCAGGCCCACGCCGGCCCGGCGACCATAGCGCTTGATGAAGGCCCTGACGTGGGGGTACGCGGGGGCCGTGCTGCCAGACTTCTTGCACCGCTTCATGGGAACTCCTGGGCTAGCCGATGTCGCCGTCGATGTCGTTCTCGTCGGTGTAGTTGACGATGGTGAGCGAGACCTCGCGGAAGGCGCTGGTGTCGCTGCTGGGGGCGCCAGCCATGGCGTCGGCCAGGGCCTGCATGATCTCGTGCACGATAGCCGGATCGTGGGTGTAGCCCTGGTAGTCCGAGACGGGGCGCGCCAGCAGGGCGGCGTCGATGACCGCCAGGGCACGCTCGGGATCGTCGGTGATCCACTGCAACAGCGCGTGATCCTCGATCACCAGATCCACGTGGTAGTCGAACTGGCCCCACATGGGGCTCTCGAACTGCAGGTTGCGATCGCCGACCTCGGGCAGGGCCATGTAGTAGACCTCGCCAGTCTCACCGATGTCTCCGGGGATGGCCCCGGTGTCCTGCCGGGCGGTGTCGCCGGTGTCGATCCACACCATGTCGCCGTCGACTTGCTGCTGCCAGGGCCAGAAGCATCCGGTGGCGGCCACGCCGACCACCAAGCCCAGGCCGGCACGGCGGCTGTACAGGCGAACATAGCGGCCGATGTCGGGGTAGCGGCCGGTGCAGTAGCTGATCTTCTTCTGGCGCTGCATGGGGTCACCTCGGGTGAAAGATAGCGCGGGGCGGGGCCGATCGCAGGCGGAACGCGCGGGCGAGCGCGAGGATCGACGAAACATCAGAGACAGAAGCACGAACCATGCCACGACGCTCGAAAGCCAGCTTTGCGCCAAAATGTGCGCCCAGGAGGGCAGGATCGCGACACGAGGATCCCGGGACAGGCCAACGCTCCAGGCGTGGCACCCGCGACCGACACCGTCTCAGGGCACCTCGACCCAGATGGGGTTGGTCAGGGCGTACGGATGCGCCCCCGACCAGGCGGGCGCGAGGTCGGCGCTGCCGGTGGCCAGCACGAAGTAGTACCCGTCCTGCTCCAGCTCGAGCTGCAGCATGGTGGAGAACCAGGTGGGCAGCTCCACGGCCTCGGGGTCCACGGCCCAGCTCTGCACCAGCTCGCAGCCAGGCCCGTACAGGGCGACCGTCTCCACCGGCGCCCAGCTGGGGGCCTGGACCTCAATGGTGAGGGTGGGAGCGGCGCTGACCAGGGTCTCACCCAGGCGGGCGAAGCTGTCGCCCTCCCACGCCTCGAAGAGGATCATGGGGCCCGCCGAGACCTGGGCCCGGCCTTGCTTGAGGGCCGCCATCAGATCGGGCACGTCGTCTTGGCTCGGCTGGCCCAGGTCCAGCTGCACCAGGGTGCGCGGGAAGCCTGCCCCGGGCAGCCGGGTGTGGCTGTCGCTCACCCCCACCGCCACCGGACGGAGGCCCTGATCCAGCAGGGAGCACCAGTCGAGCATCACCACGGCGGCGTCGCCGAAGCCCTTGCTGTTGAGGAGCTCCATCGTGTCGAAGGCGGTGCCGAAGTAGTCCGGCTCGCCCGGGACGCCGGTCTCGGGATCGTACTCGGCCGCGGTGAACATGCCCGCGCTCTCCCGGCCGTGGTTGACCTGGATGATCCCCTCCTCGCCCACCACCTCACGCCACGCCGCGTACAGCTCGGAGGTGGTCTGGGCCTGCTCCCACCAGCGCGGGGCCCCCCCGCTGGCCACGCTGGGATCCGGGTCCACGGGGTAGATGTTGTGGTGGCCGCGCACGTTGGGGGAGACCTCGTCGCCTGGCACCGTGACCAGCCAGTCATCCAGCCCCATGGCGGTGGCCACGGGCCGATAGTCCGTCATGTGGTCGTGATCGGTGCTGACGTGGACCTGCACGTCGTTGGCGGCCACGGTGACCAGCCGCTCCTCGATGGTCAGCTCGCCGTCGAGGGAGGGAGACGCGTGCACGTGGGGGTCCAGGCTGACCCAGCCCCCATGCTCCACGCTGCGCTCGAGGGAGAGGGTGACCGGGGTGCTCTCACCCGCCACCAGCTCGACGCCCGACGCCGCGCCCAGCTCATAGCGAAAGCCCGCGGTGCCCACGAGATCGTACAGCCCCGGCGGCAGCGCCACCTCCACCGGCTCGTCCACCACCCAGACCACCTTGCGCTCGGTGCTCCGGGGGCGGTCTTCACCCAGGCGCTCATCGGGGGGCTGGGGATCGGCGGCGCCATCGGCGAAGGCCAGGTGCACCACCGCAGGGCGCGGTGCGCCCTCGTCGTCCAGCACGGTCAGGCTGAGCCAGGCGCGCTGTGGCAGCTCGAGGTCCTGCTCGGCAGCCTGGCCCTCGCTCAGGGTCACCGACACAGGCTCGCCCCGTCCGTGACCGTCGGCCTGGGGAGCCGGGTGGCTGGCGGCAGGGTCGGTGAAGCCCAGCAGGGCCCGCTCGTTGACGGAGCCGTGGGCGTAGACCCCGTAGGCGCCGGGGCTGGCGGGCAGGTCCATCCACTCGTTGCCGGCGTCGCCGGTGGCCACCACCTGCCAGTCGCCGGGGGCGGCGCTGATGGACCAGGCGCCGTCGATATCGCTGACCGCGTAGGTCCAGGGGATGCCGTCGCCGTCGGTCAGAAACACCCGCGCCCCTGGCACAGGATCGCCGCTGCCCGCCTCGGTCACCACCCCGGTGACGGTGGCCGTGGGCAGCCCCTGCACCGCGCGCCGGTGGGCCTCGAGGGTGGCCAGATCGGCGGCCACGCCCAGCAGGCGGGTGTACGAGGCCGTCTCGCCCTCGTCCAGCTCGAGCCGATCGCCCTGGGCCAGCAGCATGTCCAGGCCCTCTCCCAGGCTGGCGATGCCCTGGGGCATGTCACCCTCGGGCAGGTAAAGGGCCCAGGCCTGGTCGTCGAAGCGCGAGACCATGGCCAGCATAGGGCGATCGCCCGCGGGGGCGTCGCCGGAGAAGCCCGCGCCCGGCACGAAGGACAGGTGGCTGGCCACGTCGGTCATGCCCGCGTCCAGCATGTCCATCAGCAGGTCGTCGTCGCTGACGTTGTCCACGGTGGTGGTGATCTTCAAGGCCGGCGAGCCCGGAGCGAGCTCGAAGGTCTGAGTGATGGCCACCCCGTTGGGCTCGAACAGGCCGGGCAGCTCGAGCATGCCCTCGATGTAGGGGATGGCCGCGTCGCTGCCTTTGGCCCGGATGATGGCCGGGCCGCCCCCCTGACCGTCGTCGACGACCTCGATGGCGTCGGCCACGAACAGGCGTCCGAAGCCGGCCATGGTCAGCAGCTCGTCCAGCCCGTCCCGGTCGGGCTGACCCTCGGGCCGCACGATGTCCATGTCGATCAGGCTGCCCGGCTCGCCCACATACCAGTGCCCGTCCCGCAGGCCGCGCACCACGAAGCGGACCCGGTCGTTGTAGAGCAGGAAGTCGCCCTCCTGCGCCTCACCCGAGGTGCCGCCCACGAAGGCGCCCACGTCGTCGTCGGACAGCTGCCCGGCGCGAGCCTGGTCGGGGCCCAGGGGCAGGGTGAGATCCGGGGGGACGCCGGGGGTGACGGGACCCGTGTCGTCACCGGCAGGGCAGGCCGAGAGGGTCAGAGCGCCGACGAGGGCGAGGACGAGTGAGGCTTGGCGGCTGGGCATCACAGGAGTCTACACCCGTCGCGAGGGGGTGTCTGCGGGGCGGGCGCCACGGCCCACGGTCCACCGAGCCCCAGCGGCCGCGACCCCGCTCGAAGCTCACTCAGACGGCTCGGCCCAGACCGGCTCCAGCACCATGGGGTAGTCGATGGTGGCGATGCCGCCGCCGCCGGGGGCGGCGAAGCGCATGGCCTCGAAGGCCTCGGCGATGCAGGCCTCGAGCTGGGGGTTGTTCAGCTCGCTGGCGCGGATCGCCGCGTCGTTGACCGCGCCGTCGCTGCCGATGACCAGGCGCACCTCCACCCGACCGCCCTGGTGCGGATCGATGGCCACCGCGCGCTCCCAGCAAGCCTGAAGCATCGGCTGCCCCTGCCGTAGGCCCTGCTGGACGTCCTCCGACGCGACCGTCCCCTGCACGACGACGCCCCCCGGTCGGGCGGCGGCGGCCGCCTGGGCCACCGGAGAGAGGGGGGCCGCCGTGCCGAGGGAGGGCAGCCACGCGTCCACCAGCTGCGCCTCTCGGTCGCTCAGGCCGCCCATGCGGAAGCTGCGCCAGCCGGCTTGGCTGGCCGAATAGAGCAGCTCCTGCACCAGCTCCACAGGGGCGCGAGGATCGATGCGCAGCTCCAGGGGGACCACGAGGGCGTCCGCCCGATCCAGCCCATGGTCACGGGCCCAGGCCCGCAGGACGCCGAACACGGGCTTGATGGTCGCGCCCTCGCGGCTGCCCCTGGTCATGGTCCAGCGCCCGTCGCCAGAGAACCGCACCTGCACCACGCCGTCCACATAGATGCCCTCGCTGCGCAGCTCTACGAGGGGAGAGCGGGCAGCCTGGACCCGGGTGCAGCTGTCCTGGTGGCCCGCATCACAGGCCGCCTGGACCCAGGCGGTGGCGCGGCGGGGGTCCCGGGCCACGAGATCGTCGCTGCTGGCCCGGGCCAAGGCCATGCAGGCGCTGCCGACGCCCCCGACACAGGCCTCCTCGAGCAGGGCCCAGCGCTCGCTTCGAGCGGGCATGAGCGCCTGGCAAGCCTGTGCGTCGCCGTCGATGCAGGCGTCCCGAAGGTCCGTTGGGGACGCCCCCCGAGCCACGGTGGCCACCAGCGCCAGGGTCAGCCAGGGCATCACGGCGCCACCTCGGGGATGATCACCTGCGGAAACAGGGGCTCGGCGTCCCCCTCACCCGCCACACGCCGGGCAGCCTCGAGCAGGGTGCCGTAGTCCACGCCGCGGGCGCGGAGCACCACCTGCCTGCGGCTGGGGTCGGCGCGTGCGATCTGCACCAGGGCAGCCCGCAGCGCATCCCAGTCGAAGTGCGCGCTGGAGCTGCAGCCCCGGTCCCGGGTGCAGGCGATGACGATGTCGTCCCCGTCACGCTCGAGCGACGAGAGCAGCGAAGCCGTGACCCCCTGGATGCGGAACCCGCCTGGCTCCATCAGCACGGTGAGGGGCGAGAGGGGCCGGGAGGGCTCGGCCCGCAGGGCGCGGATCACGGCCACCCGCCGACAAGCCTCGTCCACCCCCTGGAAGCAGGCCGCCTCGTAGCTCCACCAGGCGCGCTCGGCGTCCCCTACCCCCAGGCCCTGCAGCTGGGCCTCGGCCAACCCCAGGCAGGCCTCGGCGGCGCCGGCCGCGCAGGCGTCCTCTGCGGCACGCTCCCAGCGCTCCGCCAGCGCGGCGCAGGCGGCGGCCTGACCCTTGTCGCAGCGCCTGGCCAGGGAGGCGTCGCCAGGCTCGCCCGCCAGGGCGGACCAAGGGGTCAGCACCATCGCCACAGCGAGGGCCGAGGACAGCAGGGACCGCAGATCGAGCGAGAGCATGCTGCCCATTCTACACGCGAGGGCGGGATGACCCAGCGCCGACCGTCGCTACCCCCCGCTAGCCACCAGCGCGAACATGGCCCCCTGGGGGTCCACCAGCTGGGCCACGCGGTCGCCGCCGGGGACCTCCATGGGGCCGTTGACCAGCCGGGCGCCCTTGTCGGTGGCGGTGGCCAGGGCCCCGTCCAGATCGGCCACGCGCAGGTAGAGCAGCCAGTGGGAGGGCACGCCCTGGGGCTTCTGGAACATGCCGCCCAGGTTGTCGTCGCGGCGGTTGAACAGGCGGTAGGTGCCACCCATGGCGGGGGGCAGCTCCATGTCCGAGGAGTGCTTCCAGCCGAACAAGGCGCTGTAGAACTCCCAGGCCGCCGGCATGTCGCTGGTGGCCAGCTCGTGCCAACCCACCTGCCCCGGTGTGTCCATGTGGGGCCGCTCCACGGCCGGGCCGGCTGAGGCAAACACCGCGACGAAGGCACCCTGGGGGTCCTGGAAGACCGCGAAGCGACCAGCGCCGGGGATGTCCCGGGGCCCCATGTGCAGCTTGGCGCCCAGGCCGACAGCCTGCAGCACCGCTACATCCACGTCCTTCACGCTCACATAGGGCAGCCAGCTGTTGGGACAGCCGCCCAGCACCGCCTGCTCGGGCAGCTGCCGGAAGCCGCCCAGGGCGGCGCCGCCCACCGTGAACATGGGGTACTCGGGGCTCCAGGCCTTGATCTCCCAGCCCATCACGGCGGTGTAGAAGGCCAGCGAGGCATCCTTGTCGGCGGTGTCGTAGTCGTACCAGGCGAAGCAGCCGGTGGAGTCGGGGTCGCAGATCATGGTTCTCTCCGGTTGTCGGGGTCTCACGCTGCAAGAAGACGGCAGATACCTAGTGGACGATCCGTTCTCACGCGGGCTGAACCGTGGGTTCCTGTCAGCCCGCCTACAGCCCACCGGGCCTGTGTGAAGACCCCGGGCTAGTCGAGCGCTTCCAACAGGGGACCCGCTCGCTCCACCCCCAGCACCGCCGCCCGGATGGCCTCGATCGACGCCTTGGGCTCCCGCTCCACGCTCAGCAAGCCGTTGCACTCCTGGCCGACGTCGCACAGCTGGGTGTAGCCGAAGCCCTGGAGGTGGGGGTGCTCGCGGATGAGCCCCAGGGTGCGCTCCAGGCTCTCGAGCAGGGTGAGCCCCTCGCCCGCATAGGGCCCGAAGCCGTGCCCGCCGCACTCGCTGATGACGACGGGCTGGCCGGCGTAGCGGGCGCCGGGGGCCAGGGGGCTCTTGTGGATGCGGCTGGGAAGGGCCATGTACAGCTGACGCCAGGCCTCGAAGCCCATGTCCCCGGGGTGAGCGAGGGCCCTGTACAGGGCCCGCACCGCCTGGGGATCGGCCAGGTAGTGGTGTACGTCCAGCAGGTCGCCCCCCAGGTGCTCGTAGCCGGAGTTGTCCACCACCAGGGCGCCTGGGGCCAGCTCCCGGCAGCGCTCCACCATAGCCAGCACCCAGCGCCGCCAGCGGGCGCTCCACAGCATGGGGAAGATGCCCCAGGTCTCGTTGAACAACACCCAGCTGATGACCGAGGGGTGCCCCCGATCCCGCTCCACGGCGGCCTCGAGCAGGGCCTCGAAGGCGGCCTGGTCCACCGGGGCGAAGAGGAAGGGGCTGGGCAGCTCCTCCCACACCAGCATGCCGATGCGGTCGCAGTGGAACAGCAGCCTGGGATCGGGGATGGTCTGGTGAATACGCAGGCCGTTGAAGCCCATGGCCTTGGCCAGCCGGATGTCGCGCTCCATGGCCTCGTCGCTAGGGGCCGTGGCCCAACCTTCCGCCCAGTAGGGCTGGTAGAGCGCCAGGCGCTGGTACAGGGGCTGACCGTTGAGCAGCACCCGGCCCTGACGGACCTCGATGCTGCGCAGCCCGGCCCAGGAGAGCAGGCGGTCCACCACCTGATCGCCCTGCCACAGGGTGGCCGTGACCCGGTACAGAGCGGGCTGGTCGGGGGACCAGCGGGCGACGCGCGCGGGCCGCAGCGGGATGTCCAGCAGCGCGCCGCGCACAGGCGCCGAGGCCGACGCGTCCACGCTGCCGTCCGGGTGCTCGAGGCGGATCTCCACCCGTCCCTCGAGGGGACCGCCCAGCCGCACGCGGAACAGGAAGCCCTCTCCATCGGGCGCGGTCAGGCCGGCGAGGCGCTGGATCCAGCTGCGCCCGCGGGCCTCGAGGATCACGGGCTGCCAGATGCCCGAGGTGGGCTCGTAGAAGATGGTGTGCGCGAAGGGCAGGTGCGTCTGCTTGCCCCGGGGAAGGCTGGCCCGACGGGTCTCCTCGACCCGCAGCGTCAGGGTGTTCTCGCCCGCGCGGACCGGCAGGTGCAGCTCCACGGGGGTGAAGCCACCACGGCCCTCGCCCACAGGCCGCCCGTTGAGCCAGGCCTGCACGGCGTAGTCCACCGCCCCAAGGCGCAGGAAGACCGGTCGCTGCCCCCACTCCGCGGGGAGCTCGAAGCGGCGCTGGTACCAGAACCGCCCCGCGGCGGCGTGCACCCGGGCCCCGCTGGCCTCGGCCTCGACGCAGAACGGGACCACGATGGAGCCCGCGAGCCGCTCGCGCTCCCACCAGCGCTCCCGCAGGCCGCGATCCCCGGGATCGGGCTCGAAGCCCCAGGCACCGTGCAAGGCAAGCCAGCGCTCGCGCTCGTGAAGAGGATCGGGGACTTCGGTGCGGGCTTGCATCCCATCACGGCTAACCGCCCCTCGCCCACCGGGGCCCCGATCCGCACAGGCGCACGGCCGGAGCGCGTCGAGTGCCCCAGCGGACCAGGCAGCGACGCGGGTGGAGGGATAGCTGGGATCGAGGAGAACCATGAGGCGCAGGCTGTTCAACCACGGGCGCAGCTATCAGGTGGACCCGGTCCGGGGGCGCATGGTGGTGCGGCCGCTGCGCGCCTGGTTCCTGGTCACTGCCATAGGCTGCGCCGGCACGGCCATGGCCCCCTGGCTGGTGACCCACGTGGGCCCGCTGCAGCTCACCGTAGGGGGCTGGATGCTGGTGCTGGCCTACGCCGTGGCCGCCCTGGGCCTGGGCGGCATCGGGCTCGCTCCTGCAAACCGCACGCTGCAGATCGATGTCCCCGCCGGTGAGATCACCGTGGGGGCCCGCTACGGCCTGGGGCCCAGCAAGCGCGTGCCCATCGGCGAGCTGCGCTTCGGCTACCGCGAGCGCCTGCTCCCCATCGGCGACGTGGTGGCCTGTAGGGCCACGGTGGCCCACGCCAGCTTCGGCGAGCTCACCATCGTGGAGACCAGCCGCGATCACAAGCGCCTGCCCAAGCACATCGCCAACGCCCTGGAGCAGGCCCGCAGGGACCGCGATCCGACGCAGCTCGAGGCGGTGGCCCACGAGCTTGCCCAGGCCGGGGGGCTCGAGTGGGGTGGCGTCGCCATCATGGTGGGCCTGCTGTGTATGGGGCCCCTGTGGCTGTGGTGGTACCTGGGCTGAGCTTTCCGCCTTGACACCCGCGCGAGATGGAAGCAACTTGGCCAAGTCACCCCCTCCCGAGAGATCTGCATGAAGTTCGTCCCTACCACCAACCCGATTCCCGTCGGCGTCGTGCCGGCCGGAGGTGGCGGATGAGTGCGTAAGCACACCCTCGGGAAACCGAGAGCCCCGCCACCGACTTCGGAGGCGGGGCTCTCGGCGTTTCGGGACCCCGCTTCGCTCCACCAACGGCGACGCGCATCGCCACCACCAGGAAAGACGTCATGTCACGCGCAGCCACACCCCACAGCTCCACACCCCGTCCACCAAGCTGGCGAGAGATCGTCCTGCTGGCCCTGCCCGTGGTGATCTCGAAGCTGAGCTTCACCGCCATGGGCCTGGTGGACACCGCCATGGTGGGTCGCCTGGGGGCGGTCTCCCAGGGTGCCGTGGGCCTGGCGCACACCTGGATCTTCACCCTCGGGGTGCTCGGCCTGGGCATGCTCACAGTGATCAACACCCTCGTCGCCCAGCACCACGGGGCCGGCCAGCCCCAGGAGTGTGGCCGGGTGCTCGGTCAGGGGATTCGCTTGGCCGTGCTGGTGGGCGGAGCCACCATGGCGCTGCTGTTCCTCAGCATCCCGATCCTGGGATGGATGGGCCTGGGCGCCGGCGTCGCCGACCTGGGCGGGATCTACACGGCCTGCCGCCTGCTTGGGTTCCCCGCAGTGTTCGGGTACTGGGTGTACAACAGCTACCTCGAGGGCCTGGGCCGCACCCGCACGCCCATGGTCATCGCGATCCTGGCCAACGGTGTGAACATCGCCCTGGACTGGCTGCTCATCTTCGGCCCGGGGCCCTTCCCGGAGCTGGGCGTGGCCGGCGCCGGGCTGGCCACGGCGGCCTCGAACATGTTCATGCTGGCCTGCTTCGTGTGGGTGGTACACCGGCCGGGTTCCGACTACAGCGCGCGCTTCGGGGCCCGCCTGGTGCATGAGCCCCTCGACCTGCAGAGGGCCCGAGAGATGATCCGCGTGGGCCTGCCCATGGGCCTGCAGTTCTTCCTCGAGGTGGGCGCTTTCATGCTCTTCGCCGTGATGATCGGCTGGATCGGCGCCGCGGCCTTGGCCGCCAACCAAGTGGCCATGCGGCTCATCAGCGTCAGCTTCATGACCACCTGGGGCCTGGGCGTGGCCGCCACCACCCTGGTGGGCCGCTACCTCGGAGCTGGGCTGCCCGTGCTGGCCATCCAGGCCGGGCGGCGCACCATGGCCCTGGGCCTGGGCGTCACCGGGCTGGCCGCGGTGATCTACACCGTGCTGGCGACGCCCCTGTCGGCCATCTTCACCACCGACGCCGAGGTGCTGCACCTGGCCGCCATGCTGCTGCCGGTGGCCGCCATCTTCCAGGTCTTCGACGGGGTCTGCATGATCACCAATGGTGCCCTCAGGGGAGCCGGTGACACCCGCTTCCCCATGTGGGCGGTGGGCTTCATGAGCTGGGCGGTGGGCACGCCGCTGGTCTGGTTGCTGTCCCAGCCCATGGGGTTGGGTGTCCACGGCGCCTGGCTGGGCATGACGGTGATGATGGTGGGCATGGCGGCGCTGCTGTGGGGCCGCTTCCACCGATCCGCCTGGAGCCGGCGCAGCCTGGTGGCGCCGGCCGGGTGACATCGATGTCCGGGTTTTCCCCGTTCACTACTCGGGAAAAACCCGGGGCGCCCCATCTCGGTCCGAGAGCCAGGAGAACGTGTCAAGTACTTGTCAACCGCTAACCACATGAAATGCCAGCCGAAACGAATGCAAATGTCTCTAAATGTCTCCACCCCGGGTCTACTCTGGTATTATCCAGGGTGAACCCGGAGGAACGAGCGCCATGCTGAATCTCCTCATCGTCGTTGTCGTGATCGCCGTCGCGATCTGGATCTGGATGACTCGCAAGGACGAGATCATGCAGCTGCTCGGCAAACGCGAAGACAGCGCGCCCCGCAGCGGCACGCCGGGGGACGACAAGAACACCGCCAAGCTGGTCGGCCACAACCGGCCCGCAGCCCGGAGCGACGCACCCCTCGAAGAGATCGCCCGCAAGCTCTCCCCGCTGGACGTGCCCATGATCCAGGCCCGCTACGAGAAGCTGGGCATCTGGGAGCACCTCAGTGAGCACCAGGGCGACATGCTGCGGCAGACCATCATGGAGCACTGCCAGCAGGGCAAGGTCGAGCTGTGGTGGGCCCCGCTGGTGGAGTTCGCCCGCCTCCTCGACTACCAGAAGGGCGAGATGCCGGCCATCATCATGGACGCCAGCTCCCTCGAGGCGCTGCAGGTGCGCAAGTACCTCTTCGCCCTGGACTACCGCCTGCGCCGCAGCGGCCTGGCCCTCGAAGACATCTTCGGGGCCGATGGGCGAGCGCTGGAGCAGGACCACAAGCTCAGTGACGGCCCCTACAAGGTGCTCTACAAGGTCCGGGACCGGGCCTTTCGCTTCCCCGTCCAGGTCCAGGACGGCGAGCTCGACATCGAAGGGCTGGTGCGCACGGTCAACGGCCTGTGCGAGCGCAAGAAGGCCAAGGGGCGCTTCCTGTTGCTGTCCCCCGCCGAGAACCTATGGTGCGTGGTCTACGCCCTGTTCACCACCGCCGAGCAGGTCACCCGCTCGAACTGGGCTCACATGCCCCTGCCCGCGGCCCTGACCGAGGAAGACGTGGAGCGGGTCTCTGAGGAGCTCCACAGCCGAGTCCCGGACAAGGACGCCACCGACGACGGCGAAGTCGACGGCGAAGTCGACAGCGACGGCGACGGCAACGGCGACGGCGACGGCGACAGCGGCGACGACACCGACGAGGGCCCCCTCAGGAGTCCTGAGCACCGCGCACCGGACACCGCTCAGTAGACGTAGTCCGACTCGTCCAGCACGCAGGGCCCGTCGCCGCAGGTGTGGACGATGGCGCCCTCTGCGCCGGCCTCGAAGAAGAGCTCGATCTGCTGGTGCACCGGCTCGCAGTGGCGCGGGAAGTAGTGCGCGCCCGTCTCTTCCGAGGGGCGGTTGGTGTCGTGGGGGCGGCCCAGCTGAGGGTCGAACTGCGCGAGCGCCGTGACCCCTGGGCCCAGGGGCCCTTCCTGTTCCACCAGCCCCAGCACCGGCTCCACCGCGGGGCTGAGCAGGGTCAGGCCCACCGAGCGGGCCAAGGCGTGGGTGGTCAGGTTGGGCACCTGCTCGTCACCCATGGACTCCTGCCACAGCAGCGAGCGACCCTGCAGCGCCTGGGCGTGGGTGATGGGGTCCACCGGGTCCCAGAGCAGCTGGGAGACGGCATACAACACCTGGCGGTCCAAAGGGTCCTCGACCCCATACTCCATCATGGTCTCGAAGGCGGTCCAGTTGCTGGAGCGCTCGAGCATGGTGGACCAGATGGCCCCGCCCACGTGCAGCACGGCGAAGTCGATGTCGGCGGTGTGGGCCATGAGGTTGGCGCCCTGGATGCCCCCCAGGGAGATGCCGTAGTAGTAGACGCGGCTGGGGTCCACCAAAGAGCCAGAGCCGTCGCTGGCCTGGAGCAGCTCCAGATCGGAGAAGCGGGTGCGCACCAGGCGCGGCAACGCCGAGGCGTTGGCCAGGCCCTGGATCATCTTGTCGGTGAGGTGGTGGAAGGTGCCGAAGTCGCCGGCCACCGCCGCGGCTGCGCCCAGGTCGTTCGTACACAGGCCCCGCCACTCAGTGCCGATCACGATGGCGCCCAGGCGGTCGGCCAGGGCCTGGACGGCCATGGGATCCTCGTCGTAGAACAGGTACATCTTGGGGGACGCCAGGATCCCGTGGCCGAAGATCACCACGGGGGCCGAGCCCGCCGGGGCATCGCGCAGGGACTGGGGCACGAAGACCATCCAGTAGACCCCGTCGTCGCCCTGGGACATGGGCAGGCCGTCAGCCCCCAGCTCGAAGTCGCCGTCCTCGGTCAGGAAGCCCTCCAGCGCAAACTCACCCTCGGCGATCCGCCAGGCCGAGGGACTGAGCACGTCGCCCTCGTCCACGCCCCAGCTGTGATCCACGCTGTACTCGGGCAGGGAGGAGGGGTCGGCGGGCAGGTCGACCTCGGCGGCGGCGAGCACATGATCCAGGTGAGCATGCATCACCTCCTCGCTGCCGGTGACGAAGTCCCAGGCCAGCACCAGATCCCCGCGGGCCAGCCCCAGGCCCTCGAGCTGCACGAACAGCGCCTCGAAGTGCTCCTGCTCGCCCGCCAGACTGGGATGGGGCGCGCCCGCCCGCAGGCCGGCGAAGCCTTCGGGGGCCGGCACCGCGCTGCCGTCGGCCTGGCGCAGGGCGCTGGTGAGCACCACCGCGTGGCGGGTGCCGAAGGCCATGGCCTGGAGCGGACGGATCAGCAGGGCCTGGCTCTCGCCCCCCACGGCGTCGGGGTGCGCGTCGAGCTCGGCGAACAGCGGCAGCCGCTCCCCGCTGTCGAGGTCGATGAGCTGCACGGGGCAGGCAGGGTCGAGGGAGGCGGCGGGATCGTGCCAGCTGGGGAGGTTGTCGTCGCCCAAGGCCACACCATCGAAGGCCACCAGGGCCGTGGCCGCCACCGAGAACCCGTCCAGCCGGTTGAGCCGAGCCACATCCACGGGGCTGCCGCCCTCGCTGTAGGGCAGCAGATCGTCGGGCAGCGCCAGCCGGTGGCCCGTAGCCGAGGCCGCGTCCGGCTCCGTGAGCTGCATGGACGGGAAGGGCAGGAGCGGAGACTCGTCCACCAGGTACAGGATGCGCCCGTCATCGCTGTCGCCGGGATCCGGGCCGCAGGCGAGGGCCAAGCTGAGCAGGACGAGGGGGATGGAGCGCATGAGAACCTCGCGGGGAGGTCCAGGATAGCCCGCTTCAGCCCACCTTCGAGATCAGATTCGACGGCACCTCGGCCAGCCAGATGGCGCCGCGGGGACACTGAGCGGCCGCCAGGAACGTGGAGCGTTCCTGCCCCTGATGGACCTCTTCGAAGGACGCACGCACCAGCACCCGCCCGACCTCGAACATCGTGGGGCAGATCTCCGCGCACAGACCACAGTGGAAGCAGGTGTCGGGGTCGATGCGGACGCGCATGGCTCAGCTCCACCCCCAGCGTCGCCCATTCGGCGGGAAGGCGCTCGTGAGCGAGCCTACAGCACATGGCTGTTTCGCTATTCCGAATGAGCGATGTGATCCGGCGCAGGCACCAGGATCCAACCATCGGGGTAGCGAAGAACCGGCTCTCTCCCCGCCAACGCGGCCTGGGCGCCCTCGGCCAGGGCGCGCAGCTCGCACTCGCCTGGGTAACGATGGACGCCGGCGATCCAGCGCACCCGCGCCTCGACACGCTCCAGCCAGGGCTCACAGCGCGCCATGCCCCCGGTGAGGAGGATCCCGTCCACCTGCCCGCGCACCGCCGCCGCCAGACCGCCGACAGCCTTGGCCACCCCGTAGGCCATGGCCTCGAGCACCAGCGCAGCGTGTTCGTCGCCCCCCTCGGCCCGCGCCGTGGCCTCAGCCAGATCGGCGGTGCCCAGGTGGGCCAGCAGGCCGCCGCCGCTCATCATCCTGCGCTCGAAGGCCGCGCAGTCGAACCCGGGCTGGGCGGCGAGCTCGAGCAGGGCTGTGGCGGGCAGACCACCGGCACGGCGGGAGGAGAAGGGGCCCTCGTCGGCGCTGTTGTTCACATCGACCACACGGCCCCCCACGAGCAGGGCGACGGAGACGCCGCTGCCCAGGTGAGCCACGATCAGGCGCATGTCCCCGAGGGGCCTGCCGCTGGCGCGGGCGTGGCGCCGGGCCACAGCCCTGATGTTCAGGGCGTGGAACAGGCTGACCCTCGGCAGCTCCGGCAGACCGCTGAGCCGAGCGACGGGCCAGAGCTCATCGACGCTGACGGGGTCGACCACGAAGGAGGGAGCCCGCGCGGGCTGGGCCAGGAGCCAGGCCAGCTCGGCCCCCAGCTTGGAGGGATGATCCACCATCAGGCGACCGCACCGCACGTCCTCGAGCATGGCCTGGTTCACGGCGTAGACGCCGCCAGGGAGCGGGCGGTAGGGCCCCCCTCGGCCCACCACGGCGTGCAGGGTGTCAAGGTCCACACCCCAGCCCGCCAGCTGCTGGCGGATGGGTGCCAGGCGCAGCTCCAGCTGGGCCCGGAGGTCCACCGCCACCCCGTCGAGCTGGGCCTGGGCGTGGTGGATCTCGGCCTGCTGACGGCGACGCTCGCCGTCGAACAGGGCCAGCCGGGTGGAGCCGCCCCCCGGGTTGACCGCGAGAACACGGCAGCTCATGCCGAGAACCCAGGGTGCACGGCGATGGCCAAGGCCAGGGAGCGCAGCCGGGTGGCCGCGTCGTCGGCGCGGGACAGCATGACCACGGGCGCGCTGGCCCCCAGGATCACTCCCGCTCCCCGGGCGCCCGCCAGGTAGAGCATGGACTTGCCCAGGATATTGCCCGCCACCACGTCGGGGCAGATCAGCAGATCGGCGCGACCCGCCACGGGCGAGACAACCCCCTTGAGCGCAGCCGCCTTGGGGGAGACCGCCAGATCGAGGGCATAGGGGCCCGCCACATCAGCCGCGCCCAGAGCGTCCCCGGCAGCGGCCAGCACCAGCGCAGCGGCGTCGATGGAGGCCCGGTTCCGCGCGTCGGGCAGCTCGGAGGACGACAGCACGGCGACCCGTGGCCGAGCGTAGCCCAGGCGGTGCAAGAAGCTGACGCCCTGCCGCAGGATCTCGACCTTGGCGGCCAGATCCGGGGTGGCGACGAGCCCGCTGTCGGTGAGGAACAGGGGGCGGTCCAGCCGGTCGAGCTCGAAGGCGGCCATGTGAGTGAGCAGGCCCCCACTGCGCAGCCCACGGTCCCGGTCGAGCACCGCGCGCAGGAAGGCCTGGGTAGACGCCGAGCCCTTGACCAGCACCGCGCAGCGGCCGTCCCGAACCGCGGCGACCGCGGCGCTGAGCGCTCGATCCACGCTGGCATGGTCCTCGATCTCGCTGGACTCGAAGCTCAGGCCGGCGCGCTGCGCCTCGCGCTCCAGCTCCGCGGCGTCCCCGAACAGCACGGGTCGAACCAGGCCCCGATCCCGCGCCGACGCCATGGCCTCGAGCAGGCCGACACCGCTGGCCGCAGCGACCGCCACGGGCACAGGTGGACGCTGCGAGAGCTCGGTGAGAATCCGATCGAACAGCACGGGGACTCCAGGCTCGTGGATGGGGTGGGAAGATAGCCCGAGCACCCCGCGGACACCCGGAGCGCCCCGGCCCGCGAGCATGGATTCGTTCTATCGCACACTGCCTGTTTTGCTGGAGCATACGGGGCCCACCGTGTATAACGGACACCATGAGCCTCGAGACCCTGATCGCCACCGCCGCACGCACCCTGGGACCCACCCGGAGCGGCCGGGCCATCGTCTTCGGCAGCGCCCCCCTGGTGCTCGCCGGCCTACCCCGCAAGCCCCGGGATCTCGACCTGTTCGTATCCGAGGACCTCTACCAGGAGCTCGCGAAAGAGCTGCTCCCCGAGCACACCGACGAGCAAGGCCACCGCTTCCTGCTGCTGGCCGAAGGCATCGAGGTCTGGTCCAGCTTCCCCGGTGTGAGCTGGGAACAGGCTTCAGGGCGGGCTCGGCTCGACCCTCGCACCAGCGGGCTCAAGGTGGCGGACCTGGTGGACGTTCGGGCCACCAAGGTCGCCCTGGGACGACCGCGCGACCTGGCCGACATCGAACTCATCGACGCGCTGCTGGGGCCCTTCCCCGAAGAGGACGAGCCCACCGAGAGCGTCGCGCGCGAGCTACCCAGCGCTCCCTGACCCCTACAGGGGCGCCAGCTTGGCGGTGAAGTGGCGCAGCCAGGGGGCCTGCTCGACCACCTCGAAGCCCCGCAGATCGTGGGCCTTGGCGGCCACGCGCGTGATGACCTCACCCACGAAGTCCACATGGGACTGGGTGTAGGTGCGGCGCGGAATAGCCAAGCGCACCAGCTCCATGGCCGCGGGCTGGAAGCCGCCATCGGGCAGATCGCGGCCGAACATCAGCGAGCCGATCTCCACGCCCCGCACGCCGCCCTCGAGGTACAGGGCCACGGCGAGGGCCTGGGCGGGGAGCTGCCGAGCGGGGATGTGGGGCAGCAGCTGGGCCGCGTCGAGGTAGACCGCGTGGCCTCCGGGAGGTTGCACGATGGGCACCCCCGCCGCCACAGCCTTGTCGGCCAGGTAGGCGGTGGAGCGGATCCGGTACTGCAGGTAGTTGGGGTCCAGCGCTTCCATCAAGCCCGTGGCCATGGCCTCCATGTCGTAGCCAGCCAACCCACCGTAGGTTGGGAAGCCCTCGGTGAGGATCAGCAGGTTGCGGCACTCCATGGCCAGGGCGGGGTCCTTCATGGCCAGGAAGCCACCGATGTTGACCATGCCATCCTTCTTGGCGGACATGGTGCAGCCGTCGGCGTAGGAGAACATCTCCCGGGCGATCTCGAGGGGGCTCTTGTCCTCGTAGCCGGGCTCGCGCAGCTTGATGAACCAGGAGTTCTCGGCGAAGCGGCAGGCATCGAGGAACAGGGGGATGTCGTAGCGGTCGCAGACGGCGCGCACGGCCTTGATGTTGGCCATGGAGACCGGCTGCCCGCCGCCGGAGTTGTTGGTGACCGTGACCATGATCAAAGGCACGCGGTCGCGGCCGAGCTCGCGGACCTTGGCCTCGAGCCGCTCGATGTCCATGTTGCCCTTGAAGGGATGGATGAGCTGCGGCTGCCGACCCTCGGGGATGACGAAGTCCAGGGCCTCGGCCCCGGTGTACTCCACGTTGGCGCGGGTGGTGTCGAAGTGGGTGTTGTTGGGGATCACCTGGCCCGACTTGCCCACCGCGGAGAACAGGATGCGCTCGGCGGCGCGGCCCTGGTGGGTGGGGATGACCTCGGGCAGGCCCGTGATGTCCCGGATGACATCCGCCAGGCGGAAGAACGAACGACTGCCCGCGTAGGACTCGTCGCCGTCGAGCATGCCAGCCCACTGCCGGGCAGACATGGCCCCGGTGCCCGAGTCTGTGAGCAGGTCGATGATCACATCCTCGCCTCGCAGGCCGAACAGGTTCCAGCCCGCCTTCTCCATCGCGATCCGACGCTCCTCGGCGTTCGGGAAGGGGATCCGCTGGGTGGAGTGGATGCGGAAGGGCTCGATGATGGTGTTGTAGGAACCAATGGGCATGGCCGACTCCAGCAAAGGGGCGCGCGCAGGGGGTCATCTCCGATAGCGCAGAGGCCCCCAGCTGGCCATGGCGGGGATCAGCCCGGGTCGAGGCGGCCCGAGGACGGCGCGTGCCAGGAGCCCCAGGTCCCGAGAATGGTCTGATCTTCCGTGGCCACCAGGGGGACGACCACGGAGAGGGCGAACAGCAGAGCGACGAGCCTCGAGACGCGGGGCATGAGGACTCAGGATGGCTGGCGGCTGCGCAGAGTCCATCAGCCAATCAACAGACCCCCGCTACCGAGGTGTGGGGTCCTACTCCCGCGCCAGCCGCTCCGACAGGGCGAACACCAGGAACACCGGCGCCATGGACAGGGTCGAGAAGACCAGCGCGCCGCCCACCTCCCAGCCGAAGACCACCATGAAGTTCTGCACCGGCAGCCACAGCAACCCGAACAGAGCGGTCGAGCGCAGCACCCGCCGCAGGGGCGCGGCCCCGTCGATGCGCCGCAGCACCCCGTGGAGCCAAGGCAAGCACAGCCCGGTCATGAAGAAGGCGCCGTAGAAGATCAGATCGAACCACAGCGAGCGCCCCACTGGGGCGTTCGGGTCATCCAGGGGCAGCGCGAGGAACGCCAGGTGCACGATCCCGAAGAGCCCGAGAGGGAAGGCCACGGCGCCCGTGATCATGGCGCTCACCAGCCCCCTGGAGAGCCCCGGGGGCGCCCCCCGGCGGGAGGGAAAGAGCAGCCCCAGGGCGGTCCCCACCGCCAGGAACACCAGGGTGTCGCCCAACAGAGTGGAGTAGTTGGCCACCTTCGCGGGGGTGAACCACTCCCAGTCGCGGCCGGGTTCGAAGGCGATGACGCCGAAGACCGAAGGGACCTGGACAGCGAGCAGGAAGAACGAGCCGAACAGCAAGCCCTTGCTCCAGCCCGCTGCCACCGGGAGGTGGTCCTTGACCTGCCCGAACACCACCACCATCAAGACAGCCTGGACGCACACGAAGGGGAGCAGGATCGGGATGGTGGGCTCCCCGGTGATGCTCGCTTCCTGGGAGACCAGCAGCCCCAGGGCGCTGTGGATCAGCGGCGTGAGGGCGATCATCAGCACGGCGATCACGGCGGTCTTCAGAGCTGCTTCGAAGCGGATCATGGAGAGCTCAGTGCGAGGGTCCTGGGCATCCTCGATGTTCTCACATAACGAACCGAGTGCAGCGCCTAGGGCACATCACCAGCGGCGATCATCGAGGCGAGGCAGCTTCCGTGGTAGGAAAGGTCCCCCGCCGCCCTTGGAACCAGATCGGCCGTCCGACCAGAGGGGTACTCGATCCGAGCAGCCTTCCACGGCGATGTCCCGAGGACCTCGACAACCTCGGGGGTAATGCCGAACTCGTACTTCCAGAACGGACCTCCGTAGGGGGTAGCCCCCACCGAGGTGTTTCTGCTCGTGAGTGTGACCCTGGTGCCATCCTCGAAGGCGAGCCTGGCGATGATGTCGTCCGCCTGCTCCTTCTCGACGGGGACCTCGACGAGCCAGACCAACCAGGAGAATGAGATATCATCCTCGCTAATCTCGATATTGTAGCCGTATTGACCTCCGTACGGTTGGGGGGCCTTGATGACACGGTCTCCGGTGAAGGCATCGGACTCGTCAACAACCCACTTTTCGCACCACTTCGACTTCACGTTGATGAGCGCGGGGGCGCTCGGGCGCCCTTCGATGACGGGGGCACTCGGTTCCCCCGAGGAATCTGACCCTCCCTCGTCAATCCGTACCGCAAAGTCCGCCGCAGTGGAGTCGGCTCGAGTGAAGCCCAGAGCGTCTTCCACCGACTCCGCGGCGAGCCCGAAGCCCAGCCCCTCGACGCCCACACCGACCGCCTTGAAGCTGACGACGCCCGCGACATACCCGGCTGCGTCGAGGATGGGCCCGCCGCTGTTTCCAGCATTGATGCTGGCATCGGTCTGGAGGAACACCCGGCCATCCGCGTCCCGGTATGCGCTGACGATCCCTCGGCTGACGCTGTGGGTCAGGGCTTCGTCGATAGGTGAGCCCACGATGAAGAGGTCGGTACCCGATCCCGCCCGTTCCGTCGCCAGAGGGAGACAGGGAGTGGTCCCGACGGAGACGCGGACCAGCGCGACGTCCGACTCGATAGAGGTTCGCGTGACCACGGCGTCGAGTACGGACTCGTCCTCCAGCACAACCTTGACCTTGCGCGCTTGTCCAACGACGTGAGCCGCGGTCAGCACAAAGCCGTCTGGGGAGATGAACACCCCACTGCCGTGCCCCAGCGTGGTCTCAATGCGGACGACGCTGCTCTTGGCGTCGTCGAGCGCTCCTGGGAGCGCCATAGCCCTCGCCCCACAGCGAGCCATGTCGGTCGATGGTTCCTGGGCCTGCACCACGGCGACGGCCACGAGAAGTCCGAGCGTGCTCAACATGGTTCCTCCAGCCGGACGACTTGGCTTTCGTTGCACCCGCGCCCACACATCCACAGGCTATCTCAGGGGGCCTCGTCCTGTCTTCCCGATGTCTATGGAAAGCACGAGGGGCCCCACAGCCTGGGCACCGGGTTGCCCCGCGTCACCTGTGCTCGCCGCGCCGACGCATGAGGGCCGCGACGCCCACCAGGCCCAACAACCACGCGCCCAGGGCCCCTCGGCCGCCGCTGGCGCAGCCGTCGCAGCGGCCACCGCCGCCCCCGGGCTTCACGCCATCGCCCGTGTCGCAGCTGTCGTCGCCGTCGCAGTCCTGGTCCACGCCGTCGCCGCAGACATCCTCGGCGCCGGGGAAGATCGCGGCGTCGTGGTCCTCGCAGTCCTCGTCGCAGAGCACGCCGTCGCCGTCGTAGTCCTGCACCGGGTAGCAGCCCTCGTGGTCGGGATCCAGCTGGTAGTCCCAGATGCCCCGGCCATAGGTGCCGAAGCGGATGGTGTTCTCGGCGACCAGGGTCTCGCAGGACCAGTAGGTGGTCACGGGGGCGTCGGTGCCGGTCACGTCGTACCACTCGGTGCCCTCGTCCCGGCGGTACACGGCGTTCTCCGTGCCCGCCAGCAGGGTGCCCGAGCCGTCGGGGGCCAGGCAGAGGCTGTAGACCATGGTGTTGGGCAGGCCCTCGTCGAAGGCCGACCAGGAACCGCCGCCGTCGGTGGTCTTGTAGACCGCGGGGCCGCCGTAGCCGGAGCCCCCCACCCAGGCGGTGTCCACGTCGGCGCTGGAGGGGACCAGGGCCTGGCCGTAGTACCAGTTCTCGTCGGGGCCCACGGAGGCCGAGCGGGTCCAGCTCACCCCGTGGTCGGCCGAGTGGAACATGCGGCCTTCGCTGGTGGCCAACAGCGCCCGCTGGCTGTCCAGCGGGGAGAACGCCAAGGCGCTGACATACTCGCCGGGCTGCAGATCCAGGCTCCCGTCGGACCAGAGCTCGCCGCGCATGCCGCCCGAGCTCAGCAGCTGGTAGCGGTACAGGCGCGTGGCCGGGAAGAACATGGCCTCCATGTCGTCAGGGTCGGCCACGATGGGGGGCAGCCAGGGCACGTAGGTCTCGCCGGCGGGGAAGTCGCCGTAGTCGAGCCAGGGGTCCTCCTCGCCCACCTGCACCAGGATGAAGCCCGGGTAGACCGAGAACACGTGGCCGTGAGTGCCGTCGCCGGAGGTCAGGTGGCCGTAGTCGCCGGAGATGATCTGCTCGAAGACCTGAAGATCACCACCGGGCTGAGACATGGTGTTGGTGACCTGGTAGCCCTGGTCCTGGGCCCCCGCTGCGATGTGGGTGGGGTCGGCGGCTGAGGTCAGGGTGTCGTAGTACTGGCTGACCCGCAGGCCATCGAGGCTGAGGTTGCGCACGCTGTCGAGGGCGTCGGTGGAGTGGTACAGCCCGCCGTCGGTGCTGATGTACCAGATCTCGCCGCCTTCGCCGTCGGGCAGCACGTCGAGCCCCGGGATGTCGGCATGCAGCAGGTTGGCGGGATCGTCGTAGTACTCCCACCAGGGGTTGACGATGTCGAAGTTGGCGCCGCCGTCGAAGGTGTGGTGTACCTCCACCCCACCCCAGGCGAACAGCAGGGGATCCACCCGCGAGGCATTGAGGGTCTGCCAGTAGTCCTCCACCGGGGCCATCCAGCTCCAGGTCTCGCCCGCGTCATCGGAGCGGAACAGCTGAGTCTCGTCCATGATCACGTACAGGGTGGGAGCCCCGGCCTCGGAGCCCACGATCTCGCCCTGGCCGCTCTCGCGCAGGATCTGGCCGCGCTGTTCCCAGCTGTCGCCTTGGTCCAGGCTGACCCACAGGCCGCCGTCGTCCACCAGGTAGAGCGTGGAGTCGCCATCGCGCGGAGTCCACAGGTCGGCCTCGTAGCTGTCGAAGTCCAGCAGCTCGTCCCAGCTCGCGCCGCTGTCCTGGCTGCGCATCAGGGCACAGCGGGTCCAGGAGCAGCCCACCATGAACAGGGTGTCGCTGCCGTCGGAGCTGGCGATGAGCCGCCGCACGCTCCAGATGCCCGACAACACGCCCGTGGGCTCCGTCCAGGTGAGCCCGTCATCGTCGCTGCGGTGCACCAGGCCCGCGTCGGTGGCGGCCACCAGGATGTCGGGGTCGCCGGCGACTTCGGGGGCCAGGACCTCGAGCCAGTGGGCGCCGCCGTACAGGTTGTCACCCAGGGGCTCCCAGTCGGTGCCGTCGCGGCTGCCCCGCCACACACCGCCCTTGGACGAGCCGGCCACCAGGGACTCCCCATCGCTGGACAGGCGGGTGACGTGCATGCGGCCCGCCAGGTTCTGACTGCCACGCTCCACCCAGGACGCCTCGGCGGGGGGTGGGGGGTTGGCCGCCAGGGCATTGCGCTTGTCGATCTGGGCCAGGCCGTTGGCCCGCTCCATGGCCTTCCAGTCCACATCGGGCGGAGCCTTGTGGATGAAACGAATCCAGTCCTTGCGCTTCTTCTTGTTGTCGTGCTCGGCCCCTTCGTGCAGCCAGTGCTCGGTGGGGGGCGGGCGACGCCAGCGCTGGGCGCGCTCGGCGGTGCGGGCCGCCAGCTCCGCGGGGTTGGCGGCGGGGGCTGTCTCGGACACCACCTTTGGCCGCGCGGGGTCCGTGAGCTGCTGGTGGACCAGGGCGGCAGCCACGCTGGCGGAGAGCACAGCGGCTGCGGGGACCAGGGCGCGGAGGGTGCGCGACATGATGGCTCCAAGGGGGGGCGGCTGACCGGGCCTGGGCAGGGTGACCGGCGGGTCGGTCGGCGTCAAGCAGCGCGTGTTCCAAAGCTGTCCTCCTCCATGGAACACAGGACAGGACGCGAGACACGCAACAGGGCCGAAGGCCAACTCATGCCGACAGCTGAATATGCTCGATGAGCCTATTGGAAGCTCCTGTTACTCCATGTTCTTGGACGACGACCGGACCTTGGTCCCGAACTTGCATTGTCCCCGAGTGCATCCCCGACGTGGAGCTGGCCGCCCTGGCTCCGCCCCCCCGATGGAGGCCCCCCATGCTGACCACGATTCTCCTCGCCCTCGCCTCTCACGCTGCCCCCGCCGCCGAGATCGCGCCGGACTTCGAGCTGCGAGCCGCCCTGAGCCTCGAGCGCCTGGGTGTACAAGCCGACCTGCGGCCGGGGCTCCGCATGGGCTTGTGGCGCCAGCCGGGCAGCCTGCTCTTCGACGATCCCTACGCCAAGCTGCAGGCCCAGGTCTTCGTCACCCCGGCCTATGTGCGCGCGGGGCCCCGGCTGGTGGTCGAGCCCCTGGCCATCTTCCAGCTGCAGGTCTTCGCCAACTACGACCTCTACTTCGGCAACTTCCAGACGGTGGTGGGCTACGGCGAGGCCAGCGCGGACTACGGCGACAACGACGCCATCGAGGACTATGTCGCCATGGACCCTGACCGTCAGGATCGGGGCTCGGGCTGGCACTGGGGTGTCTCGCCGACCCTCAAGGCCCAGGCTGGCCCCATGGTCATCGTGGCCAACGCCGAGTACACCGACTGGCGCCTGAAGGCCGACGTGCCAGGGGGCTACACCTTCGAGCGCGAGTACGAGCTGCTGATGGGCTTCGACGACCAGCTCATCGCCACCAACGGCCTGCTGCTGTACGACTTCGAGCCCTGGGACGAAGCGACCATGCGGGTGGGCAACCTGACCACCTGGCGCATGGCCCTGGGGGACACCGAGGACCAGCTGCTGCGCACCGGGCTGGCGGTGGCCGCCTCGCTGAAGGACGGCCAGGTCAACCCCACCCTCGTGGTCCAGGCCTACCTGCGCGACCGCGCCTACACGGCGCCCTTCCCCCCCTTCATCGGCCTGATGATGCGCTGGTCGCCGACCTCGTAGGTGCAGGCCCCGCGAGGCCCGGGTCAGCCTGATCACCGCCTCGCTTCAGCGGGCGTCCACCAGAGCCACGGCCCGCTCCTCTGGCACCGGGGCCACATGCCCCAGGTACAGCTGCTGGGGATGGTAGGCCAGCACGGCCTGGATGCTGGAGATGACCTGGTCGGGCAGCTCGCGCAGGTTGGGGATCTGCGGGCTCTTGCTCGGCCCCACGATCAGGTCCCCCACCACGGCCAGCTGGCCAGGGACCACCACCGCCTGGGAGCAGGCCGTGTGACCCGGCGCGGCCAGCACGAAGCCGTCGATGCCCCAGGGCGTCAGATCCAGGCGATCCTCGACCACGATCTCCGCGTCGTACGCGGGCACGCGGTGGTCGTCTCCCACCCAGGCGATCACCTCACCCAACGGCGTATGGGGCACCACCGGCGCCCCCAGGCCGGCGGCCAGCAGGCCCTGCCCTGCCGCCTGGACCGCGACCCGCGCGCCGGTGCGCTGGGCCAGCTCGGCCGCCCCGCCAGCGTGGTCCACATGCACATGGGTGAGCACGATGAGCTCGATGTCCTCGGGCTCGATGCCGGCACGGTGGGCCACCCCCAGGATCCGCGCGCCCGCCCCGGGCAGGCCCGTGTCCACCAGCACCGCGCCCCCGCGGCCCCGCAGCAGCGTGGCCCGGGCGTAGACCAGATCGACCTCCACCACCTGCACCGGATCGGATGGAGCGGGGCGCGCGCCGCGAGGGACGAGCAAGAGCAGGATGACGAGCAGGGAGTGGAGCATACTCCCACGCTAGCGACGGAACGCCGGCCCCGCCCGCCGATCATGTAACCATATGTAACTTGGACGCCGCACGGTCCCTGGCCGACCCAGGGATTGGGTCAACGCCCTGGCTCACCGCTGCCCGGGACCAGGCGTCATCGCTCGTCCGGCCGGACCGCCGCCCGCATGTGACGGGGCAGCTCCGGCTCCCACCGGCGCCACAGCTCGGGCTGGTCGTGCTCCATGCACCAGGTGTGCAGCTCGCCGAAGGTGGCCTGCAGCATCCAAGCGTCGGGCCAGTCCATGACGGCGGCCCGGGTCCCGACCATCGGCAGGGGCTCGAAGCCGCAGCGGCCGGCCAGATCCACCTCGGCGGCGCTGCGAGGGGGCACCGCGATCAGCTCGGCGCCGCTGGTGTCGCAGCCGTGGGCCTCGAGGGCGGCCACGAAGTGCTCCAGCACCCTGGCATCCCAGGGGCGGTGGGTGGTCTTGCCAGCGGCGTAGTGCAGCTCCTTGGCGCCGGGGGAGCCCCAGCCGCGGGTCCACTGGAAGGGTGTGAGCTCCATGGCCATGTTGATCTGCGGGGCACCAGGGACCGTGGGACGGTTGGCCCGGTAGAGGTGGAGGAACTGCCGCATGTCCCCCACCACCCGGGCGTCGCGCTGGTGGGCCAGCGCCCAGGCCAGCCGCGGCAGGCGCGCCTCGAGGGCCCGGCGCCCATCGGCGCCCGCCTCACCCTGGGTGTCGAGCCGTGCCAGGTAGCGCCCCACGATGACCCGGCTCGCGGCGTAGTCCAGCCAGGACATCCGAGGCCGCAGCTCTGTGAGCGCCCCGCCGAACACCGGGTCCGGTCCGGCGGCGTCGCAGCGCTCGATCGCCCAGGCCGTGCGCTCGGCGTCGGGCATGGACAGGAAGTCGTCGGGGAAGGGGCCGAAGCAGGGGCGGCAGGACGCCCAGCGCTGGTACTGCGCCTGGTGGAGCTCCGCGGCCATCGTGGCGCCCACCGCCAGCTCCTCACAGCGGTCCATGCTGCCGCCAGCGGCCACATCCAGGGCCGCCACCACGCCGGGTAGCAACACCGCGAGCTGGTGATCATCGACGCTGTCCAGGTGCTGCCACAGGGCCCCGGGGCGGCCCTGGGCCACCAGCGGCTTCAGGCTGCCGTACAGATCAAGGGCCTGGCTGGCGGTGATGGGCTGGGCCGCAGCCGTGGCTCGGGTGGGATCCCAGGTCATGGAGGCCTGAAGGGTCGCCGGCTCACCCAGCAGCAGGGTGCGGGCGCCTCGCAGTCGCGACCTGGCGCAGCGAGCGGCCGGCCCTCGGGCGCGCACCCTCTCGACCACACCGTCCGCACCCAGATCCAGCCTCACCCAGGGGCCCTCGCCGGAGGCCACGCCCTGCTGCTCGAGGCAGCTGTCCACCAGCGGGCGCAGGGGAGCGAGCACCGCCTCGGCCTGAGCGGCGGTGGTCTCCCGGTTCTCAACGTGTAGCGCCGAGGGGACGAGCTTGGGGGCGCAGGCCAACAGGGCGACGAGGGTGAGGGCGAACATGGCAGGCTCCCCGGCTCCAGGCGCGGGACCCGACGTACGCCGCCGGGTTCCCTGGGGTGCTACCACCGAGCATAGCCCCGCCCCCGCAGCCGGGCCCCGACGACCCGGGAACGCTCGAGCCAGGACGGACTCGAGGGACCGGCGGAAGGGCTATGAGAGCGCGTAAGCTGGGGCCGCACACTTCGTTGTCCCGCACCGGAGGCCCCTATGCTCACCCTGCTCGCCCTGTTCACGCTACACGCCTCCCAGGCCCTCGCCATCCCCTGCGCCGCCCACGTCGAGGGCGATCAGGTGTTGCTGGCCGACCCCATCGCCTTCACGCCCCGCACCGCGGACCTCACCTCCGAGAGCGCAGGCCCGGTCCAGGGCGTCGCCTGCCTGCTCGAGGAACAACCCGCGCTGACCGTGCAGATCGAGGTCCACACCGACGCCCGGGGATCGGAGACCTACAACCTGCGGGCCAGCCAGGAGCGGGCCGACGCCCTGCGCGCCGCGCTGCTTGACCGCGGCGTGGCGGCAGACCGGCTGACGGCCGTGGGCCGTGGGGAGTCCATGCCCGTGGAGCACGAAGACTGGGCCCAGAGCCAGGCCCTGAGCCGCCGCATCGAGCTGTGGATCGATCCAGGGGCACGGCCACCCGCGCCGGTGATCGAGCCGCTGCCGGAGCCGGAGCCCATCCCCGTAGCGCCTCGCCCCACCGCCCCCAGCCTGTGCTCCACACTGACCGGCCCGCCGGGTGGGATGCCCGAGCTACCGGGCGCCCGCCACTGTCACCCCACTGGCGCCGGCTGGGCCTGCGCCTTCGCCGAGCCCACCGCGACCCTGGCCGGCCGGGTGCAGGCGTGCGTGGGCGGGCAGCGGGACGGTGAGGAGCTGTACGCGCCCTGGAGGGCCGGCACCCTGGCGGTGCTGAAGGATACGGACACTCCCGGCTGGTCGGTGGTCAGCTACACACCCCACGGCCGATAGGAGCGCCCATCCATGGCCGACGACAAAGCCTTCAAGAACCTGATCAACGCCGAGAAGATCGCCGTCCTGGCCGAGCGCCTGGCCGGGGCGATCCCCGGCTTCGAGCGCGCGGCCTTCGAAGCCCGGGCCAACGAAGGGCTCGACGGCATGGAGCTCAAGGCCCGGGTGGCCCATGTCGCCGACGCCCTGCACCCCCACCTCGACCCGGACGTTCCCACCGCCATGGGCCAACTGCTCGCCAGCATGGGGCCGCCCCTGGTAGGCGCCGAGGGCGTCACGGGCAGCATCATGGACTGGCCCGTGCTGCACTGGGTGCAGGTCCACGGGGTGGATCACCCCCAGCACGCCCTGCCCACCCTGCGGGAGATGACCCGCCGCTTCAGCGCCGAGTTCGCGGTGCGCCCCCTGCTGGACCACGACCTGCAGGGCACCCTCGACGTGCTGGTGGGCTGGCTCGATCATCCCGACCTGCACGTGCGGCGCTGGCTCTCCGAAGGCACCCGCCCTCGCCTGCCCTGGGGCGGCAACATCAAGGCCCTGCAGCTCGACCCCCGACCCGCCTTGCCCATCCTCGAGGCCCTGCACCAGGACCCCCAGGAGTACGTGCGCCGCTCGGTGGCCAACCACCTCAACGACATCAGCAAGGACCACCCCGACCTCGCCGTGCAGATCGCTGGTCGCTGGTGGAACCCAGCCAACAAGCAGACCACCAAGCTGGTCAAGCACGCCCTGCGGGGGCTCATCAAGGACGGCCACCCCGGTGCCCTGGCCATCCTGGGCTACGGCCCACCCACGGGGCTGGAGCTCGCGCTGCGCCTCGAGCCCGCCACCGTGGCCATCGGCTCGAAGTTGGCCATCCATGTGGCGCTGACCAACACCGGCGACCGGGAGCTGTCCCTGCTGCTGGACTACGCCGTGCACTACCGCCGCAAGAGCCCCGGGCTGTCCCGCAAGGTCTTCAAGTGGACCGAGCGGCGCCTCGCCCCAGGCCAGACCCTCGATCTCACCAAGAACCAGACCCTGCAGCATGTGAGCATCCGGCGCCTGTTCCCCGGTGAGCACCGGGTGGAGATCCTGGCCAACGGCCAGAGCATGGGGATGGCGAGCTTCGGGCTGGTGGACGAGGATTGAAGGCGACCCACGCGCAGGGGTAGAGCGGTGCCGCGGCGGCTGCCCCCCGGGTCCCCGCCCAGCGAGCCCGGGGCGGGCCTACTCCAGCGCGAAGAACAGGGGGTAGGTCAGGGTGACCAGCTCACCGTCGTCCGGCACGGGAAACTGGAAGCGCATGAAGCGACCGTGAGACAGCTCTCCACCTGCCCCTCCGCCATGGTGGTGGACTGGATGCTCGCCGACGAGACTGTACCGTCGGGGGCGACCACCGCCTTGACCACGATCTTTCCCAACAGACAGGGGGCAACCAACAGGCGGTGCTGGTACCAGTGTCGCAGCTGGTTGGCGGGGCGCTTGACCACCCCCTCCACCTGCGCGCGCTCCAGGGCTCCCGCTACCCTGGGGGTGCCCAGCTCGAGGATCTCGCCACCGGTGCCCTTAGCGCCGAAATCCCCGCCGCCGGTGCCGTAGCCCGAGGCGCTACCTATCCCTGCGGCCCGGAGCCGCTCTGCCGGAGCCCCTCCCCCCGCAGCAGCAACCCGCACCGGGGAACGCCGCCGATTGCGCTCACATCACCACGAAGGGCCGGGGTGCCCGGCACTCCCCGGGTTGGTGGTGACCAGGGCGCGCTCACATCACCACGAAGGGCCGGGGTGCCCAGCACACCACGGGTTGGTGGTGACCAGAGCGCGCTCACATCACCACGAAGGGCCGGGGTACCCGGCACTCCCCGGGTTGGTGGTGACCGGGTCCTAGCTACCCACCGTCATCCGGGGGCTCTCGTGGTCGTAGGTGGCCTGGTTCAGCGCACCCTCGCTCTTGGAGACCACCGCCGTGGCGGCCAGATCTCCGCAAACGTTGACCGCGGTGCGGCACATGTCCAGCACCCGGTCCACCCCCAGGATGATGCCGATGCCCTCGATGGGCAGGCCCACCTCGTGCAACACCATGCTGAGCATGATCAGCCCCGCCCCCGGCACCCCCGCGGTGCCGATGCTGGCCAGGGTGGCCATGAGCACCACGGTCAGGAAGTCCCCGGTGCTCAAGGGGATCCCATAGACCTCGGCGATGAACACGGTGGCGCAGCCCTGCATGAACGCGGTGCCGTCCATGTTCACCGTGGCCCCCAGGGGCAGGGTGAAGCTGTGGATGCTCTCGTCGGTGCCCATGCGCTCTTCACTCACCCGCATGGTCACCGGCAGGGTGGCGTTGGAGCTGGCCGTGGAGAAGGCCACTACCACCGCGGGCCAGGCGTTCAGGAAGAAGCGCACCGGGTTGAGCTTGGCGAAGACGATGAGCACCAGGCTGTAGGTGACCAGCACATGCAGGCCCATCCCCCCCAGGATGGTGCCCATGTACTTGATGAGCGGGATGAAGACCTCGATGCCCTCGCTGGCCACCACCTTGGCCAGCAGCCCGAACACGCCAAAGGGCGCAAACATCATCACGAACCAGACCATCTTCTGGATGATGGCGTCCAGGCTCTCGAGGCCCCGCTTGACCGGCGCGGCTTTGTCCCCCAGCGAGGCGATGGACAGACCGGCCAGGATGGCGATGAAGATCACCTGCAGCATCTTTCCCTCCACCATCCCCAGGAAGGGGTTGGTGGGCACGATGTCCACGATGATGTCCATGATGAAGGGCTTGGACTTGGCCTCGAAGGCGGCCTCTACCGGAAGGCTGAGACCCCGCCCCGGGTGGAAGAGCTTGGCCAGCCCGTAGCCCAGCGTGATGGCCACAGCGGTGGTGCCCAGGTACAGGCCCATGACCTTGCCGCCGATGCGACCGAGCTTGCGCAGATCGCCGATGGCCGCGGTGCCCAGGGTCAGCGAGACCAGCACCAAGGGCACCACCAACATGCGGATGCCGTTGAGGAAGATGTCCCCCAGCGGATCGTGCACCCAGCGGATGATGCCGGCGTTCACAGCCTCGGGCAGCAGCAGGTACTGCAGCAGCCCACAGACCAGCCCGGCAGCCAGCGCCACCATGATCCAGCCGGTGAGTCCGAGCTTGGGGATGCGCGGCATTGGCGGGCTCCAACGCGAAAGGGCCGGTGTGGCCCCTAACCGGCCAAGCGGGCTGCGATAGACTGCGGGTGACCAAGGACCCCATGCGCACCCTGCTCGACTCGATCCTGGCGCCCACGCCGCACATCACCTCCCGCAACCTGCGGGCCTACCAGCTCTTCGCCATCGGCCCCCTGGTGGCCGCGGTCATCCACGCCTCGGTGCTGGTGCTCTTCGCCTCGCTGGGGGTCACGGCGATGGCCGTGGCGAACGTGGCGAGCGTCGCCCTGTATCTGGTCATGTTCGCCCTGAACCGCAGAGGGCACCACATGGCGGTGGCGGTCCTGGCCGCCATCGAGCTGATGCTGCACCAGGTGGCCAGCGTGCACTTCGTGGGCTGGGACGCCGGGTTCCAGTACTACCTGATCGTCGCAGGGACCGTGGTGTTCTTCCTGCCGTCGGGCCGCACCCTCACCAAGCTGCTGGTGCTGCTGGCCACCGCGACCACCTTCCTGGCCCTGCTCTTCCTGGGAGGCGCCCCGGTCCACGCCCTGAACCCCACCGTGCTCGCCGTGCTGTCGGCGGTGAACATCGCCTCGGTCTTCGTACTGCTGGGGCTGTTCGCATGGACCTATGTGCGCGCCGCAGAGGACGCCGAAGATCGCGCCGATGCCCAGCACCAGCGGGTGGTGGACCTGCTGCACAACATCCTGCCCGTCAGCATCGCTCAGCGCCTCGAGGACCGCCCCGGCATCATCGCCGACCGCTTCGACGACGCCACCATCCTGTTCGCTGACATCGTGGGCTTCACCCCCCTGGCCGAGCGCACGGATCCCGCCGATCTGGTGGCCCTGCTCGACGCAGTGTTCTCCGATCTCGACGATCTGGTGGTGGACCTGGCCCTCGAGAAGATCAAGACCATCGGCGACGCCTACATGGTGGCGGCGGGAGTGCCCGAGCACCGCCCGGACCACTGCCAAGCCATCGCGCGCTTCGCCCTGGGGGCCATGGACGTCATCGCGGCCCAGTCCGCCCAGCGTGGAGTGGACCTGCAGCTGCGCATCGGCATCCACCGAGGCCCCGTGGTGGCGGGGGTGATCGGCAAGAAGCGGCTGCTGTACGACCTGTGGGGCGACACGGTCAACACGGCGGCCCGCATGGAGTCCCACGGCAAGCCCGGCGCCATCCAGGTCAGCGAGGCCGTGCGCGAGGCCCTGTGCGAGGACTTCGAGCTCGAGCATCGGGGTGCCATCGCGGTCAAGGGCAAAGGCTCCATGCAGACCTGGTGGCTGCGGGGCTGAAACCGGGGGCCACCCGCTGGCCCCGAGCCCTCAGCGGCGCTAGCTGGCCCCATGGCAAAGACCGACATCATCCAGACCATCCTGCAGGCCTGCGACGGCGAGCTGCAGAACCTGAAGGGCCAAGCCCTGAATGACAGCTGCTGGGCAGGCGAGTGCTGGCTGCGCAGCGACGAGCAGGACCATGCCCAGGCGGTCGCCTTCTACGAAGAGCTGGCCGAGGGCGAGACCGGGCTCGAGGTGTTCCTGCAGGCGGTGATCATCGATCCCGGCCTGCCCTCCCACCGGCACCTGCCCATCCTCAAGGCGGCCGAGCGGCCCAGCGACGTGGTGCAGATGCGCCTCGAGGAGCCCGGACGCGTGGTGGTCCGGGTCCGGCACCAGCCTCTGAACCTCGGCGTCAAGCGCAACCGACTGCCCAAGCTGCAGCAGGCCCTGGCGCCGCTGCAGGTGGAGGCCGTGCCCCTGGGGCCCTGCCTGGACGCCAAGGAACTGGACAACAACGCCGCCCTGCACGCCTTCCTGGCCCCCTTCTTCGCCAGCGTGCCAGGGCTGGAGCTGGACGCCATCCACTACCACAAGGCCGACCCGCGGCGTCAGGCCCTGCGCCTGCTGGTGGACGCCCCCGATCTGTCTCCGGTGGCCCTGCTGCGCCTGGCTCGCTCCATCCGCGACCGCAGCGACCTGGAGGTGGATCTGCAGCACCGCATCGCTCCCCGGCGGGCTCAGGACGCGGTCTACGAAGCCCTCGCGGCCCTGGGCGGCCTCCAGAGCTACGGCACCTCCTGGGACGAGCGCCTCGGGGGCGTCACCTGCATCGTGGACGCCGATCTGTCCCGCCGCGAGGCCATGGACCGCTTCGTGAAGCGGCAGCGAGAGGCCCTGGGCATCCCAGTGGCCTACGTCTTCGACACCCAGCGCAGCCTGGCCGTGGACCGCATCGCCCAGGCCTTCCCCGAGCGCGGGATCCTCACCTGGATCCGCCACGCCGGCGAGCAGCTGTACACCGTCGAAGGCATGATCCCCCAGGAAGACCACAAGGTCCTCGAGGACTGGTCGGACGAGCTCGAGAAGACCTGGGGCGTGCAGGTGATCATCGAGGAGCCCTTCCTGCGGGCCCCGGACTTGCGCCACCTCAACCGGCTGGGGTCCGACGAGGAGTCCATCGCCCTGCGCTTCAACCGTCCGCGAACCTTCCCCCCAGTGGTCCTGGAGCAGACCCGCGCCCTGGTCGATGGCTTCGACCCCTCCGCGGTCCTGGCCCAGGACCCGTCCCGGCGGGACATCCGGGACACCGTGGTGATCTCCATCGATCCCGCCCGCACCCAGGACCTGGACGACGCCCTGTCCATCGAGCAACCCGAGCCCGGGATCTTCGAGGTCGGCGTACACATCGCCGACGTCAGCCCCTTCGTGCCCCAGGACAGCCCGCTGGACGTGGAGGGCCTCAAGCGCGGCTTCACCACCTACCTGCTCGACGGCGAGATCCCCGTGCTGCCCAAGGACCTGGCCAACCAGCTGTGCAGCCTGCACGGCGGGCAGGACTCCCTGGCCATGTCCCTGTTCGTTCGCCTGGACGATCAGGCCCAGGTCCAGGGCTTCCGCATCGAGCGCACGCTGATGCACAACCACCACCGGCTGAACTACAGCGAGGCCCAGGCCATCCTGGATGCCCCCGTCCACGGGCCCGGTGCCCACCCCACCGCGCCCCGCCTGCATGCCCTGAACGGCCTGGCCGTGAAGCTGCGGGCAACCCGCAAGGCCCAGGGCAGCCTGGACCTGAACCTCGAGCCCGACCCCGAGACCCCCAGCCACCAGCTGATCGAAGAGTTCATGCTGCTGGCCAACGAGTGCGTGGCCCGGTTTCTCAAGGCCGAGCACCCCACCCAGCTGTGCCTGTACCGCACTCACCCCCACGTGCCCGACGTGAACTGGGGGCCCCTGCAGCAGGTGGCCGAGCACCTGCGCTGCCCGGTGCGGGTCAAGGACCAAGCCACCATGCAGCAGGCCCTCGAGGCCCTGGCCGGCACCCCGGGCTTCGAGGTCTTCCGCTTCCACGTGGGGCAGCTGCTCGAGAAGGCCACCTACCACTTCGAGCAGCTGGGTCACGGCGCCCTGGCCAAGCTGCACTACGCCCACTTCACCTCCCCCATCCGCCGCTACAGCGACCTGATCGTACACCGGCTGATCCTCGACGCCCTGTACAAAGACCAACGCGGGGGCACGTCCAGCTACACCCGCGACCAGCTGATCCCCATCCAGGACCACCTCAACGCCATGGAGATCCGGGTGGACGCGGCCAGCTACGAGAGCCACAAGCTGGCCGAGCTGCGGCGCTACGACCGCCCGGGCATCCAGCTCGAGGGGCGCATCGTTGGCCTGATGCGGGGGCGGCTGTACGTCAACGTCGAACAGACGGACCTGCGCATCACCGTGCCCTACCGCGAAGCCAAGCCACGCAACGATCCCATGCCCGTGCGCGTCACCGACCGCGAGACCGGCATCAGCTTCGCCCTGGGCCAGACCGTGCAGGCCCGAGGGCTGGGGGTGGACTGGCAGCGCAAGTCCATCAAGGCGCGGGTGGTGTCAGCGGGGTGACCTCGCCTCGGCTATCGTTCTCTCATTGGAGGTCCCCATGCGCTCCCTCACGCCGCTCCTTCTGCTCGCCCTCGCCGCCTGTCCCAAGCCAGACACCGACGACCCGGACGACACGGCTGCCGACACCGACACCGACACCGACACCGACACCG